>Ga0315289_10007055_pt1 | contig 16454 bp, 14 predicted proteins | sample YL17G11_40_MG_FD_203452 | JGI IMG/M metagenome (GOLD analysis project Ga0315289, IMG submission 203452) | Sediment microbial communities from Yellowstone Lake, YNP, Wyoming, USA - YL17G11_40 | ecosystem: Environmental > Aquatic > Freshwater > Lake > Sediment | place: USA: Wyoming | collected... | reverse complement strand
GAAGACGGACTTGCCGGCGCGCAGGGCTTCGGCGGCTAGTGGTGCGTGCAGGTTGTGGCGCGTGGCGATGAAGACGGCCTGAATATCCGGATCGCCCAGGATCTGGCGATAATCGCCCGTGCTGTAAGCAAAACCGAACTTTTGCGCTGCGCTCTGCCCACTGATGCCGGTGGCCGTGGCCACGCCGACCAGCCGGGCGTGCGGGTGTTTGACTAAAGGTGGAATGAGGAACTTGCGGGCGAAACCGCCGGCGCCGATGAAGCCAATGCCGATTTCGTGTTGCGTGTTGCGTATTGCGTGTTGCGTATTGGCGGTATAGACCTTCTGTGACGACGGGGACAGGTGGTCTTTAGCCGTGTCGTATTCAAAGAGAATGCCCAGAGGGGCGGGTCCTTCGCGGTGCTCGGCGGAGAACATCGCGTAGGCTTGTTCGGCCCGAGCGAAAGGGAAGCGGTGGGTGATCAGGTCGGCCAGGTTGAGTTTGCCAGCGGCCAGCAGGTCCAGGAAGGCCTGCATGTTGCGCTGCTCAGTCCAGCGCACGTAGCCGATGGGGTAATCCACGCCGTTTTCTTCGTAGCTCGGATCGTAGCGCCCCGGGCCATAGGAGCGGGAGAGTTTTACCTCCAACTCTTTGTAATAACAGGCATCCCGCGGGACGTCCAGCTTGACGCCGCCCACCACCACCATGCGCCCCCGGTCGCGACACATCTGGACGGCCAGTTCCACAGGATCGTTGCTGGAAGCGGCTGCCGTGATGAGAACGGCATCTACACCAAGTCCCTGGGAGAACACTGAGACAGCGGCCTCCAGGTTGGGATCGGAGCGCACCAAGGCCAAATCTGCGCCCATCTTCACCGCCGTCGCTACCTTGACCGGATCCAGGTCAACCCCCAGCACCCGGCAGCCGTTGGCCTTGAGCAATTGCACCGCCAGTTGTCCAACCAGTCCTAATCCGATGACCGCTACACGCTCTCCCAGCGTCACGTCGGCCTGGCGGAGCCCTTGCAGGGCGATGGCGCCGATGGTGGTGAAAGCGGCGTGTTCCAGGCGCGCGCCATCGGGCACTTTGGCGCACAGGTTGACCGGTACAGCCATCACCTCGGAGTGGGCCGCTCCCTCGCCGCCGCAGGCTACCCGATCGCCCACACGGAATGCCTCTACCCCTGGGCCGACGGCGATGACCGTGCCGGCCGCGCTGTAGCCCAACGGCATCGGCTCGTCCAGGCGATTCATCACCTTGCGGTACGTAGCAGCAACGCCCTCCCTTTGGGCGGTGTGGATCACCTGCCTGACCAGATCGGGCCGCGAGCGCGCCTTGCCCAGCAGGCTCTGCTGGGCTGTGGACACTTTCTTGCCTTCGGTGCCCAGGCTGACGGCGGAGAAAGCGGTTTGTACGAGAACACGTCCAGGTTCCAAGGCGGGCACGGAGACCTTGGTCAACTCCAGTTTGCCGGTACGGTAAGACTGGATCACTTGCTTCACACGCGGGCCCTTTCGGAGACAGAACAGATGATGATTCTCAAGGAATAGGCTCTATCTATTTCTCCTGATACGTCTGTCTGTACCATTGGATCGTCCTTCGCATACCTTCCTCGAAGCTAACCCGTGCCTCCCAGCCTAGCTCGCGCCTGGCTTTTTCCGCAGAAACCTGCTTGCCCGCGTAGTCGCCTGGCCGAGCGGGAGTATAGACAATTTTCACGCCTCCGCCCAGAATACGATTAATTGTCTCCGCGATGTCGCGGATGGTGATCTTGGTCGGCCCCTCTAGGTTGTAGACCTGGTTTTCAGCACTCGCGTCCAGGGCCAGGACATGTACCCGAGCTAAATCCTCAACGTAGATGAAGTTGCGATACTGGCTACCGTCACCCGAGATAGTTATGGACTCACCAGCGAGAGCGTTTTTCAGGAAGATGGGGATAACCAGTTCCGGTCGCATACGTGGCCCATAGGGAATTCCGTACCGTAAGATCGTAAACGGTTGTTTATAGAGGTTGTAGTAGTCTTGACACAGAAACTCTGATGCGATCTTACTGGAAGTGTAGATATGGCCAGCACCAGACAAGTAGAACGGGCTATCTTCAGACACATCCTCGTCCCGACACCCGGAATAGACCCACACCGTGCTGGCCAAGAAGACACGCCTGATGTGGTTATGCCGAGCCGCCTCCAATATGTTGCCTGTTCCTAGTACATTCAGCTCGACCGTATAGAGTGGTTGAGCAAAGGCATAGTTCACGTTGGAAACAGCGGCGAGATGGAACATATAGTCAAGTCCCTGTGTGGCATTGAGTACAGCAGAGAAATTAACTATGTCTACATCAGCAAAACCGACATCAGGTCGATGTGGCTTCACCCGGTGATCCAGCACGGTCACCTCGTGACCCGCTTGCACCAGAGCATCTACGACGTGAGAACCAATGAAACCAGAACCACCTGTTACTCCGGTTTTCACGGGAACGACCTCCTCAAAGGGTTAGATTTTGTGCAGCGCATCGGCCAACGACTCCAAAACATACCCAACTTCGGCCGATGTCATTGTGGCATAAACAGGCACACAGATATGTCGGCGACAAATATCCTCTGCGACAGGAAACTCCCCTTCTTTCCACTCTGCGAAGACAGGCTGCAGGTGACAAGGATCCTCATAGACCTCGCCGCTTAGCGACACTCCGTACTGCTCTCGAAGCAGTCTCTTGAGAGCCATGCGATCCACGCCTGGCTCCAACAAGGCGATATACTTGTAGTAATTGGAGCGACATCCCTGCGGCAAGGATAGCGCATGGATTCCAGGCATCTTCGCCAGTCCTGCATCGTAGATTGCAGCCACACGGTTTCTGGCGGCGATGAACTCTTCCAAACGATGGAACTGGGCAAGGCCAATAATGGCGTGCGGTTCGCTCATACGCCAATTATAGCCGAGACGGGTGTGGAAATTGCTAAGAAACCCTGCCTTCCCTTGATCCCGGTACATGAGCGCCTCTTCGTAGAGTGTCTTGTCGTTGCTGACGATGAGGCCACCCTCGGCACTGGTCATGACCTTGGTGGGGTAGAAGGAAAATGAGGCGGCAATTCCAAATGTACCGGCCATTTGCCCGCCCACAGAGCAGCCATGAGCATGTGCCGCATCCTCGAAGAGGAATAGGTCATTTTGACTGCAATATTCGCGGATCGCTGGCATTTCAGGACTCACAGTGCCAGCAATGTGCACGATAATAACGCCAGCGGTGTTCGCTGTCCTGCGCCTCTTGATCTCCTGCAGACTAACCCCGAAGGTGGCGGGATCAGCGTCCAGAAATCGCACGCTGCCACCAGCATGGATCACAGCAGCGGGTGTGGCAAAGAAAGTATTGGTGGGTACCAACACCTCCTTCCGCTTAACGCCCAAGATGCGCAGAGGAATCTCAATAGAACTGGTACCGCTGTTCACGGCCACGGCATACTGGGTCCCTGTGTAACGGGCGAATTCCTCTTCCAACTGCTTACCCATCTTGCCCAGAGTTAGTTGGCCGGTCATAAGACACTCGTCGATCTTCTGTAGGATTTCCTGTCGATCCTCGTCCGGGAAATACACGCGTGCAGAAGGAATTTTCATGGTCTCTCTCTTCATACCGTTTCTATTCTTCTTCCGACACCGCGCTCACGAAAAGCCTAGTCAGCTCAGTTTTCCAATGTTTCCTCAAATACCTTCGACAATCTGTTTACAAAATGAATCGGCGTGTATTGCTTAAGAAATCTCTCTCTATTTCTACGCTTCATCTCATGCCGCAAATTGTCGTCTTTCAGAAGGAACAGAATTCTCTCTGCAATACTCTCTGAATCCCCCGGTTCCACATAAAGCCCATTCTCTCCGCACACCACTACCTCTTTAATAGCGCCAACGTCAGTAGTGATAATTGGAAGCCCGGCTGCCAAGGCCTCCATCAACACCGTAGGGAGTCCTTCATTATAAGAAGGCAATACAAATATATCTGCTATATGAAAGAGCTTCACCTTATCCTCTCCTACCACAGGCCCCGTAAAAGTGATCACGTGCGCGATATTCGACCTGCCAATGAACTCTTCGATCTCCGTGCCTTCCTCCCTTGTCAGACGCATTTCTCCTGCAAAGACAAACTCCACATCTTTCTCTTTTTCCAAGACATTAGGGATGCTTCGAACTACATCCATAAAACCCTTTGAACGCCTAAGACTGCTCAGAAACAGTACAACATCATGGCCCTTATGGCGACCTGAGCTCTTTCCTTCGGCAAGTAACCTGGTACCGTCAGTTCCAAGCGCCACTGCGCGAACCCTGTCTGCCGGGATAATGCCATCAAAAACGCCTTTCAGACATTCTCCCTCAACTACTGCTCTACATACGCTTTTTAGGGCAAATCTAATCAGTCTCCTCATTACCCAATTGGATCCTTGAAAGAATGCTTGAAAGTCACTCCCAGCAAGCTGCACAATCACCTTCTTTTTGAACAACTTGCTCGAGATGAGGAACAAGCTATCCCTAAGAAACCCTAGAGTGTTTTGAGATATGGGTATATACGTTATGGTGGGCTTTTCATTCGCAAGTATCTTGATAAATCCAATAGCATGCTTAATGGCGAGATATACATTCACTACATCTAGGGTGCCTATTCCCTTCGCTAAAGGCCTCCGATCCGATGTGTCCAAGTGCAAAACGCAAAACCTGTCCCTCGGCATAAAACGGAGAATTGTCTCAGTATCTACACTACCTCCGTGGTAGGGCGGTGGAGTGGGCCCGATGACGAGAATGCGCGGCCGAGATCGGTTCATGTCTTGCTCGGACTAACGGACAGCTTCAACATACAAGGACGTACTCGGGTAACTATCCAGTATTGCGACGTCTGGACAGTCACCCTGTCGAAAGCCAGACTCCATTACCTGCTGAAAGCCACACTGCTTCAGCATCTCTCGAAGGGACCAAGAGTCATACATCCAACGATGCCCGAATAGCCTATCTTCAACGGGCTCAGGACTATGAAAGTACCTGGACAACTCATTTGCCAGTTGATCAACTCTGAGCGTCTTGCCGAATGCTTGCACTTGTTCGTCTCCAATCATGCACAATTCTCTGCCTCTGATGTATTCATGAATGGCCAGTCGAAGGTCAGGTACAACAATCCTCACCCTCCCGCGAAGTGATAGCAGTCGGTAGATCTCAATAAGGAGAGTACGTGCAGTAGCAGGGTAGAGATGCTCCAAGAGATGAGAGCAATAGACCCATTCGAAGTGCGCTGTGGGAAACGGCATCTTCTTCCGAATATCCCAGTATAAAACATTGCCAAATATGCCCGTTTGGTACCATTCCAGCTGCTGGGCATCCAAAAAACCGAAGCGGTGCAGCAAAACCGCCATGCCAGGAATTCGGGCTACAAGAATGTGCTCGCTATGATCAACATTGACCCATCCGGGCGCTACGGTAACACCACAGCCGAGATTCAACAGTTTCGACGCCAAGTCGGCACTTCGAAATGGCCGCAACCGCCGATAAGCCATGTAGAGACTTCCCAAGACAGCAGCAGATATATTGGCTGCAGATCTAATGCCCCTCTTCATTGGTCAAGCTGCCCACGTGATTTGTAATGGAAGTAATCCTCAAACGACACCGGGTGCTCATCCTGGTCATCCAGATGCCATGCGGGAGCAGGCATGTTCAGAAAGAAGGCATCCACGTCGCCGACGTTGACCAGAGCGGCCGGAATACCGGCTGGCACTTGAATGGTCGCATAATCGTAGTCGTCGCCCGTGAAGTACTCCTCATAGCCCGAATCTGTGTGCACCACGACCTTGCCGTTGCCGCGAATGCAAGTGAACAACCCCCACCGCTTGAGGTGCACATGCGGGCCTTTGATCTCCCCTGGAGAAACGACGGTCAGATACACTTGCCGGGGATACTGCTCTGGGTCAATGAAGCCGTCATGCACATTGAAAATGGGAATCAGGTAACCGTTATGAGAGCCATGTCGGTTGTAGGTCACAATCTTCCTGTTCTGCTTGACTGCGATAGGCACCGCACCCTCCTGACGTTTGTTTACGCCTTGAACTTCGTGAGCAGATCTACGATCTTCGCAACGTCGCTGTCTGATAGGCGGGGATGCAAAGGAACACACAAGGCTTCCTCGTTCAACTGCTCGCAAACCGGCAGACGCGCATCGGACTTATAGATGGGATTCATGTGCAGCGGGTGATATCGCAGGGTGGTATAGACGCCATTGTCGTACATATATCGCGCCAGGCGGTCACGACAACCGCCCAAGGCGCGGATCACATAGGTAAAATAAGAATGTTGCTCATCGGGCTCGGCATCTTTCGGTCGCACCAGCCAGCCAATGCCTGCCAGTTCGCCTTGATATATATCCCATATCTGCTTGCGGCGCGCCTGTAAGTCATCCAACTTCCGCAACTGGGCCAGGCCTACGCTGGCACAAATATCGTTTGGGATCAGTTTGGGGAAGAAATCAATGATATTGTATTCCCACCACCGGCTCTGCTTTTGACCCGAGGCTTCAAAGCCCGATTTGCCGATCCCGCAATAACGCAGCAGTTTAGTCTTCGCCGTCGCTTCGAGATCGCGCGCGGTGATGCCACCACCCTCCGGCATGGCCAGATTTTTGATCGCATCAAAACTGTAGATTCCAACGTCACCTATCGCACCGCACGAACGCCCGCGGAGCTTGGAATCCACGGCGTGCGCGGCGTCCTCAATGATGGGAAACCCCAGGTCTTGGATTTCGTCCAGACGAACCGGCTTGCCAGCATAGTGGACGACCATGATCACCCCGGTGTTCGGCGTAATGTGAGGCTCAATCGTTTGCCTAGTTACATTGTGCGTGTCCAGGTCCACATCACAAAAGACAGGCTTGCAGCCAGCCAGCACGACCGCGTGTGCACAAGATATCCACGTGAAGGAAGGCAGGATGACCTCGGCCCCTGGCGGGAGATTCAGCAGTCTTGTTGCCATGAATAGCGCGTTTGAGCCGCTGTCCAGCAGCGTAAACCCGGCCAGGCCCAGGCGTTGAGCAAACGCTTCTTCGAACTGCTTGGTCTTTGGACCTATCCCCATCCATTGGTTTTCAATGCTAGACTTGATCTCGTCTAGCTCTTCCTGTCCCACGCTGGATCCAAAAACTGAAATTATCGTTGACATCTTGACCTCGGCCTCACACCTTATACGGTTCATAACACACCCGATAGCGACATACCCTATCGGTCAGATGCACCAGATAGTAGGTTTCGAACGTTTCTACTAGTTCAAATCCGTTGTTGAGATACCACGCCAGGGCTGGGTTGGTACGCAACACCCTGGCCGTGATCTCCTCCGTGAACTTCAGCGCGGCAAAGCCGTTCATGAGGCACATTGCCTTGGACATGATGCCCTTGTTCCCATACTCCTTGCATCCCAGGATGACATTGTAGATATCAATCTCGCCGTTCAACAACCTGAACCCCATGCATCCAATATCTACAGCGCCGTATCGCACCATAAACATATAATCGTGCTCCCGGGCGCAGACCTGCTGGAACCAGGAACGCTGCTGTTCCGGCTGGATGATCTCCTGGAAGAAGAAGAACTGCCGGTGGGCATTCTTCCACAAACGCAGTGTTTCCAAATCATCTGGAGTGATTGAGCGGAGTCTTAGGTCCGGTTGCTCCGGTGTCCAGATTTCAAGGGGGTGAGTTGGCAGCACACTGAACCTCCTCTCCTACCTGATCAAACAAGGGCCTCGCTGATGATCTTTACACCCCGCTCGACCGGCCATTCTTCCGCCGTTCGGCGCGCGCGTTGCCCCATCTCGGGCAAAACGCCAGGGTCGTTGAGTATGCTCACCATACAATCAGCCAACCTATCAGGCCGACCGGATGGGAAAACCTGCCCATTCCAACCATGGACGACCCGTTCCGCTACCGCCCCGGCCCCGTGCGAGCCAATGACCGGCACGCCCAGCGCCATCGCGTGCAAAGTGCCGCCGCCGAACGCGTCGAACCGTGCAGGATGAACATAGACATCACTGCTGGCGATCAGCGCTTCAAATTCATCAGGCTCCATCCACGCCTCCAATACCACTACGTCTGTCAATCCGTACTCTGCGATCTGCTGTCGCAAGGCAGGCTCTTGCTCGCCCTGACCGACGATCACCACCTTGAAGGGTCGAATGACCTTTTCACGAACCGAGGCGGCTGCCTCAACAAGAATATCGAACCCCTTGGCAGTTGTAAGACGACTGCCGCTCACAAAGAGCAGGGCACTGTCGACTGCCTCATATTTGGACCGTATACTCATGCGTTCATTCATAAAGTCCGACTTCTCGCGGCCGAGTCGCACGAAAACCGGCAGGTTAACCAATCTAGCCGCCGAGTAGCCTTGCCGTTGAAAATGCTCAACAGCGCGACGGCCTACCAGGAATATCCGCCGGGCGCGAGTCCTGACAATGTGATACAAAAACTGCCTGATCGCCGCAGCGTACGATGGGTAGACCGCATTCTCATCGGGATGGTCACTCCAAAACAGAAAGGGTCGCCGCAGGAGCCAGAAAAGAACCAGGAGCAACCGGGCCGTGTTGTTCGGCCAACCGATGAACAGATAATTCTCTCGTGGATGTGTCAGCGAATACCAAACCAGCCTCCAATGAATCCCACGTTCACCCACTATCACCGGCTCACCGACTGCATGAAAGACATCTTCCTTCCAGGAATACATGCTCACAGTCTTGACCGAGTAATACAGCTTCAGCGTACAACATCCTGATGCTACCAGAGCCTGCATCAGATTATTGTTGTGGGGAGTGGCGACCTCTGAAATAACGTGAAGCACCTTGGGGACGCGACCCATTGCCAACACCCGGTTACCCATCGCACTTTTCACCGGTCAACTCGCTTATGGAGTTCAGCATTTGCCTCATACGCGACGTGACGTCGTGTCCGTCGCGCAACACGCGTTCGCGACCGCGCGCAGCAATAGCTTCACGCTCGGCATCATGAGTCAGGTAGTATCCGACTTTGTCAATCAACTCCTCCTTCGAGCGGAAAAACTCTGCCTCTCGCGCTTCTTCAAAGAGGGCTGCCAAATCAGGCGAATACTCGGACAGCATAAACGTCCCTGTGGCAGGGATCTCAAAGTTGCGGCGTGTATAAGTGTCGCGGTTGAGTTTTGACAAGAAGTTCAGCGCAATCTTGGCGCCGGACAGGCCCTTCCTGTAATCTTCGTCCACGACCGGGGCGACCGGGTACAATTGACGCAGGGTGCTGGCAGGACTCAAATGCGCTGCCGCCCTGGCCCAACCGCCCCCAAAGAGGTTCAGCCTAAATCCCATCTGCATGATTGCTTCCAGGCAACTGACCCGCCAATCGTTTTCATAGTGCCCGGCAAAGACGACATCACAAATAAAACGGCTGTCACTTTCACTCAATGTGACACGGTAGTTGCGCTCAGCGATATAGTAGGATCGCAAGAGTCTGACTTGCCTAGCTCCGGCGTTCTCAAAATCGGCGATGTTATGACTCCGGTAAATGAAATGTAGGTCGTAAATCGGGATAGATCGCAGCAAGTGACGCCACAGTATCTTACTTGCATTGGGGCTGAAAGGGTCATCGTTGCAGTATTGCACCAGAAGCGTGCCCGGGCAGGCCCGCCTAATTGCCCGCAGCGTACTCGGGAAAATGTGAGTAGCCCGGTAAGCCAACAAGATTTGCGGTTGTGAAAGTCTTATAGCCTTGAAAAGATCCCAATTGATGCCAAAGACCCTGGGTCCCCACACTGCTCGATTTTGCCAATCGGCCATCTGCGAAAGGGGAACGGGTTCCACCTGACCAGGAACGAAACGCTCAAACCGCTCGTCCCACGAGAACCTCTGGACTTCGTACCCCAGGCTACGCAACGCTTCGGCGCACGCCTGTTCATACCACGGCCATTGCCAGGCACCACCAACAAGAATGCGAACGCTCTCACCTACTTTCAAGTCTCGGCCATCTCTGACACCACTGTAATACCTGCTCCAAAGCGATCAGGCGAAAGCGCACCATGTCATAACGGGAGCAGAGAAATGGATGGCGATAATAACCGAGCGAACGAGGACGAAACAGTTCACGCGCCTCAAGCCGTTCCAAATTGCTCAAGAACCAGCCTCGTAGTTCTTCACGAAGATTAGCTGTATGTCTTTCTGACCAACGGGGATAGACAGGGGACACAAGTCCTCCGCTGATGGCCTCAACAACCCACTGATAGCCGCGCAAAGATTTGCGCCGCAGCAAATATAAGCGTTTTTGTGTCTCACTTGCCGTTAAGGGCGCGCCCACGTGCGAATCTGGCACTCGCGCCAGTTCTGGAAAATCTCGAATAAGGAGCCGTTTCTGGATATAGCGTTCATATCGCCATTTTTCCGGCAAGCTACACAGAAACTCGGCCAGCTCATAATCCAAGAACGGCATTCTAACATCTTCGAGCGTATTGCAAAGAGCGTTGATGAAGATGATCAATTTGGGCTGTCGTTCCGCGATGAAATAATACTCCTCATAATCCGACGGCAGATTACTGTGGGTGCAATCTTTCATGACCTGCTCCAGGTCGATACGGATAGCATCGTAGATCTCATCACCGAGTAGAGCGGTGATTTCCTCATAAGTAAGATTCGGGAAACGCGCGAGAAATGCTGAAATGACTTCACGTGGGTTCCCAGGCTCACTGCGATCCAGACGGCCATTGGCGCCAAAATGCGGATCTCCCAAAAAACCGGTTAAGACGACTTCACCCGGATTGTAATGACGGCGTAAACATCCATACATATGGAAATGCGCTGGGGACAACATGCCGCCGGTTAAACCAACTCCCTCCATGCTGGTTTCGACATAATGCCAGGCGTGCATATGCTCAGCGATATGCTGCTTTGATCCAGCGAGGCAAGATACCTGTTCACCGTAGATCAAATCCCACGCGCCCTTTACTCCGAAACTCACCGTGCGTGCCTCTTTCAATTTCGGCAAAGCATAACCCGCAATTAAGCGGGAATCCAACCCACCCGACACAAAAAGCAAAACAGGCCGACTATCGGGTAGACACTGGCTCACCGCCCGTTTTACCAGGCGAGACGCTTCACTTACTATCTCAGTTCCCGCTCCCCGGGGGCCTCCGTAAAAGCGATAATACCAATATTTCTGAAGCTCTACCCGCCCGTGGGCTGCTCTGGCCACACAACCGGCTGGCAATTGTTTCACAGCCTTGAACAGGGTGCGATCTCGTAACGGAACGTCCAGCATGATCGTTTCTGCCACGGCCACTCGATCCAGATCGCGAGAAGCCCCCGAGGCAATCAGACAGGCTGGTAACTCTGTCGCGAAAACCAAACCGAGAGGCCCTTGCGCCCAAAAGACCGGAACGGATCCGAAACGGTTAGTGGCAACACTGATAGTTCCAGATGTCCAGGCTAAACGTGCAGCTGCAAAATGCCCACGCAACTCCTCATGCCAGTTTTGGCTCCCGCATAGGTTCGAACTAAACGCTTCCCGGAAAGTATATCTACCCTCCATTCCCATCAGGTGACCACAGCCAATCCAAAGCTCGCCTTCTCGCTCCTGGAAAAGATCCTCTACAGGCCCCCACCGCGAAACAACGCAGACTGTGAAAGGCCCCCGCTGCAAAGTTGCCACCCGGTCATGCTGGGTATGTTGAATCAGCACGCTAAGCGAGTCCGATGAAACAGTTGGCCCACCTGGCAGGCGATGGAGTACAATAAACCCGCTCATATCAATAGATCTATAGGATCTTGACCACGCATTACTGTGGATTATGAAGAATCCAGATTTCGCTCTACGAGTTCTGTCGGGGCTACTGAATCGTCAAGCACTCCCAGAACCTGGCAGACTTTAATATATCGATGTAACCAGCGATGCTCGCGCAAACAACGCCTGCGACCCGCTTCAGCAATGCGTTTCACCTCTTCTGGGTGCAAAAGATAATAGCGGATGAGTTCCAGCATCTCATCTCGGCTACGGTAACAGACGATCTCTCGTCCCACTTCAAAGTGCAGTGACAGATCTGGGTTAAATGAGGTGAGATACATTCCCCCGCCAGTACAAGGGATTTCAAAATCACGTCCCTTGACATTGGTCAGATACTCCGCTGGTCCGATGCCCCCCATTCCCAAGTTGACGATACTGCGACATGCCACTTCAACCACTTGCTCTTGGGAGAGGTAAGCATTGTTCCATCCTCGACCAAAAGTCCGCACATCTACTCCCTTCTTGACAAGATATCGAATGACACTACCCCGAAATCCATAGCGCTGACCAATAAAGCTCACTGGGACATCCTGCGTCACCGCTAATGGGTGAAAGAACTGAGCATCGCATCCTTCTGGCAGGTACAAAGGGCGTCCACCTTCTGCCATATACCATTCGGCAGTCACTCGGGACGAGGTCCAGGACAAGTCAAAGACTGGAGCCAAATCAACCTGCAAACCACGCTGCTCACCAAGCCACGCGCCTTCCCAGGACTGCTTAGCATCGAGACACATGATAACCAGAGGAACACCCAGCTCTTCCTGAATGCGCCGCACCGTGTCAGACAAGATATGATTCCCGCTGGCATAAACAAATATCCAATCAACAGGATGTCTGCGATGTGCTTCAACCAGGGTCTCATACCAGAGTCTGTTCAAATCTCGACGAAGAGCCTGCCCGACGATCCCTGATTTAGTGATTCTGTCATTATCAAATCCCATGGCTACATAATCAAATTCGGTGGTCGGCCCCAGTTCATACAGGTCAGGATAGAGATGTCCGTGCCAGCCGAGCCTCGCGATAAAGGCAAAGGTATGCACCTCACCCAGTCGGCGCCTGCCCGGCGTATATCCTCGCTCCTGCAATCGCTTCCTGGCTAATCTAATCGTATCGGTTTCGGAGTAAACCAACCCTTTTTCTTGACAGATCGCCGCAGAGTGCTCGCGCTGCCACCGATATTTGGCCAAGACGATTTGAGCCCGCAGAGGGAGATAAAGATCCTCGATAGCCGGAAACTTGGCTACGCAGTCATCCAAAACAGCAGCCATCATACCTCGAATCTTGCGCATCACCTTCTACTCTTGAGCAGATCGGAATAGAGCTGTTCGTACTGATCCACAATCTTTCCCCACCGATACCGCTGCTCCCACGCCTGTCGGCCAGCCTCTGCTAGGCGCTGCCACTCTGGCCCCTTGTCGGCCAGCCCTTGGATTGCATGAGCCATCTCCTCAACCGACGAGGCGACTACACCACCCGGGAGGTCACGCACACACCCCACATCCGTGCTGATAAACGGCGTCCTTGAGGCCATGGCTTCCACGATCACCAGAGGGAAGCACTCCACAGCAGAGCCAAACAAGAACAGGTCCGCCTCATGGTAGGCAGCTACAACCTGGCCTCTTGCTACATGTTCCAGGAAGCGAACGGCTCCACCTTCCCCTCGTACCAAGGACTGGAGCCTTTCAGCATAATCGTTGAACTCGGTGCCGATGAAGACTAATGTGGAATCCAGCACGGTCGCTTGCTGATAGGCTCCGAGCACCATCTCCTGGTTCTTGCCCGGGCCATAGTTGCTCACGCACAGAAACATCCGCGAGGTACTGATCCTGTACTCATCGCGGAAGCCAGTCCGCGGCTGAAGAAACTCGTCATCCGACGCGCCATTTCCAATAACAGAGTAGTGTCTGAAGCCATAGCGGTCGCCAAATCGCTTGTCCTGATAGTTATCAGATAGATACACGATCTGGTCGTATTTCCTCAACGCGAACGGCAGGCGGCGAAAGTACAGCCACCACTTCCAGTTATGTAAAGCGGAATAACCGCATGGCACAAAGACCTTGGCGCAGGCTAGCTCGTCCAGTAAGGGGAAAACCAAGTCAGCGCTCCACTGTTGAGCAGCATAGTTCATCATCACGTCGCCGTCGAAGGAGCGCACAAAACACTGGTAGTTTCTTACCTCTCCTCGAAATCCTCTCGTCCATTTCCCCTGCACATCGAACTGCTCGACGGTAACCCCATTCAACACCTGGAAGTCCCGCTGGGGGTGATACGTCGTAGCCACTATTACCTGATGTCCGCGTGCTGCCAGCCCTTCAGAGACGCGCTGCAGAGCCTCCTGCACGCCACAGACAGTTGGCCAGTAGCTTTCGGCCGTGTGAAGAATTCGCATATAGGCAAGATTCCTGTATGCTGCAAAAATCCAGGAGTATTTCTACATGCTAAGGGGACTGCGATACCGGCTTCCGTAGGAATAAAGAAAAAGCGGTATACCAGCGATTCCAGCGAAACTGACGAATATTGAACTTCTTGTGCGTCTGCTCCCATGCAATGACATCTGGGCTGTGATAGTTAACGTCCTCAAAATCGGCGTTTCCCACAACCTCGAATTGCGCTCCACCGATAAGCCTCCAGATACTGCGGCTATCCTGGATAACGTAGTGACCCTTAACGCCGCGCATCCTACCGTAATCAAAAGTCAAGGCAAACATGCCACCAGGCCTTAGCACCCGAGATGCTTCCCGCATAGCCCGGATTTGATGGGACGAGTTGCCAACATGTTCCAGTACAGAGACACTAATCACATGATCGAATGATGCCCCAGAGTATGGTAACGATATTGCTGTACCCTGTTCTGCCCTGAGAGGCCACCCATAGCGTGAAGCGATTGCATTAGAGTTCTGAACGATTGAGCGCCCCCTACTTACTACTTCACAGTCAAGCACGACAACTTGGCAACCTTGAGAAGCCAGGAAAAAGGATACAGGCGAGGCCCCCCCCCCAATATCCAGAATTTGATGCCCGGGCTGGTACGGCAAGCCATCCAGTATCCTGCAATACTCCCAGAATTTTATCGGATATTGCAGCATCCACTCTGCAAACTCGTGATTAGTACCGTCGAAGTTCAGTTCCTGTGCTGTGCCAATGAAACCACGGGACGAGACGAGGTCACCCCGATCTATCATATCGAACGTAAAGCGTCGGAACGACTCAAAGCTGCACAAGTCAAAAATCTCATCTTCCAGATCAAGCGAACAGGGACGGGGCCCATTTGGCTTAGCCAGCCTCATTGCCTTTTCGCCACCGGATGTCAGGCTGTTTTCTGATGTTGTACTGTTTTGTTCCATAGAACCCTGCTCCTAAATCCGATCACCAAGGTCCGACTATGCAATGGCCCCAGATTTCCAGCGCAGCAATCGTGCGCGCGCCGTCAAGCCTTCAGAGATACGCTGAACAGCTTCCTGCACTCCTCAGATCGAAGGGTGGTAGCTTTCGGTGGTAAAAAGAATTCTCACCAATCCATCCAGAGATTCCGGTATATAGACGTCAATTGCTTAACTATCTGCGGCCACGCAAATCCTTCAGCGCGTTGGCGCGCAGCTTCCCGTTTTGCATGCAACTTCACAGGCTCCTCAAGCAGCCGGCAGACAGCCTCGGCCATCGCTTTTGAGTCACCAGAGGCAACGAACTCGGCTGACAACTCGTCCGCGTAATCCCTGATATCTCCCACATCGGTGACGACAACAGGGGTTCCACACGCCATCCCCTCCAGAACAGTATTGTTAGCCACACAATCCTTCAAAGGCTGCAACAACAGAGAAGCCCGGCGGTACAAGTCGCGCAACGCTTCATCTGACAAACGACTATGAACCGTAGTACTGGGCAGTTGCTCGAACTCGGCGCGGCGACTGGGCAAGGTTACCACGTCAAAATGCACCTGCCGCCCCGTCTTGCTTGCATTGATGCGCTGAATGATCTCATTCACCATTTGGAAATCGCGCAGGTGCGCTCCCACGAATATACAATGATACATGCTGTCAGCATCAGCAGCCTGTGGCCCCGGACAAAAAAAGTCAGTATCTATACCATGAGGTACAAAGTGGACCTTATGCAAGGGCATCCATTGAGCCAACCAGGCCGCTTGCTTGCGACCCAAGGCGATAATCGCATCCAAATCAGCCAACCAATGAGGTTGGGGCATCAATTCCTGTAGACGCGTTGGCGGTAAGTGAAAACTGGCCACAAGTCGATTGGTACGAACGCGGGTTGTCAACAGTCCAAGATGACGAAAATGCGACTCTCCGTGCAGTAAATGAAACACTGTGTGTTGCTTGCCCAGCCACTGTCTGGCTACCATCAACTCGATCCGTACAAACGAAGAAAGAGAATACCAGCCACCTGCCGAGTGTGTGACCAGTCTCCGCGCCAGAGCTCGCGGCAGGGCTGTCAATGATCCATACCAACCCCGGGGAGGCTGGAAAACGACTGTAGGTGGTGGTTGGGCACCGATAAAGAAAGCAGTTAGCCGATCGTAACCAGAATGCCGAGCCAAGTGCTCTAGACCCTCCCCTTTCTGTGAAATGAATTGAACTAGCATCAAAGACGTTCGCCTTTCAACATACTTGACCAAGCTGACTCTTTGTGCCGCGTTTCGGCTTCAAATCAGTCCTCAT
>Ga0315289_10007054_pt1 | contig 16454 bp, 13 predicted proteins | sample YL17G11_40_MG_FD_203452 | JGI IMG/M metagenome (GOLD analysis project Ga0315289, IMG submission 203452) | Sediment microbial communities from Yellowstone Lake, YNP, Wyoming, USA - YL17G11_40 | ecosystem: Environmental > Aquatic > Freshwater > Lake > Sediment | place: USA: Wyoming | collected... | reverse complement strand
TCTGGCCAAATTTTTCTTTAAATTTTTAAGGCCATAATTTTTTGTAGGGATATCAAATCTTTTAATGATCCTGTTACCCTTGAATACCCCAAAACTAATATTGGTATTACCTATATCTATTGCTAACAACATATCCCCTCTTCCTTAGGGACGTTTCTTGAGCCAATCGGAGAACTGTCCCCTTAGGGGACAGTTCTTGCTTTGGGTAGAGAAACGTCCCTGAGATTTTTTATTTCATCTCTGATAACTGCTGCTTTTTCAAACTGCAGGTTTCTTGCCGCCAGCTCCATCTCGTATTCTAATTCGGAAATATATTTATTCAACTCAAATTCGTCTTTTTCCAGGCCGGTCAGGTTTTGCACAAACTCTTCAGACTCTTGCAGGTCTTCTATCCCCTGCCTTATCGCCTTTTGCACTGAGCGGGGGGTAATTTTATTCTTTTCATTGAATGCTAACTGTATCTTTTTCCTGCGGTTGCTTTCAGCGATTGCCTTTTTCATTGAGCCGGTTAGAGTATCCGCATACATAATCACCGCGCCGTTAATATTGCGGGCAGCACGCCCTGAAACCTGAATCAGGGAAGTCGCTGAACGCAAGAACCCTTCTTTGTCAGCATCAAGAATTGCCACTAATGAAACTTCAGGCAAATCCAACCCCTCTCTTAGCAGATTTATCCCCACGAGACAATCAAATTGTTTTTGTCTTAATTCCCTTAAGATTTTAGAACGCTCAATTGTCTGTATTTCAGAATGTAAATATTTTACCCTTAAACCCTTCTCCTGTAAATAATTTGTTAAATCCTCAGCCAGTCTCTTGGTCAGGGTGGTTACCAGAACCCGCTCATTCATTTTGGCGCGTTTCTTCACTTCCTCTATTAAATCCTCTATCTGGTTTTCCGTAGGCTTAACCAAAATCTCAGGGTCAACCAGGCCTGTAGGCCGGATTATCTGCTCGATTACTTTGCCCTCGCTCATTTTAATCTCATACTCATCGGGCGTGGCTGAGGTAAAGACAGTCCTTTTTACGAGCTCATTGAATTCATCAAATCTTAAAGGCCGGTTATCTAAGCACGAGGGAAGCCTGAATCCGTATTCTACCAAAACTTCCTTTCTGGCACGGTCACCCTCATACATCCCCCTTATCTGCGGGCAGGTTACATGCGACTCATCAATTATGGTTAAAAAATCCTGCGGAAAATAATCAATTAAGCAGTACGGCCGACTCCCCGCAGGTTTTGCAGAAAGATGCCGCGAATAATTTTCAATACCGTGGCAATAGCCGATCTCCTTTAGCATCTCCATATCATAACGCGTGCGGCTTTCAAGCCTCTGGGCTTCCAATAATTTATTTTTGCTCTTCAGGAAATTAACCCTGTCTTCTAATTCCCATTCTATAGATTTAATGGCCCCCTCAATTTTATCGCCGGAAACGATAAAATGCTTGGCCGGATATATCGCTATCTTATCCAGTGAATTCAATGTTTCGGCCGATACCGGATTTATCTCGACAATCTTTTCTATTTTATCCCCGAAGAATTCTATGCGCAGTGCCTTCTCCTGATAAGAAGGAAATATCTCCAAGACATCCCCCCTCACCCTTAACCTTCCGCGGACAAATTCATAATCGTTTCTTTCATATTGTATCTGAATAAATCTTGAAATCAGATTGTCGCGGGAAATAATCTGGCCCTTTTCAATAAAGACCAATAATTCGCGGTAGTCTTCGGGGCTGCCGAGATTATAAATGCAGGATACGGAAGCAACTATCAGGACGTCACGACGCGACATAAGAGAACTGGTTGCCGACAGCCTTAGGCGGTCTAACCTGTCGTTGATGGATGCGTCTTTTTCTATGTACGTATCTGTCGAGGGGATATATGCCTCCGGCTGGTAATAATCATAGTAACTGACAAAATACTCCACTGCATTCTGAGGAAAAAATTCCTTGAATTCCGAATAGAGCTGCGCAGCCAGCGTCTTATTGTGAGAGACGACCAGAGTCGGCAGATTTATCCGGGCAATAACATTGGCCAAGGTAAAGGTCTTTCCGGAACCGGTGACTCCCAATAATGTCTGAAATCGCTTCCCTGATAAAAGTGATGCGCTTAATTCCTGGATTGCCCTGGGCTGGTCGCCGCAGGGCTGATAATCCGAAACCAGTTTAAACTTTTCCATATTTTATTGAGGCAGGTCTTGAATCCTGGCAGAAATCGGGCCTAAGGCGGTTTCCAGTTTAAACTCCAGAGGGATGCGACGGGAATCCGTGGTCAGGTAAACAGAAAATCCACGCTTACCCAGGATATAATCATTTAATTCGGCATCCGGGGAGACCTTCACCACATAAAAGGTGCCTTTCTTGCGGATTTCTCTACGGAAGGGTTCTCCCACTTTCATATTCATCGGCCAATTCCTCTGGTTGTAATAAATATTTATAGGATAACTCTGGTTTTCTTTAATATCTATATGGCGAAAATAATAAAAACTGGAGAGTAAGTCCTGGGCCCCATAGGGGATTACGGCGGTTACAGGATTGCTGGCTTCTATGGTAGTGCGCAGGGGAGAAATCTTAAAGGTAATATTGGACCCTTTAGAGAGAAATGCTGCCCTGTTTTTTTCCTGGTCAAAGTCAATGATTACTTCGTTAAATTCATTGTTTATGCGCCTGGATTTCTCAAAACGGCGGGGAAAGAAAAATCGCGTATCTATATAAGTATGTACCTTATATTCTATATCATAAAACCGCTTTAAAAACCTGTTGGGTATGGCTACGGCAGTAACGTGATAACAAGGGTAACCTTTGATGTATTCTATTCCCTCCGTCTTCAGGATAATCTTTGCCACGGGTATGCCTAACCACTCCACAGAATATTGCAATGCCTCTTTGGTATCCAATGCCTCCTGCGGCGCACAGATGGCTATGACCTGCTTTTTACCTGTAAAATTCTGGGCATACAATAGGGGATTCAAGCTAAAGAATAATATTACGCAGAGTGAGCCGATATTTTTCATAGATTATAAAATTTCCAGGCTCGTATCTATCGCTTCTATTGAATGCGTGAGGTTTCCTATAGAAATCATATCTACGCCTGTGGCAGCAACCTTCCTGACATTTTTCAGGGTAATTCCGCCTGAGGCCTCTAATTTCGGTAATCGGTAATTTCTCATCTGGATGGCTTTTTTCATATCTTTAATGCTCATATTATCCAGCATAATTATATCGGGTTTTAGTTTGAGGGCCTGTTTAAATTCTTTCAGGTTTTTTACTTCCAACTCTATTTTGTAATTTTTCGTTATCTTTGGTAATTTCTTACAACCTCCCATCACCTTTAGATGATTGTCCTTGATAAGCACCATTTCATCCAGAGTTAACCTGTGATTATATCCTCCGCCGGTTCTTACCGCATATTTTTCCAGAAGCCGCAGGCCTGGGATGGTTTTACGCGTATCCATAATCCTTACTTTATACGGTTTTACTTTATCGACATATGCCCTGGTATTTGTAGCGATTCCCGAAAGGAGATTTAAGAAATTCAACGCCACCCTTTCCGCAGTCAATATACCCTGCGCCCTTCCTTCAACCCTCGCCAGCACCTTTCCCTTCCTTACGCTCTGGCCGTCCCTGACCTGCGCTTTGCATCGGATGCCCTTGTCTTTTAATTTAAATACAAGTGCTGCGATATTTAAACCGCAGACCACGCAGGGCTCTTTAGCGATTAAAACTGCTTTTGCAAATTTATTCTTTGGGATGACGGATTCCGTGGTAATATCCCTTCCGCCGATATCTTCCCTCAGGGCTATCTTAATGATATCTTCCAATTCTAATTCCTTAACGTAATTCATCCGACATCTTTTTAAGGCGCCTTAATTCATCGTTTAATTTGGTTAAACTTTGCCTTTCTTTTTCAATAATTTCTTTTGGCGCCTTTTTGATAAACTCAGGATTCTTAAGCCCCGACTTTTTGGACCTTAAAATCCCCTCTATGCTCTTTATATTTTCTCTTATTTTATGCTTCTCTCTGGCAATATCAAGCAGACCGCTAAATTGAAGATATATGTCTATATCTTCAATTATGGCGCTGATAGTAGCTGGGGGCATTTTGCTGGAATCAAGGAATTTTAAGTCCTCCAGTTTAGCCAGATTTTTAATCAGCCCGGCGTTATCCTTAAGCAGGTTATACTTAGGTTTGGAATGCGGATAAACAGAGACCCTGACCCTCTGCTCTGGCTTAACCTCAATTGCGCTGCGCAGGTTTCTTATCTGCGTGATAACGTCAAATATGCATTGCGCCTGTTTTTCCAATTTTTTATCGATTATCTGCTCCTGTATATGAGGCCAGGGCTGAATCATGATGCTAGCTTCAGCAGGGACTCCTCCCCAAGCAGGGGACTGTCCCTGTCCGTGTAGCCTCTGCCAGATTTCTTCAGTGATAAACGGCATAAAAGGATGCATTATCCTTAAAGATTTCTCCAGAACCTTATACATTATAACCTGATTCTGTTTATTCTTTATATCCGGCTTAATCAATTCCAGATACCAGTCGCAGAATTCATGCCAGAAAAATCCGTAAAGCATGTTTGCGGCTTCATTAAACTTATAGGCGTCTAAATTTTTATTTACCTCTTTTAAAACCGAATAAAATCTGCTCAATATCCAGCGGTTGATAATATCCAAATCTTCTTTCTTAAAAAACTCGCACAAATCGGTCTTGGCAGGGACTGTCCCTGCAGGGGACTGTCCCTGATCTAAATTCATCAGGATAAACCTGGAGGCATTCCAGATTTTATTGGCGAAATTCCTTCCCTGCTGGAATCTCTCCCTGGATAAAAATATATCCTGACCCTGGGCTGTTATAGAAATAAGGCTAAAACGCAAGGCATCTGCGCCATATTCATTGATAACCTCTAACGGGTCAATGATGTTACCCAGAGATTTAGACATCTTCTTGCCTTCGATATCCCGCACTGTGCCATGGATGTAAACATCCCGAAACGGGATATCGCCCATAAACTCCAATCCCGCCATAATCATGCGCGCAACCCAGAAGAAAATTATTTCCGGCGCAGTTACCAATACCGAAGTGGGATAGAAATATTCCAGATCTGCGGATTTTTTTGGCCAATAGAATGTGGCAAACGGCCATAACCACGATGAGAACCAGGTATCTAACACATCTTCGTCTTGTTTAAGGTTCGGGGATTTGCATTTCGGACACTCTTTTGGGTCATCCACGCTCGCCAAAGCTAGATTCTGACAATCGCGACAATACCATAAAGGGATACGGTGGCCCCACCAGATCTGCCTTGATATGCACCAGTCCTGTATGTTCTCCATCCAGTTAAGATAAACTTTGGTCCAGCGTTTAGGATGAAATTTAATCCTTCCCTTTTTCACTGCCTCAATGGCTGGTTGAGCTAATGGTTTCATTTTTACAAACCACTGCCGGGATAAATACGGCTCAATTATGGTATGGCAACGATAGCAATGGCCTGCGGATAATGTACGCGGCTCTACCTTCCCAAGCAGGCTTTTCTCTTTTAAATCTTCTAAAATAACTTCCCTTGCCTCAAACCTGTCCATATCTTTGTAATCGCCGGCATTTTTATTCATGCGGCCGCAGGTATCCATAACATTTATAAACTCAAGATTGTGTTTCTTACCCAATGCATAATCATTGGGGTCGTGAGCAGGGGTTACTTTTACTGCACCGGTGCCGAATTTCATATCCACCATATTATCCGCAATTATCTTTATTTCTCTATTTATTAAAGGCAAAATCACTGTTTTACCGATAAGATGTCTATAGCGTTTGTCTCTCGGATTTACAGCTACCGCCGTATCACCTAACATAGTCTCGGGCCGCGTGGTAGCTACTACTATATAAGGGACTGTCCCCGAAGGGGACTGTCCCTTAAAAGGATATCTTAAATAGTATAGATTTCCCTGCAATTCACGGTGCGGCGCCTCTTCATCCGAGAGAGCGGTTTGGCACCTTGGGCACCAGTTTATAACTTTATCATCCTGATAAATTAGACCTGTCGGTTCTTTGCTCCAAAGAGCTACAAAAACTTCTCTAACTGCCCTGGAGTAATCGTCATCCATAGTAAAACGGGTCCTTGACCAGTCGCAGGAAGCGCCTAATTTCTTAAGTTGGCGTATAATTGTTGAGCCATATAGCTCTTTCCACTGCCACACCCTTTCAATAAATTTTTCTCTGCCTAAGTCCTGCCTCTTTAGCCCCTGTTTAGCGATTGACTTTTCAACCACGTTCTGCGTAGCAATACCAGCGTGGTCGGTCCCCGGCATCCAGAGGGATTCTTCACCTTTCATACGGTGGAATCTTGTAAGTATATCCTGAATAGTATTGTTCAGGGCATGACCCATATGCAGGATTCCCGTAACATTTGGCGGGGGTATGACTATGCAGAAAGATTTCTTAGAGGGATTTGGCTTTGCGGCAAATAAATTCTTCTCTTCCCAGAATTTATACCATTTATCTTCGGTCTCTTTAGGGTTGTAACGGGTGGGAATTTCATTCATCGTCAAATTTTAGCCAACTTTATCCTTCAATAGCTTATACTCAACGCTATCCACCAGCGCCTGCCAGCTTGCCTCAATAATATTCTCAGAGACGCCAATGGTGCTCCAGGTATCCATATCGTCCTGTGACTGAATAAGCACGCGCACGCGCGCTGCAGTGCCTGCCTTCTCATCTAACACGCGCACCTTAAAGTCCGAAAGATGCATCTTGGATAGGGTGGGATAAAAATCCTTTAGCGCTTTTCTAAGGGCGTTATCCAAGGCATTCACCGGGCCGTCGCCGTCGGCAGCGGTATGTTCTTTGATTCCCCTTACCTTTAATTTAATAATTGCCTCTGAAGTAATTTTTTTATCGGACTGCTTTTCCACCACCACGCGAAAACCCTCCAGTTCAAAGAACCTCTTGTATTTCTTAAGCGCTTTTTTCATTAACAGTTCAAAAGACGCCTCTGCTGCCTCAAAATGGTAACCCTTGTGTTCCAGTGTCTGTATGAGTTTTAAAATCTTCTTTGTCTTGGGGTCCTCTTTGCTTAAATCTAACTCTAAATCTTTTGCGCGGATTAATACGCCGGTCTTACCTGCTAATTCAGAGACTAAAATCCTGCGCCTATTGCCGACAATAACCGGCTCAATGTGTTCATAAGTTTTAGGGTTTTTCATTACGGCATTTATATGCACGCCGCCCTTATGCGCAAATGCGGATGAGCCTGTATAAGGCTGGTCGTTCCTCTGTTTCATATTGCTTATTTCACTGACAAAGTGGGATACGCGGGTCAATTCTTTTAATTTCTCACCTGAAATGCAATCAACGCCCATTTTTAATTTAAGGTTGGCAATAATCGGAATTAAATCAGCGTTGCCGCAGCGCTCACCGTAACCGTTGATTGTGCCCTGCACCATATCAGCGCCTGCCTCAACTGCAGCAATGGAATTTGCCACTGCCAGGCCACAATCATTATGACAATGAATGCCAAGCTCCACTTTTATTTGCGGCCGGATTTCCTGGATAGCGCCTGAAATCCTTGAAGTAAGCGTGCCGCCATTGGTATCGCATAAAACAACCGCTTTCGCCCCTGCTTCAGAAGCAGTGAGTAAGCATTTTAAACTGTACTCCTTATTTGCATTAAAGGCATCAAAAAAGTGCTCAGCATCATAGAACACAGTCAGGCCTTTTGACACAAGGAAGATTATTGTGTCTTTAATCATATTCAGATTCTCATCAAGGGTGGTCTTTAAGACATCCGTTATATGCAGGTCCCAGGTTTTGCCAAAGATAGTTACAATCTTTGCCTGGGATTTTATAATAGCTTTTAGATTATTGTCCTGCGCTGCTTTAGTATGGGCCTTGCGGGTTGAACCAAAGGCTACAAGTTGACTGTGCAAAAGATGCGACTTTGCCATCTTTAAATAAAATTCCATATCTTTAGGATTGGAGCCGGGCCAACCGCCCTCAATATAATGTATGCCTAACATATCCAATTCCCGGGCAATACGGATTTTATCCATCACAGAATAGGAAATGCCTTCGCTCTGGCTGCCATCGCGCAGAGTCGTGTCGTATAATTTTACTTTAGACATTGAAAACCTCTCTTTTTAGGGACAGTCCCCTTTAAATTGCCTTGTAATAGCCCTGACGGGGACAGTCCCTATTTAGCTAAGCCGAACCTTCCGTGCAATGCCCTGACCGCAGTCTCGGCAAATTTATTTTTTATGATACAGGATATGCTTATATCCGAGGTTGAAATCATTTCGATATTAATTTTATTTTTGGCAAGGGTATCGAACATCGCGGCAGCGACCCCGGGATTGGATTTCATGCCCACGCCGACCATTGAAACCCGCGCTATATCCTCATCCTCCAGCACCTCCCCTGCCCGGATACGCCCAGCCACTTTCCTGGTAAGCCGGGTTGCCTTCAGCGCCTCTGATTTGGTTGTGGTAAATGATATATCGGTCTGACGCAGGTGGCTTACGTTTTGAACAATCATATCAACGTTTATCCCGGCGCCGGCCAATTCTTTGAATATCTTTGCTGCAATCCCCGGCCGGTCAGGAACATCGCAGATAGTAATCTTGGCTTCGTTTCTGTTTAAAGTTACGGCACTTACAACCACGTCTTCCATTCTTCTTGCCTCCTTGATAATCATGGTACCGGGTTTATTAGAAAACGATGAGCGCACATATACGGGCACATTAAATTTTTTTGCCACCTCGATGGAACGCGCCTGCATAACCTGGGCGCCGAGGGAGGCCATCTCAAGCATCTCATCATAGGTAATCTCTTCAATCTTTTTCGCCTTAGGCTCTATCCGGGGGTCAGTAGTATAGATACCTTCCACATCAGTATATATTTCACAAACTTTCGCAGACAGCTCTTTTGCCAAGGCCACCGCTGTTAAATCTGAACCGCCGCGGCCTAAAGTGGTAATATCCTGATTCAGGGTTACCCCCTGAAATCCTGCTACAATAACAATCTTTCCTCTGCGCAGCTCTTCCTTTATCTTGTCGGCATTTATTTTAATGATGCGGGCGCGGGTGTGGGTTGCATCGGTAATAATCCCCACCTGTGCGCCTGTAAAAGATATGGCCTCAAACCCCAACTTATGTATTGCCATGGCAAGCAATGCCACAGAAACCTGCTCGCCGGTAGATAACAACATATCCATTTCGCGTTCAGAGGCGTAAGGATTAATCCCGGCTGCCAGCTTGATTAATTCGTCGGTTGTGTCTCCCAAGGCAGAGACCACCACTACCAGGTCATAACCCTGCCTTCTGTAACTGACTACTCTTTTTGCTACATTTTTTATCCGCTCGACATTAGCCACCGACGAGCCGCCGAATTTCTGGACAATCAAACCCTTACGCATATCTTTTTCTCCTGATAAAGATTAAATGAGTTCATCTAATCTTCATTGGGATTAATAAAATACCCCATCAGCTCATGACCTTTTTCAAAATAAAGGTCGGACTTTTCTGCCTCCTTTTCGCAGTAATTTAAAAAGCCCCTTGCGACAATACCTTTGCCGAATATGCCAAAAGGTACGGGTTCAGCCGTATGGGTCTTAACCGAAATGGGAGTGGCATGGTCCGGCAAAACTAAAATTCTGAAATTCCTCTTACGTTTGAATGCGTTTAATATTGTGCCCACAACCAGCTGGTCGAACCTCTCGATTGCCAGTATCTTTTCTCTTAAGTCACCGTTGTGGCCTGCCTCATCAGGCGCCTCTACATGCACAAAAACAAAATCTTTTTCCTGAAGTGATTTCAAGGCGCATCTGGCTTTGCCTTCGTAATCAGTGTCGTAATAGCCGGTTGCCCCGGGGACATTTATTACCTTTAAGCCCAGAATCTTGCCTAATCCTTTTATTAAATCAACCGCAGATATAACGTTTCCTTCCAAACCGTATTTCTCTTGAAATTTTGGCATAGCGGGTTTCCTGCCCTGGCCCCATAACCAAATCATATTTGCAGGATTTTCTTTCAGGTCAATCCTCACTAGATTTATTTCGTGCTTTTCTAAAATCTTGCGGGAATCCCCCATCAACTTTATTAGAATATCGGCATTATCTCCTTTGGGTAGGTTAGCGGATATGCTCTGTCCTGCAATATCATGAGGCGGCTTGCATTTTAAATCTTCAAGATGGTTGTCCTGGCCCCTTTTTATCAACATTAAATTCCTATAGCTTACACCCGGATAAAATCTAATCCGATTCGTACCCAGATTCTGGTCAATGGATTTTATCAGTATCTCGGATTCTTTCGAGGTTATATGGCCTGCGCTATAATCTACGAGCGTATCCCCGGATACCGTAACCAGATTACAGCGGAAAGCAACATCATCGTCCTCTAAGTCTATGCCCAAATTTGCCGCCTCTAACGGGCCTCTTCCGGTATAAAATTGTTGCGGGTCATAACCCAGGATGGAAATATTGGCAACGTCTGAGGCAGGGCTCAAATTTTTAGGGATTGTTCTTACGCGCCCGAGCCTTCCGTGTTTGGCAATAAAATCCATATTCGGGGTACGCGCAACCTCCAAAGGCGTACGCTCACCCAGTTCCTTTATAGGGTAATCCGCCATCCCGTCGCCGACTAAAACAATATATTTCATTTTTTCAACAATAAATTAATCAGCTTTTTGACTAATTCTTTTTTAGAATTGACCTGAGAATATACATTCTTTTCATCCAAGATAAATGCCTTGTATCGCGGATAGATAGCATTGGCAATTACTAAATCTGCCCTGTAAGTTACCAAGGCCTTTCTTGCCCGTTCAATTAAGGCCTTATCAGAGATGCCGTATTCCAATTTAAACATTACCAGTTTTGCCTTAGGGTTTAAAATCCTGATATCCCTGATAACCTTGGGCAAAGGCAATAATTTTAAATTATAGGGCCTGCCTGAGTTGATTTTTCCCTTAATTGACTGCGCCGGCTTAAAATCAGAAACCGCTGCCGAGTGTATAACGATATCGTATTTATTACTCTTGAGTTCTCTTTTAATTAAATTCTTTAACTCGTCAAAGAATTTAAAACGTATCAGTCTTATCTTCTTATTTAAACAACGGGTTCCCGCAGGCCCCATTAGCAAAGTAACCTTTGCACCCAGCCGCTGCAATTTTTCTGCCAACAGGACGCCGGTTACGCCTGTAGCAATATTACTGATTACTCTGACATTATCTATAGGAACCCACGTAGGCCCCGCAGTGATTAAAATTCTTTTATTTTTTAAATTTTGCCTTTTGCCTTTTGCCTTTCGACTTAACTTAGTATCCAATCTCTTTTAATATCGATTTTAAATCCGCCTTCACAACCCTGGGCTGTTTTACGGTTTTTATGGCTCTATCCGGGTCTTTCAGTCCGTGGCCGGTCAATATACAAACTATTTTTTTAGTTCGCGAATTTTTAAAATAGCCCTTTTTCGCCAATTTTAATAAACCGGCAACCGATGCTGCGGATGCAGGCTCAACAAATATACCTTCTTTTGCAGCCAATAATTTATAGGCCTCGATAATCTCTCTATCCGAAACCATGTCAATTAAACCGCCGGATTCGTCACGGGCATTTTCCGCTTGTTTCCAGCTTGCCGGATTTCCGATACGTATGGCGGTAGCTAAGGTCTTGGGATTTTTTATAGGATGCCCCCTGACAATGGGAGCAGCGCCTTCTGCCTGAAATCCTAACATCTTAGGTAATTTTTTAATTTTACCTTTCTCTTTGTATTCCTTGTATCCTTTCCAATAAGCGGTGATATTTCCGGCGTTTCCCACAGGCATAACCTGAAAATCAGGCGCGTCGCCTAAACTCTCGCAGATTTCAAAACTTGCGGTCTTCTGGCCCTCAATGCGGTAGGGGTTTAGAGAATTTACCAGTGTTATGGGGTATTCTTGCGTAATCTCTTTTGCTAAATCCAAAGCCGCATCAAAATTTCCGTCCACGGCTAAAACCACTGCGCCGTGAATAAGCGCCTGGCTAAGTTTTCCTAAGGCAATTGCCCCGGCCGGAACAAGGACAATGCATTTCATCTCGGCCTTGGCAGCGTATGCTGCTGCCGAAGCTGAGGTGTTACCGGTGGAAGCGCACATAACAGCAGTGGAATCTTCTTCAGCGGCCTTTGAAATTGCCACAGTCATTCCTCTATCCTTAAAAGAACCAGTGGGATTCAGGCCCTCATATTTCAGGTAAACCCTCACACCAAAATCTTTGGTGTGAGGGTAAACCTCAGCATTAATCAATTTACTCAGATAATCAGCGTATATTAAAGGAGTATTGCCTTCATTTAAAGTGATAATAGGAGTTTTTGCCGTTACCGGCAAAAACTCTTTATACCTTTCAATCACCCCGTTATAATTTTTCATACTTCCTCTATCCTTATGGCTACGGACTTTTCTCTTATGGTACTTAAACGGTCTATCATGTCTAAAGCAGCGCGCAAATCCTTCTCTCTCGCCTCGTGCGTTACCATCACTATCGGCACAACTCGCTCCTCGTGCCTTTCCTTTTGCGTAACAGAAGCAATGCTAATTCCGAATTTAGCCAGGATTCCCGAAATCTTGGCCAATACCCCGGGTTTATCTACGGCCATAAAACGGATATAGTATCGGCTCTCAAAATCGTCGGTCTTTCGCAGTCTTTTTATAGATTTGTCCGGTATTATATTTAAAGTCGGCCTGAAAAGTCCGGCCTTGATATCCTGAGTTAAGTCTATTACGTCCGCAATTACCGCGGAAGCAGCATTCAGTTGTCCTGCGCCTGGGCCATAAAATAGGAGATTGCCCGCTAAATCGCTTGATACATATATGGCATTGAATACCCCAACCACTAAAGATAACAGGTGCGTTCTTGGTATAAGGGTAGGATGCACTCTTACCTCTAACTCATCGTCCTCTTTCTTGGCAATAGCTAATAACTTTATTTCAAAACCTAACTCTTTTGAATAGGCAACGTCTGCCAATGATATCCTGGAAATACCCTCGATAAACACCTCGTTTAAATTTACAAACCTTCCGAAACACAGGTATGTAAGCAGGATTAACTTATGCGCGGAATCAATGCCTTCGATATCCAAAGCGGGGTTCTTTTCCGCAAATCCTTTTCGCTTTGCTTCATCCAGCGCATAATTAAAGGTGCAAGCTTTATGTGACATCTGGGATAATATAAAATTAGAAGTGCCGTTTAGAATGCCGAATATGCTGTTAAACTTATTGGCAACTAACCCCTCGCGCAGGGATTTTATAATCGGTATGCCCGCGCCTACCGATGCCTCAAAATAAATATTCTTGCCCCGGTCAGCTGCCTCGGCAAATAATTCCCGGCCCTCCTGGGCAAGAAGCGCTTTATTAGCCGTAACGATATTTTTGCCTTTCTTTAATGCCGCGGTTATATATTCCTTTGCCGGATGTATCCCGCCCATTAACTCTACCACGATATCTATGTGGGGGTCATTGATAATTTCCAAAACATTCTTGGTAAGTATCTGTTTATCTATGCTGACATTTCTCCTGGAAACAATATCCTTATCGCAGATTTTCCTGATATTTATCTCTAAACCTATCCTGTCGGCTAAGAAGGTTTTCTTGTCTCGTAAAATCTTCATAACCCCTGAGCCGACATTACCGAATCCGATAATTCCCAAATTTATTTTTTTCATAGCTCAGCCTTTCTTCAAATAGTAATCTACGGTCTCGCCGATGACCTTTTTATGCCTCTCGTCCACAGCCAGAAACATCAACCTCGTGTCGTAGATTAAATTTTTGCTGATCTCTTTTGACTCTAATACCTTGGATATCAGCATAATAGGATTGGGGTCAAAAGGCAATCTTATCTCCAAAGCAATATTTGTGCCCGGCTCGAATTTCTTGTTTGTAGTAAGGAGCATGCCGCCTAAACTCAGATTCTTTGTCTGAGATATGTCCGTATTATCAACTTCCTCGAGTATGCGGTAAGATACAATGAAACGGCCGCTTATACGGGGAAACCTTCGCCTTTCATGTCCTTCGTATTTCATTGTAGCGCCTCCTTGGAAAGTTTTATCGGGGAGGTGGGACTTGAACCCACGACCTTTTGAACCCCATTCAAACGCGCTAGCCAAACTGCGCTACTCCCCGAAAATTTTTTTATTAATAAAAAAATTTTCGGTCCTGAGGGCTGTGCCCGAAGGACCTACATCTACCTATACCCTATCCCTATTCCTCCTTCTTCTCCCTGCTCATCAGGTCACGAAGCGTCTTAAGCGGAGACTTATTTTTGTAAAGAACGTTATAAACTTCTCTGGTTATGGGCATATCTACTTTATATTTTAAACTTAATGCATATGCTGATTTTGTTGTGGGAACGCCTTCTGCCACCATCTGCATATGAGCTATTATTTGTTTTAAAGTTTTTCCTTTACCGATCTGCTCGCCGACAAACCTGTTTCTGCTATACGGACTGATACAGGTAGTGACCAAATCGCCTAAGCCGCTTATTCCGCTAAAGGTGCTCATCTTAGCGCCCATTGCATGGCCTAACCTTGAAATTTCAGCCAGGCCCCGAGACAGGATTGCTGCCTTAGAGTTTGTCCCAAAACCCAAACCGTCGGATATGCCGCAGGCAATGGCAATGACATTTTTAAGGCTGCCTCCCAATTCTACGCCGGCGATATCGTCGTTGGTATAAATCCTGAATCTCTCGGTCATAAAAATATTCTGCAGGTATTTCCTCAGGTCCTCATCACTGGATGCAATCACCGCAACAGTGGGTATTCCCTGCGCTACTTCCTGGGCAACGGTAGGTCCGGAAAGCACTGCCAGTTTTACATTACCCAGCTCATCGTGTATTACCTGAGACACCCTTTTAAGCGAACCCAATTCTATGCCCTTGCTGACACTCAAAAACATTGTATTATGACTATAATTAATCTGTTTAATTTTTCTTAAAATTTCGCGCATATGTTGCGAAGGTATTGCAAAGATTATCAATCCCTGTCCATCAATCGCATCCCTTAAATCATGCGTAATTTTTATCTCTCTGGGTATCTTAATGCCGGGTAAGAATTTTGTATTTATCCTTTTCTTCTTCATATACGAAACATAATCGGCGAATGCGCCCCAAAGAGTGACTGAAAAACCTTTGCGGTTTAATAAAATCGCTAAGGTAGTGCCCCAGCCCCCATCACCTAAAATAGATATTTTCATATTTTAATCAATCTTTAGATTATATTTATTGGTCCTTATCTTGGCTAATTCCCAGGCATAATCATAAAGATGCAGGCCCTTACTCACAGCTATGATTTCACCGTCGGAAACGCCGATTTCATCTGCCATATACTGCTTTACTAATTGTAACCCCCCTAAATTGGAAGGAAAACCTCCCCACAAATCCCAGGAACGAAAATATAAAATAAAATGTAGCTTTTCATAACGCACCCTTGTATCTATGAGTCTAAGACACGGCGGGTCGCTTAATTTTATATCAGAAGGCATCCCAATCTCCATTATTGCCTGATTTGTGCCCGCCCCTTGCGTTTTATAAATCTTTATTACCTCCTCTATCTGATTTACATTTAGAGGCATTTCGCTAACCAAATCTTTTCCGTCAACTTTTTGTTTTACCTTTACCTTTGGCTCAACTAATCTTTCACCGTAAGTATAATCCTCTGTCTTGGTCTTTGTGCCTGTAAGAAGATAGTTCAAATAACCCTGGATATAATCCATATCCGTGGGAGGAGGGATACTCATACCCTCAGGGATTATAGGAATAATCTGATGCGACGGCTTCCTTACCCGCACGGTCACAAAATCAAATTCCAGCCGTTTCTGTCCTTCGTAACTGCCGCGGGTTATGGTATAAACGTGGCCGTGATCTAAAATTTCTGACAGACACTGAAACCACGCATCATCCAGGTCAAAGGCATCAATAAAAACCGGTTCTAAGAATTCTTTTTCCATAATATAATTTTCCAAGCGGGTGATGGGTTTCGAACCCACGACAATTTGCTTGGAAGGCAAATGCTCTACCAACTGAGCTACACCCGCAATTATTCTCCTATAGCTTGCGAGCCGCTGTATCTGTATAAATAAGCGGCGAAGTCCCGCCTCGCTAATTTAAGATTCAGGGCGGGAGAAGGCTATTGTTCTACCACTGAACTACTCCCGCGTGGTGGGCAGGAGAGGATTCGAACCTCTGAAGGACAAGTCCGCCAGATTTCAAGTGCCCTCAAGTTACCCTGAGGCTTGGACTATCTCATCACCTTAGCTTTTTGCTTTAGGTGGTGGGCGCTTAGTCTCTGCACCTTTCCCGAGGCAACGTCGGGACTTGGCTCAGGATTATCCCGAAACTTTGGGACTTCCCTGAATTCACCCACTTTTACATCCCGAATTTCTTCGAGACGCTGCGTTTTCCACAGTCTGGTGCGATTGGCCACTCCGCCACCTGCCCACA
>Ga0315289_10007053_pt1 | contig 16456 bp, 13 predicted proteins | sample YL17G11_40_MG_FD_203452 | JGI IMG/M metagenome (GOLD analysis project Ga0315289, IMG submission 203452) | Sediment microbial communities from Yellowstone Lake, YNP, Wyoming, USA - YL17G11_40 | ecosystem: Environmental > Aquatic > Freshwater > Lake > Sediment | place: USA: Wyoming | collected... | reverse complement strand
CGGAGATAGGCGTCGTCGTACTGGCTCACTTTGCCGGCGGGCGTGTTGATGAGCAACTGGATTTCGCGGTTCGCGATGGCGTCGAGGATGTGCGGGCGCCCCTCATGAAGCTTCAGGATAAGCTCCGACTCGACTCCGTTGTCCGACAGAAATTTATGGGTTCCCCGCGTGGCCTTGATTCGGAAGCCCAGCGCCCGGAATTCCCTTGCCACACTCAGCACAGCCGGGCGGTCGTGCTCGGCGACCGTTATCAGGACCGTACCCTCGGAGGGCAGCCGCGACGATGCGGCTTCTTCGGCCTTGAAGAAGGCAAGTCCGAAGGATTCGGCGAGGCCGAGGACTTCTCCCGTCGAGCGCATCTCCGGGCCGAGGACCGGGTCCACCTCCGGAAACATGGAGAAGGGGAAGACCGATTCCTTCACCCCAAAGTACGGGATGTGCCGCTGACGAAGGTTCAGCTCCGAAAGCTTCTTTCCAAGCATGAGCTGTGTTGCGACGCGCGCCATGGAAAGACCGCACACTTTTGACACTAAGGGCACGGTTCGCGAAGCGCGAGGGTTAGCTTCCAGAACGTACAGCACGTCGTTGCAGATAGCGTACTGAATGTTCATCAAGCCAATCACGTTGAGTTCTCTGGCGATGGTGCGAGTGTATTCGCAGATTTTGTTGATGTGCCGGGCAGGAAGACTCGACGGCGGAATCACACACGCGGAATCCCCGGAATGAATCCCCGCCAGCTCGATGTGTTCCATGACCGCCGGCACGAAAACGTCGGTCCCGTCGGCGAGAGCGTCCGCCTCGGTCTCCGTGGCGTTCTCCAAGAACTTGTCAATCAGAATTGGTCGTTCCGGTGTTACGTTCACTGCGGCTGCGACGTATTTTTTCAGCATCTCCTCGTCGTAAACCACTTCCATGCCTCGCCCGCCCAAAACGTAAGAGGGACGCACCATCAGCGGATAGCCGATTCGCTCGGCCACCCGCAGAGCCTCCTCGAGCGTGCTGGCCATCCCGGATTCGGGCATGGGGATATTCAGTTTTGCCATCATCTGCCGGAACTGGTCGCGGTCCTCCGCGAGGTCTATCGTGTCGGGGGAATTGCCTAAGATTCGGACGCCCGCTTCGTAAAGCTCCCTGGCGATGTTGAGAGGGGTCTGCCCTCCGAACTGAACGATGACCCCCTCCGGCTTCTCTTTCTGGTAAATGCTTAGCACATCTTCCACAGTCAGCGGCTCAAAATAGAGTTTGTCGGAGGTGTCGTAGTCCGTCGAGACCGTCTCCGGATTGCAGTTGACCATGATGGTCTCGTACCCTTCGTCGCGCAGCGCGAAAGCAGCGTGAACGCAGCAGTAGTCGAATTCGATCCCCTGCCCAATCCGGTTTGGACCCCCACCCAGAATCATCACCTTTCGCCGGGGCGAGACCGAAATCTTGTCAGGAGCGTTGTAGGTCGAGAAGTAGTACGCGGCATTTTCCACGCCGCTGACGGGGACGGCCTCCCACTGTTCCACGACACCAAGGGAAGTGCGTCTCTGTCGAATAGCCTTCTCGGGGATTCCCAAAACCTGGGCGAGATATTTATCCGAAAAGCCGTCCTTCTTTGCCTGAATAAGAATCTCGTCGGGCAGATTCTTCCCACGATGGGTAAGAATCCTCTCCTCAAGCTCCACGAGTTCCTTCATCTGCTCGATGAACCAGCGCTTGATTCTCGTCCGGTCGTAAAGGTCGTCCACCGATGCCCCTTTTCGCAGCGCCTCGTACATGACGAACTGCCGTTCGCTCGTCGGCTGGTTTAGCATCGTCAGTAGCTCCTCAAGAGGACGACGCCGGAAATCCTTCGCGAAGCCCAGGCCATAGCGGCCGTTCTCCAGGGAACGGATGGACTTCTGGAGTGCTTCCTTGTAGGTCTTGCCGATGCTCATGACCTCGCCCACCGCGCGCATCTGCGTGCCGAGCTTGTCCTGGGCGTCCCTGAATTTCTCGAAGGCCCAGCGAGCAAATTTCACGACCACGTAATCTCCGGAAGGCGTGTACTTCTCCAGCGTCCCCTCCCGCCAATAGGGAATTTCGTCGAGGGTCATCCCTGCCGCCAGCATTGAGGAGACCAATGCAATGGGGAACCCCGTCGCCTTCGACGCCAGAGCCGACGAGCGAGAAGTCCGCGGATTAATCTCGATGACTACCACTCGCCCTGTGTCCGGATCGTGGGCGAACTGAATGTTCGTCCCGCCAATCACCTCTATGGCTTCTACAATCGAATACGAATAAGCCTGGAGCTTTCGCTGAAGCTCGGGCGAAATAGTGAGCATCGGAGCCACGCAGAACGAATCGCCGGTGTGCACGCCCATGGGGTCAACGTTCTCGATGAAACACACGGTAATCATCTGGTTCTTGGCGTCGCGGACGACCTCCAGCTCCAGTTCCTCCCAGCCAGCGACGGATTCTTCGACGAGAACCTGCCCGACGATGCTTGCCGCGATGCCCCGAGCAGCGACTACGCGAAGTTCCTCGACGTTGTACACCAACCCGCCACCCGTACCCCCGAGACAATAAGCAGGGCGGATGACTACCGGGTATCCGAGCCGTGCGGCTATCTTCTCGGCTTCCTCGACGCTGTAGGCAGGGTCGCTGCGCGGCATGTCAATCCCAAGCCGGCTCATCGTCTCCTTGAAGGCAATGCGGTCCTCGCCGCGTGTGATGGCGTCCACCTGCACGCCAATGACTTTTACGCCGTACTTGTCGAGCACACCGGCGCGAGCGAGCTCCGAAGTCAGATTAAGTCCCGTCTGCCCTCCTAAGTTCGGGAGCAGGGCGTCGGGCCGCTCCTTTTGGATGATATTCGTCACCGCCTCGACGGTAAGTGGCTCGATGTACGTCGTATCAGCCATCCCCGGGTCGGTCATGATTGTCGCCGGGTTGGAGTTCACAAGCACAATCTCGTACCCGAGTTTGCGAAGCGCCTTGCACGCCTGCGTCCCCGAATAGTCGAACTCGCAGGCCTGGCCGATGACAATCGGCCCTGACCCGATAATCATGACTTTCCGAATGTCGTTGCGTCTGGGCATAGAAAGCTTGACCTTTATTTTGAGCCTCGAACACCCTTCTTCTTGCAGGGGCTTTCGCTGGGTTGTTGTCGCGGAAACCGGGGCAATCGGCAATTTTAGCGCAACCATCCGCACAAGCGGTGGAAATGCCGAAGCCTTGGCGGCGGTGATTTTAACTGCGGCGACTCACCAAAGCAAGCATCGAGTCAAGGAATTTGTATCCCCTCACTCTCGGGCGGACTCACGCCCCTCATAATTGAGGCCATACCTGGCCTCTGTGCTCGCGTTTCCGAACGGAATCAATCGTGTAAAAAAGAAAGGAGTACAAAGCGAAGAGGATAATGTCCGCCGTAATCGGTGTGTTGACGGTGTGCCTTTGCGGCGAGGCCCGCGGGGGGAGGTGGTATGTGGCGCCTCCGCCGCTGGGAAACAACAAAAATCCTGGGACGGAGGAGCTCCCTTTGGCAACAATTCAGCGTGGGATAGATGCCGCGAAGGATGGCGATACCATCATCGTCGCCCAGGGAACATACGTCGAGAACATCAATTTCAAGGGCAAGAACATCGTCCTCCGCAGCACGAATCCAACTGACTGGAGCGCCGTCGCCAAGACCATTATTGACGGGGACAACAACGGCTCCGTTGTTACCTTCTCCGCGACAGAGGACGAGACCTGCGTCCTCTCCGGCTTTACTGTTCGGAAGGGTACTGGAACGTCCACTTTTTTCAGCGGGGATTGGGGTTCGGGCACTGCAGGGGGCGGGGTTTTCGGCGGGCATGTGGGGAATCTGACGCACGCCACGGTCGAGAACAACCTGATCACTGGGAATGGGGCTTTCTTCGGAGCAGCGGTATTTGGCCTGAACGGAACCATCAGGAACAACGTGATTGTGAATAACTCCGCTTCGCTCTTCGGCACTGTCGCGCTCTGCTTCGGCGTCGTTGAGAACAACCTCATCGTCGGCAACTCCGCGTATTATTGCAGTGGCGGGCTGGGTCATTGCAACGCTGCGGTCCGCAACAACACCATCGTGGGTAACTCGGCCCCCCAGCACGGGGGAGGGCTCGCTCATGTCGGCACAACGCCTTATGGCCCCCCGGGCGGGTCAATAACGAACTGCATCGTGTGGGCGAATACGTCCCCCTCCCAGGTATACGATTCGGTCGGACTGAGCTTCTGCTGCATTCAGGACTGGACCGGAGGCGGCGGAGGGAATATCGCTCTGGATCCCCAGTTTGTTGACCCGGACGGACCCGATAACAACCCGGACACGTATGCAGATAACGATTACCGCCTCTTGGCGGGTTCGCCGTGCATAGACAGGGGCAAAAACGAGGATTGGATGGCGGACGCGCTTGACCTGGACGGGAACCCGCGGATTTTGGCCGGGATATCGTCCCTCACTGTGGATATGGGTGCGTACGAATGCAGGTTTTCCATCGGCGGCATTAGAATAGTGCCGGCTACGGGTGCGCGGGAGCTGAGCTGGAAGAGCAGGGAAAGGGTCCGCTACGGCGTATGGTCATGCACGCACCTCTGTGGCGGGTCGTGGAACACAGAAGCAACGGTGACATCCGCAGGCGAAGTGACAACCTGGACGGACCCAGACACCGCCTCCATCCTCAAGTTCTATAGGGTCGAGATAAAGTGACGTTACGAGGGGGCAGTGTCCCGTTCGGGCGTGGGTTAACCCCGGGGCGCCGCCCGACCGGATGATCTCCCCTCTGCGTCCTCTGCATTCTCCGCGGTGAGTTCCTCCCGTAACTGAGGGGTCACCGCCCATCAAGGATTCTGGTTCACAGCTTATTGAGTTCAAACGACCTTGAGCATGCGCGTGAGGGCGAGGTTGGCTTTGCGGCGGGTCTCCTCGTCCACTTTGATTTCGTGGACCATGTTTTCGAGGGAGTTGTGGACGGCATCAAGCGTCGTCAATTTCATGTTCGGGCAGACGAGGCATTCCGAGGGGAAGACAAAATTATTTTCGGGATTTTCTTTCCTGAGCCTGTAGCCAATTCCCATTTCTGTCGCGACGATAATCGTTTTCGCTTTCGATTGCTTGACGTATTTGACCATCCCGGAAGTGCTCAGGACGGCATCGGCGAGCCGCCAGACTTCCTCCCGACATTCGGGGTGAGCGATAAATGCGGCGTCCGGATACTTCTCTTTCGTCGCCAGGACATCGGCCGCTCGCAGGCATTCGTGGGTCCAGCAATATCCCGGCCAGAGGATGATTTCTTTGTCCGTATGCTGAGCGACGTAGCGACCGAGATTCCGGTCTGGCACAAAGATGACTCGCTTTTCCTTGACGGAATTGACGACCTTGACGGCGTTGGCGGAAGTGCAGCAGATGTCGCTCTCGGCTTTGACGGCGGCGGAGGAGTTTATGTAGGTCACCACGATGGCGTCGGGATAGCGCTCCTTCATCTTCCTCAGTTCCTCGACGGTGACCATATCGGCCATGGGGCAGCCCGCCTCGAAGACCGGCAGAAGAACGGTCTTGTCGGGATTGAGGATGGAAGCGGATTCCGCCATGAAGTGGACGCCGCAAAAAACAATCACGTCCTTATCCGTTGCGGCAGCGGCACGCGAAAGACCAAGCGAATCGCCCATGACGTCCGCGATGTCCTGAATCTCCTCTCGCTGGTAGTTGTGGACGAGGAGAATCGCGTTCCGCTTTCTTTTGAGAGCGGCGATTTTCTCGGACATCTCGGCGCGGTATTTTCTATCAACCTCGTCGAGATATTCTTCTTTTCTGAGGGTTTTGAGCATCGAGTGAACTCTCGTCGTGAATCGAACCGACTTTCACTTCCTTAACGCGGTTTCGCTCGTCCACATAGACGATTTTCGGCTGAAGCCCCCTGGCCTCCGAGTCCTCAACAACCGCAAAGGACATGATGGTAACAATGTCCCCGAGCATTCCGAGGCGAGCCGCCGGACCGTTCAAGCAGACGGTTCCGGAGCCTTTTTCGCCGACGATGAGGTACGTTTCGATTCTGGCGCCATTGTTGAAGTTGACGACCAGGACTTTCTCAAAAGGAAGCATGTCGGCGGCTTGCATGATGTCCGGGTCGAGGGTCAGGCTGCCGGAGTACTCAAGCTCAGCGGCAGTTACCTTTGCTCGATGGATTTTGGATTTGAGGACGGTTCGCATCATTTGGTTTTTTTCACTCCCTGCCAGAAGGCAAGTCAAGTTCGAGGTTGTCAATCAGTCGGGTTTCACCTATGAAAACGGCCAGAGCAATCAGGATGTTCCCTCGTAGCTCCTCGATGTCTTCGAGTGTGTCGCGGCTGACGAAGCTTATGTAATCAACCCTTGCCTCTCTCGCGGACGCGATTATTTCGCGCATTTTGCTTTTGATTCTGCGCGATTCCCTCTCCCCCGAATCAACGAGGCGATTGGCTTCCATCAGCGCTTCGTGAAGGACCGTCGCCTGCCTTCTTTGTTCAGGCGAAAGGTAACTGTTCCGGGAGCTCATGGCGAGGCCCTCGTTCTCTCTCACGATGGGAAGGACTTCTATCCTGACGAGGAGATTGAGGTCTCGCGCCATTCTTTTGATGATGAGGGCCTGCTGAGCATCCTTCTGGCCGAAGTATGCCACGTCGGGGAGGACGATGTTGAAGAGCTTCAGCACTACCGTTGTAACGCCCCGGAAATGCGTCGGGCGGGAAAGACCGCACAGGTGATTCGACAACCTGGTTTCTTCGACGTACGTCGAGAAGCCCTCGGGATACATATCCTCGACGGAAGGGCAAAAGAGAACATCCGCACCGGCTTGCTCCGCCATGACGCTGTCTCGCTGGAGGTCTCTCGGATACTTTTGAAAATCCTCCCCCGGGCCGAATTGAGTTGGGTTGACGAAAATGGAAACCACGACGAGGTCGTTCTCGGCCTTGGCGGCGAGAGCCAGGCTGAGGTGTCCCTCGTGGAGATAGCCCATCGTCGGGACAAAGCCGATGGTCTTGCCCGCCTTTTTTGCAGATAGCGAAAGGCTCTGCATTTCGGAGCTGTTGGTGACCAGTTGCATTTTTAGAACCTGTCGTCGGGGACGCTGAGCCAAATATATCAGGCCAGTGCCTCATGAGCTTCGCACACCCGGAGACGATGAAAATCCGGCCTCGGCAACCCTGATTTTTGAGCCAGTCTGATTCTGTTTCCTCTCGCCAAGGCGCAAAGACGGGAAGGGTTCGCAAGGCGTCCTTCTTTCCTTCTTCGCGTCTTTGCGAGAGGCCTACCAGTTCCCCGGGCAGCGCTTATTTTCAGGGCAGAGGAGCGATCAGTGGAACGTGTGCTCCTTGCCCGGGAATTTGCCTTCCTTCACCTCCCGAATATACGTGTGGAAAGCGTCCTTCATGACTGTCGCTATGTCGGCGTATCTCTTGACGTGCTTGAATGAGGCAGATTCGTAAAGACCGAGCATGTCCGAAGTGACGAGGATTTGCCCGTCGCAATGAATTCCGGAACCGATGCCAATCGTCGGTATGGTCAGCTTTTCAGTTATCTCCTCTGCACACGCCTCCGTGAGGCACTCTAAGACGATGGCGAAAGCGCCCGCCTGCTCGACTGCAATAGCGTCGCCGAGGAGCCTCTCCGCCGAGGGGCGGTCTTTTCCCTGAACACGCTTCCGCCCGTACCTGAGAGTCTGTTGCGGGGTAAAACCGATGTGCCCTATAACAGGTATCCCGGCTCGGACAATAGCGGAAATGGTCTCGACCATATCAGTTCCGCCCTCGACCTTCACCGCCTCCATCTCGCCTTCCCGAATCATGCGACCGGCGTTTCGGACTGCCTCTGCTATGGAAACGGTGCACGACAAAAAGGGCATGTCGCCGACGAGGAGAGCGGTCGAATTCCCCCTCGCCACCGCCCGGCAGTGCTCGACCATTATCTCCATAGTTGCCTTCAGCGTGTTCGGATAGCCGAGAACAACCATTGCGAGGCTGTCGCCGACGAGAATCATGTCTATTCCGGCATCGTTCAGACATTGAGCCGTTGGATAGTCGTATGCGGTCAGGGCGGTGATTTTCTCGCCCTGCTCCTTCTTTCGCCGTATGATTTCGGGCGTTATTTTTTCTATCTCCATAGCTTGCTCACCTACGGGACAGTTTTCGTTGTTGCTTGGGGCGTCGCGATGTCGCCCTGCCATCGAGAAGAGCCCGCCTCAGCGCTGCTACGGTCTCGCCCAGAACGGGGTGGAGCACCTCCGGCGCGATTTCATTCAGCGGGTCAAGCATGAACAGCCTTTCATGCAGCCTCGGATGCGGAACCTTCAGATTCGGTTCGTCAATCACGTCATCTCCAAAGAAGAGAATATCAAGGTCTATTGTTCGAGGGAAGTCCTTACCTTCTCTTTCCCGGCCCATTTCATTTTCGATGCGCTGGAGGTGGCTGAGAAGCTCGCTCGCCGAGAGAGAGCACTCAATCTCGACAACCGCGTTCAGATACGTCGGCTGAGGGGGCCCGCCAACTGGCTCAGTCTCGTAGAACGACGAGAGCTTCGTTACTCGAACGCCGGGGAGTTGGTTCATCTTCTCGACGGCGGCGTCCATGCTTTGCCTTCGCTCCCCCAGGTTCGACCCAAGGCCAATGTATGCGCAAGTAAGCCGCTTGAGAGGTATCGCGGCCGAGGCGCGATTATCCTTTAGCACCCTTTCCTTATCCATTCCGAATATACTGGCTTGATTCTTTTGATTGCTTCGACAATTCTTTCCTCGGGGGCGGTCAGGGAAATGCGGACGTAACCTTCTCCGTACTTCCCGAACCCAATGCCCGGGGCGACGACGACGCCCACTTTGCGAAGAAGGTCGAGGGCTGCCGAAGAAGAATCAACATCGTCGGGGAGCCGCGCCCAAACGCACAGGCCGCCTTTCGGTTTTTCTATCCGCCAGCCCATCTCGTTCAGCCCGTCGCAGAGGAGGTCTCTTCTTTGCTGATAGATTGCCATCTGCGAGGCCCTGAACCCGGAAAGGTCCATTGAAAGGGCTGCCCTTCCGGCCTCCTGAAGCGCCTGAAACATTCCAGAATCAACGTTCGATTTCACTTTGGCAAGGCCGGCGATGATTTCCGCGTTGCCGACGGCGAAGCCAATCCTCCATCCGGTTACGTTGAAAGTCTTGGAAAGAGAATGGAATTCGATACCCAGGTCTTTTCCACCATTGACTGACAGAAAGCTCGGAGCGACGTATCCATCGTAAGTCATTTCCGAATATGCGGCATCGTGGCAGACGATGACATCGTTTTTCTCCGCAAACTCGACGACGCGCTCGAAAAACTCCGCCGAAGCGGCGGCCGCAGTTGGGTTGTTTGGATAGTTGATGAACATCAGACGTGCGCGGCGAGCTATCTCTCGCGGTATATCGTCGAGAGCGGGGAGAAAGAAGTTGTCCTCCAAAAGCGCCATCGAGTATGGTTCGCCTCCGGCGATAATTGTTCCGGAGCGATACACAGGGTAGCCCGGGTCCGGGACGAGGACGACGTCCCCAGGGTTGACAAAAGCAACAGGGATGTGCCCGATCCCCTCCTTTGAACCGAGGAGCGGAAGAACTTCGGTCTTAGGGTTAAGCTCGACGCCAAACCTCTTAGAAAACCAGGCGGCAAACTCTTGACGGAACTCAATCATCCCGTAGTTGGTGGCGTACTGATGGTTGGCGGGGTTGTTTATAGCCCGCTCCATGGCGCGGATTATGGCGTCCGGAGTCGGTCTGTCAGGGTCAACGATGCCCAGGTCAACGACGTCAACGCCTTTTGCCTGCACTTCCCGCTTTGCTCGGTCAATCTCGACGAAGAGGTATTCGGGCAGTGCTTTCAATCTGAGTGAGAGCTCTTTCGAAACCGGCATCGAATCTCCTTTTCCTGCGTATATCGTGGCTGCCCGGCAGATCCTCATATCGCGGGTCCCGCCGACGGAAGCCCTGCAACCGCCTGCGGGAATCCGCAGTCAGGCAAATCCTTCGGAGAGAGATTTTGCTCACTCTACGTGCACGACTCGATAGAAGCGACGGACCTTAGCGGTGGTAGCGGGGTCAACAAAAAACGTAACGATGTTGGCATCTCTGGCGGGCACGCTTCCCAGATTCAGCCACGTTGTCTCTTCCATGTTGTCTCTGGACTCGACACTATAAGACCTTCCGGGGACGCTCGACCAACTGAACGTAAGACCCTGGGCTTCATCCAGGGATGTCTCGAGAATGACAAGGACTTTTTCCACGACGCGAACATAGCCGTAGTCGCTTTCCGTCACGAGGAGGTCGCCATTCGGCGCCAGGGCGACGGCGCGAGGCTCGCTGATCTTGCGGCCGGGCGTTTTGATGTCTTGCCCGTCGCCGGCATGGGTGTCATCGTTATCGCCGTCAATCAGCAGGTGGATGTATCCGTCGGTGTCCACGTACCAGACCTGCCCTCCCTCATGGGTGCAGAGGTAATAGCCGCCGTTCGGCCCGAAGCAGACACCCCTCACGCCGTTGAGGCCCGTCTCGAGGGCCATCTGCCCGTCCCCGCCGCCGCTGGCTTGGCCGTTTCCCGCAACGGCCTGAGCGGTTCCGTCGGGAAAGACTTTGAAAACGGTGTCGGCGCCCCTGTCGGTGACCACCAGGTTACCGTCGCCGGGGTCAACTGCGATGTTCCCGAGTTCGGTGAAACCGGTTGCATGGGTTGTAAGCCCCTCCGCCTGGGTCCACTTTCGGATGACCTGCGCAGAAGAGTAGTAAATCAAAGACTCATCGTCGCTAACCCACAGGCCCCTTCCCGCGAGGATGCCATCCGGGTCGTGGATGACCGTTGTCACCTCGCCGGAGGCGCTCAGTTTTCGGATTCGGCTGTTCCCCATGTCGAGAATGTACGTAGTGCCGTCAGGAAAAGTGTAAAGGCCGTTCGGTTGGTTGAGCTGGGTCTCTAATCCGAGTCCGTCGCCATTAAATCCGGGCTCATTTGTCCCGGCGATTGTGTAAATCATGCCGTCGGTAGTGATTTTGCGAATCGCGTGGGCGTCCTTGTCTGCGATGTAGAGGTTTCCCGCTCGGTCAGCCATTGTCATGTGAGGGCGAGAAAGCTCGGCATCCTGAGCGCTTCCTCCTTCCATGCTGGAGAGCCAACTGTTGACTCCGTCCGTTTTCACCAGACCTTTCCCTGCCGCAGTCCTGAGCTTCCCGTAGGAATTCAACACCGTCTCGAATTCAGTGAGAGCGAAGCCAGACGCTGCTACGGCACAAACGAACAGAACTGTCAGTACCGTTCTCACGAGACTGTACTCCTGTGTCGGGTGCTCTGCCGCTTTTTCGGGCATTTGTCGGGTCTTTGCGCGATGATGGTCACTTTGAGATTCTCTCGCCCTTCTCAAGCTGCAACGGGCTTGCCCGTGCAGGGGCTGTCTGTGTCGAGCTGGATCGTTGTGTGGGCGATATTGTACTTGCTGTTCAGAATGCGGTTAATTCTGCCAAGAACTTCTCTGGCTCTCTCTCTACTCGCGTCGTCAATTTTTATGTGGGCTGTCAGTGAATACATATTGGAGGTAATCACCCAGATGTGCATATCGTAAATGTCCAGTATTCCGGGGACCTCCTTTTTCAGCTCGGCACTTACCCGGTCAACCGTGATCCCCCTGGGGGCTGATTCCATCAAGATGCTAACAGAGTCTTTGAACAGCCCATACCCCCATCTGAGAATTACCAGCGAAATCCCAATGCTCAGCAGCGGGTCGAGCACATACCAGTTCGTGAAATAGAGGATGATGGCTCCCGATACCACAGCTATGGATGAAGCGGTGTCGGCCACCATATGGAGAAAGGCGCCCTTGACATTGAGGTCGTCTCTCTGGCTCCCCCGCAAGATGAACAAGCACAGGACGTTTATAACCAGTCCCAGCGTCGCCACAAGGAACATTTCAAGACCGAGGATGGGTTGAGGACGAATAAGCCGCCTGGCCCCCTCGTAAAAGATCCAGAGAGTCGCGCCGAAAAGGAACAGGCTGTTGAACAGCGCCGCCAGGATTTCCGCACGAAAAAGACCGTACGTCCTATGATGGGAAGGGTCCTTCGATGCGATGAGGATCGCTCCGAGGCTGATCCCCAGGGCAAACAGATGCGTAAACATGTGGCCGGCATCGCTCAGCAATGCCAGGCTTCTCGTCATCACCCCGCCGACAGCCTCGACGACCATGCCCCCTCCCGTGATGGCCATCGCGAGCTTTAACTTCTTCTTCTCCGCCCCTCGATACTCGTCCCAAAGACTGAGAGAACCCCCGGCCTGAGGGCGGTGGAAGTGCGTCGTACGGTCACTCAAGTCGCGCTCCATGTCGAATGCCTTTCCACCTTGCTCAACCATTATCAAGGGTGCCTTCTCAAACGGGTTCTCGTTTCTCGGCCACGACCGCCGCCGAAGAATTGCACGCTGATCCCTCCCGGACCGCCCGCCGTTCTGCCCTCTTTGCGGTAGGCGTTGACGCGGCGTTCGCAGGGTTGTTTCTGCGGCACTCCGAGTTCGACGAAATCAAACCCTCTCGAGTTCTGGATTGTCCACAGGCTGTCTTCCCACCTTCGCCATTTCGTGCCACCGGCCGTTCAGCTTGACGCGCACGATGTCCGCGGTGAAATCGTTGCACTCGCCTCTCATGAAGAACGAGCCTATTCCGTACATATCCACCGGCGTTCGCAGCGCCTCGAACATCCGGATGCGATGCGGGTCAAACCCGCCCGTAGCGACAATTGTTATATTTCGGAAATATTGCTTTGCCCTCTCTTGCCAGCCTTCTGGGACGTTGACTTTCGTATATCCCTCGTCGAGGGCGCAGCGGAGGTTGACAATCAGGGCGGGCGTTACCCCGCAGTCCAGGGAGCAGTCGCCCACTTTCTCGACGCTGGCGTCCACGACGTTGTTCGCGGTGTCAGGGCGAACGCCAAACAGAACGTATTTCTGGGCCTCGTCTTCTCTTCCGCTCTCGATGCACTCGCGGTATTTCTCAAACATCCGAATCGCCGTCCGGATGGAGTCGCTGATGCAGTCGTTGTTTGTGTCAACAAGGGCAATCCTCTTGACTTCCAGCGGGAGGATTTCCGCGAAATGAATCATCGCCTCCGCCGTGTCCCGAAGGAAGCAGAGGATGTAAGAGTGGGAGACGGTGCCGACTCCTTTCAGCCCCCACCATTCTCCCTGGGCGTTGGTCGAGATATATGGCACAACGTTCTTTCCGGTGTCTCGATTGTACGCTTCGATGGCAACCCTGTACGCATAGCCGTCCCCGGGCTGAGTCTGGTAGATGTCGAACCTCGCAGGGAAAAAGAAAATCGGCTTTCCGCCGGACGCGACGAGCGCCTCGTACACATTGCTGGCGATGCGAGACCTTCTCGACAGGGCGCCGAGGACGGGGGTCTCGAGGATGGCGAAGTCGCGGTATCGCCCGCGAACTCTCATTGCCGGAACCCAGGGAAGGAGTCTCGCCCCGTCCTGAACGGCGTGCACCTCAAGCTGGTCGTAAGTCGAGACGAAAGAGCCGTCCTCGTCGAAATACCCACAGGATTCCTTGAGAATGGCAATTGCCTCGTCGGTTCCGGCGACAATCGAAAAGGGCTCTCGCCTCGTGAAGAATTGCATTTCGGCTACGATGTTTCCGACATCAACGTCCTTCAAGTTGACGCTGGGGTCTTCGATGACAGGATACTCACCCTCAAACCGGTAGTTTTTTCGCGCGAGTTCTGTGAGAATGAAAGCGACGTTGCTGAAGTAGGCGTCGTTGTACCATCCCCGGCGCATTCCCTCGGCGTCAACCTTGAAGACCCGGGGAGGAAGCCTTTTCCCGTCGGCAACACTCACCTCAAACCACCTCCGCGCCGAGGACTTTTTCCATCTGCTGAAGGGCGAAATTGTGGGCATCTCGGTCGAAAGAAGCAACGCCTTCTCTGTACACGCGGACTCTGTAATCGCGGTTGCGCAACCCCTCAACCGTGAAGAAGACGCAGATATTCGTGCAGACACCGACGACCTCGACAACTTCGGGCACAAATCCGTTAAGGTAGAACTCAAGGCTGGTGTTGTGGAAGCCGCTGAAGCGGTTCTTAGGAATGAGCACTTTCTTTCTGACGGCGTCGAAAAGCTCCGCAAGCACCTCCGCTTCCTTCGTCCCCTTGATGCAGTGCGGCGGGAACATCTCGAACTCCTTATCGTCGGGATCGTGGTTGTCCGCAAGGAAAATCACCGGAAGTCCCTTTCTGTGGTACTCCTCGACTTTTCCCTTTACGAAAGGGATAATCCTGACGGCGTCTTCGCCACAGAAAAGAGGATACCCTTCCCTGCAAAATCCTTCAAGCATGTCAACGACAATCAATACGTCAGACATACGAAATGTTCCTTTGGCTGATCCTCGCGTCGGCAGCCCTCCGGGAGCCGCCAGCGTCTCATCCTTCGAGCACGTCCGCCATGGAGTAGAAGCCCGGGGATGCTATCGCGGCAAATCGAGCGGCGCGGAGGGCGCCCGAGGCGAAAGTGTTGCGGCTGTGGGCGCGATGAATGAGTTCGATTCTCTCCCCCGGACCGGCAAAAATGACCGTATGTTCGCCTACGACGTCGCCCGCTCGTGCTGCAAGGATTCCGATCTCGCTCGGTTTTCGCTCACCCACAATTCCCTGCCTGCCGTAGACCGCGTCGCGGGAGAGGTCTCTTCCGGTGGCGGCAGCCACGACCTGCGCGAGCTTCTTCGCAGTCCCGCTTGGGGCGTCCTTTTTCTTATTGTGGTGAACCTCGAAAATCTCCACGTCGTAGCCTTTGAGCTTTCTCGCCGTCGCCTCCGCAATTCCGAAAAGGACGTTGACGCCGATGCTCATGTTCGGGCTGAGGACGATGGGGATTTGCTGAGCAGCCCCTTTCACCTGGGCGATGTCCGCATCGGAGAGGCCGGTAGTTCCTATGACAAGAGCCTTGCCTGCACGACGGGCAAGTTCCACACAGGAGAGGGTGCTCTGCCTTTCTGAAAAATCAATGACCGCGTCTGCGGTCTCAATGAGTCCGGCAAGGTCGCTGCTTATCGAGACGCCGAGCGGCGAAACGCCCGCAGTCACTCCGGCGTCTTTCCCCAGCTCCCTATGCCCTATGGCCTCAATCGCACCGACGACCTTGAAGTTCGGGTCCTCCGCCGCGAGGGCAATTACCGCCCGGCCCATTTTTCCTGCTGCTCCATTGACTATGATTCGTATCATGGGATGCTCCCGAGAAAGTCGTCTCGCCGTCTGTCAGATTAGCCCGGAGGCGCTGAGTGTCGCCCGAAGTTTCTGTTTGTTTCCCTCGCTCATCTCGCAAAGCGGCAGCCGCACTTCGAAATCGAGCAGCCCCATCATGTCCATAGCCGCCTTGACCGGGATGGGGTTCGACTCAATGAACAGGTCTTTGAACAGGCACCAGTACTTGTAGTGAAGCTCACGGCTGCGCGCGATGTTCGTCTTGAAGCTGCTGACCAACAGCGACATCTCCTTCGGGATGATGTTCGCGGCGACGGAAATTACTCCCTTCCCGCCAGCGGCCAGCAACGGGAAAGTCATGGAATCGTCCCCCGATAGAACGGTGATGTCGCAAAGGGACATGATGTCGCAAATCTGGGTTATGCTGCCGCTGGCTTCCTTGACGGCGACGATGTTTTTGACTTTTGAGAGCTCCGCGACGGTCTCCGGGAGGAGATTGACTCCGGTTCTACCGGGGACGTTGTAGAGGACCATGGGGATGTCCACTTCTTCTGCGATTCGCGTGAAGTGCTTTATCATTCCTTTTTGAGTGGGCTTGTTGTAATAGGGCGTTATGCTGAGCACGGCATCCGCGCCAACTTTCTTCGCGTGATGCGTGAGGGACAGAGCTTCTTCCGTGCTGTTGGAGCCCGCGCCCGCAATGACACAAACCCTGCGGCCGACCTTCTTCACGACGAACTCAACGACCTCCCTGTGCTCCTCGTGGGAGAGGGTCGGCGACTCGCCAGTCGTCCCACACGGAAGAATTGCATCCGTCCCTTCCTTGATATGGAACTCGACCAACTCCTCGAGTTTATCGTAGTCCACAGCGCCGTCCTTGAATGGCGTCACCAATGCGACGATTGACCCCTCAAACATGGGTATATCCTCCTGGGTTTGGCGTTAGCGGGTCTAATTCCGCTGCGTCCTTTCCTCCCCAATTTTGCCCGGACGGCGAAAGCAACAAGCGCTCCCCGCCAGGTCAGCATTATTGTTTACGGATAATAAACGCCCTCGTAAACGAGTCTCGTCGGGCCGCTCATTGTCAGGTCGGAGACCTGGTCGCCCTTCCTTTTGAAATTGATTGTCAGCGTTTCGCCGCCGCGGGTCAACACGCGAACCGGCGGCTTGACATTTTTCACAAGGTTCGAGATCACCGCGCAAGCCGTGCACCCCGTGCCGCTGGCGAGGGTCTCATCCTCCACGCCTCGTTCGT
>Ga0315289_10007050_pt1 | contig 16460 bp, 14 predicted proteins | sample YL17G11_40_MG_FD_203452 | JGI IMG/M metagenome (GOLD analysis project Ga0315289, IMG submission 203452) | Sediment microbial communities from Yellowstone Lake, YNP, Wyoming, USA - YL17G11_40 | ecosystem: Environmental > Aquatic > Freshwater > Lake > Sediment | place: USA: Wyoming | collected... | reverse complement strand
CTTCGGCTTTTGTGCAGATCTCGCACGCGGCGCTCTCCTTGACGAAGCTAAGAGACATCGGGCAGTACTACGAAGAGACCGAATTGCAGCGTGAATTATCTTCGCTAGTCTTCGACGTATGTTCAGCGCAGAAGAGTCAGGCCGACCGAGTCAAATTGCTTCAGCAGCGACTGTCGAAGTATCTTGTTGAGCTGCGATCGCGGATAGGATATTGGAGGATTGTCGTGCCTGTGGACAACCTTACGATGCCAGGTAGACGAAGGGTTCGTGTGGGAGACGTCGAGTTTCGCGGGTTCACTCAGATTCGCGCCCAGAAGGCGCTTGCTCAGATCAAGGGCTTCCTGTCGCGGAATCCTGCCTATGCAAAGAACAGGAAATTCATCGAGCAATACATAGATCAAAGAAGAAAACACGACATAGGAACTCTTGTTGGCTCAATCTGCGCTGAGACTGAGGTCTATGGTAAGGCAGATGATGCATTCAGCGATGCCCTGCCAAAGATAGAGGAAGCTATCGCTTGCCTCAAACTTTTCCACTACTGGAACGACGACTTCTACGGGAGGTATTTTGGGATTCTTGGCAAGGTCCCCAGAAAGGTATGGAGGCCGATGTTAATCTATCCAAGAGGTACTGGCTTCATAGGCAACGAGTGCGTTTGGATGGGTCCTCTCTACGAGTTTGAGCTCGACTCTGATAGGATCAGGTTCATGCAGGATAACGCATTCCCGAAGCTAAGCAAGATACTTGCTGGGGAAAATAGATCGAACATCGAACAAAGGATCGTATCCGCGGTGCTCTGGTTCGCCAAGGCAACTGATGTAATCCTGACAGATAGAGCAAGAGCAGAACCTTCCATTGCGAGGCCCATAGCCAAAGGCAAGACAAGGAAGCCTCAGGCGGAGATGATGGCTCCTTATGACCGCCTGGTAAAACTGACGGTGGCTCTCGAATCACTATTGATTCTTGACGAAAGTGAGCCTGTTGCGAGCACTCTCGCTGATCGAACCGCGCTACTGCTTGGAAAGAAGTATTCAGATAGGAAAGCAATATTCGAATTCGTCAAGAGAATGTATCGTAGGCGTAGCGGCGTCGTCCATCATGGCGGGAAAGGCATTCTGGAAGGCGAGCTACGGCAGCTGACCTCTCTTGTTCAAAGCGTCATAATCACACTACTGAAGAACGTCGAAAGAGAAAGACTCAGTTCTATAGAGTCGCTTCAAGAATGGTTCCTGAGAAAGAAGCTAGGCTAGGAATGTCTCACTACCCGGGATTTCGGGCAATCGTGTCCAAGGGCCGGGACATGCCTTGGCCCATTCCCATCATCACTGTGTCTTACTCACGGAAGGCCTTTTAGCCTCCCCTAATCGTTCAAACATGTTCTGAAATCCCTCCGGACGGCCGGGTTTCATGGTTGAAGTCGAAGAGAAGATACGGGCTTTGCGGCTGATCTTTGGACACAAGGATGAACTTCTTCAACTTCTTGCCAAGGAGTTCAGGTTGTCTCTTCCGGCTACTGCCCCATACGAGCGCATTGTGCAAAGAATCGTAGACGCTGGACTGGAACAGAAGTTCTGCCAAGACGTGTTTCATGCGAATAGCTTTGATGAGGGCGTTTCGGTACTCACGCTTAGCCTAGGACTCGGGATTCTTCCATGGGAGTCCCTTGGGGACCTGGCTAGTCTCCTCAGCGACAGTGCTAGGAAATGGAGATTCGGCAAGAAGTCCAATCGCCAGATAATAGATGCCATTGTTCGCAACTGTTCAAGAGATGAGGTAGAGGAAGGGATTCGCCGTCTCATCCGAGATGACAGACTCGATCCGGTGCAACAATACCAGCAATGGGTAATCGGACCGCTCGGCATCACTCAGTCAATGTGCAAGCGCGGAGCTATGAGAAGCGATTCGTTAGTTGCTTTTCTATCTAAGCATGTGGACGCTTCCATATGCGAAGAGATCCTAGAGACGTCGGAATTCCTTCCACCGACGAAGCTAGAAACTTCGCTACTCCAGTATAAGACTATTCAACTTCTCCTTACATACGGCACAGAAGAGAACATATTTCGAGTTTTCAATCAACTATTAGACACGGGCCGGCTGCGAATTGAGACGCGAGAGGACTATTGGGAATTCTACGCGACTCCTGCGGGCGTATTCGAGGGAGCTTACGGAGATCCTGTCGGAGAGCTTGCCATTGTGATAGCTTCTCATCTCAGCGAAGAGACTGTGAGAAAGGAGCTGAGGCTGGGAGAGGGAGATCTTCGGCTGCAGATCATGACGAAATGCCTCAACGAGAGCCCTGATGCCATCCTTGAGAGGCTGTTCGGAATGCCGGATCTGAGGAAGATCGCCCGAGGAGTTGGTCTCGTGGCCATTGACTCTCTGTCAGACAAGAAGGCATTAGTCGAATTACTGCTTCTCAAGCTTGGATTCAGTGTGCCCAATCCTCCGCAAGGTCTCACGTCTGTCAGACGGCTCATCGAAACGAACCTCAGGGACTTGGAGACTCTTGACCTACCCGGCAGAGTTGGACGAGTCACCTCGGCCTATGTGCAGTTAGAGAGGCTCTTGAAAGATCTGGTGTTCTTCTACGTGAGTATTCTATGGGCCGATGAGATCGAGTATGAAGATGAGGAGGAGCTAGATGTCTTGAATGATTTCGTAGCATTGCACTTCAAGACACGCAGACCCGTCAGCAGACTTACATTTGGGGAATTGGTAGGTCTCCTGGATCGGGTCGGCGAAGAAGCTAACCGCGCAGAGAAGCAGCGGACAGTGTTGTCTGAGCGTTTCGGAAGGGAGAAACTCCTGGTCGGCGGACAAAGCAACCTACTCGGAGAACTCTCTACAAGACGGAAATTGTTTGCCCACCACGTGAGCAGGCCCGTCACGTCGGATGACTGCAAGAACGTTCTTCATAGGATGTTGGAGCTAGTGAGAGACCTAGACGTGAGCGGTGTGTACCCGAAACTCGTTCTGATAACGGCTGCAATAACGAATCAGTATGGCATCAGATTGCTAAGAGCTGTTGACGAGGAATCGATGCCTTGGACCATAAAATCCGACGAGTACTGGATTTCCCCGGCACAGCACTGCTTCCTCGTGGCAGAAACCCCCGGAGTTGCCATTGACCCGACCATTGTCAGACGCTTCTGGGAGCCCCACGGCTGACAGCAACGCAGGATCCGCCTGTCTCAGGGGTCTTTCAGCGAGACGCCTGGCACCTCAGACTAATGCGGATTTCGCGAGTCCGAGAAAGCCGTCGCTAGAGGTTTGAGTCCCAGCGGCCGCACCACTTTTTACTGTTTACGCGCGTCTTGGCCAATTTACCTAGGTAATTTCTGTTTCGTGTGGAGTAAGGGCCCGGAAAAGTTTCAGCGGTCACGTAGCAACTCACCCGACGATGACACTCCCTCTGACGGTTCAAACTTAGGTGCCCGCATCAAGTGACCTCGGATCGTTAAGTCCCATAGATCTGTAGAATTTCGGAGAATCTTACGGGCGATCTTAGTGTTAGCGTTTGTGCATCAGTCTACTTGGCGCAGATGAAGGATGGCTACGATCTGACCGAAAGTCAGAAAGGTTGCCCCGATTGAGTACTCCTAGAGCGTTCTCTTCAGAATGCCCGGTCTGGTGGGTTGACGGCAACGACTGAACAGGAGACTAGAAGGCGTCTTGTTGACCCATTGCTCGAAAGGGCTGATTGGCATCTCAACGACCGTGGAAAGGTGGTTGAGGAAGTAGACACCAAGCAATCGAACTTCATGACGAGAGATTACAGAACCATTGACGAGACCCTCAGGAACGACGCCGACAGTGCATATGTGGACTATCTTCTCTTGGACCGCACAGGTTCACCGCTCGCGATTGTTGAAGTCAAGAGAACCTCTCGTGATCCGATAGTAGGCCAGCAACAGGCAGAGATGTACGCGGACGACATCAAGAATCAAACAGGGAAGGACGTCTTCATTTTCCTCACCAACGGCTACGATATCTGGGTCTGGAACCGACCATATGAGTCTCCGAGAATGGTGAAGGGATTCCACAATCAGGGAGCCCTTGAACGTATCAGGTTTCAGAATGCTTCAAAGAAACCATTCAGTGAGGTCTCAATCAAGCGGGAGATAGTCGATAGACCGTACCAGATTGAGACTGTCAAACGAGTCTTAGAGGGAATAGAGAAGGGAAAGCGCAAGTTCCTGATCGTGTTGGCCACTGGAACTGGGAAAACGCGTGTTGCGATGGCCATAATCGACGTATTGCTCAGAGCAAATCGGGCGGAGAAGATACTCTTTCTCGCTGATCGGAAAGCTCTGCGAGATCAAGCCTACGACGAAAACTTCAAAGTGTTCTTCCCCAATGAACCGAAGATCCGAGTATACTCGGGAAACCTAGACAAGAACAAGCGGTTGTTTGCTTCGACGATCCAGACCTTCCAAGACTGCTATCAAGAGTTCTCGCCGGGCGATTTCGACGTCGTAATCTCGGACGAGTGTCATCGCTCGATCTACGAGAAATGGAAGGACGTGTTCACATACTTCGACGCGATCGAGATAGGTCTGACCGCCACTCCTTCAGAGCTTGTTGAGAAGAACACCTACCGTTTCTTCGAATGCGAAGAAGGTCATCCAACGTCGCTGTACACCTACGAGCAGGCAATTGAAGATCAGCCGCAGATGCTTGTCCCCTTCCATATCTACGAAGCAAGAACACATTTCCAGATTGCAGGTATCAAACCTGAAGATATTCCAAACGAAGTCAAAAGAGAGCTGGTTGAGAGGGGCATAGAACCAGAAGAGATCAACTTTGAAGGGACACAAATCGAGAAGAAAGTAGCCGTCATCGGCACCAATGAAGCGATCGTAAGGGAGTTTATGGAGAATTGCATAACCGATAGCACTGGCACCCTTCCCGCTAAGACGATATTCTTCGCGGTTTCAAAGAAACATGCAAAGCGGCTCTGGGAAGCATTCAACAAGCTCTATCCGGAACATAAAGGAGAGTTGGCTAGGATCGTTGTCTCAGACGATCAGAGAGCGCAAACGCTTGTCAAGAAGTTCAAGAAGGAAAGCATGCCAAGAATTGCGATCTCGGTCGATATGCTCGATACCGGAGTGGACGTGCCAGAGGTCTGCAATCTCGCTTTCGCGAAGCCCGTCTTCTCAAAGATCAAGTTCTGGCAGATGATCGGTAGAGGCACAAGGCCTGACCCGACGTGCAAGCACAAGAGTTGGCTACCGAATGAAAAGAAAGAAGAATTCTTGATCTTTGATTTCTGGAAGGTTTTCGACTGGTTCGACATGCATCCGCAAGGGCGAGAAGCGAAGCCTGCTGAAGCCGTGCCAGCCAAGATCTTTCTCCTACGCCTAAGACAGCTGGAACATTTTGAAAAACGCAAGAACAAGACCCAGACACAACGCGCTAAACAGAAGATTCTGGAAGACATCAACGCGCTGCCGAGTGAATCTATCGCTGTAAGGGATGCCCGTAGAGATGTGGAGCAGGTTCAGTCGCCAGAATTCTGGACGAGAGTCGGCATTAAGCCAATGCATTTCCTTCGCACTCGTATCACGCCTTTGATGAGATACAAGCAAGGCGTCGATCCGAGTCAAGCATCGTTCGCACTCAAGTGCGAACAGCTAAGCATCGCTATTCTGGAGAAGAATCAAGCCGAACTTGAGCGACTCAAAGAAGACATAGGCGAAGTCATGGACTATCTTCCCCCTACGATCAAAGACGTCAAAGAGAAGGAAGAACTGATCAAAAGAGTTCAGAGCCCTTCATTCTGGAAGAACGTCACCTATGAGGACGCGCAGATGCTTCTTCAGGAACTCACTCCACTGATGAAGTACAAGAGACCTGAGCCGCGCCCAACAATAGTCCTTGACATAGATGACGTGATCCAGGAAAGGGAGTATATCGAATACGGTCCAGTCACTGCGCCCAAGTCAATGCTAGCAAAATCGTACATGGACAAGGTGGAGAAGAGAATCAAGGAGCTGGCTGAACGTCACCCGACGATCCAGAAGATTCGTAGGAACGAAGTCCTAACCGAGAGAGATCTGCTCGAGCTGGAAAAGACGTTGAATAGCCCGGATCTGTACGCGACAGAGGAGTCGCTCCAGAGGCTCTACAAGCAACACAAGGGTACTCTGGTTCAGTTCATCAAGAAGATACTTGGGCTCTACGAGTTCCCTGACCCTGAGAAGAAGATAGGAGAAGCTTTCAAGACATTCATGATCGAGAAGAACTTCCTCAACGCAGATCAGGTCAACTTCCTGCGGACGATTCAGACAGTCTTTGCAAAGAAACACCACATAGAATTTGCCGATCTTTTTGACCCGCCATTTACCAACTTTGGACCTAACGCTCCCGTCCCGCTTCTTCAGAAAGGAGATGTTGATGAGATTCTCAACATCTGTGGAAGCCTAGAGTCAGAGGTGTTCGCCCATGCTTGACAGCGAGACGAAATCCAAAATCAACAAGATATGGAACGCTTTCTGGTCAGGCGGCCTGAGCAACCCGCTGCCAGCAATTGAGCAGATTTCCTATTTGATATTCATGAAGAGGCTTGACGACCAAGATACGCACCACAAGATGGCCGCGCAGGCCAGAGGACAGGAATACAGGTCCATTTTTGAGAGCCATGAGGATTGCAGGTGGTCGTACTGGAAACATCTCAACGCTGACGAAATGTTCAAGCACGTGACGGAGGTCGTCTTTCCATTTATCAAGAATCTGCACAACGGATACGACGTCCTCTATGCTGAGTATATGAAAGACGCCGCATTCATGATTCCCAAGGCTTCGCTTCTCCAAGAAGCTGTCTCGATAATTGACGAGCCAAAGATATGGGAGAAGCCGGACGTTCAGGGTGACATCTATGAGCATCTCCTAAGCGAACTCAAAATCTCGGGCAAGAATGGTCAATTCAGAACGCCCAGACACATCATCCGCATGATGGTCGAACTGGTTGACCCCGACATCGGTCAAAAGATCTGCGATCCTGCTTGCGGAACCGGCGGTTTCTTGATCGCCGCCTACCAGCACATCCTGAAGAAGTACACGACTCCAGACATGATCAAGATCGATGAAGATGGTACCCTGCATGGACTGATAGGGGACAAGATAGTCAAGAAGGAGCATTGGGACCTGCTCCGGGAGAGAACATTCTATGGCTTTGACTTTGAGATCACGATGATTCGCATAGCGCTCATGAACATGATACTCCACGGCATAACACAGCCGAACATCCGGCAAATGGACACAATCTCAAAGAGATTTGAACAGACGCCACTCTACGATGCCGTGTTTGCTAATCCACCATTCGCAGGATATGTTGACAAAGCAGACATTAGCGACAGCTTCACGGTGGATACGACAAAGACCGAACTCCTGTTTCTCGAATTGTTCTACAACTTGTTGACAGTGGGTGGCAAGGCCGCTGTCATAGTTCCGAACGGTGTATTGTTCGGTTCTTCGAACGCTCACATTAAAGCTAGACAACTGCTACTTGAGAACTGCGAATTACAGGCCGTAATCTCGATGCCCTCGGGAGAATTCCTGCCCTACTCAGGTGTCGGGACAGCGGTACTTGTTTTCGTGAAGGGTGGGAAGACTGAGAAAGTTTGGTTCTACGAGATGAAAGCAGATGGCTACAGCTTGGATCAGAAGCGCGATTTCATCGATGGCAAGGGCGACATTCCTGACATCATTCAGAAATTCAAGTCTGGGAGAACGGAGTCGGACAAGAGCATTCTCGTGCCCTTCGAGACGCTGAAGAAGAACGACTACAACCTCTCCATCTCGCGATACTTGCAAGTCGAACATGAAGAAGTAGAGTACAAGGACCCTGAAGTTCTGATCGAGAACATCTCACGACTGGAAGAAGAGATCGCAAAGGGGCTTCAGGAATTGAAAGCGATGATTTGAATGTCAACCATGTTTCCTGAGGCATGGGAAGTCAAGCCCCTTGGCGAACTTGTAGCGTTCCTCGACCACATGCGAGTACCCGTGAAAGAGGCTGATCGGGAAAAGAGACACGGGCCATATCCCTACTATGGGGCGAACGGACAAATCGACTGGATTGACGGCTACATCTTTGACGAACCCCTCGTACTACTAGCTGAAGACGGGGGTTTTTTCGGCTCCAAGGAGCATCCTGTAGCCTACAAGATTGAAGGCAAGGCCTGGGTCAATAACCACGCGCACGTTCTGAGACCAGACCCAAATCTGATTGACATAGACTATCTTCATTGGTTCCTAAGCTTCCGAGATGTCGGCCCCTTCCTGAGCGGTTCAACTAGGGTCAAACTGACCAAGAGTGACGCTAGTAGAATACCTATAGTCTTCCCAAAGAGCCTCGACGCGCAGAGAAGAATTGCGGAAACCATCGAACGAGCTGACGACCTGAAGAAAAAGAGAGAGCAGGCAAGCCAGCTCACAAACAAGATCATCCAGTCAGTCTTCCTGAAGATGTTTGGGGACCCCGTGCGCAATCCCAGAGGTTGGGAAATCAGACAGCTTGGAGCCGTAGCACGCAAGATAGTGGACGGCACACATAGGACGCCGAACTATGTAGACAATGGGATTCCGTTCTTGACGATCAGGAACATGGTCAAAGGAGAGTTCGATCTCACAGGTGTGAAGCACATCACAGAACGGGAGCACCGAGAATTCATCGGAAGGTGCAGACCAGAGAAGGGCGACATTCTCTACAGCAAGGACGGTACTTTGGGAGTGGCTAAGGCAATCGACATCGACTTGGAGTTCAGCATATTTGTCACTCTAGCACTGATCAAACCAGACAGAGCCATCGTCAATTCCCTATACTTAGAGAACGCGCTGAACTCCGAGCCCTTGAGAACGAAGGCCCTTGAGTTTGCCAAGGGCATGGCTCTGCGCCATCTTCATCTCGAGGACATAAAGCGAATCACGGTTCCAATACCCCCCATGGAACTACAGGATAGATTCGCTTCAAGAATGCACCAGATCAATACGCTCAGGCAAAGACAGCGAGATAGTAGCAACAAAATCTACGAACTCTTCCGCTCCCTGATGCACAAAGCCTTCAAAGGAGAACTCGCCGCCTGACCAGTATCTAGCTAGCGATGGGAGTCCAGGCCTTCATGCCAGAGCTCAATGAGAAGACCCTTGAGCTGAACATAACTCATGAGATACTGGGATTTGTGCATCGTTTTGATCCGCATGCTTTTGCGTTTGGCACTACCATGATGCAGGAGCATCAAGGCGGATATGATTCCAGAGTCCTATCGTCACTTCCCGGTTTCTGGCAAGCAGCGGTTCTTCAGTACAAGCGACCTTTCGAGATGAGGCAAGATATTCAGGGTAATCCCGCATTTTGGTTCAGGATAAACAACAATCGACACAATGACCAGCACCGGATACTCTGTCACCTTGCAGCCGGACGGCCTAACATCGCAATGTACGTTTTCCCAGCATTTGTCACACTACGAGATCTTGAGCAGCATGTTCACCGCTTGTTGAGCCGGACCTATCTCGCAGATGCGACAGATATCCCGCCTGCGTTTGTCGGGTCTACACCGCACGACGTAGAAGTTGTTCCGCACCGTTTGATGGCAACAGTCCATTCGGAGAGACATGAGGTCAAAGTCCGGATTTTCGAGAACTTGTCTCCTCTTCTTGATGGACGGCAAATTGGCCTTCCAATGGAGTTTCTACTCTCAAATGCAAGACGAGAGCCTCCGAAGGGAACGGGGACAAGACGTGCACGGTTCCATTTCATGGTCCTTCCGGGCCAATAACCGCGCTAAATGCTACGGAATCGGCCTTCCAAAGTAGGGCCTTGTTCCAGTCCGGGCTACTAGTATGCTGCTATGACGAGACAGTGATCTTTTCGTTCTCCCGACCTTTCCCCTCGACTGCATGAGCAAACTTCACCGCTTCGTCCTGTATCGCTGTTCGAACTCGGAATCGTTGACTCCGTCCGCGCGTTCTACTGTCTCCCAGAAAACTATCGAACTCCCTGTCCAACTGGAAAAGGAACTCTATAGTCAGGTCTTGTGTGAGGAAGAAGCGACCGAATCGCAGCTGGAAATCTCGCAAGCCCAGCCTTTCTGAGAATCTCAGAACGAACTTGTCAACTATTGTTCGGTAGGGTTCCATCAGGTCGAGTGCCAATGAGAACTTGGAGCTATGAGAAGTGTGAAGTACGCCTATCGACGGGTCCAGCATCGCGGACAGAATTGCTTTCAAGACTTCGCTCTCTAAAACCGCATAGCCCAAGTTCAACATGTTATTCACCGGGTCGTAGGCCGCGCGTCCTATCCGTGCTCCAGTGGCCAATTTTCTGTTGAAGAATGGTCTCAGACTTTGGAAGTAGAATTCTCCGTAGGATGATTCGACGCCTAGCAGCTGTTTTCGAGCGCTTTTGTTGTCCAGCGGATCGACTGCTTTCAGCAATCGCATGGACTTCTCAAGCGCTTCGGCGTGATACTCTAATCGCTCCTTAGATTCGTACAGACTGCCAAGGAATGTCTTCTGGCTTAGGAGTTTGTTCTCCACAATCTTCTTTGCCGCTTCGATCCCTCTTGGGCTGCGGCAGAAGTCAAACTGTTTCAGCTTCAACTCTCCATTCGCAAGTTGACTCAGAGGCACTAGAACGGAGAGAGGCTTGCCAGAATGCGAAAGAACCAATGTATTGATGCCGTATACGGCGGCGAATAGCAAAGCTCGCGTTGAGATACAACCCTTCGGGGTCAGAAGCAACTCTTTTGCTTGATAGATGGGAACTCGATTGCGCAGTTCTCCCTTTCCGTTCTTAGAAATAAAGTCTAGGCCCTGAACACCCAAGTAGTCACCGAACTCGGAAACAGTCAAGCTCATTCGACTTTCACCCCCAAATAGTCAGCCAATTGCTTGAACGCGTCCAGTTGGCTCTTGAGTCGCTGGACTGTCTTCGCTGTCTCACGCTTTGCCCATTCCCGAACCTTCGGGTCGTTGAGGAGTTCCACGACGAATTGTTGGTCTATTCTCTGAGGCAAGCGTGGCTGTTCAACTAGGACCGTGAGCGAAGGGAAGAGAAAGCTTGCGTATGCCTCTTGAGGGATATCCTCGATGTGACTAGGGATCACTTTCAGAAACGCAGTCCAGAACAATTTGACGTCGTGTCGCGTTTCCTCAGGCCACTTCTCTATGAACTTCATTGCGATGTCGCGGCCCGGAAACTGAAGAGACTTCTCATGCCTCTTGAGAACAGCAACAACATCGGTGGTTACTTCTTCCTCAGAGAGTGCACCGACGAGTCCCCGCCAAGTCAGACCATAGATGTTGGCCTCTTCTTGTCTCTTAGTGCCCGCTGAATGCAGAGGGCTGTTGCTTCTTGTCCGGCCGAAAGTCTACGTCATGTTCGATGAGAGCATTCAAGGCGATGCTGAACGCTGCGGAGATCTTCGTGAGTATCTGCGTGGCAACATGCAGCAGGCTTTGCAGGGTGTCCAGAGGTATGCCATGCACGGGTTCTGGGGTAGTCTGGAACAGCTTCTTCAGCTCTATGCCTGCAAGGGCAGCGAGTACGTTGTTGAACACATGACCAAGATCCGCGAATCCATAAGACAACAGAAGCAGCCGCGAGTCATGGAGATTCAAAAGCGCCGACTGCGAGTTGACTGGGAGAATGAACGAGGCCTATGCGGCCTCCCAAAGAAACAGGCCATAAGGCAATTCGAGCTATGCAATCTAAGATGCTTCACCTGTGCCCACTCCCAGACATTCTGAGAATTCCATATGCTTTGTCAAAGACTGTTTTGACCAAGATTGATAGGATTGCTACTTCTAGGGACTCATAGTAGAAGTAGTACTGATGTGAAGAAGCAGTAGTAGTACTGGTGGTAGAAGCGCCCATGACCAAAGGCCTGGTAGTTCATTTGGACGACGACCTGCATCGTCGTTTCGCAATGATGTGCGCCTACGAAGGCTTTAGTCTCAAGGACGAACTCTACAAGCTGATCAAGGAAACGGTCGGGTGTTTCGAGCAATTCCTGAAGGAAGAGGCCAAGAGAGGAGACCAGAGCTAATCTACTGTTGGAAACGGTGGCGCACGCCTCCCCGATAGTCGAGCGCTGTGCCAAACAACCCGGGAATCCCGCATTATGGAGATACCTTAAGCAGGGATACACGCGACTATCTATTGCTGATCCGGGTTTGGACACAATGCGTGCACAGTACATCATAGCCATCTTCTCGGTCCCCATTGTGTTAGTTGGAATCATCCTCGGTGCTGACCTCCCCCTAAGCATGAATTGGATCAATTTCTCTACGGCCGGTTGGGGACAGACGCTCTTCTCTTTGGGAGCAGACATCGTAATGGTCTACCTAGTCATTGAGCTGTTACTCCTTCGCGACGAAAGGCGACGATGGGTAGCGGTCGAGGACCGCGTCAACAGCCTCATAGGAAGTGAACTAAGCGGAATCGTCGTCGACATCTGGAATGTGAGCGGCGTGTACCCCGTCGTAACGGTGCTCCCGGATGATTCCTCGAAACAAGCCGAAGCGTTTCAACAAGCCGCACTTGCCAAAATGAGAAGGCTTACGAATGACATCTCCGCGCTGAAACACGAAGCGGAAGAACAGAACCTTCTGTTCAAAGGAGCCTACGGCGAATTGTTTGCTCACAGAGCCGAGAAACTCGGCCACCTTCAGCTACGCTATTCGTTCAAGTTTCTTGAACCGAAGCTGATGGGGGTGATGATAGAAGTCGAAAGGCTTCTCAAGGAGCTGGACTCTGATGTGAGAATCTATCTCAAAGGGGGCGTCTTCTCTGAAATCTACAAGGAGCAAGGGTTCCTTCACTTGCAGGACCTACTCAGAATACTCCTAGGTGCAATTGATGACGGCATGGTTAAGGCGCACATGCCACCGACCCCACAGAGTGGCTGAAGTCTTATTATCCGAAAGTGACGAAAGATAGAGTCGAGTAAGACATGTCCGTTAGGATTCAAACATCCGGCCTTGCCATAATCTTTCTGATGTTGGGTATTATCTTTGTCTCGGTCATCCCGCTAAGTCCGCTCCTCACTATTACAGTTCAGATTCAAAGCAGGCAGCCTTTCCTTTCTGCAACGCAGGCTTTGTATCAACGTATTGCAATAAGCTCAGGCCTGGCCGCGCAAAGAGATGTCCCCGTGTTGACCGTACTCGCAGGGACCGGAGGCAATTTCCAATTGGAGATTTCAGTATCATACAAGGACAAGATCATTACAAGTCCTTACGTCTTCCCAGGACTCGGCGATGGAATGTGTCAAGTCAAGATTACCTACTTGGTGAATGCGGAGGAAGATAGGTCTACCCCCTACGTGGTGAGGTTGTGGCTTCTTCAGAATTCGCTTGTGGTCGCGGAGACTAGTCTGCTAGTTTTGCCTGCATGAAGCTCTGAGCTTTCGGATGTGATCGCCGGTGAGTCGGACAGGACTCATCGTCCGTGCGATTGTCGTTGCTGCGACTGCAATAAGCTTCGGCGCCTTTTCCCTTTGGTACATGACCTGGGAGTCCTACGAGAACCTTTCGACGACGGTCTCACCAGGGTTCCAGGGCATAGTCACTATGATCCTAGCAATAGACTGGTTTCAAAACAAGCGACTATCTAAGCGAATTGGCGTCGGCGGAGCTATCACCTACATCGCATGTTTCATTTCCAACTTGCTCATTCGACTCCCAATACCTTTTGACGCATGTTCCCTAGGGTTCCTGAGCGCGACCATAGCCACGGGAATCTTTCTGGCAGTCTTTCTCTGGCTCGCTCTCAAACCGAGGCCGCAGCGACGACGGAAGCCTTCCACCAAAACATCCGGCGCGATAGTGGAGACAGCTGTCCAACCAGAGGAGCCCGTGATCGTCGAACGAGAAGCGCTTGCTGTGAGTTTTGATCCTCTTGCAAAAGCTCAAAGCTGGGTACAAGAGGAGGTGCGGGAAAAGATGGACCGATGGACCGACCTAGAGATTATGGAGACAGGCAAGGACGACCTCCAAGTACGGGGCAAGGCCCACAGCTCAAAACGACGGGCTACTTACGTCTTTGCCGTTGTGATAAAGAGGAAAACTGGGGAGGTTGATGACACAGGATCCTATGCATATCCAGTCCCATTTTGATCGCAAGAAACCGTCTGCGGCTGCAATGCAGACAGTGTTCTTCTCTTGTGTTTTCGCTAGTGTGTTCTAATTTCGACCGTCAAAGGACATCTTGGGGTAAGTTGCCGCGGAGCGGCTGAAACTTTTCCGGGCAGCTACTCCACATGAGCATGCGCCATATACAATCTGTCTCTCCCAGCGCACATGACTTAAGCAACCAAGGATGATGTGACTTTCAGCGATGTAGGAATGACACAAGACAGCAATCGCCATCGCGTAGAGGAGATGCTGAAGAAGAGTGGCTTTCCTCTGGAGATAGAGTTCTCATCATTTCTTGAGGAGAAGGGTTGGTCGGTCGCCTCATCAACATTTCACCAAGATCAGGACCAGGGAATTCCAAGAGAGATAGATCTGATCGCATGGAAGATCTTACATGAATGTTCTGGCGGAAGGAAACTCGACCCGTACGAACTTGGCGTCAACTTGATCATAGAGTGCAAGAAATCTGAGGAGTATGATTGGGTCTTCTACACCCGCCCCAGAAAGAGAAACTTGGAATTCTATGGACCGCAGTACCCAAAGGGCCTGTTGTATACGGACTTCGTGGAATTCGTGAGAACTCGAAGTCTTCTTCCGGTCGCGTTTCCAGCTCTTGCAATTCGCCACGAGCAGCAATTCGGCCCTTTAACGGCTGTTCTTTCGCCTCAGATTGCACGACAGTTGACCGACACTCAACAGATGGGGATAGCACACGCAGGCAACCTACGCTGTCTGGAAACTGACGCGAAGTCTATTCATCATGAAGAGGTCCCAAGACAGAACAGACCCAACGATCTTAGTATCTACGAAGTTGCTAGGGGTCTTTGGAAAGCGACATGGGACGCTATGATACTGTCAAAGAGTATGATGACCGTGATGCTAGAATCGATCTCCAAGGGAGTGAGATTGCCGTCACAGAAGTGGCCAATACACTTGTTCTTGCCGATTGTCGTTTTTGACGGCCGAATGTGGAACTGGATTGCAGAAGAAAAGCGAGTGGACAAAATTGACGAGGTTGTGTTGCAAGTCCATTTTTCATCGCTCAATTATCCTTCCCCTTCTGCCCTCATTTGTATAGCACAGAAAGGCCGTGCCTTCCACCTCATCACCGAAATCGGAGAGGATCTCTCGAAGATCGCCGAATTAGTGTCGAGTAACTTGGTGAAACTGAACATTCAGAAGGACACAATAGAGCAAAGCATGCGCATGTAGTCCAAACGGTTCTGCCGCGATCAAGAATTCTCTCACTACCAGGTTCGACGGGACAAGTCTGTTAATGCTGCGGGTCCACTAGAGGACCTGAAACTTTTCCGGTGAGCTACTCCACACGAAACAGAAATCACCTAGGTAAATTGGCCAAGACGCGCGTAAACAGTAAAAAGCGGCCGCACCACTCTAGCGACCACTAGAGGGGATTCGAGGAACTGAGGCCAATTGTCAACTCTGCTTTGTCATGCCAATCGAACGAAGCCCTCGGCTAGCCATGGTCAGTACATGGGCCATCATCCTATATTGTCGAATCACTTTGACTAGTAGCCAGAGTCGATGCAAACTGAATGGCGAATTGATTCCTTATATGACAGCTATCGTGGCCACTCACGCTCTTCTCCTTTCACTGGGAGGGCCAATGGCAGTTAGCAGCATCAGAGCACTTGCCCAAATCCAACAGCAAGAATGGGAAGCCCATATCGATGCCAAAGCGAGAAAGGTCTCCTTTCCTGATCCGTCCCGCTTGAATAAGCAGCTCGAGGGAATCAAGCAGATGATAGCCAGATTTATGCAGGTCAATCTGTTTACGGGTGTATTCGGAATCATTTGGGCTCTTGTTTTCCTCCTTGTCCGCTTCGACGGGATTCTTGCTCAGATTTTCGGTGCCGTTTCGTTCTTTGTTGTGGCTGTGCAGGCCGTTTTCTTTTCATTCATAGTTCTTGAGGCTATGCGATATGTCCGTTTATGGGTGAGGAAGCCGCCTTGACGAGACTCGCAAGTAGCTCCTTCTTGAGGCTGTCCCTGAGCGCTAGGCCTAGCAAGCGTATGTCGTTTTTCTCTCGCTTATCTGCTAGACTTGGTGAGTCTACGAAATTCGTCTAGGTAGGTTCGCGTCCCACCGGGCCCGCCACTCTTCACAGTTAAATCTTGGTCGCCCGCGCTGAATGTCCTTCAGTGTCGAATAGTCGGACACATCGCATCAACTCTCAGAGCGGTCGAGACCTACCCTCCCACGCAGTTATCCCTCCTTGCACGGCTTGTAGCGCAGTGTTGAAGATCCAGCCACGAATCTACTTCAAGAAATACATGAAGAAGCGCATCTACAGATA
>Ga0315289_10007049_pt1 | contig 16462 bp, 14 predicted proteins | sample YL17G11_40_MG_FD_203452 | JGI IMG/M metagenome (GOLD analysis project Ga0315289, IMG submission 203452) | Sediment microbial communities from Yellowstone Lake, YNP, Wyoming, USA - YL17G11_40 | ecosystem: Environmental > Aquatic > Freshwater > Lake > Sediment | place: USA: Wyoming | collected... | reverse complement strand
AAATTGGTGAAACAAATTGATAAATCCGTGAGGGCGCATCCACGCAGCACGGTCGTAATGGATTCCGGGACTTTTGAAATACTCGCAAGCGGTGCAAACCCAAAGCAAGTCAGCCGTAAACTTAGTACGACTAAAGCCGGAAGCGGGATTTCCGTTGTTTTTCAGCGCCCAAGTGAAACTGCCGTTTGGATTCTCGCAAGGGTTTGAATTCTGTGGTCCTTGTTTACCCTGGTTTGTTCGGAAAACCAGTAATTCTTGCGGCTGTGGAATGCTTATTGACTGGCAAGAAATTTCTGGTGCCGATGCTCTTGGATACCGGAGCGGATGAAACTTGTTTCCCCGCAAAATTCGCTACTTTTTTCGGGCACAACAACCATCATCCTGACGTAATTAAAAAAACTTGTCGCGGAGTCGGTGGCAGCTCCACCGCGTACATTCACAGTGTCAGGGTGAGCTTGCTTGACCCGAACAAATCCACAACAACAAAGGGTGTGATCGCTTGGACGGCAAGAACCAGAACTGCTTTCTTTGTGGAAAAGCTCGACTGCGGATTGGGTTTGTTGGGAATGGACATCATCAGTAAGTGGCAATCGGTAACTTTTAAGAGTAGGGGAAACGGCACGGAAATTCAGATTGTCATTTAAGCGCGCTAACCTAGCACCAGTTTAGGAGGACGTTCGCCGAGGCACGGACACGGAAGCGCACCACGCCCGCGTGAACGGAAAGGGGTTGGTTCTTATTATCGACAACTCCGTCGGCAGTCTCGGGAATGTGCGCGGCGCGCTCACATCACCGTGCTCAACAATCCGTAAATCCCCACACTCAGCGCCGCCAGCGAGTCGCCGGCAATGAGGCCGCCCCCCACCAGTGACATGGTGCTCATGTCCGCCGGGATTTCGCCCTCGGCGGGTTTGACTTCGCGGGAGTTGAACCTCGCCTGAATTCCCTCGAACACCGACGCCAACGTCCCGCCCGCCGCCCACCAGACTGTTGTGAGCAATTCCACGAATCCGCCGAAGGACGACGCATACGGGCTGGGCAGCAGGAAGGCGTCCAGCAAAAAATCAACCGCCTTGCCGTCCCGTGCGGATTGCGACCAGTGTTTGTAGCGGCGGTTGCGCTTGATCAGTTTGCGGGCAATTTCCGTGGCGAGGCCGATGGCGATGCCCAGCTTGAGCGCGGTCATCACGTACGCCTGCTTTTGGGTGATGCCGCGCAGGGCGCCTACGAATTTGTAGGTCATGGCGCTCTGCCATTTCTCCGCCCCTTCGACCTTCGCGCCAAACTGGTCCACCTGAAGCACGGGATAGGCGTTCAGAAAAATCTTTGCCAGCGTCACCGCCAGCACCGCGCCCATCGCGATGCCGATGACCTGGTAGCGGAATTGCACGACGCGGTTCGTCCCAAGCCGCCAGCCGGTGGAGCGGTCCTGCTGCATGTCGCCGCCTTCGCTGCACGCGATGAGCAGGATCGAAGCGCACATCAAGCCCGTGCCAGGGTCGGTCAGGCCGAACGCGGCGAGGATGAAGACGGTCATCACAAACGCGCTGGAAATCGGATTGCTGTCCGAGATGCCGATGGAGATGCCGTTCACCAACACGAACAGAAAAACCAGCCCGACGGCGATCAGCAGGAAGCGGAGCGGTTCACCGAGAACGGCGTGCCCGGCGAACACCACCGCCGCGCCCCAGAACGCGACCCACAGCACAAGCCGGAAGGTGTTCACACGCTTCCAATCCGCAGTAGTGGCGCAGGCGTCTTCGCCTGTGCCAGTCTTGGCGAGCGTCCCGCTCGCCGCGTCTTCCAGCGACCGGGACGGTCGCTGGACATTGGCAGCCGGGACGGCTGCCCCACTACGAGCTTGTTTCTGCCGGAGTCGCTGGGCGGCCTCGAAGAGAATCAACCCGATGTCCACGATGGCCGCGCCGAGGATGGTGCCCAGCGCGATGATGAAACCGATTTTGCGGAACGGCGCGCCGGCTTCCAGCCAGCCGATGCTCACGAGGTAGGGTTTGAGCCGGTCGCCGATGATTGCCACCACGAGCGCCGGGAGGGCGATGCGTGCGCCGACGATCATTCCGGCGCCAAAGGTCGAGGTGGAAACGCCGATGGCTTCGACCGCAGCCACTTTGAGCGACGCCAGCCCGCCGAGGTAGCCGCCCAGCATCCCGCCGCCGAGCTTGGCGATGGAAATTTTCAGCAGCCGTTTGTCCGTGAGCGCGCGGAGGATGTTCGCCACGGCAAAGCCGGACGGAAAGAACAGTTGCATCCGGTCCACGAGGATGGGCGTGTAGAGCATGCCCACGCCGACGCCGAACATGCCGATGCAGCCGTAGTAGAGGACCAATTGCCACGCGGGCACGACGGGCAGCCCCAGCCAATAACGCGCTTGGATGAGCACGGCCATGCCGCACATGCCGGCCACGGACGCCGCCATCGTCTGCATGTAGTTTGCGCCGTGCTTGCCTTCCGGGCCGTAGGGCAGCGTGACCGTGCTGCCCAGAATGCCCGCCAGCACCTGTCCGCCGATGAAAAAGCCGATGGAAAAATTCATGAACGCCGCCGAAATCCCGCCCAACGGGCCGAGGATGAAAATCGCCACACACGCGAGCATGACGTGGTAAGCGGGCGAACCGATGCGTGGGAGGAAGCGTTTCAAGCCGGTTTGGCTGGTTGTGTTTGCGGCCATGGCCAGTTATGTTCGCGGCCAAGCATATTGAACTCGGGCAAATCGCAAACCAAAAACTGGCGGGGCAATCTGTGGTTGCGGCTCTAGCGAGGTGGAAACGAACGGACTCACGCAAACCGAGAGCATCAAGGCGCATTAACCGTCACTGTGGCAGAGCCGCAACTGAGATCGAGGAGGCAAGCTAGTCATGGTGATGCAGCGTTTGGTGTCCACGCTTTAGCGTGTTCGGCACTGCGCGACGTCTGGGCGGTGAACCGGCTGAAGCCGGGACACCAAACGCTCGCAAAAAATTGCGCATGTTGCGAAAACTTTTCAGCATAGCACTATGGCCAAATTCAAATATCTCACCGCGCCTGTGAAGACGACCGGCGTGCCGCCGGGCGTGCCCTACATCATCGGCAACGAGGCCGCCGAGCGGTTCAGTTATTACGGCATGAATTCCATTCTCGTGATTTTCATGACGACGCTTCTGCGAGATGCCCATGGCAATTTGGCCGTGATGCCGGAGGCGCAGGCGAACGCTTGGTATCACACGTTTGTCTCGTGTGTCTATTTTCTGCCGATCCTCGGCGCGTTCCTCGCGGATGCCGTGATCGGCAAATACCGGACCATCCTGATTCTCTCGATCGTTTACTGCTTTGGGCATCTGGCATTGGCCCTCGATCACACCCGGCTTGGCCTCGTTATCGGGCTTGGTCTCATCGCGCTGGGGGCGGGCGGGATCAAACCGTGCGTGTCGGCCAACGTGGGCGACCAGTTCGGCGCTTCCAACCAGCAATTGCTGCCGCGCGTCTTCAGTTGGTTTTATTTCTCGATCAATTTCGGCTCGGCGTTTTCCACCATCCTCATCCCCGAACTGCTTGACCGGCGCGGGCCGGACATCGCCTTCGGCACGCCGGGCATCCTCATGGCCGTCGCCACGATCATTTTCTGGTTCGGACGGAAAAAGTTCGTCCACATCCCGCCGACAGGCGTTGGCAACTATGGGCGCGAGATTTTGAACCGTGAAAACCTCAAGGCGCTGGGCAACCTGCTCATCCTTGTGCCGTTTGCGGCAATCTTCTGGTCTTTGTGGCAGCAGAACTTTTCGTCGTGGGTGATCCAGGCCGAGAAAATGGATCGTCACCTGTTCGGCAAAGAATGGCTGCCGGCGCAAATCCAGACGGTGAATCCGATTTTCATTCTCGTGATGCTGCCGCTGTTTTCCTACGCGGTTTATCCGGCGATCGGCAAAGTGTTCCGCCTGACGCCGGTGCGCAAATTTGGCATGGGCCTGTTCGTGACCACGTTCGCTTTCTTGATTGTCGGCTGGATTCAAACGCGCATTGATGCCGGGCAAACGCCGCACGTGATTTGGCAGATCGCGGCGTTCGTCGTGCTTACAGCGGGGGAAGTCATGGTCTCGGTCACGCACCTCGAATTCGCGTACACGCAAGCGCCCAAAAAGATGAAGTCGCTCGTCATGTGTACCTACCTCGGCTCCGTCGCGCTGGGCAATGTCTTCACCGCCGCGGTCAATTTCTTCATCCAAAATCCCGACGGCAGCGTGAAGCTGGCCGGCGCGAGCTACTTTCACTTCTTCGTCATGGTCATGCTTGTGACGGCCGTGCTGTTCGTGTTCTTCGCCCGCTTTTACCAAGGCCGGACCTACATCCAGGACGAAGTGGAGGGGCAGCCTGGGCACAGCTAGTTTCATAAGGTGGGGCGAGGCTACTGACGAGCCGAAAAGGAGGCTGAAATCCAGGGTTTTCACGGCTCGCGAGTACGCTCGCCCCACCGAGCAAAAACGCATGAAATGAGTTCCGGTGAAAACTATTCTCGAAACGCCGCGCCTGCTGCTGCGCGAGATGTCGCTGGACGATCTTGATTTCGTCGCGGCCATGCTCGCGCATCCGGAGGTCATGCGGTTCTGGCCGCAACCGTTTTCGCGCGAAGAAGCGGCGGACTGGGTGCGGCGGCAACAGGAGCGTTACGCGCGAGATGGATTCGGGTACTGGCTGGCGTTGAACAAGGCGACGCGCCAGCCCATCGGACAAGCCGGATTGCTGGCGCAGGAGGTTGACGGCGTCGCCGAAGTCGGCCTCGGCTACATCATTCATCGCCCGTTCTGGCGGCGTGGTTTTGCTACGGAAGCGGCTACCGCTTGCCGGGACTATGCTTTCGATTGCCTTGGGAAGCAGCGTGTGATTGCGCTGGTCCGGCCCGAGAACGCGCCGTCGCAAGGCGTCGCGCTGAAACTTGGAATGAAATTGGAGAAGCGCGTCACGTTCGCGGGGTTCGAGCACTTGGTTTTTGCTGTTTCGCAGGCCGTGCGCGGAAAGGAGAACGCTTCTGTCAATTGAAAACGGCGCGGCTACCGGAAAGTGGAGCCAATGGCCGGGATTGAACCGGCGACCGACGGTTTACGAAACCGTTGCTCTACCGCTGAGCTACATTGGCGCCAAATGTTCGCGTAGCTGGGAAGCTAACCCAGAAATTTCACACGCTGTAGCCGCAAACTTCAGTTTGCGCCGCACGGCCAGCGTCTGTCCGGGAATCGCAACCTGAAGGTTGCCCCGAAAGCTTTCGGGGTTGGCAATCCCAGCCGCGTGTGAAATTTCCGGGCTAAATGGTTCTCAGCAACGGCCAGACGCTATAACAGCAGCGCACCCGATGCAAGCAAATGCGACCACGCAGCGCGCTTGGGTGCAATTGAAATCCGGGAAGCGATTGCCGGGATTGGCTGTTGTCTCCTGTGGGCGGATCGAATGGAATAGTTTGCCCCACCAGACGAGGAAAGAAATTGTCGGTCTGGCTTGTTTGCGGCCTCGCTGGTTCTAACGGGGCGCGTTGGGCGCAAGCTGATGGTCCGCCGTCCGTCGGCACACGTCTCGCGCTGACGGGATCGGCGGGTTCGTCAACAGGTTTTGGGGGGAGGCAGGGCGCCTTACTCGAGTGGTCAGCGCAGGAGTCTTTGCTGATCCCAGAGCAGCCAGACCAATCCCGCGACGCAGAGGACAAAAGCGATGGCCACCAAGTTGTCGAAGAGGGTCGGTTTGCGGCTCAACAACTTGATCTGCGCCGGCTGGCTGGCTTGTGCGGTACAAACCGGAGTGCTGTCGGCCTTCGGCGGGTCAAAAACCATTCTGTTCAGTTTGAGAACAAGCGTGCTCATGCTTGCGGTCAAGCAGATGGCGGGCCAACCGCACCGCCGCTATTGAGGCACTACTTGGCTACGACGAGCCAAACCAACCCGCCGGCACATAACAGGAAGGAGACGGTCAACAGGAGGTCCAAAAGCCCGAATTGAGCCTCTTCCGAGCGGTTCATGGGGGCGATGACGGCCTTGATGTAATCGCCGCTCGATTTCTTTGCCTTAAAAATAATCGCGCTCATGGTTTGTCCCTCAGCATTCGGCAAGCCACAGGAACAAAAATGCCAATGCCCCGGAGATTAGCAGGACAGGTTTCTGGGTCGGGCATGGAGTGGTCGTGTCTCGGCCATGTCCGTTTTGTGGACACGTCGGGGCAGCAAACGCGCTGGAATTCCGTCGCGCCGCGGCTGTTCGTGCTTCGACGGGTCGGGCTGGCAGCTTGGTTCTCAGAGCCTGTTTGAAAACTCTGCTGAGACGCACGGGGGCGGAACAACCGGGCGTTTGGTGTCCACGCTTTAGCGTGAGTTTGGCCCCCGACAGCCTGAAGGCTGGACACCAAACGGGAGTTTTCAAACACGCGCTCAGGTCAACGTTCCGGCAGAGGCGGTTGGCGAGCCAGGCAAATCACGGATCGGCGCCGGAACGAAAACTCCTGCGCCGCGCCATTTGATTATTTGACCTCGCGGCGGGCCTTGCCTAGACTTCGCCGTCCAGTATATGAAAATCTTAGTCTGCGATCCGGTTTCGCCCAAAGGGATTGCTTTGCTACAACAGCGGCCCGAATTCAAGGTCACGGTCCTGCCCAAGAAACATGCAGAGGCCGAACTGCTGCCGCTGGTGGCCGACGCCGCGGCCATGGTGGTTCGCTCCGAAACCAAGGTTTCCCGGAAGGTGATCGAAGCTGCGCCCATGCTCCGGGTGGTGGGACGCGCCGGAGTCGGAGTTGACAACATTGACGTGGAAGCCGCCACGCAACGCGGTATCGTGGTCATGAACACCCCGGGCGGGAACACCATTTCCACGGCCGAACTGACCTTTTCCATGCTGATGGCGCTGGCGCGAAAAATCCCGCATGCCCATGCCTCCATGAGGGCGGGGGAATGGAACCGAAAGGCATTTCAGGGAGTTGAGCTTTACGGCAAGACTTTGGGCATCCTCGGTTTGGGGCGGATTGGCGGCGAGGTGGCCCGCCGCGCGCTGGCGTTCGGCATGACCGTTCTGGCGTACGACCCTTATTTGAGTTTATCGCGCGCCAATGCCTTGCAGGTGGAACTGGTCGAGCTGGACGAGATTTATGCTCGCGCTGATTTCATCACGGCGCACATGCCCATGTCCGACGAAACCAAGGGCATGCTTAACGCGGCCGCCTTTGCCAAAATGAAACGCGGCGTCCGCGTCTTGAACTGCGCGCGGGGCGGAATCGTCAACGAAGCCGACCTTTATGCCGCGATCCAGAGCGGCCAGGTGGCGGGCGCGGCGCTGGACGTGTATGAAACCGAACCGCCCCCGGAAAATTTCCTGCTGCGCGATTCGCAACAAGTCGTCATGACGCCGCACTTGGGGGCGAGCACGGAGGAGGCGCAGGAAAACGTCGGCATCGAAGTGGCGGAGGCCATCACGGATTTCCTGCTGCACGGCGTGGTGCGCAATGCGGTGAACCTCCCGAATCTGGACGCCAAAACTTACGCGCTGGTCAAGCCGTACCTAAGCCTGGGCGAGAAACTGGGCCGGCTGGTCGCGCAGCTCAGCCCCAAACGCAACGACCGCCTGGTCATCACCTACGGTGGCAAGGCCACCGAGATGCCCGGCGACCCGATCGCGCGGTCGGTGCTGAAGGGATTTCTGGAGTCCGCGGAAGGCAAGGATGTCAATCAGGTCAACGTCCGCACCCTGGCCAAAGCGATGGGCCTGCTTGTCGAAGAGATCAAGTCGAACGAGGAAATAGATTTTACCGAGTGGCTGCACGTGGCGGCTTACAGCGGAGAGCGCCGGGCGTCGGCCGGCGGAACATTTTACGGGCCGCGCACCCAGCCGCGCATCGTCCGCATCAACAGCCATCCGGTGGAGATCGTGCCGGAAGGCGTGTTGTTCCTGCTGACCAACAAAGACCGGCCCGGGATTGTTGGCCAAGTCGGCACGCTGATGGGCAAACACAACGTCAACATCGCCGCCATGAGTTTGAACCGCGACATTGCGGGCGGCCACGCCTTGACGGTGTTGAATCTGGACAGCGCGCCGCCCGAGGAAGCGCTGGAGGAACTGCGGAAGGACCCCAACATCAGCAACATGCACGTGGTGAAACTTTGAGTCACTGGCAAACTGCGAGACATTTTATGAGTCAACTTTTCAAAAGTATTTTTCGATTAACCACCGGGACGCTTGTCGCTGTGGTCGCTGCCGCGAGCTTCAACAGCGTGGCCCAGACCAACGAGACCCCCGCGAAACCGGCGGTCAGCGCCGACTCGCTTTTCCCCGACACCGTGGTGGCCAAGGGCAAGGGTTTCGAGATCAAGCGCAGCCAGTTGGATGAAGAGGTCATCCGATTCCGGACGGATCTGGCCAGGCTGGGGCGCGCGGTGCCCCCCGATCAAGCGGCCCTCGTTGATCGCCAGGTCCTTGATGCCATGATTCAAATGAAATTGCTTTTGGCGAAGGCGACCGATGCGGACCAAGCCAAAGCGAAGGAAGCCGCGGAAAAGCGCGTCGCGGCGGAGAAGGCCAAAGCCTCTTCCGAAGAGTCTTTCAAACGCCAGTTGAAGGCCGCGGGGCTTACGCCTGAACTGCTTCAGACCCGCCTGACAGAAGCGGCCACAGTTGAGACCGTGCTGGGGCGCGAACTGAACATCAGCGTGAGCGACGAAGGGGTGAAGAAGTTCTATGACGAAAATCCGGCGCGCTTCGAGCAGCCGGAAACGGTGCGCGTCGCCCACATCCTTTTCCTTGCTCGCGACGCTGCCGGCCTGGATTTGTCGGACGAACAGAAGCAGGCCAAGCGGAAAAAAGCTGAAGAAGTTTTGAAACGCCTCAAAGACGGCGCGGACTTCGGCAAACTGGCGAAGGAGTACTCGGAAGATACCGGGTCGAAGGACCGCGGCGGCGAATTGCAGCCCATCCCGCGCGGCCTCATGCTGGCGGAGTTGCCGGAGTTCGAGGCCGCCGCCTTCTCACTCGCCACCAACCAGGTCAGCGACCTTGTGACCACGCGGGCCGGGTATCACATCATCAAAGCGCTCGAAAAAAACCCGGCCAGGAAGGTCGAGCTGGAAAAGGTTGCGGACAACATCCGGCTAACCCTCAAGGCCCAGGAAATTCAGAAGCGGGCGCCCGCCTATTTCGAAAAGTTGAAGCAGGAGGCCGGCATGGAAATCCTCGACGAGAAGCTTAAAGCCGTGAACCTGCCGACAGCGTCAGACAAGACCACTGTCAATTGACCGCCTGCCGGAACTGGTCTCACAAGCCTCTCCCGGCGAGGCGAGCGTGCCCGCAGCTTGGCCCACACCGAATCTCTCGAAACAGACAGCCGGCGCTGAAAGTCGAGCAACGCCCGCAGACACCCGCGCAAAGCCATCTGGCATTCTTGCAAAGCGTGCTGAAAACTGTTCAAAGCCCGCTGTGGGTCGTGCAAAGCCTGCTGTCACTCGTGTAAAGCACCCTTTCAGTCGTGCATAGCCCGCTCGCACTCGCGCAAAGGCTTCTCACAGTCAGGTTTTAGCCTCTGACTGTCGTGTTTTGCGCCCTTGCACCCGCGTTTTGCCCACTTACAGCCGTGTTTTGACCGCTGACACCCCGGAAATGGCCAAAAACCGGCCAAAACCGCGCTTTTCCGCGAAATCGGCTCATTAAAAACCCTAAAATTTCCTCTTGCCAGCCCCTTGTCACAGGCGCAATCTGGGCCCATGAACTCCAAACAAGAAGACAAACTCTCGATGGGTCTCACCGTTCAGACCACCTGCAACCGCTACCCCTCGGTCATCGCCACCATCCCGGCGTTTGTGACGGCCTTGGGCGATCTGGGCGTGCGCATGCAAAACATCCGCGCACTGGCACAAATCCAAGCCGGCAAAACCGACGGCATCACCCAAGACAAGGCACGGCTCAAGACCGCCATGTGCGAGAAGGCGTTTGAGATCGCCTCCGCCGTCCTTTCGTACGCCAACACCGTCAAGAACAGCACCCTGGCCGGCAAAGTTGCTGTCACCAAGAGCGACCTGCTGCGCTCGCGCGACACCGAGACGGCCGGGTTGTGCCAGAACATCCGCACCGAAGCCACGGCCAACCTCGCGGCCTTGGCCGATTACGCCGTGACCGCTGCCGACCTCACCGACCTCGCGCAAAAAATCTCCGCCTATGAAGCCGCCCTCTCCAAACCGCAGGACGCCCGCGTGAGCAGAAAAACCGCTACCGAGAATCTTGACCGCGAGTTCGACGAATTCGACAACATTCTCGACAACCGGATGGACCCGCTGATTTTGAAGTTCCAGGCGAACAAACCGGATTTTGTGCGGGATTACAATAACGCGCGGATCATCGTGGACAGCGGTGGCGGGGCAAAGCCGGCGCCTCCCACTCCACCCACTCCGCCGAATCCGTAAAAAGCTTTCCCACCTCAACGGACTTTGCCGCAGTCGGAATTGGCTGCCTGCTTCACAATCGCCGCCCGCTGTTGCTCGGTGATCCGCCCTTCCTGCACAAACCTTGCAGCCACGCTTTGCACGGCCTTCACATATTCACCGTGATTTTTCCACGGCCCTTCGCAGGGACAAAGCTGGGCGATGCTGCAGCCATTGGTGTCCACAACCGCGCCAGCGGGCGTGCAGGGACATTGATCGAGATAGTCCCAGACGCTGTCGTGGTCACTGTCCGCACCCGCTCCAGCAACAATAGGCGTATTCGGGCTGGTCTCGTACGCCCAATCGCTTACCTGTCCCCAGTTAGAACCGAAGAGGTTCTGAACGTGTATCCAGCCATAGTAGACGCTCCCCCCCACCTCCAACCGAATACCAGCGTAAGCGTTGGTGTTGTACGCGAAGCAGCCGAGGCAGCCGATGTTCGCACACGACACGATGCCTGCCGTCCCGCCGTAGGGTGAATCCCGGTCATACCACACGAGGCCGGGATCGAGTGAGGATGAGATGCACTCGCCCTGACTCAGCGCATAGATGAAAACTCCCAAGTCGAGTGGCCCCTCTGGGACGGAGAGGATGGCGTTGTTATTGAGCGGGTTCAGGTCAATGTCCTGGCCGCCTGACAGGTTAAAGTCAGCCACGCCGTCGTTGTTGACGTCTATGATCTGGCCTGAGGAGGAGTCGCTATAATAGAGGGGTTGCGGCGGCACAATATGGATGATCCCTTGGGCACAGGCCTTCCCCCCTGTCATCCAGAGCATGAGCGCGAGGCTCGCGCCTCGCACCCATGCGGTCACTGGAGTCTCGAAGTTCACGGTAATTGCACTACGCGGAAGAACTGGGCGGTGTTCGTCCGGCTGAATGGCACTTCCATAACAACGTTGGTGAGCCGGGCGCTGATGATGCCGTCAACGATGTTTGCCGCAATCGGAATTGGCCGCTTGCTTCACAATGGCCGCTCGCTGTTGCTCGGTGATCCGCCCTTCTTGCACAAACTTCGCCGCCACGCTTTCCACGGTCTTCACATACTCGCCGTGGTTCTTCCACGGCCCGTTGCAAGGACAAAGCTGGGCGATGCTACAGCCGTTGGTATCAACCACCGCGCCGGGTGGTGTGTTCGGACACTGATCCAAGAAATCCCAGACGCCGTCGTGATCGCTGTCCTTGCCAGCGCCGGCGATGATGGGCGTGTTCGGTCGGGTTTCGTAGGCATATTCACGAACGTAGCCGCCTTGCAATCCGATGAAAGGGACGCCAACGTGTATCCACGCGTAATGCACCTCGTTGCTAATGTAAAACTCGACGCCGGTGTAGCCCTCGACGCCTTGCCAAAAACCACTGCACGCCTGTTCGGGATAGCCGATGTCAATGCACGCGTTATAGGTCGCCGAATAGGGACCAGTTGGATTAAGGTCAACAGTTTCGCGCCAAATCAGGTCCAGATTGGACGGGACGGGCCCGATGACCGTGCCTGCGCCCAACACCGGCAGCCATGAGTTAAGCTCACACCCGTAAGGGTAGCAAACCGGAGGATAGGTCAGCACCCGCGTTGAACCGAATCCATAAATGTAAAACGACATATCGTCGTCCGCGAATTCGACATCAGGCTGCCCGTCGCCGTCCAAGTCGAGCACTAACCCGCCACCCCAAGAACCGCCACCCCAAGAACTGAAAATCGGATAACCCGAGTCATCCCACGGTGGCGGAAGGCAAATCGGGCACGGGTGCGCGTTTGTGTAAGAAACCTGATGATAAACAATGTTCGTTTGCTGTGCAAAGGAAAGCGCTGGCCCCAGCCCTTGCGTTGCTAAGGCCAGCAGCAGAACCAACCGTGCTTTGAGTAACTGAGCAAACATTCCATTAGCGAACTTGCACCACCCTGAAAAATCGTTGTGCCGACGATGCAGAGACAGTAACAGCAACATTGGTCTTTGTCGAGCTGATTTCGCCGGTGGCATCATTCCAGCCAACGGTGCTCAAGTCATCCTTGTATTGCACCCGGTAAATTCTCCCGACCACCGAGGGCCACTTGAGGAAGGCGTTTGTGCCGATAACCAACGGCGCGCCAATGGTGAGGCTGGGTTGGGGTTGGGGAATGTTTCCAGAAATGGGGATGGAAACCCATTGGTCGGAAACCACGTTGGAACTGTTCACCAGATTTCCTTTATGCGTTACGCGCACAATGTACGTCCCCGACACGGGGTTTGCAATATCCACCCGTTCCGCATTGTCTCGTATGTTGTCGCCGGTCGTCGCGGCGTTCGTCACGGATGCTGGATTAAGAACCCACGGAAAATTCGTGACCCCGCTCGGGCTGACGACTCGCAAGTCGAGGTCGTTCACCAACATGATGTTTGTTGGATTGAGGCTAGGACTGGCGGGAGTTCCGGGTGGGTCAGTCCAGCAAATCGTCACGCGCAGCGGCCTGTTATTCGTGGCAACGACGGGAAACTCGATGGAGTCGCCGTTCGTCAACCGAACTTCCTTGATGTTTGCCAGGGCTTGACTGGCGTAGTTGCTCTCGATCAGCAATGCGGCACTGCGTGCGTTGAACAACCCCCAGCCGAATCTGTAATCCGGCCCGGAGCCATCGGCCTCGTCGGCCGTGTGGATCGCCAAGCCGCGAAGCGTGGACGCGAGCATGGGCGGGTTGGTGCCGTAAAGTTGGCCGTATCTTTGAACCAGCAAATCCAACGAGCCGGCGACCGCCGGGGCTGCATAGCTCGTTCCACTGTCCGTGATATAGCGGTTGTTGGTAGCACACGAATATATGTTCACGCCGCCTGCCACCAAGTCGGGTTTGATTCGCCCGTCATCCGTTGGTCCCCAACTGCTGAAGGTAGACATTGCGACGCTGTTGCTACCCGAGTACCCGCCGACGATGTTACTCACCGCGCCAACAGTGAGGCCGTTTTTGCAAACTTGTTGCGGGGGCAAAAGGTCGTAGCCGCCATGCACGGTGTAGTCGTTCGGATGCGCATCGTAAGCGATGAAATACTGGCCAAGGTAGAAGCAGACATTTGTAACTGCGTTTGTGGTTGGTCCCTGACCTTGTGGCCCGCGTTCGTTGCCGGCACCCCAGACGGGCAAGTAGTACTTTGCTTGGTAAACGTCAGAGTCAATCGCGGCGCTGACCGGCTCGTAAAATCCGAAATTGAAATCCTCTGTCGCACTCAACGCCAGTTCACCAGTCCAGAATGGATAGGTGTTCGTTTGCCAAGGGTTCGTGTTGGTGAAGACCAGAGTAATCGTTCCCGCCCACCCGCAAGCGCGTCCATAAGAGTGATTGGACACGCGCACGGTGTTTGTTGCCGCCTCGCCCAGCATTTCTGGCGTGTCGTTATTCGCATCCCAAGCACGCACGACCTCTTGAAATGCCATTCCTTTTGCCGAATTTGTAACGCCCTTGGCCGCCAAGGTGCCGGCAACAAAAGTTGAATGGTCAATCACACTATAACGGCTGTTCGTTTCCATTTCAAAGACTCTCCGCCCGCCGTTGGTGAACTCTTGATGGTTGGTGTCCACCAATCCAACCTCCCACATGGCCATGATGGTATTGGTTCCGGTTAGTGCCAAGCCAGTGTTTCCGGCGGGCTGGATTTCATCCGTGGAAATGGTGTCGGCCGCCTCCGTGTTGAATGAAGTGACCCACCCAAGGCCGTAACCCGTGCCCTGTAGAACGAGCGGACCGCCGAGTTGGTTAGTGCCGAACTCCAGCACCCCCAGGGCACCAGCGTCTTCGAGCCCGGCTGCCAAGTCGGCAGCGTTTTGTGCCGTAATGGCGGAGATTTGATCGTCAATGTTGGTCAACTGCTGTTGAAACAATTCGTCGAAGCTGGCCGACCCTCCATCAGCAAATCGCGCGTCAGAGTGCATCCAAGGCGCGAATTCTTGGTAGTAAATCTGCCACTGTGCGGCCAGCCAAGCTTGATACTGCGCATTGAGTTCCTCCTGTGTCGGCGGGGCGTTTGTGTCGCCGTCATCAGGGGGCGGCTCCATTGCGTTTGAGGTCATGCCGAGGGCGGCGCGTTGCGCGCTGGCCGCCGCTTCTCCATTGCTATCCGGGATCATGGTGTCATCCACGATGAAAATCCCCGGGCTGACCTCCACCGCGTCACATTCTGGGTGCGGGTTGTACGGCCAAGGTGGACCCTCATATTTCGCAGAATAGAACGTCCCGACCTGTGGTGGGGATTGGGTCTGTGCATACACACTGGCAATCAGGCTGAGGGCGAACACAACACCGACGATCAGCCTTCCGAGAGAACATCTGTTCGTCTTCATTATTTTCCTTTCCCTTTGCGCTCTACCTCGGCCCGAACGAAATTGGCGCGACACTCGTCGCGCCTCCCTCCGGGCATAGGCACGCCCTCCAAGAGACCGCTCCGAGCGCGCGCCTATCCGGCGCGCACTCGACTCACGGGTCTCTTGGTGGGGGCCGATGCCCCGCAGAAATTGCCTATTTCTCCAGGAGGGAGACCGCACAGCCGCCGCTGCGCAAAGTGTTATGTCAATCTTAGTTGCTCTTCGTTCGTGGTCCTTTCGTTCGATTTGCACCATCCTTTTACACCTGCTCGCCCGCCGTTGGCAAGAACAAAATGCAAACTAAAAAAGGTTCGGTGGGGCGAGCGTGCTCGTGAGCCAAGAAAAGCCTCCCGATGGGGTCACCCTTGCGGCAAGCCAGTTGTCTCGCCCCAACTTACGAAACCAGTGCTAATATTTTTTGCTGAATTTTTTGCGCGACTCTTCTTCGGGCGGCGCAGTCCCGGCAGCTTCCTGCTTCACGGACGGCTTTGTCTGAGCCGAACCGGCGTCCGAAGGATGCTTTTCTCCGCCCGGTTTCGCTTCGTCCGGTGCCGCCGCAACCGACTCCACAAAGGCCATGCGCAAGGTCATCAGACTTTGTTTCAGCAGTGCGGCCTCGTCTTTGGTGAGATTGCCCTTGGTCTTCAGTTCGAGCATTTCCAACTGGTCAATCGCCAGCCGGGCCTGGTCGAGGTTGCGATAGGATTTGCCGGACTCCGGGTGCGGCATCCTGCCCAGCAGCAGCAGCGCCATCTGCGTCTGCCGCAGGACCAGATCGGCAAAAAGCGCCGAAGTGGCTTCGCTTGGGCCGGCATCAGAAACCGTCTCTGGGAATGGGTTTGACTCGTTCATGCGCCCTCATTTTTCCGCTGCTGACCGATCTCCGCCATCAAAAAACGGATGAGATGTCGCAGGCGGGATTCGAGGTCCACGGTTTCCAAAATGGTCTGCCGCTCCGTTGCCCCGCGCAACACGGCGCACGAAACCAGATCCACAACGTGCTCCGGGTTTTTCAACTCCTGCAAATACTTGAGCATCTCCTGGGCCGGGAACGCCGGCGGCGTTTTCAACCCGCCCAGGGCGGCTCCGGGTTCTGGCGCCACCGGGAAAGGAAACGGCAGGCCCAGGTTGAGGCGCGCTGCGACCAACTCGCGCACCTTGGCGACGAGCGCGTCCACGGCCAAATCGTTGCACGCCGTCCGCGGGAGCACGCGGAGGCGTTGGACGCGATACGGCCGGTAGCGGACGGTCTCCAGCAATTCCACGCGCGCGATGCCCTGCAGAATCAAATGCGACGTGCCATCGCGGTGCTCCACCGAAACGCGGATCAAGCCCAGCCCGGCGACCGACACGGGGGTTTCCCGCGAGCAAGCCGGCTTTTGCATTGCCACGCAAAACAAGCGATCCGCCTCCAACGCGTCGGCGAGCATCCGCCGGTAGCGGGGCTCGAAAATGTAAAGCGGCAGCAACGCCTGTGGGAACAGCGTAACGCTCTGTAAAATCATTACCGGGATTTCGCCAGGCAACTGCATACGCAGAATTTAGAGGCTGCCCGGGTTTTCGCAAGACGCGGATGCGCGGCAAGCGGCCTGCCCGGCAGCCTTACAAGCGGGCTGTCAAAACTCTTTAAAAATGTCCCCTTCTTAACTCACGAGAAAATGTCCCCTTTTTGAGTTGTTGTTCGGCGCTTTGTTCCCGCGGTTGGCGGGG
>Ga0315289_10007048_pt1 | contig 16462 bp, 16 predicted proteins | sample YL17G11_40_MG_FD_203452 | JGI IMG/M metagenome (GOLD analysis project Ga0315289, IMG submission 203452) | Sediment microbial communities from Yellowstone Lake, YNP, Wyoming, USA - YL17G11_40 | ecosystem: Environmental > Aquatic > Freshwater > Lake > Sediment | place: USA: Wyoming | collected... | reverse complement strand
AGAGCCTCAGACCTTCATCCTCGGCCAGGAATCCCTTGATGTTCATGGCGGCGATATCTGCTACTCTCATGCGCTGCCAGAAGACTAATGAAACCACCCTGCACAGTCAAGAGAAATCACCTGCGTGAACCGAGGGATAAGAAGAGGTCACCCACCTGTAAGGGATTTGGAGGGGCCGAGCTTCGGGGCTGAAGATATCGGCAGAAGACCAACGCTGATTGTCGTCCCCCTTTTTTTAAGAATGTTCGGAAATTAAACCATTCCGAGCAAAAAACCGAAAATGAAAATGTGGACAAGCAATACAAAATAGAGACAGACGTCTCAGCGGATGGCCTGGTTGCAAAACTTAAGGTCATTCCTACAGGAGAGAATGCGGATCTTCAAATAAGTGTCGAAGATCTCCATACTTCCCTTAAAGATGCAGGGATAACCTCCGGGATCAAGCAGGATGCGCTCAAGGGGATCGGAAAAGAGAAGATCCTGAATGAATGGATGATCATCGCGGAGGCGGATGCGCCGCACGATGGAAAAGACGGCGAGGTGCACTTTCATTTCTCCAGGGAGAAACCGACCGTACACCTACGGGAGGATGCCTCCGGAAGGGTCAATCTCTGGGACTTGAATATCATCCAGAACGTGAACAAAGGAGATCTGCTCTGCGAGCTCATAGCGCCGGAACCCGGAAAAAGAGGGAAGACCGTCAGAGGTGAGGAGATACCGGCGCAGGATGGAAAGCCCACTGTACTGCCCAAGGGGACGAATGTCGATCATTCCCAGGAGGGAAACAAACTTTTCGCATCCGTGAGCGGCATGGTTACCTATGACGGCGAAAAGATCGTCGTTGAGCCCGTCTATACCGTGGAAAAAGTCGATGCCGCCACAGGAAACATCCGATTCGTCGGATCGGTGGTCGTCAGCGGCGAGGTCGGAGATGGTTTCGAGGTGCACGCCGGCGAAGACCTGAGCATAGGCATGAGCGTGGGGCATGTCACGCTCTGCGCCGGAGGAGAAATAAAGATCTCCGGCGGCATAATCAAGGGCTCCATAGACGCCGGCAAGGATTTCAGGGCGAAATTCATCCAGGACGCCAACGTGAATGCCAAGGGAAGCGTCATCGTGGATGACTATATCCAGAACAGCGAGGTAATCGCCGATGGCCCCGTGGTCGTGAAGAATACGCAGGGGTGGATTATGGGCGGGGTATTATCTTCCGAGCAATGGATCTATGCCCAGAAAATCGGCAAAGAGGATGGCTCCATCAATACCGATGTCATCATCGGCTCGCATCCAAACCTGCTCCACGTGAGGGAAAACCTCGTCGAGGAGATCTACAACAGGATGGAGGACTTCCTCAGGTTTCGTTCCTCCATCATCAAGTTGCGGGCACTACAGTCAAGAGGACCGCTAGCACCAAAGCAGGAAAAGCTTTACCAGAAGATCATTAGGGCCATAGACTTCGTCAGGTCAGAGTTGCTCACCAAGCAGGCCACGGCCGATTCGATAAAGGACAGGATCCATCGTACGTATTCCGGAGAGATCTATGTCCCGGGAGCAGCCTATGGCGGTACCGCTATCCATATTGGCGGCAAGAGAAAGGATATCGAAAAGTTGTCCTCAAGCGCCAGGTTCTTCCTCGATGAGGGCCAGATCAAAGAAGCGGCGTTTGCCATGAAGAAGGAGATCGAGGCGCTCCTGGGGAAGTAAGCATGATCATCTATACCGTCCAGAGACTCTATGAGACAGTTTCCATTGGTAGACCCGTGGAGTGTGAAAATTTGCGGGGTCTCGACCTCTCCAACCTTGACCTTGGTGCAGCAAACCTGAGGGGTTCGGATCTCAGTCATGCAAACTTCACCGGAACCAACCTCCAGGAAGCGCACCTTGAGCGGGTGACGCTGGAGGGGGCCATCTTCAAGGATACGGACCTCAGAGGAGCAAACCTGTCGAATGTGCAACTCAAGGACATCGATATAAGCAGCTGCAAGCTCGAGCGTTTCACGGCGGTGGATACCAGATTCATCAGGGTAAGATTCGCAGGACAGTCGCTCAAAGGGGTAATCCTGACAGACTCCGCCTTCACCAATTGCGTTCTCAAAGATCTCGATATCCACTCGACCAATCTCAACCATATGAAGGCGCTCTTCTGCCTGATCGAATCCTGCACCTTTACGGAGTGTAAATTGGCCGGGGCCGACTTCGGCCTCACCAGCATCTTGAACACCACCTTCACAAGCGTGAACCTCACCCAGGCATCCTTCATGGCTGCCACCTTCAAGGAGGTCAAATTCCTTACATCCCTGCTCAAAGATGTTGACTTCACCCTCATCACGGCAGAAAACCTCGATATGACCGGATCAAAATACCCTGGATTATGCTCCGAGGGTTCCCAGATAAAGGGGCTCAAGAAGTAAGCGGGGCAAATACCGAGGGCGGCACAAGAAAAAGGAAGTGGAGATCAGGCATTTAGTCGACGTATTCATAGAGAGACATACCGAGAACATAATCCTTCCCGCCGGCCATTGCATGACGGCCAGAGTATTCACCCTGCGGGTGTGATTTCTCCGCCCGCCTGTTTTCCCGGAGGCGTCCGGAAAACCATGGCAAGCAGGTTGTAAAAGCCGAGCATGAGGTAGAAGAAGGCAAAGGGGGCCAGCACCCAACCGAGCACGGGGATACTGCCGACAACGCCAAGCAGGAGCACGGCACCCACGATCACCGCATACACGATGATATAGTCATTCAGATTCGATTTCGCCATCTCATAGACTGCTTCGAACTCAAAAGCCGCCCCGATACTGTATTCATTCTGAACAAACCGGACAATGGCAACGGGGAGCAGGAACATCACAGCCAGAAATAAGAGCAAGGCAAGAATCCCGCCTAATATCTTACCTATAAATACACTCAGGGCGCCAATGATGACGACCCCGATCATGTACACGAGGGCCACTACAAAGGCCTTGAGCCCGATGACGAATAGGCCGCCCCACTCTTCCCATTCCGGCAGCCGCCCCTTTGCGTGTGTAGATAAAATCCCTGCGAAGTACTTCAGGCTGTACCCCATAGCTATAAAGTTTACGATCGGAACGATATTGATCAGCCCGCCGATCAGGATCTTGTTCATCCATGTCTGATCCTCCATCGGAGCCCTGAAAGCACCCGCCACATCAATCGCCATACTTCCTCCCTTCACGCATGGGTTTCCCCTCTTCGAGTAATAATAATCCGGAGCGGCGGTGAAATCAAGACATAGATTGCTGTCCTGTCGCGACTCTTTGATAATTTCCCTTTGATAACTCGCTAGAAATGTCCCCTGAGGAAGTGGGATAAGAGTTTCTGAGGAGGCCTGATAGATGGGGGACATTTCTAAAGAGCTTTGACACCTTCAAGAAATTGTGTTGACAGAGAACAGTTCATAATTTATATGGACTGACTAGTCAGTCACCTTTGGATTGAGACATCCTTTCCCCGAGTAGCAATACTCATGCACAGGAAGGATGCCGTTGTCATCATTTTTATAAGAGGAGGTATCGATCCGATACAGGGAGCGGCAGAGGTTCCCCAGCCAGAGACTGTTTTTCCGATTTGCAAGTTCGCAGGAGCCGAATGCGCCCACCTTGATCTTTTCCTGAGCTCATATGATTAAAAAGTGATTTCTTCAATTGAACCATATATTGAGATAGACAGGAGGAGGCTGCAATGGAGATGAAGGAACGAGCAAAGAAGGCAAACGTCGTTATTACAAGACAGAGGAGGGAGCGGGAATTTATCGAAATCCTCAGTAGCCTCGTGACCGGGTGCTTACGAACATCGACACTCAGGAAGGTGTTGTTTTCTGTGATGCGGAATGCCTTGTTAACTTGGTCGGACGGTAGCCGCGCCAAACAAAAGCTCTCGGAGCGGGCTCTCAATCTCGTCATGGAAAAGATTCCACCGGAATCCTTTTCCAGTGCAGGAATAGATGCCAAGAACATGGGCAAGCTCCTCACCTTGTTCGCACAAAAGCTGAATGATCTCCAGGTTGAGAACCCTATGTACCTAGCCGACCACCTTGAAGGCCCGCTCCGCGAGGTCATCAAAAGCACTGATTTCGGAGAGGTGAAGGAGCTGATGGATCGTGCGGAAGAACCCATTGTAGACCTCGTCAGGAGACTGATGGGATTCGTCTGGAACACATATCCAGCCAAGCTCGGCGCGATCATGTCATTAATACATCCTGTGGGGAACATCACCGTGCGGTCCTTGAAGGAAATTGTCAAACCACTCAATGGAGTTTCTCCCGATCTATTTACGGATCTCATCTTCTCTATCGTTGGGAGCATCGACGGCCGTGAAATTGGTCAATTGGCGAATGCGGTTATGGAGATGATGCGACAGCTCCATACAGGAAGCCTTCTCCAGGGGGAATCAGGGGTGCCGCAGTTTCAGATGGATCTCACGACCAAACTACGGGAAATTATGTCAGGCATCGATCCCGAGCTACTCTGTAAGGCGAAGGTAATAGCAGCGGAAAATGCAGAGGAGCGGGCCAACGCCATTGCGGACATCTTGGAGGAAAACCCAGCGCTTGTCTTTGACCTCGTCTCCCGTTTCTCCTCTCTGAAAAACCCACGGATCAGAACAACAAGGAGGAGGATCAGGGTATACGAGAATCTGTTGAAGGGCGAATTCGCAGAGGCCATTGCAAAGGGACTCAGTGAGATCGATACCCAGGAAGTCGGGGATATTGTCAACGCGCTTCTGCAGATGTTCAACAAGGTGCATGCGGAGAAACCGGATTTCTTCCCCCGTCTCTTTGCAGATCTCTGCATGAATATCAATACAAATGAGCTAAAGACTGCCGTTGAATGGATCATGCGGGATGTCAACGAAGGATTGAAACCAATTGCCAATGAGGTTCTGCCGGTACTGCTCAACGGCCTCAGTGAGTTGAATCAATGATGAGGCAAGGCGATGCCCGCACCGGTTTTATATGGCCACAAGGATGGAGGGCGCTATGCTGAAAGAGTTCCATGCGGTTGGTAAGACTCTGTTTAACCATTTCGTCCAGCAATGGAAAGATGACGGCAAGCAGATCGTCGGGTATACGTGTTCCTACGTGCCCGAGGAGGTCATCTATGCTGCAGGTCTGCTCCCTTTCAGGTTGCGAGGGATCGGGACCACGTCTACTTCCATAGCCGATACGTACTATGGGCCAGTCATCTGCAGTTTCCCCAAGTGTATCCTCCAATTGGCTGGAGAAGGAAAATACAATTTTCTCGACGGGGTCATCATCACCCCTGGGTGCGATTCAATTCGGCGCTTGGATGATTGCTGGAGAAAGGCGGCCGAGGATTTCCAAGGCACATTCCCATCGTTCCATCTCTATTTTGGGGTGCCGCATAAGGTAACCGATTATAGCCTCGAGTGGTTTGTGGATGAAACCAGGAAACTCCTCGAAAGCCTCGAGCGGCATTTCGGCGTCACGATAAAAGCAGATGATCTCAGGCATGCGATCGGGGAGTACAACAAAGGAAGAGTCTTGCTGACCAGGCTCGATGCGTTGCGCTCCAGGGAGCACGTCCCAATCTCCGGGACGGATGCAACCGCAGTGATCATCGCCGCGAGTACAATGCCACGCGATGCATACAACCGGCGCCTGGAAGATCTCCTGGATGTGTTATCAAAGAACACAAACGGAATGAAGGGCAAGAAGCGCCTGTTGTTGGCGGGGAGCGCCAACGATGATGTCGATCTCGTTCGCTTGATAGAGTCTTCGGGCGGGGTGGTAGTGGCAGATACCCTGTGCTTCGGCTCCCGGTCTTATGCGGATCTGGTCGAGGAAGACGGTGATCCTCTGGTTGCCATCGCCCGGCGCTATCTCTCCCACAAGTTATGTCCCCGTATGTTCGGGTACTACAAGCAGAGATTGGCATTCATGCAGGAGCGGATACGGCAGGCCAAGGTTGATGGAGTGATCCTCCAGAACATCAGGTTCTGCGACATGCATGGATCAGAGAACAGCCTGTACGAAAGAGATCTTGAGTTGCTGGGCATCCCCTGCTTGAGGATCGAGCGAGAGTACGGGCCTCTGGTGGAGGAAGGACGGATCAAAATGCGGGTGGACGCGTTCATGGAAAACCTGCGTGTATGAAAGGAGGGAGATAAGATGTGTGAGCAGAACCGGGAAATGATAGCGATCGATGTTTTGAAGGATATTGCGCTGGTTATGGACGGGATGATCTTCGAGCGGCAGCGGGCGATCGATGCCCTGACCCTGTTTCATCGCAACGCCCTGCCGGCCCTGGAAGAGATCGCTAAAAAAGTCGACTCCAAGCTGCTCAAGGAGCGGGCCTCGCTCTACATCCAGCGGATTAAAGAGGGGTTCGATACCAATGTCTCCTTATAAGGAAGGGGGCGGAGACGAACATGCGGAAAGAATACAGAGAATATAACTTCGACCACATGGTGCACAGCATCATCCATTTTGCCTCCCTGGCCTATGATGGAACATATAAGGAATGCTATGGTATGTTCCGGTATGCCCCCCGCTTCAAAGAAGCCATCGAGACGATCCTGAAGACCGGCGAGCCGGGCGTGCTGCTGCTGAAGATGATCGATAAGTACCTTACCGAGATCCTGACTGCCCACGAGCGGGGCAAAAAGATAGCCCTGTGTACCTTCAACTTCTCGCCGGGGGTTTTGAAGCCCCTGGATGTCGTCCCGATATGCCTCGAACCCGTTACTACCTTAGGCGTCATGATGTGGCTAAGGGGGCTGGGCGAATACCTCAACTACTGCTGCGAAGTCGGTTTCACCGAAACCTCATGCTCAGCTCAGCGCGGTGCCCTGGGGGCGTACCTCGCCGGCCTTGGGGTTAAGCCCGACTTCGTCCTGTGTAACTCCAGCGGGGTCTGTGACACCAATGCCACAGCCTTCAACTTCGCCGCAGAATACATGGACCTGCCGTTCTACCAACTCAACGCCCCGCCGGCCCTTGCGGACGAGCGTTCGCGAAAGTATCACCGGCAGGACTTCAGGGGGCTGATCTCGTTCGTGGAGGAACAAACCGGCAAGAAGCTGAATGTGGACCTCCTGCGTGAGGTGATCATCGAGACGGATAAACAGGACGAGATCATGTGCGAGATCGAGGATCTCATGCGGTTGGTCCCCAGTCCGGTGCCCGGGATCTTCAATGTTTTCATGTATTCGGCCAAGTACATCTATGGCGGCTCGAAAGAGGCCACCGAGGTCATGGAGTCGATGCTCAAAATTACCAAATGCAACGCCGCCGAGGGGCGGGCCGGGACCACCTCGGGGCAGGAAGATGCCCGTGCGTTCGCCATGTATGTCGACCATTATTCCGCCCAACTTCGTCCCTGGGCATGGCTAGACGCCAAGAACATCTCCCATCTCGGATGTATGATGAACGGCTTCTGGCCAGTGCATGCGCCCTATGCCGAGGGTGAGCTGAAGGAGGGCACTTACAACATGGATTCCACCAACGAAGATACCATGCTCGATTCCCTCGCCGACCAGATGTCACGCATGCCTATGGTCAAACAGATCCGAGGGCCCTACGACGACCCACACCAATGGCTCTCCGATACCATGGCCTCCATCAGGACCTACAGGCCGAATTTCTGTATGTACACGGGGACCATTGGATGCCGGAACACCTGGGGTGTAGTCAAGATTTTAGCGCGCGATACGGAGAAGATAGGCATACCGACCCTCATCCTCTTCGGCGATGCCTTCGATCACCGGATCACTTCCTGGGAGAGCATGCGGGACCGCATCGATGAATTCCTCACGGTAAGGAAAATTTTGGAATGATGGTGGCGGGATGCGATGTCGGATCCTTGACCACCAAGGCGGTCATTCTCAACGATCGGCGAATCTTGTCCTATGCCATTATGCGCTCCACCGCACGGCCGGAGGAATCAGCGCGCAATGTCATGGAAAAGGCCTTGGGGGATGCTTCACTCTCGTTTAACGATATCCGTTATGCAGTCGCTACTGGGTATGGAAGAGAGCACATCTCCTTTATCAACGATGCCGTCTCGGAGATCTCCTGTCATGGGAGGGGCGCCCTATGGCTCATGCCCGGAATTCAGATGATCATCGACATCGGCGGCCAGGACTGTAAGGCGATCAAGCTCGACAAGGACGGCAGAGTCGTCAAGTTCATGACCAACGACAAGTGTGCGGCGGGGACGGGAAGGTTCCTCGAGGTTATGGCGAAGCTGCTGGATCTGTCCCTGGAGGATCTCGGTGAACTGTCGTTACGAGCCAAGCATCCCCTGGATCTTGCGGCCGCCTGTACTGTCTGGGCCCAGACCGAGGTTATCCACCACCTGAACAATGGGTGGCAGATCGAGGACATCGCGGCCGCGGTCAACCAAGCCATGGCCAAACGGGTGGCTATGATCGTGAACAGCCTTGGCGTGGAAAGGAGCGTCTGCATCACCGGTGGGGTAGCCAAAAATACCGGTGTGGTCGGCTATCTGGAGAAGTTGCTCGGAGTCAAGCTGAAGAGGCCCCCTCAGTTTGACCCACAGGCTGTCGGGGCGCTTGGGGCCGCCGTCCTGGCACGCGAAAGGCTGGAAAGAGACCAGGCATGATAACGGCAGGGTGCGATGTAGGGTCATTAACGGCCAAGGCGGTCATTATGAGCGACAGCAAGATCCTTGCCCGATCGGTTCTCCGGACCACATCCCGGTCGGAGGAATCCAACCAAAAGGTCATGGGCCTGGTCTTGGCTGAGGCGGGTCTAAGACTAGATGATATCGCCTACATCATCGGCACCGGGTACGGCAGAAGACAGATCCCCTTTGTGGACGAGGTGGTGTCGGAGATCGTCTGCCACGGCAAGCGCACACTGGCTTATCACCTCGGTACGGATGGTGATCGATGTCGGAGGCTAGGATGCCAAGGCCATCCCCGAAATCGCTAGCGGGTTGGTGCGGGCCATGGCCAACCGGATCGCCGCACCGGCCAAAGGGTATCGGATTGGAACCGGACATTGCCATGTCGGGTGGGGTGGCAAAAACCAGGGGATGTTTGCGGCCATGGAAGAGGTGCTCGGGGTTAAGATCAATCGGCTCGACGGGGATCCTCAACTCAACGGCGCCCTCGGGGCGGCCTTGTTGGCGGAAGAGATGTTGGGGAATAACATATCATTCGAACAATAACGTTGTGTGTCCAATACGAAGAAGACTGGTGGAAGGAGGTTACATACCATGAAGGAATACGATGTCATCGTGGTGGGTTCTGGTCCCGGAGGGGCAACAGTGGCCCGGGAAATGAGCCGCAAGGGGAAGAAGGTGCTGCTGGCCGAGCGAGGAGGACGGTGGAACTGGTTAGGGAACACGCTTTCGGTGGCCATGATTCTGCAGAATTCCGGGCTTACCGGGAGCAAGACATTCCCGCCGTTCACCCAGGTCACCATAGGGAACAACTACGGCGGAACTTCTACCATAATCTGTGGTTGTGCCGTGCCACCACCCAGGAAGGTGTTCGATGATGTTGGGATCGATCTCTCTGCCGAGGCGGAAGAGGCTAGGCAAGAACTCTGGGCGGGGAAGCTTCCGGACGAGCTCGTCGGCGAGGCGAATCTGAGGCTCATGGAGGCAGCCAACGATCTCGGATATCATTGGCACAAGGTGGATAAGTTCATCAAGGTCGACAAGTGCATTCCCGAGTGTGCTGATTGCATGATGGGATGTAAGCGGGATGCCAAGTGGTCGGCCCGCTTCTATGGGGATGAGGCGATCGCTCAAGGTGCAGAGCTAGCGTTGCATACGCGGATCGAAGAGGTTATCGAGGAGAATGGAAAGGCAGTGGGAGTAAAGGGTCTCAGCCACGGAAAGCCGGTCAGTTACTATGGGAAAAGAGTCGTGCTGTCTTCTGGGATAGGGAACGTGGGCATATTGCGGCAGGCAGGAATCCGGGAAGCGGGACAGACATTCGCCGTCGATTTCCTCCAGTTCGTGGGTGGTGTTTCTCCTCATATAAACACGTCCAAAACGCAACCCATGGCGGTTGGCACCCTCGAGCACTATGAATCAGACGGCTTTGTCGTCTTGTCAGTGTTCCCCACGTGGTCGCAATTGGGGGTGCTCTTGGCGATGAAGGGACCGCAGCATATCCCGAGGGTGCGGAACGCCTTCAAGTACACCGGCCTCATGGTCAAGATCCAGGATGATCTCAAAGGCAAGATCCATCCGGGCAACCGCTTTTTCCCATTCACGAAAGAGCCGAGCAGAAATGATAAGTTAAGGCTGGCCAAAGGTGTGGAAATCATGAAGAAGGTTCTCCGCAAGGTGGGGGCAAGCGATGAGAGCATCGTGGAGCTCAACCCCTCCGGTGCGCATCCCTCCGCCACCTGCCGGATCGGGGATGTCGTGGATACCAATCTCGAGACGCCGATCACAAACCTGTACTGTTGCGACGCCAGCGTTATCCCTGCGGCGCTCGGCCTCCCCGTGGTGTGGACGGTCGTGGCCCTGGGCAAGCGGCTCGCCAAGCACCTGGAGAGAACCTTCCAGTAGCTTGCCTTGAATAAATGCAAAGAGCCTTTTTTCTCTCTATGCATGACGGGATTCGAGATTGCATGACCGCGAGCATTTTTTTATAACGAGAGAGGGCTAGCCATAGCATGATTGAGGAACCGTTCACCTCCAAGAGGTGAAAGACTACCTCACAGGAGGAGCGCAGGCCATGGCAAAGAAGGACGCGTTTCATGAGCTGTTCGGCGGCAAGAGTAATCAACTCTTTGCCGAGATCGGCAGGTACTTCTCCGCCGACGGCAGTTTCTCCGAGGATGAGTTCAGGCGATCTCTCAAGACCTCCCTCGCGCATATCAAAGCGCATTCTCGTAATGAGATCGACTTCTCCACCCATGCCGATGAGTGGCTTTCCACCAAGCTCAAGGAAATCATCGACTACCTGGATGAAAAGGGCATGCCCGAGGCCTCATTCAGACTCTTCAAGGCCGCAGTCGAGGAATGTGCGCGCATGGGTTTACCGAAGGTATCCCTCCCCACGAATCACCTGAATGACATCCTCTCCCATGTCCCTGATACGAAGCTCAGAAAGGACAAAGGCGATTCTCCAGACAAGAAAAAGACACGTGTCATGGATGCCGCCCTCAAGGTGTTTGCACGGGATGGGTACCACCGCGCTACCATAGACGACATCTCCAAACTCGCCGAGGTCGGCAAGGGCTCCGTGTACCGCCACTTCAAAAGCAAGGAGGACCTTCTCAAGAGCCTCCTCATCGAGCGCTCCAAGGAGATCCTCGACCACATCAATCACATCCTCTCGAACGAAATGGGTATAGTCGAACAGGTGCAAGCCACAATCCGGGCCTGGGTGGAGTTCATTGCTGAGAATCCTGAGCTCTACGGTCTCATTCAGAGCAATGTCCAAATACAGGATGCCAATACGCGGGATGTTTTTTTTAACCATGTATTCTCTAAGCTCCCCATGCTCAAGGAGCGTGTGATCTCGCTGAACCGCGAGAACCGGATTCATATCTCGAACCTGACTTTTGAGACCATATTTCTCGGGAGCTACGGGTTCGTGGACTGGGTTTTCTACAAGTGGCTGCGGTATGGGAAAGCCTACGACCTGCGGGACGAGGTGCCAATCATCATAGAGATGCTCCTTCACGGCTGCCTCGGCGAATCCCGGAACGCATACGCTCCTGCTGAAGCAAAGACGGACATGTAAAAACCCTATCAAACGCCCTTCTTCCCGAAGGGGAAGAAGAGCAAGGGTTGGTCGTTTTGTACGTTCGCTTTTTGCGGGAACGCTGGTGAATGGGCAAAACGACCGGTGGCCAGACAAGGGCCCATCTCGTTGACCGTGGGGAAAATACAACCATCAATGTCAATTTATCATGGATGTCCCCGAACTTCCCGAAGAGGCACCTCTTTTACCAAAAGAGGTGCCCTGCATAGTTTACCCTACGAAAGTATTCGGTTCATCTTGCCGCTTGAAAAGCCTTCTAGGTCCAGCCCGATGAAGGCAAAGCCGACTTTCCGGAAGAATGGGACGATCTTTGCCCTCTCTTTCACCGCGGCATCGGGATTTGCCGTCTCGATCATGGCAACATCGTGCGGGAAGCACCTTACCCTGATAGGACCGGGGCAGATGGTCTTCAAAAATGCTTCGGCCTTCTCGATCCGGGAGAGGAGTTCACGCTCGATCTTCATCCCATAGGCGATCCGCGAGCAGAAACAGGCTTCGGAGGGTTTGTCCCAGAGGGAAAGCCCGAGATCCTTGGCGAGCGCCCTGAGATCCTCTTTGGTGAGTCCGCATTCAATAAAGGGATGCCATATTCCGTCCTCGTCGGAGGCCTTCCTCCCCGGCCGATAGTCGGCAAGGTCATCGAGGTTCATGCCGTCCGCGATGGTGTCTATACCACGCCTTCTCGCAATCTCCCATACCGCCCTGTCCCTAAGTTTCCGGCATATATAGCATCTCTGCGGCGAGTTAACGGTAAATTCCCGGTCATCAAGTTCGCTCAAGGCGATGACCTCGTGCCGTATCCCGATTTGCGCTCCGACGCGCACGGCATCCTCGATATCCGCCCTGGGGACGATGGGCGAATCGATAGTCAGGGCGAGGGCGTCCTCTCCTAAGCTATCGTGCGCGATCCCGGCGAGAAGTGCGCTATCGAGCCCACCGGAGAACATCACCGCAATCCTGATCTTATGCCTCATGGCATCTCGAAGGGTGTCGATCATCCGTTTTTCCTGATGGAGCGGAGAATGCGTATCGCCGCTGCGGAAGCTCCCACGGTATTACCGATGTTCACCACGACCACCCCGGGCGCGCAGGTCTGGAACATGGAGATCATGGCGCCGATCCCGCCTCCGCCCACGCCATACCCGATCGGGGTCGGCACGGCGATGATCGGCTTGTCCGTGATTGAAGCAATCAGGGTGGGGAGAGCCCCTTCCATGCCTGCCAAGACGATGATCACCTCAGCCTCCCGTACGTCGGTGAGGCTTAGGAAAGGCCGGTGGATGCCAGCCACCCCGGCATCATAAGAGGCCAGGACGAATGCGCCCATGAAATCCAGGATGAGCGCGCTCTCATTCGCATACGGAATGTCCGAGGTGCCGGCTGTAATGATGCCGACCGTGCCCAATCTTTGCGGGGCCTTCTCCCCGATGGCCATGAACCTGCCGGCGGTCTCTATGCGCCGGCCGCTGAACGTTTGCTGGAGGGCTGATTCCTGCTGTCGATTGAGGTTCGATATCAAGACCATATCAGCCTTTGCGAGAATCCGCTTCCCGATCTCAATGACTTGATCCACGGATTTTCCCTCGGCAAAGATCACCTCCGGGAAACCAAGCCTCTCCTGCCGGTGGTGATCGAGGATGAAGTCTTCCCCGTAGTCGTAGAAAAGCCTCAGGATCCTCTCCTGCGCCTCCTTTTCGTCAATTGCGCCCGCCTTGTACGCATCCAGAATTGCTTTCATTCCCTCTCCCCTGCATCCGATATCATCTTATCCAGGTCCTCGTAAATCTCCTGCCTCAACCTCGCCATCGGGATGTCCTGCTCCATGCATATCCGGTGCAGGTCGCGATACTCGGCTTTGCAGCGCATATTGCCCTGGGGGTCGTAGACCTCCTTCACGCGCACATCCCCGTACCTGGTCTTCACCACCAGCTCCCGCCTCTCGAGAACCACGCGTGTTGCGGGATAATAGCGCACGCCGATACTGGTCGTATGCGACAGGATGGCTCGTACGACGGCCTGCACCTTCTCGGCCTTTGCGATCACCTTGAGACCCGATCCTGGTCTGCCCCGCTTCATGATCCGCGGGGTAAGCGTTGCATCCAGGGCGCCCGAGGCGGAGATCTTTTCCAGGGCAGCCTCCCATTCTTCCGGGAGCATGTCATCCACATCGGTCTCGATCACAAAGGCTCCATCGGCATTCTCGCGGGTCTCGCACAAGACCGAGCGGAATAGGTTGGGCCAATCCTCATAATCCCGGGCGCCGCACCCATAGCCCGTAGCCTTTATGATCACATCCGGGATTGGCGCCTGCTGTGCAAACGCCTTGATGACTGCCGCCCCCGTGGGGGTGACGAGCTCACCTTCCCGGTTGGTGAAACGCACCGGGAGGCCTTCGAGGAGCTTCATGGTGGCCGGGGCCGGAAGTGGGATTGTTCCATGCAGGGACCCGGTGATGCCGGATCCGCAGGGAATGGTGGTCGTATAGATCTCATCGGGATGGAACCACGTCACAGCGGCGCTGATCCCGACGATGTCGAGAATGGAATCGATCGCCCCGATCTCGTGAAAGTGCACATCCTCGATGTGCACGTCATGCACACAGGCCTCCGCCTGTGCGAGGAGATGGAAAAGGGCGAGAGACCTTTCCCTTGTGGCTGGATCAAGTCCTGCGCCGGAGATGATCTCCCGGATTACGGCATAGGATCTGGGGTCCTGTTGATCATCTGCATCAAAGCACACTTTGAGACAAGCGATGCCATGGACCATCCTTTGGGCTGCCGTCATCTGGTATGGACCAAGGCGCAGAGCATCCAGGGATGCTTTAACAAATTCAAGCGGACAGCCCAGGTGCATGAGGCTGCCCAGGATCATGTCTCCGCTTGCCCCTCCCACCGGATCGAATATGAGTATCTTCATGCCTGCCTCCCGTCCATGCTCATCTTGATAAGCCGATAAATCCCATCAAGTCCAGCGATTTCTGCAATTGACAAATCGGGCGGGTGTGGTACCTTTATTCCATACATCAAGTGCATATGCACTTTTTCTGCTCTGCGATCTGTAGTGTGTATCATTATATCTATATGAGGAGGATTGATGCGTGAACGACAACAAGAAAGATGACAGCGAGCATAATGCACAGCAAAACCGCGTCTATCTGGAATCCAAGTTCGGGAAAGAGATCTTCGAGGTTAGCCCCCCTCTGGAAGGCATGCCGTTGCCCTATCATCCCGGCATGGATGAGCTCTTCGCCTCGCGCGAGTCAACGCAATGGGTGGAATCCTGCATTGCAGAGGCCTTCGCGCTCTCCCGGGAGCGCATCGGGTCATTAGCCTCCGGGCTTTCACGGCGGCTCTTTCTGAAGGCCTCGGGGGTGGTGCTGGCAGCCGCCATGCTGCCCATCGGCACCCCGCTGGGCAAGTCCGCGGCTTATGATGCAACTCCATCTGGGGGTTGCACACCCGGTGGAGGAGACTACACCTACCCCAGCGGAACGCCACAAACCGACATCGATGCCTTCTACACCGACACGATGGATGCCTCCATGGTCGGACTGGCGGCAGGCGGCACGATCGAGGGACGTGTGCACGCAGCCATCGCTCTGGCCGGCGGGCTGGGTGACATCCTGCCGGGGCATACCGTGTGCATCAAACCCAACTGCGTGCAGTATAAGTCTGAGACCATCAACGGCATCCGGCGTAGCGCACCGATCTTCACCAATCCCGACGTCCTGCGGTACATCATCCGCGCCGTGGTAAAGCGCAACCAGGATCCCGCGCGCGTGTTCGTAGCCGAACGCTCGTCTTTTGGCGTTTCAACCCTGCTGCAGCTCATGCTATCTGGGATCTACCATGTCGCTATGCAGGAGCGGGTCAATGTCCTGCCGTGGGATCAAAAACCCTATATCCAGTTTCCTCTGGGCTCCAAAGCGCATTACCTCACCTCCCCCATCTCGGTCCCGGAATCCATCCGTACCTTCGACCACTTCATCAATGTCCCGGTCCTCAAGAACCACGAGCTGCCGGTGGAATACACCCTGTGTATCAAGGCCTTCGTCGGTGTCCTCAACCCCAACGACCGGCTCTCCAATCGGCATAAGCTGCACGACAGCAACATCCCCGAGAAGGTAGCAGAGCTAAACCTCTGTCGATCTTACACGACCATGAATATCGTGGACGCTACGGAAATCGTGCTCAGCAACGGCCCGACCTCCAACGGTATGATCTATGCCAGACCTGACATCGTCATCGCCTCTAAAGACCGCGTGGCATGCGACTCGGCCGGTGTGGCCGTGCTTAAGTACCATGCGCTCCAGCAGGGGATCACCAAGAACTACACCCAGAAGACCGTCTGGCAACAACGACAGATCATCCGAGCCGGAGAGCTCGGTCTCGGCTACAATAATCCCGATCTCATCACCCTCCGCAGCAACACCGATACCCAGGTTATCCGCGACATCACCCGCATCTGGTCTGAATGCGTATAAAATCATTGGCTAATCCCCCTTGTTTCTCAAAGGGGTTCGGGGGAGTGACTCGGACCATCCCGGGCCCTTGTCCCTATGGGGCGGCCTAACAGCCGTCCAATGCGGCTTTCCTGCCGAATTGTGACTCGGGCTATCTCGAGCTCTCGTGCTCGAGTTCGTCCCTTAACGGGCTGTTGCTCAAAGCCCAATCTTTATAAAATCAAAGCATGAGACCCTTCGCTGCGCTCAGGGTGACCTAGGTAA
>Ga0315289_10007047_pt1 | contig 16462 bp, 10 predicted proteins | sample YL17G11_40_MG_FD_203452 | JGI IMG/M metagenome (GOLD analysis project Ga0315289, IMG submission 203452) | Sediment microbial communities from Yellowstone Lake, YNP, Wyoming, USA - YL17G11_40 | ecosystem: Environmental > Aquatic > Freshwater > Lake > Sediment | place: USA: Wyoming | collected... | reverse complement strand
CGCCTGCACCCTCGCGCACGTCAACCGCCACGGCTGCGCCCTCGCTCACGCCGACGGCCACGCCGACGTCCCCTGGGCCATCACCTACCTGGCTGCCCCTGGGCGTTGGAGCCATTGCCTTTACGTCCAACCGCGACGGAAACCGCGAGGTCTACGCCATAAACCCGGACGGCACAGGCCTGCGCAACCTGACGCGCCACCCGGCGCAGGACGCCGACCCCAGTTGGTCGCCCGCGCACGACAGGCTGGCCTTCACTTCGGACCGCAACGGTAACAACCACGTCTTTGTGATGAGCGCGGACGGCAGCGGGGTGGTGCAACTCACCTTCGGCTCCGCCAACCAGGTGCATCCGGCCTGGTCGCCCAACGGGGCATGGATCGCCTACGTTTCGGACGAAGATGGCGACTGGGAGATCTCTGTGATGACCACCGCGGGCACGGGCGTGGTGCAACTGACGCACAACAACGCCTGGGACAGCTATCCGTGCTGGAGTCCGGACAGCCGCAAGGTGGCCTTCACCTCGCAGCGCGACGGAAACCTAGAGTTGTACGCCTTTGACCTGGCGACGCGCACTGAAGCACGCCTGACCGAAAACGCGGCCTCCGACGCGTTCCCGGCCTGGTCGCCCACGGGCAACGAGATCGCCTTCACCTCGGCGCGCGACGGTCCGTTGGAGCTGTATCTGCTCGACGTCACGACAGTCCCGCAGCGCGTGACGCGCCTGACCTACACCACGCCGGCCGATGTGGCCAACCGCTACCCGGCCTGGTCCAGCGATGGCAACTGGCTGGCCTTCACCTCGTGGCGCGCCGGCAACGCGGAGATCTACGTCGTGCAGCGCACCGGCTGGGGCTTGCGCAACCTGACCACCAACCCCGCCGACGACGAATCCCCCGCTTGGGCGCAGTAGGGCAGAGACACCAGAAACCCGGATTCTCCAAGAATCCGGGTTTCTGATACCGTCAAACCGTCAAACGGCAACTGATCTAGTAGAACATCTCCGCCAGCGCGCACAAATCCGCGTCGACGTCCTTGGTCTTGCCCGCAATCTCCTCCAGCGGGATGGCAGTGATCTTGTCGCCCCGCGAAGCAACCATCAAGCCAGTCTTGCCCTGCTTGAGCAAGTCTGCGGCATAGACGCCCATGCGCGTGGCGAGCACACGGTCGAACACAGTGGGAGCGCCGCCGCGCTGCAGGTGGCCCAGCACCACAAAGCGCGTCTCGATGCCGGTCTGGTCTTCGATGGCGGTGGACAGCGTCGAGGCCAGCCCGCGCAGGTCGAGCCGGATGTGGCCGAACTCGTCCTTGTGCTGCTCGGCGGCCTTGTCGTCGCAGATTTCCTTGATCTTGGCACCCTCGGCCACCACGATGATGCTGAAAGCCTTGCCCATCTCGCGGCGACGCTTGACGTGGGCGCAGACGTCGGCGATGCACGCCGGCCGCTCGGGAATCAGGATATAGTCCGCTCCGCCGGCCAGGCCACCCATCATGGCCACCCAGCCCGCCTGGCGGCCCATGACCTCGACCACGATCACGCGGTGGTGCGCCTCGGCCGTGGTGTGCAGCTTGTCCAGGGCGTCGGCGACGGTTGTGACGGCCGTGTTAAAGCCCAGGCAGTAGTCCGTCCCGGGCACGTCGTTGTCCATGGTCTTGGGGATGCCGATGGCAGGGATGCCGCGCTTGCTCAGGGCGGCGCACACGCTCAGCGTGTCGTCTCCGCCGATGGCCACGACCGCGTCCAGCCCGAACTTCTTGGTGTTAGCGATGGCTTTTTCCATGTCCTCGGGCTTCTTGGTCAGATTGGTGCGTGAAGAGCCAAGGATGGTGCCACCCCTGTGCAGGATGCCAGACACAGCCGTGCGGTCCAGGGGCGAGACGTCTCCATCGCGCAGCCCCTTCCAGCCGTCGTGGATACCGTAGACCTCCCAGCCAAAGTCAAAGGCGCGCCTGGCCACAGCGCGGATGGCCGCGTTGAGACCAGGTACGTCGCCTCCACCGGTCAGAATGCCAATACGCATGTGTGTCTCCTTCTGTGAATGACGCCAGAGTATGATAGGATTGCGCTACTCGGTGGCGCCGAGCTCGGCAGAGCGGAACTGCCGGGCCGGGCTGCAGAAACCGCCGCTCGCATCGATGACCCCGGCGCTCTTGAACAGGCGGATCTTTTCGCGCACCGCCTCTTTGACATAGTCGCGGCCGATGGACAGGAACTTGCGCGGATCCACCTCATCCGGATGCTTGGCAAACCCGTCGCTGATCCCGCGCACAAAGGCCTGGTTGAGGTAGGTGGCCACGTTGATCTTGCACAGGCCCTGCTCGATGCCGGCCACCATGCTGTCGGCCGTGACGCCCGACGAGCCGTGCAGCACAAGCGGGGTGTTGGGGACCTGTTCGTGAATGGCCTTGATGCGTGGGATGTCCAGTTCGGCCTCGGCCACCTTCATGGCGTGCACCGAGCCGCAGGCGATGGCCAGCGAGTCGATGCCGGTGCGTTCCACGAACTCCTTGGCCTGGGCGGGGTTGGTCATCAGGGCGCAGACCTGCTCTTCAGTCAGGCACTCGGTGGACTGACCCACGCGACCCAGCTCGGCCTCAACCGGGATGCCCACGATGTGCGCGATCTCCACGATCTTCTTCGTGATGGCGACGTTCTCTTCGAAGGTCCTCTTGGAGCCGTCAAACATGAGAGAGGTAAAGCCAGCGCGGAGGCATTGCAAGTTCTGCTGGAAATCCGGGCCATGGTCCAGGTGCAGCACCACCGGCACGGTGGCGATGTTGGCCACGGTCTTGACCATGGCCGAGACCAGCTCCAGGCCGGCGTAGCGGATGGCGCCCTGGCTAGCCTGGAGGATGACTGGAGCGCGCTCTTCTTCGGCCGTTTCGATGATGGCCTGGATCTGCTCCATGTTGTTGGCGTTAAAGGCGCCCACTGCGAAACGGTTTTCCAGGGCTGTCAGGAGAAGCTGCTTGCTTGTTACCAGAGGCATACCAATACTCCTTCGTATGATATTCGGATCATTTCACATGTTGGCAGATAAAACGGGGCTATACAGATAGCCCCGATGGCAGCGTCGCCGTATCTCGATGTCGAGCCGACATGCCGAAGGTGGGACTCGAACCCACACAGGGTTTACCCCCAGCGGTTTTTGAGACCGCCGCGTATACCGTTCCGCCACTTCGGCTCCAAGCAAGTATAGGTCAATCGGTACATTTAGTCAAATCAAACGGGTTTTTGGGCTCGCGCCTGTTTGACAACCAGAGGCATTGGGCCTATAATGCTCGCCGTACGTTGCCCGCGTGGTGGAATGGTATACACAGCAGGTTGAGGGCCTGTGCCCGTTTGGGCGTGGAGGTTCGAGTCCTCTCGCGGGCACCACCAATCAGAGACCTTTGGAGTTTGTCAAACCCCAAGGGTCTTTCCCTTACTCGCCGACCACGAGGATCAGCTTGGGGCGCTGCTCAACTGCGCCCCACTCGCTGGAGAAATACTCCTCGAACTGGTCCGTGCCGGCCGTCGGGTCGTCCAGCAGCAGGCCCTGGTTGGGGATCGACCCGTCCAGCCAGCCGCGCACCACGCCCGTCACCACCACTTCTTTCCAGCCTCCCGCGTCCGTGGAGAATGTGCCCAACACGTCGGGCTCGTAAGTTGAGCCGAAGCTCTCCCAGCTCACGCCGCCTTCATCCCAGCCGGCCAGCACGCGGTGCACGTTGACGCTGCGCCCGCCGGTCTCCGACTGTAGGTAGATGGCCAGCGTGGCGCTGCGTACGCTGACGCCCGGGCCCAAGGATGACGGGTCAAAGCGCAGCAGCGTTCTCTTGCGGCCCCAGCCCACGCAGCCCGTGTAGAGCGTCTCCCAGTTGCCGGTGTAGGTTGGCGAAGACTCCCACACGTAGGCGTCGGCCACGTCGCCACGCGTCCCGCGCTGGATGACCACGCTGGTCAGCACAGGCGTCGCGGTCGGCCAGGGTTGATTCTGGCTCCAGTTCTTGAGAATGATCGGAAAATACGCTATGCAGTGGCCCTGGGTCGGCGTCGGCCCAGGCGTGCGCGTGCGGGTAGCGGTTCCAATGCGCGTGGGCGCGGACGTACGGGTCGACGTGGGCGTAGCCGCGGGAGTGCGCGTGGGCGTTGGCGTTTGGCTGATGGTCCCCACCCAGCGGTGGTAGAAGACGTTGAGCAACTGCACAAACTCGCCGCTGGCCTTTTGCCCGCCCGCGGGCGTGGGGTGGCTGTCCTCGCTGCTGCTGGCATAAGCACTAAAGTTGTTGGCCACTCTCTGGACGTGCTCGATGGCTCCGTTGCGCCAGCGGTGGTGGTTGCCCGTGGTCCAGCCCAGATCGTGGGCGTTGGGGTTGCCGCCGTTGGAGGTGAGGATGTTGAAAAAGTCAAACACTGCCACGTTGCGGTACGGGTAGCCCGCCAGCCAGTCGTGGACCAGCCAGTTATTCAGGGCGCGCGCGTTGGCGGCGTGCTCGGCGTCGGTGACCATGGGGTTCTGCACCTGAGGTGGGGCGGTGATGACGATGAACAGCTTGTCCTGGCGCGTGCGAAAGTAGGTCAGCAGCTCGTTGTAGATGCCTTTGGCGTTGCCGACGGTCAGAGTGTCGCCCACGCCCTGCCCGCGCAGCGGGTTGTCACCCACGGTGGGCGGGTCGCTGGGGTTGCCCTCGACTTGGGAATTGGGGAAGCACGACTTGAACAGGATAATCTGGTTCTCGCCGCCCGGGTCGTGTGCCAGGCGTGCATAGGGGCAATTCTGGCGGTACTCGCGGTAGAGCTCCGCCGTGTAGACGTCGCGTCGGGGGCCGACGAACCACAGCCACCAGTGGCCGATGTCGGTGAGGTCACCGATGCCATCGGTGCCCCAGCCATAGTTGGTGTCGCTGACAAAGTAGTTGTTGTCGCGCAGGGCGAGGCCCAGTCGCCCGCTGTCATCGGCCAACCAGTTCTCGCCGGTAGAGTGGTGGATGAAGACCAGCTTGACGGTCGAGGCGGGTGGGCTGGGGTCGTCAGCCTGCGCCGCGGCGACGGACCACTGTGCCCAACCGTCGAGGCCGGCGCGCCACGCTAGGGGCGCTACCAGGAGAGCGACAACCAGAGCCCACAGCAACCGCAGGGAAAAGCGCGTCCGAGCTGGCATGGGGTCCTCCTCAGCTTGCCCGTGTCGAGTCATGCAGGCGGCCCGGCCCGAAACGTCAGGCCGAGCGCGCGCCCGCTGCGTCACAACCTTGCCGTCCATTATAGCATTGCCCCGAAAAATCATCCAATTTGACTTGCGCTGGAAACGATGGTACAATTGTGACAGTAACAAGTCTCTTACGAACCTTGTGCGTTCGCTGGACTTCCTCAGCATGGAGCGAACCTCAGATCAAAACGACCTGTCTCGGGTCTGCCCTAGTCTTCACGCCATGAATGCCCCGACAACATCGCCGGAGTGTGTTGGATGTGTTTTGTAAGGCCTGGGCCCTGTGGCGTAGTCTCCGCCCAGGAGGTGAACCGCATTTCGGCTCGATGAACCTTTCGCAACCTGCACATGCGGTGCCTTTGTGCGTGCTGCTTGTCTCGCTTGTCCTAACCTACAGTACCGCGATAATGGAGTTTGTAAAGTGAACATAGTGGAGCTGGATGTCAAGACCCTCAGTGAACTCCAGGAGATGGCCAAAGAGTTCAACATCTCTGGAATCAGCCGCCTGAAAAAGCAAGACCTCATCATTCGCTTGCTGCGCGCCAACGCCGAGCGGCAGGGCTACATCTTTGGCGGCGGTGTGCTGGAGGCCATGCCGGACGGCATCGGCTTCCTGCGTGCGCCCAGCCTCCTGCCCGGGCCTGAGGACGTCTACGTCTCGCAATCTCAAATCCACCGCTTTGGCCTGCGCACCGGCGACCTGGTGATCGGCCAGGTACGCCCACCCAAAGAGTCGGAGAAGTACTTTAGCCTGCTGCGCGTCGAGGCAGTGAACGGGCTCGACCCAGAAGCCGCCAAGGGCCGTCCCCACTTTGATGCTTTGACACCCATCTTCCCCAACCAGATGTTCAACCTGGAGACGCGCCCCGACATTCTGGCGACCCGACTGATGAATCTCTTCGCGCCCATTGGCCGCGGCCAGCGCGGACTGATTGTCTCGCCTCCCAAGGCCGGCAAGACCACCGTGCTCAAGCAGATCGCCAACGCCATCACCCACAACTACCCGGAAGTGCACCTGATGGTGGCCCTGATCGGCGAGCGCCCCGAGGAAGTGACCGACATGGACCGCTCGGTCGAAGCCGAAGTGATCAGCTCCACCTTTGATGAGCCCGTGCAGGCCCATGCGCGCGTGGCGGAGATGGCCCTGGAGCGCGCCAAGCGCCTGGTGGAGTGCGGCCGCGACGTGGTGATCCTGCTCGATAGCATCACGCGACTGTCGCGCGCCTACAACCTGATCGTGCCGTCCAGCGGCCGCAGCCTGTCCGGTGGCCTCGACCCGGTGGCGCTCTACCCGCCCAAGCACTTTTTCGGAGGCGCGCGCAAGCTGGAAGAGGCCGGCAGCCTGACCATCATCGCCACGTGCCTGATCGAAACGGGCAGCCGTATGGATGACGTGATCTACGAGGAGTTTAAGGGCACCGGCAACCTGGAGCTGCACCTCAACCGCAAGCTGTCGGAACGCCGCATCTTCCCTGCCCTGGACGTTCAGCGCTCCGGCACCCGACGGGAAGAACTGCTCTTGCCGCCGGAGGTGCTCTCCAAGGTGTGGACGCTGCGCCGCATGCTCTCTGTGCTTGGCGAAGACGAGAGCGTGGAGCTGCTGCTCACGCGCATGGCCAAGACCAAGTCGAACAAGGAGTTTCTCGACACTCTCAACAAGGACCTATGATGCCTGCAGATGACAAACGTGTAGCTGGTTCGGACCAAGGCGAACCCGTTCCAGTGCAGTCCCCCGACACACAGGGGCGCGGCAGGCTCTGGAACATGCTGAATGCGGTTTGGAGCCGGGTGCGCGATGTCAAGTCGTTGTCGCGCGTGGCGCTCCATTTTGGCTTCGTGCCTGTCGTGCTGGTCGGCCTGTTGGTCGGCCGCGTGGTGACCTGTGGCCGCAGCGAGCCGTGTGCTGTTGCGTGCCCTGCCCCGCAAGGGTGCGTTGCTTCGTCAGTTTCGGACGTGGCCTCGCGCGGAATCGGCGGCGAATTGGCTGACGTGCTTTTCTCAGCTGTGGTCCCCCATACCACCATCCCCAGGCGCTACCGCATTGACCCCATCACCTACACGGTGGGCCCAGGCGACAGCGTCTGCAGCATCGCCGACAAGTATGGGGTCAGCATGGAGACGATCCTGTGGGCCAATGGCAACCTGGAGGACAACCCCGACTACCTGGCCGATGGCGACGTGTTGACGGTGTTGCCCGTCTCGGGGGTCTACCATACGGTTGTGGCGGGGGACACTCTAGAAAGCATTGCCAAGCAGTACAACGCCAAGGTCGACGACATTACCCAGTACGAAGGCAACTATATGCAAGAGCCCTACAGCATCAAGGCGGGACAGAAGCTGATCGTGCTGGGCGGACGCAAGCCGTACCAGGTGCGCCACGTGGTAGCCTGGTCGGGGACGGTCCCGGCAGGTGCCAAGAAGGGTACGGGCAGTTTTGGCTACCCGATCAGCGGCTTTATCTCGCAGCGCTACAACGAGTACCATCGTGCCCTCGACATTGCCGCCCCGCGCGGCACCAAGGTCAAAGCCGCCGACTCGGGCTACGTGGCCCTGGTCGGGCGCAACGACCAGAGCTACGGACGCTATGTGGTCATCGACCACGGCAATGGCTTCCAGACCCTGTATGGTCACTTTGACACGGTCTACGTGGAGGCAGGGCAGTCGGTGGGCAAGGGTCAAGTCATCGGTTTGTGCGGAAGCACTGGCAAGTCCACCGGCCCGCACGTCCATTTTGAGATTATTCTGAACGGCGTGAAGCGCAACCCAGCGATATTCCTGAAATAGCACGCTGCCACAGCGCTTAACGAGCCTCCCAAGAGTCGTGCTGTCACCCCTCCTAGGCGGAGACTACGCCGGCGCGACTCTTTCTTGTCCGCGGCAGGCGCAGTCCGTGAGTCAGCAGCGTCCAACCCATATGCCAGATGGCCGCATTGCGTCTTCATAAGCAGAGAGGACACGCATTGTTGGCGTGCTGTGGCTGTGAGGTTGCAGAGGAGGTGTGATGGGTATGAGAAGATGGCTTGGAGTGCGCCTGGTTCTTATCATGCTCTTGGTTGCCGCGGGATTGGTGACTGTGTTGCTGGCCGTACGTCAGCCGGTGCGCGGTGCGACGACACTGGCATCGCAGACCGTGATCTTGCGGCAGGGTCTGGCCGGCTACGCTGGTTGCGCCGACACGCGCATCTCGGAAGAGAACCCCAACAAGAACTTCAGTGAGCAGGAGTTGGTGCTGGGCATGAAGGGGCGGATCTCCACGCTGATCCGCTTCGACGTATCCAGCCTACCCGCCAACGCGCAGATCGAAGACGCCAGGTTGAGCATCGCCGTGGTGAACTATGGGCAGCGCGGCAACGAGCCTGTCATCATCGGCGCTTTCCCCGTCACGCGCACCTGGGAAGAGATGCAGGCGACCTGGTACAAGGCCACCAACCTGGACTTCTGGGGTCTGCCGGGGTGCAACAGCACCACCAACGACCGTTCCCCCACGCCGCTGGACAACCGACCGGTCTACAACGTGGGCTGGTATACCTGGACCGTAACCTCCGCAGTGCAGACCTGGGTGCAGAATCCCGCCGCCAACCAGGGCCTGATGCTGCGCCAGACAAACGTGGCCATCGGCGGCGAGTACGACGTGCGACAGTCCGAGTACCCGGGCCTGGAGATGCGGCCCGTTCTCGTGATTTCCTACAGCCTGGCTACGCCCACCCCAACGGGATCGCGTACCCCCGAGCTGCTGCCTTGCCTGGGCACGCCAGAGCCTGGCGCGGCGCTGGTGATGCTGCAGAACGGGGCAGGCCACGGCGGGGCAGCCGACACCTTTCTCAGCTTTGACCAGCGCGACACACGCTATGCGGATACGTGGTACGTGCACGTGGGCTACCGGCGCAAGGACAGTGGGCTGCTGCGCTTTGACCTCTCGGGCATCCCCCAGGGGTCGCGCGTGATCTGCGCTGCGCTTTCGCTCTTCGCCGAGCGCTGGGGAGGCGGAGCGTTGGACATCGGCGCCTATGACGTCAAGCGCGAGAACGTTGTCAGCGAGGCCACCTGGACCTGGGCCAACTCGCTGGCGCCCTGGCAGATGGGTGGCTGCAATGGTCCCGACGACCGCGTGCAAGTGCCCGACTCGGTGGTCACCGTGGGCGGCATCCTCAACCGCTACCAGTGGGACTTGACGCGCGTGGTGGACGACTGGGTCAACGACCGCTTGCCCAACTATGGCGTTTCGCTGCAGGCCATGGACGAATGGGACATGGACACGATCTGGTTCACTAGCTCTGAGGATGGCACGGTCGCCAACCGCCCCCTGCTGGCGGTGCTCTACGTGCCACCCGGAAGCCCGCTGCCTACTCGCACTCGTACGCCCACGCCGACCACGACCAGCACGACTACGCCAACCGCCGCGCCGACGGCCACCGTTACGCGCACGCCCACGCGCACCACAACACCCGGGCGAACGCGCACCATCACGTTGCAGAATGGCGTGGATGGCTATGCTGGCTGCTACGACTCACGCATCAGCGCCGAAGGGCCGTCGACCAACTTTAACACGTCGGACCTGAAGGTGGGGGTGCAGCAACGCCTGGCCTCCTGCGTCTCGTTCGACCTGTCGCAGATTCCCACGAACGCCACGGTGAGCTCGGCAGACCTGAGCCTCTACGCCTATGGGCGCGAGGGCGCCGGCAACCTGACGCTGGGTCTATACGCCATCAAACGCGCCTGGACTGAGGAGCAGGTCACCTGGGACCGCGCGACCACTGCGGACCGCTGGGGCCTGCCCGGCTGCAACCACACCACCAGTGACCGCCAGGGCGTGGCCAGCGCCAGCATCACGGCTACGGCGACGGGCTGGTACACCTGGTCGGTGCGCGCTGATGTGCAGAGCATGGTGGCGCAGCCGGCCACCAACCGCGGCTGGCTGCTGCGGCAGGGCGTGGCGCTGCCCGGCGCGTTCTACCTGCGTGCCTCCGAGTACGACACAATGGCGTATCGGCCCAAGCTGGTCGTGACGTACAGCGTACCTTGAGGTTCTCCAGGCCTGGCGCGGCGTGACACTGCGACAGGCCTGCCAGATTGATCAAGGCCGGATCCACCCCCTCCGACCCTGGTCCCCTTCCTGGTTGAAGGCGGCGGGCGAAAGCTTGCCGCCTTCAACTTGGCATGCTGCGGAGCGTCCCGCCCGAAGCGGGGCTGCGCAAGTTCCTGACGCTCCGATGCGGGCGCTCGAGTTGCCGAACTCCGCGGGCTGTGCTATCATGCGTCCTGCCAGGAACTGCAAGACGATCAACGCCACATCATCCAGGCGCCGTTGACGCGCTGCGTGTCTCTGCCCCAGCAAGGTCATCACTGCTCCCGATGGGTTGTCTCATCCGCGGAACAGGAGGAAGCGTACTGTGAATGTCGGTTTCGTGTCCACACGCCTCGCTGGCACCGATGGCGTCTCGCTGGAGACGGCCAAATGGGCGAACGTGCTGACCGAGTTTGGTCTCGAGTGCTTTTATTTTGCGGGTGAATCGGACAGGCCCGCAGAGCGCTCTCATGTGGTGCCCGAGGCGCACTTTAGTCATCCAGCGATACTTGCTCTCCAGACGGACCTCTTTGACAACCGGACGCGATCGCCCGACACGTCGCGGGCAGTGCAGAAGCTCAAGGATCACCTGAAGGCGCACCTCTCCGAGTTCGTACGCACCTGTGGCGTCAAGCTGCTGATTGTCGAGAACGCGCTGTCGCTGCCGATGAACGTGCCACTCGGACTGGCGCTGGCCGAGTTCATCGCTGAGACCAGCCTCTGCACGGTTGGCCATCACCACGACTTTTCCTGGGAGCGGACGCGCTATGCGGTCTCTGCCGCCGATGACTACCTGCGTGCGGCCTTTCCTCCGGTGTTGCCTTCGCTTCGCCACGTGGTGATCAACTCCTTCGCCGCTCGTCAACTGGCCCTGCGCACCGGGACGGGCTCGCTGCTGATCCCCAACGTGATGGATTTCGATAACCCCCCTCCAGAACCGGACGCCTATGCCGTGGAGGTCAGACGGGCACTGGGCATCGCGTCAGATGAGTACCTCCTGGTGCAGCCCACGCGCATTGTGCCCCGCAAACGCATCGAGCGCGCCATCGAACTGGCGCGCCGCCTGGAAGTCAAGTCCACGATCGTGATCACGCACGTCGCCGGCGACGAGGGACGGGCCTACGAGTCTTTTCTGAGGGAGTATGCCGATCTGATGGGGATCCGAGTGCTGTTTGGTGCCGACCGCATCGCGTACGAACGCGGCCTGACGCAGGACGGGCGCCGCATCTATTCGTTGGCGGACGCCTACCAACAAGCCGACCTGGTGACCTACCCTTCGCTCGTGGAAGGCTTTGGCAATGCCTTCCTGGAGACGATCTACTACCGTCGGCCCATCGTGATGAGCACCTACGAGATCTTCAAGACCGACATTCGGCCCAAAGGCTTCCGGGTGATCGGCTTTGACGACTTTATCGACGACGACACGGTCCGCCAAGCTCGGGCTGTGCTTGAAGACCCCGCCTTGGCTGCGGAGACGGTGAACCACAACTATGAACTGGGGGCCCGCTACTACTCGCTTCGCACGCTCGAAAGGCGGTTGGCCGCCTTGGTCGACCAGTGCCTGGGGGGGTGAGCGATGCGTACCCTGACGGCCCAGGGGCCCTCACGCCGGGTTGTCATCCTGCACTACTCGGCGCCGCCAGTCGTGGGGGGCGTGGAGAGCACCATCTACCATCATGCCCGCCTCCTGCTGCAGGCAGGCTACCAGGTGGAGGTAGTCGCTGGGCGTGGACAGTCCTTTTTCCCGGGAGTAGCTTTTCACGTGTTGCCCGAGCTCGATTCGCGCCATCCGGACGTGCTGGCGGTCAAACGCGAGCTGGATCAGGGGCTCGTGTCTGCCGCGTTCCACTCGTTGTGCGAGCGCATTGTAGGATCTTTGCGCCCGTACCTGGCCGCCGCCGACGTGCTTATCGCTCACAACGTGTTCACACTGCACAAGAACCTGCCACTGACGGCGGCTCTGCATCGCCTCTTGGCCGAGGAGGCGTTGCCCAGCCCACGCACGCTGGCCTGGCACCACGACCTGGCCTGGCACGACCCGCAGTACGCTGCTGAGGTGCATCCAGGCTACCCCTGGGAGCTCCTTCGTCAGAGTTGGCCCGGGGTGGTGCATGTGGCGGTCTCGGAGCCGCGCCGGGCCGAGGTGACTGCTCTCTATGGGATCCCTCTAGGGTCGGTGGCAGTCGTTCCGCCGGGCATTGACCCCGCGCTCTTTTTTCGCTGGACCACGACGACTCGACGCATCGCGGACGCCTGCCATTTGCTCGACGCGGACGTGGTGCTGTTGCTGCCGGCGCGCATCACGCGGCGCAAGAACGTGCAATTGGCCGTGCGTGCGCTGGCGGCCCTGCGCGAAAGGACCGGGCTGGATGCGCGCCTGATCGTCACGGGCCCACCTGGCCCACACAATCCGTCCAATCTCGCGTATCTCGAAGAGCTGGTCACTCTACGGCGCGACCTGGGGTTGGCTCAGTCTGTGCACTTTTTGTCTGAATTGGATGCGGAACAACGGCTGGTGCCCGACGAGGCCACCATGAGCGACCTGTATCTTCTCGCGGATGCACTGATCTTCCCCAGCCAGGAAGAGGGCTTTGGAATCCCCATCCTGGAGGCGGGTCTCGTCCGCTTGCCGGTGTTTTGCAGCCGAATCCCGGCGCTGCAGGCCACGGGCGAGTCTGAAGTGCACTATTTCTCACCGGACGCCGCGCCCGAGGCTGTCGCCGCATTGATCGCGGATGGCCTCTTGCGAGACCCTGCCTTCTGCTTACGCCGCCGCGTCCTGCAGCGGTACCTTTGGGAGAGGATCCTGGAGGAGCGCATCTTGCCGTTGTTGGAGGGCAGACACACGTGCAAGGCGCAACTCCCTTGACCCAGGGCAGGCATGTCCCCTCATCAGGCGGCGCACCGCCGCCACACTGTGCTCGGAGGTCTCTATGAAACTGGTCATGGCCATTGTGCAGGCGGCAGACTCGCGGGGGCTGCTCGACGCCCTCATGGTTGAGGGGTTCCGTGCCACCAGGATCAGCAGTACCGGCGGGTTCCTGACGCGCGGCAATGCCACCTTCCTGATTGGCGCGGAGGAGGACAGGCTGGAGGCCCTGTTTGACCTCTTGCGCAGGCACTGCCATGCCCGGAGCGAATTCGTGTCGCCTGTTGCACCCCTGCGTGAGGCGGCCACGGCCCGGGGTTGGGAGCAGCCCCTGCACGTGGAAGTGGGGAGCACTGTGGTTTTCGTCATGAACGTGGAGCGCTTTGAGCGAATCTAGTGTGGAATAACCTCGCGAAGGGCGCCTCGGAGGGGTCTGGCCAGCGACACGGCGCCACGCTTCGGGAGGTTCATCGACTGCACAGTCGCTGGTCAAGGGTGGTGCAGTTGAAGGAGCAAGAATGTCAGCCTACAGGATTTTGCTCCCCCTGAGCAAAGAGGACGCCGCTAAGGAGCTTGTGACTCTGGCCGGTCATCTCCTCCCGGAGGGTGAGGGGCAGATTGATCTGATGGGCGTGGTGGCCGTTCCCGAGGGACGCTCGCTGAGCGAAGCTGCTGTTCCGGCCCAAGAGACTCGCGAGATTCTGACGGCGTTGATCCGAGAGTTGCCGTCCCTGCCCCTGCACATGACCCCTGGTGTGCGGGTCGCCCACGTGCCGTTGAACGAGGTTGTGAGCCAGTGGCAGGACGAACCAGCGGATCTTTTGCTGGTTCCCCTGCACAAGAGTGGGATGACGGCGTTGGGGGCGCCTCTGGAAGAGATCCTGGCCCACGCCCCCTGCGACCTGATCCTGGTACGGGGCGTGGCCCACCGCTATGACCGCGTGCTGGTGCCCATACGAGGTGGCCCCCATCTTGCGCTCACGCTGCGCCTGGCCCGCGCCCTCCACCGCGTCACCGGGCAGAGAGTGACCCTCTTGACCGTGACGGACACAGGCGAGGCCCCTGCCGCTTTGGCCCAACTGCAGGCGCAGTCTCCGTCCCAGTTCCAGACGCTGTGCGAACGGGGCGACGCGAGTGCAGCGATCCGCAGAATCTCGGCGGACTATCACGCGGTTGTTCTGGGCAGCACGCTGTATGAGCACAGGAAACGCGCTGCTCTGGGCAAGGTGCCGGGGGACATCTTGACCCAGACCCCTCTGCCGGTCTTTCTAGTGCGCTGCTTCCACCCGGCGGGGCACGACATCCCCAGGCTGGTGAACGGGGGCGCTTTGCCCGTCAAGACATCCAGCCTGTCGGATCGGGTGGACCGTTGGTTTGCCACGAACACGTTCCACTGGAGCGAGTTCGAGCGCGCCGAGAACCTGCTGCAGAGCAAGAGGGAGCAGACGCAGACCATCAGCCTGGTCTTGCCGACCCTCAACGAAGAGGCCACCATCGGCGCGGTCATTGCCACCATCCAGAAGGCATTAATGGCCGACTGTCCCTTGCTCGACGAAATCATCGTGATGGACAGCGACTCAACAGACCGCACGCGCGAGGTCGCCGCTTCTCTTGGTGTGCCGGTCTACATTCATCAGCAAGTCCTGACCGAAGCAGTGGGGAGCTACACTGGCAAGGGTGAGGCCCTCTGGAAGAGCCTGTACGTGGCTCGCGGCGACATCATCGCCTGGATCGACACCGACATCGCCAATGTTCACCCTCGCTTCGTGCTGGGCATCCTGGGGCCACTGCTGTGTTGGGACCGCATTCAATACGTCAAGGGTTTCTATCGCCGTCCTCTGCGCACGGGCGGCAAGACGCAACTGGGCGGGGGCGGTCGGGTGACCGAGTTGGTCGCTCGCCCCTTCATTAACCTTCTCTTTCCAGAGCTCTCTGGAATCGTGCAGCCACTCTCCGGGGAATACGCCGGCCGACGTCGCGCGTTGGAGAGCCTGCCATTCTTCACCGGCTATGGAGTAGAGTCGGGGTTGCTGGTGGACCTGCTGGAGCAGTTTGGTCTGCATGCGATCGCCCAGTGCGATCTCGAAGTGCGCACACAGGACAGCCAGTCGCTGACCAACTTGAGCAAGATGGCGTTTGCCATCCAGCAGGTCTTTCTCTCGCGACTGGAACGCCGCTTCAAGGCACGCCTGCTCGAGGCCGAGGGCGGCCAGCGCACGATGAAATCCATCCGTCAGGAACCCGGCCACTTGAGCCTGGAAGAAGTGGAAATCACAGAACACGAGCGGCCGCCCATGGCCATGCTGCCCGCCTATCAGGCACGCTTCCCACGCTTGTAGACCAGGAGCCAGGAAGAGCAGAGCGCGCTGGCCGGTACTCTCCTGGCATGCATGGCTCCTTCAAGATCATGGGCAAACGCGCGCTGCACGCCTTAAGGAGCGCAAGGCCATGCCACAGGCGCGACATTCGTCATCTCATGCGCTGATCGGCGGCTAGCAGAATGGGCGGTACGGTCCACATGGGGCCTTCGAGGCGCACCGAGAGGGTGAGCGGATCGAGCGCCTGCACTCCTACCTGCTGCGCATCGGCTATCTGTCCCTGGTGGAACGCCTTGGCACCCTGGATGTCGTAGAGCAGGCTGGCGGTAGGCGCGGCCGTGGCAGGATCCAGGGCGTGCGGTGCGGGGGCCACGTGCGCCTCTGACTGCGGTTCCGTCTGCTGCCACAGGGCGAAGCCTTCTTCATAGGCGGGTGCTGAGCTGCCAGCGCCTGCAGTGCATGCGTGTACTGTTCCAGAATGCGACTCGGCTCGAGATTCGGGTCGACAGGGGCTGCTGCGGGCCGTTTGGCCAGTTTCTCCAGTTTATCCATCCAGCCGGCCTTCTTGGCCAGAGGAGCGGCGGCGCGGGCCAGCAAGCCTGCGCCGGGGATGCCCGCCAGGAGCAGCGCGGTGACGTCGGGGCTGATCTCAACCAGCACCTGGACCGAATGCACGAGGGCGCCGCGCAGCCGGTATGCGTTCTCAGCGTTGACGACGTTGTTGGCCAGGTCGGCTTCCACGTCGCCGGTGAGCAGGCGCAGCACCTCGCGGAATGGCAGATTGGGGTCGCCCAGGCCGGTCTGGGCGTTGCAGTTGCCGATGACCACGATCAGCCCGGCGTCGCGCTCTTGCGCGCGGCGGGCGAACTCGTGCAACAGTGCCGTCTTGCCGCTGCCCGCCTCGCCCGCGACAAGTGCGATCTGGGCCTGGCCGGCCAGGGTGCGCTCTAGGCATGCCCCCAACTGGGCGAGTTCAGGCTCGCGCCCGACGAAAACTGGTTCGCTCATGCGCGTCTCGGGGGG
>Ga0315289_10007046_pt1 | contig 16463 bp, 12 predicted proteins | sample YL17G11_40_MG_FD_203452 | JGI IMG/M metagenome (GOLD analysis project Ga0315289, IMG submission 203452) | Sediment microbial communities from Yellowstone Lake, YNP, Wyoming, USA - YL17G11_40 | ecosystem: Environmental > Aquatic > Freshwater > Lake > Sediment | place: USA: Wyoming | collected... | reverse complement strand
TCTGCATCACGGAAACCTACCTTCTTCAATGCAGTTCGATTGATTCGGAACAGGTCATTGCGCCGCATGTCGCCGGCCCGGGGATTTTTCCCGCATGGCGAAGCGGCCGGCTGTCCGCAAAGACCACCGCTCCGGCTCTCGTGGCAAAGGCAGACTTTGCCGACCACACCTCCTTTGAATATGACCTGTACAGGCCGTTTGCATGGATTGACGGCAATGAACTTGTCGCGGCTTTTTTTTCAACGGATTCCGGCGAGGCACGAATCCTGTTTCGGCACCCGGTCCCCGGAGCATGTCCTGCGTTGTTCGGCAGGCCGGTTTTTCACAAAGACGGCAGCATTTCGGTATATATCAGCCTGCCGGAATTGCCTCAAAAACCGGTGCGCAAATTGACGTTTAGCTCCCAGGGTGCTCTCGCGGCTGATACGACATTGGCCGAACTTGACTATATAGCAGACCCGGTATCGGGTACGGCGGATTGGGAGGGGAATTCATACCGGATATTCGGGAACGCCGGCGGTTTACCGATAAGAATCATGACCGAATCATCCCGGGGAAAAGTTTCGATCGGCACACTTCTGACCGAAGAACAATTGCTTGGCCTTTTCATGGTCAAGCCCGATCCATTTTCGATACGAGTAATGGCGATCCACGCGGATATCGGAGCGGATGCGGCGCCCGATACGGCATTGCTGGCTTTAATTCTGATTGAAGATGAAAAAGGACGTACGGTACAAACGATAAGGATCCCGTGGAATATGGCCGCTTCAAGCGAAAACACCGTTCGCATCGATTCCCCGCTATTTAAATCCGACCTGTTGAAGGCGGGAGAACGGATCATTTCAGGTGATATCATTCAACTGCCACATGGCGCAACGCATTCCGTTCTTATCAGCGATACAGGAACGGTTTTTTACTCCGGCGCCAAAGACGCCTATTCCGTCCGGCTTGCCGTCCCGTCGACCGGGCTGTCGGCCGTCAGATTATGTAAAGGTCAATTCGGCAATCTTTATCTTGTTCATCCGGTGGCCGCAAAAGGGCTCGCGTCAACGTTGCTTTATGCCGTTCCAAGGCCCTGATGCACTGCTGCCATATCCATGCGCGCGCTTTGCAGGAGTGCCCAATGAGGAATACGACCATGCTGTCCATCATGCTTTTGGCGGTCTCTCTGGTGTCGGGAAACGGCCGTGTTTCCGATCAGTCAACGGCCATGCGCGTTATCGTCGAACGCTGCGGAAAGAAAGTGGACATCTACCTTACAAACACCGGCAGCAAAGCATTCAAGATTGTTCTTGATGATAATGTTCAGCCGCCGGAGCTGCTCCTGGCAAACAGTGCCGGTGAAACGCTTGCCCCCTTTGACAGCCGTTCGATCAAGGTTTTTGATAACAGGCCCTATTGCAGCATGGTCCGCACGATTGATCCCGATTCATCGGTCCTTCTGGGATCTATCGACGAAGAAGCGATTTCTTCGGAAAAAAGCATCGCCTTCGGCTGCCGCCGGTTTGAGAATGTGCCGCCGGGGGTTTATACCGCCGTTGTCCGGTTCTCATCGGTGATCAGGACTTGCGCCTGCAAAAAGAACGGACGGCAGCGGCCGGTGAAAAACATCTGGCTGGGCGACTGTGAATCCGGTCCGTTTGAGCTTACAGTCAGATAGCATCGCCACGGCGAAAATTCCCGGACAGTGCACAGGAATCGCCAAACCTGTTGAACGCAATGTTCGGCTTGTAATGCAGGAGCGATCATCGGCCGCGTACTTCCGCTTCGGCGACCGACCCGTTATTGACTATTAAGCATATTCCCGGGACTTCGCCGTTCCGTGCCGCATCTTCCTCCCGTTTGCCGCTCAGAATGCGGGCTGCCAGATACCCCAGCCGGGCCATGCCGAAATCGACGGTTGAGATGGGGAATACCGTGGTGAGCGGATCATTATCGAAGGAAAGAATGGAAAGGTCCCGGGGAACGGAAATACCGGCCATGGCGCACCATAGATTGTGTTGCAGCGCCAGCCAGTCATTCGGCGACAGCAGCGCGGTGACCCCTTCGTCAAGAAACCTCTTCATGGACGGGAACAGGCCGATGACGTCGCCGGGCGAGAGATTCCCCCTGGCGGTTCCCGGCATGGTGCGGGGCTTCCGGCGCTGCAGCGCGTGGAGAATTTCTTCGTAAAAATGGCGCGCATCCGAGATGTCGGCCCTCCCCGCATGGATCCAGAAACGTTCGGTATGCACGGTGTCAACAATGCGCGGCCGAGGGTCCATGCGCGACGCGATGCGTTTGATCAATGCCGCGCGCCATTTCGTCCATGCATGATATTTCCATGGCACGGACGAGATCCCGATGACACGGTGGCCGCGCCGGACCAGATAGTCAAGCGCCAGCGACACGGCCGCGGGTTCGTCCATGTATAGACGGTAGTAGGCGTCGTGCAGGGAAAGTTCGTGGCGCGAAAACATGGGTCTGCCGCCGCTGTGGTCGAAGTAGACGACCGGTTTGGCGCCGGAGCAGGAAAGCACCTTTACCCATGCGACAAGGTCCTCGTCGCTGATGAACGGGTCCAGGATGACCGCGCCGCGATAGAGTTCGGCCAGCTCCCTGATAGCGTGCCGGACCTCCTGCATCCCACGGTTGGGAACGAACAGCCCTTCAGGCACATCTTCCATGCGCTGGCCCATGCTCAGGCGGACCCCCCGCCGGCCGAGTTCCGCGCGAAGCATGGTGATGAACGGCATGGTGAAAAAATTATAGACGGTGTCCTGGTAGGTGCCGGTCCGCAGGAAAAGGACGGTGGGGGAGCGGCCCGCAGAAAAAGGCGCTTCGTACGGGGTATTGGGCCGCGCGCCCGTGATCCAGCGTTTCCCCTGCTTATGGATGAGGCCTTCGCCTGAAAGCCGGGTCATTGCCTGCGTGATGGTGACCGGAGACACATGATGGGTGGTGATAAAATAATCGAATTTCGGCAGCTGCTCGCCCGCACGAAAATGGCCGTCGAGAATGCCGCGCTTGATTTTATCGTAGAAGCGGGAGTCGGCTGATTCTGCCGGCGATGATGTGCGCAAAGCCTGGCGCTGTTCGACGCGTGAAATGCGCCTGCCCCGGGTGCATTGGACCAGTCCACGCGCCGCCAACAGGCGCACGGCTTTCCACATGGTCATTTTTGAGACCCCGTACATGCGCGCAAGGTTGGGGATTGAGGGAAGCGCGAATGCGGAATCTTCCCTCAGCCGGCGTTCCAGCTGGTCGCTGATGTTCCGGAAACGTTCGGTATTGGGCATATATGCGCCGCCTTCGAAGGAATGGCATCAGACCGCCGGTTTGGAATTCCAAATTAGGAAACTAATGTAGTATTAATATAGTATAATAGATCGTAGAGTGCATAGATTTCCCTATACCGCCAATACGGGCGCGGCGATTCTTCCATTGCAGCCACCAGCAAGGGAGCGATTATGAATTTATGCACTCTGGAGCATTTCAGGAATGTCCGTCATGCGCATCGCATGGGAGCTGTCTGCTACCTTTTTGCCGCTCTGTTCTGTACGGCTGCATTTGGGCAGCAGGTGCAGCATATCCAGACATCGGTCAATAACGGTAATACCCGGGGGGCCGAGCTCGCGCCATTGACTTTTCATGCGACAGGCACTGCCGCGGCTGTGACCATTACCGTCGATCCCACGGTACGCGATCAGACCATTGTCGGGTTCGGAGGGTCCTTCACTGAGTCGATGGCATATGCACTCAGCAAGGTTTCCAAGGCAAAACGGCAAGAGGCGCTTGCGGCGTATTTTGGGCCAACAGGCGCGGATTATACGATCTGCCGCACGCACATCAACAGTTGTGATTTTTCTCTCGGCTTTTACAGCTACGACGATGTGGCCAACGATACGCTGCTCAATAATTTCAATATCGCACCGGACACCGGGGACCTGATCCCGCTTATAAAGGACGCGCTGGCGCTCAAGCCCGACCTCAAGATCTTCGCGTCTCCCTGGAGTCCGCCCGCGTGGATGAAAACCAACAACAACATGGCCGGCGGCTCTCTTAAAACGCAATGCTATCCTGCCTGGGCACGATTCTTTTCGAAATATCTTACGGCCTATAAACAATACGGAATCAACATGTGGGGCATCACCATCCAGAACGAATCTGAATTTGGCGCGCCTTGGGGCGGCTGTGTCTATTCGCCGCAACAGCAACGCGATTTCCTTAAGTTTAACCTGGGGCCGCAATTACAAAGGGACAGCTGGAATGTCAATATCATGTTTTTTGATCATAACAAGGACAATATGGTAACCTGGGCCGATGTGTTTTATGGGGATCCTGTGGCATCCGGCATGGTATGGGGAGAGGCGATCCACTGGTATGCCGGTGACCAATTCCCCAATGTGGCAACTTATCATCAGAAATATCGGACCAGGCATCTCCTTGCCACCGAGCAGTGCGCTACCGGAGCCCCAGACGCCAATAATGCCGATTACAGCACCGCCACGCGATACGCTCACGATATCATCGGCGATTTGACAAACGGTACTGAAGGATGGGTCGACTGGAACATGGTGCTGAACCAGCAGGGTGGTCCCAATCATCTCAATAACTGGTGCGAGGCGCCCATTATCGCCAATGCGAATACCGGCAATCTCGAATACGGCCCTAGCTACTACTATATGAAACAGTTCAGCAAATATGTGCGGCCGGGCGCCGTACGGATCAAAGCGACATCAAACAATTCCTCATGGGAGCCTGTTGCTTTTATCAATCCCGACGGAAAAATCGTCGCGATCGTGCACTGCCGCGGCGTTGAAATTACCACGGGCAGGCTGATCTGCGGAAGCAAACAGTTCGAATTCCCGGCTCTTGGTTATACGCTTGACAATTTCATCTGGAGCGATCCGTCGAACGTCCCGCCCGAGGCGTTGATGATCGCGCGGCAGCCGCCGGCGAAGACCCCATGCGCGCTCTATCCGCAATTGTGGCGGGGCGACCATCAGGTGCTTTCCCCCCTCGATCGTCCGGCACTGACGATTCTGGACGTTGCGGGGAGAAGCATAGGCGCAGGGCTGGCCGAAGATCATGCGGGCGCGGGCATGTATTTGCTGCGCCTCAGCCAGTGATGTCCGTACATTCACCAGCATTCCGGGGAGTCACTACTATGCCAATTGTGAAGATACGCGTCTGGGCTTTCGCCTTATTCGCCGCAATCATTCCGGCGGCACCGGCAGGCGCCGACGCCACGGCTTCCGCGATGAAAATATCCGGTTACTGGAACATGCAGACCGGCCAGTTCGTCGACTACCATCTGTTAAACAGCAGTATCAGCCGTCAATGGCTGCTCCGCTCCTTTCTGAATCTCGGCGCCGCAGGGCATCCCGCCGAGCGGCTGGAGGTGCATGCCAACGCCGAGATCAAAATGTGGTATAACACGTATGCGAAACAGTACATCGATTGGGAAGCCCAGTGGGACATCCCGGTCCAGTATTTCAACGTGTATATCGACCGGATAGAGGCCGCGTACTCATTCGGCGACATTGAAAAGCCGTTTCTCACCATCGGCTTCGGCTATTTCCCGTTTAAATACAATCCTGATGCCAAGGACCTTGGTGAATATCTTTTTCGCAGCGGCGCCTATCCCGCCTGGCTGATCAATGAATTCGATTTTCCCAAGGCGCGTCTGGCGGGCCTTCGATTGAGCAGCACGCTTTTCAATTCCCTTCACCAGGACCTTCTCCTGACCGGCGAAACCGATATGCCGCCCTTTTGGGACCTCAATGCCGCATGGATCGGCGATTATGATCTGCTTGCCGCGAAGATATTCCATTTCGGATGGGGGGCCATGTACCGCAGCCTGATGCCGGTTGATAAAAAGCTGACCACCCCAAAGGTGTTCCAGAACGAATACCTGACGAATGTCGATACTCTCCCCGGCAATATTGTGCAGGGCGACACGGGGCATTATAGCTTCAGCGGAGCAAAGATCATGGCCAGATTCTTGCTGGACCCCAAGCGGATCCTCATGCGCAGCGGCGAATTCGGGGTCTTCGGCGACGAGGACTGCAAGCTCTATGGCGAAGCGGCCATTCTGGGGGTCGTACCATATCCCTCAAGCACGGCGAATCCTTATGGATACGACACGCTGCTGCAGAAAATGCCGATGATGCTGGGATTCAATGTGCCGGCATTCAAGGTCCTTGATGTCCTGTCCGTGGAAGTGGAATATTTTCAATGTCCCTATGCCAACAGTTTTCAGACACAGTCGCGCTTTCTCTACCCCCTGCCCGATCAGGGATCCATGGACCGGCTTACCTATCGCACCGGCGACAATGTGCGCTGGTCGGTGTATGCCCGAAGGTCGTTGAAAAACGGTCTGATGTTCGTGGCGCAAATCGCGCGTGACCATGTGCGCAATGAGTCATTTTTCAAGCAGGGCATCGACCGCGAACAGGCGCTGCGGGATAATCGCGGGATTATGTGGATGGTGAAGGCGGGATACTGCTTTTAGTCAATCTTCTGCCTGCGGATCACCTGGATTCACGCGGATGATACAGCAAAAATCAGGAATAATTGAATCTTCCTATCCGTGTTAATCCGCGTGATTCGTGGACAATTTTTTGTTCCTCTTTCCCTTTTTGCTCCTTAAGTTTCCCGCATTATATGCCTCTAATGCCATGCGCGCAAAATAGATACGTAGATAAGGAAGTCACAAAATTATAGAGCATTATTATAAGATGCGCGCTATCTTATTTTATTAAATATTTTGGCTTAGACGATTTTGTGTCTCCAATTATCAAGAAAGGATATAAATATGCTAATCCGGAAAACCTTGCTGACGGCAAGCCTTTTATATGGCTTGATCGGCGGGCTGAAGCCGATGAACGCATACGCGGAAAACATCATTTTCCCTCATGCCAAAAATGGCATCACCGACATATCGGGCATCATCGATGTGGTGCGGGACCCAGCCTACAAGGCAGACAATACCGGAAAGACCGATGTCACGGCCATTCTGCAAAAGGCCCTGGACGACCATGCGGGCTGGACAACGATCTATTTGCCGAACGGCACCTACCAGGTGACCAATACTCTCACGTGGAAAGTATGCAACCCCAGTGTCGGCGGCACCTGCGTGCAAGGGCCGATTATGCAAGGCCAAAGCCGCAAAGGCACGGTCATCCGGTTGAAGGACGCCACCTTCACCTCGGCAGCCGCGGCAAAGGACGTCATTAAAACCGGCGGCGGTGTTGCGCAAGACATGTTCCGCGGTTTGCATAACTTTACGGTCAATGTCGGCAGGAACAATCCCGGCGCTAATGGCGTATTCTGGTATGCCAATAATGAAGGCCTTATGTCGGATGTCGACATCATTTCAGAAGACGGCAAAGGAAATATCGGCCTGAACCTGGGCAGTGGTGAACAGGGTCCCTGCGGCATGCGCGATGTATATGTAAAGGGCTTTACCATCGGATGCAAAAGCGACGCTCTCAATTCGATCACGCTTCTGCGCTTAAGCCTTGAAGGCCAGAGCCAGAGCGGCGTTGTCAATGCCGGGAATACGCTCTATATCGACAGTCTTACGAGCATCAATACCGTCCCGGCGGTTGTCGTTCAAGGCGGCAATCTGACCCTGGTCAATGCCCGCCTGACGGGCGGGACCGCGGCCGCTGCCATCCAGAGCAGCGGATATCTTTTTGCCCGCGGCATTTATGCCCAGGGCTATGGCCGGGCAATCAGCAGCTCGGGTGGAAGAGTGACGGCGCCCACGGGAACCACCGTGGCCGAATATTCATCGCACGGCCAGGTCAGCCAGTTTTCTTCTCCCACGCACTCCATCGGCGTTCCGTATAAGGCCGCGCCCGAACCGGCATGGGAGCAGGACACAACGAAATGGGGAAACATCAGGGCGTATAAAGGCGGCCTGGGAATGCCCGGCAAGAGCGATCACGATGCTTTACAGACGGCCATTGACGATCCGAAAAACACCACGATATGCCTGCCGAGTTCGGCCGGCTACTCTCTTGACGCGGACATCCTGGTTCGGGGAAATATCAATCGCATCGTCGGCACGGGCGGGAGATTCTTGGGCGGTACCGGCAGGCTTATCATTACCAGCGACGGCACGCAGCCGGCTATTAAAATCGAGCGTATTCTGGGCGTTCAGATTCTCAATCAATCGAACAAGAGCGTCATCATTGAGTCGTATATCGGATCAACAACCGCCGGTGCTCTTACCAGCACCGGCTCAGGTGATTTGTTTTTATCCGATGTTGGAGGCGATTTTATAATCGACAACCCCAACCAGCGGGTATGGGCATGGCAGTTTGACGCCGAAGGCGGGCAGGACTGCATACCAAACCACATCAATTTAACGATCACCAATGCCAGGATGGTGCGTGTTTTCGGGTGGAAAGACGAAGGCTGCGGCTTATCGGCCGCCGTGCGCTCCGGTATTGTTGAATTCCTGGGTTTTCTCTATTACTCCTATAGCGGCCATGTCTGCTGCAACAGCGGTGTGGCCGGCAGTTGGGACCAGCAGTTTCTTGTGCAGGACCCGGCTCAATTCTGCCTGGCTGGTGCGCAGCAGCTCTACTTCTCCGGCTCCGGCTTCAGCAATCTGGTGACGGAAACGCGCGGCACTGTCACGAAAACGCTCCTGTCCTCGCAAAATCCTACGGGCCAGAGCCTGCCATTATATACCGGATATGATTCGACGAAAATACCGGCCGACCTCTCCGCGGCGCAAGCTCCAATGCCAATTCCCCGGGAACAGGGGATAAGGTTCCGGGCGGCGGCTCCTGGAACGGTGGTGCTGGAAAACGCATGGACCGGCGGACGCGGCCGCATGGAAGTCTTCACCGCGTCCGGCGTCTGCATCCGGCGCGTCGACGGCCCCGCGGGCGATGCGCGCTGCGTCGGATTGCCGCCCGGCATGTACGCAATAAAAGTGACTTCCGGCCCCGCGCAAAGGACGATGCGGCTGGTTGTGCCGAGATAATGACGGGCCGGTGCGTATGACCCGACCATCCCGGGACGTTATCGAAAAATTCGGGGGGACCACATTGTTGACTAAAAGGAGGCCGGATGATACAACCGTTTAAAGCCATTGCCCGCGGAGTATTGACGTCCCGGAAACGCCCTCATGCGCACAGGCTTTGCGGCATTTCTCCGAACTTCTGCATTCGACATTCGTTATTCGATATTCTGCGGTTCTGTATTGCCGGCGCCGATAGAGCTATCGGCATCCCGCTCCTCATCACCATTCTCTCCATCATTTCCCCCACCCGGGCATTCACCCCCGTGAGCATTCCACTCTTTGCCATCGATCCTTCCAACAGTCTTTGGATGAACCATCTGCTCCTGAATGGCGATTACGATCAATTGCCGCTCTGGGGCCAGATCCAGATCGACGGGGCCTCCAAGCGTTTCATGGGCGACAACTCCCATGGCGCAACGAATGGGCTTGCGCAGAAAAGCATCCGCGTCAATGCCACGCAGACCATCATCGTCCTCGAAGACGCGGCCCTGCGGCTGACCGTGACCTTCACCTCGCCCAAACTTCTTGACGAACTGGATGCTATTGCGCGGCCTGTCAATTACGTGACGTTCGATGCGGTCTCTCTCAACGGCGCCGGCCATGCCGTGCAGATCAACGTCAATTCCAGCGGCGGCTGGCATATCGGCACTTCGGCAGGCACGCAGCAGACGCTCGATTTCGGCAGCGTGGGCGCGACATCCGTCAGCCGTCACGTGTGCGTGGGCCACGATGAAGGCGTGACCGTCAAATGGCTGGGCACGTCGCTGCGTCCCTGGTGGAACCGCAAAGGCGACAAGACCTTCGCGCAGATGTTTACCGATGCGGAAACCGAATACGCCCGCCTTTATCCGAAATGCCAGGCGTTCGACGCGCAGGTGCGCGCCGAGGCCATGGTTGCGGGCGATACGATCTACGCCGACCTGTGCGGCCAGGGCTACCGGCAATGTCAATACATGAACAAGCTGGTCGCCTATAATGATTCCACGCCGTTTTTCTTCAGCCTCGAAGGCAGCAGCGGGCTTCTGATCCAGACCGTGGACGTGGTTTTTCCCATGTCGCCTTTGTATCTGGCCTACAACCCCGCAACGCTCAAGATGTTCCTTGATCCGGTCTTCCTGCTGTACGAATCAGGACATTGCAGCGTGACCGACCCGCCGCCGCACGATCTGGGCCCATGGCCCACGGTCAATGGATGCAACCTTGGCTATTGGGTTGAAGAAGCCAGCAATATGTTGATCATGCCTGCCGCGATCTGCCATTTAGAGAATAATGGCGCCTATGCGCGAAAACACTGGATGATGCTCTCCAGATGGGTAGATTGGCTCCGGCGCAATGGGCTCGATCCGGTATCGCAAAATTCAACGGATGATTTCAGCGGCAGTTATCCGCATAGCTGCCTGCTGGCAACCAAAGCGCTTATGGGCATAGGCAGCTATATTAAAATGGCGACCATGATCGGCCAGACCGATTCCGCCGCAAAGTATCGGGCGATACTCGACACCGCTACTGCCGGGGTGCTCAGGCGCGGGTATGATAATAGCGGCCATCATTTCAAGAAGGCCAATGATTTGCCCGGTACCTGGAGTCAGAAATACAATCTGGTATGGGACAAACCGCTGGGTCTCAATGTCTTTGCCGATTCGATCGTTGCCAATGAGATGAAGGTGTACCTGGCGAACCTGCACCATTGCGGCGTGCCGCTGCTCTCCACCGAAACCTATAATAAAAGCGATTGGGAATTGTGGAGCGCCGCGATTACCGGGAAGAAAAGCGATTTCATGGCCCTTGCCACGGCCGAATGGAACTACCTTAACGAAAGCGGAAGGGTATGCTGTGCCATAGAAGACCTGCACTTCACGGAGACCTGCGGCCCGCGTCCGCCCGGTTTTCCCGGCAGGGGCGTGGTGGGCGGGTATTTCATCAAGATCGCAATTGACAAATGTGCGAGGACCGCGGCTGACGGTAATTCACGGTTCCATGTCCCGCGCGCAGCCACGTCCGCGTCCGTGATGCGAACGCGCGCGGGCGCCCCGGGCGCCGACCTGTACACCGTGCGCGGCGAGCGGGTCACACGGCGCGGCGGCAGCGGGAGCTATGTTCTTCGCGTGAAGACCGATCATGGGACCGAGTTGGTGCGCCAAATTGTGGTTGAGTAGCCAGACCTTGGCTGGCGGAACCACCGAATTCCCCGGTTTCCACCCGATGCAGAATCAGAATCGCCGCCTATGGGTTCAGCTCGGACCCTGAGCAATACGATATATCGGACGCTGGGTTTACGATTCAGCAGTAGATCGGCGGCGGGGAGCTATCCCATGGTCCTTCATATAACGGAAATGATCGTCCCGGGGACCGAAAAATTCGTATGCCCGCCCGATTGGACCGGAGCGCAAGGAATCGGGTGCGCGGGCACGAAATCTATTGACAATATGGATAATAATGTCCGATCGCGCCATGCAACAATACATGCCCAATGGCTTGCAAACGGTTCCATGCGTATATCCGTTTGACGCGATAACGGAGAAGATGCTGCAGTTCGCGAGCGCGGAATGAAAGGCGAAATGGGATCCTATAATGAAGGCCGGGTCACGTGACCCGGCCTTCATTGGAGATGCGGACCGCGGGCGAATATGGAATTACCGCACGACAATCTCCTGCCTCGTGACCGATCCGAATGCGTCCCTGAGCACCGCAACCAGCCCGCCGGTCACTGCCGGCATCCAGCGCGCCATAAAGCTGTTGGCAGCAGACAGGTCCGCTGACCACACAATTTTGCCCGTCATCTCATACAGAACTATCGTGGCGGGCGCCATGATAGGTGCGGCATGAAAAGCGAGCATGCCGTTGCGATCGTTGATGATTGACATCCCGGTCCGTCCTTTGATTTTGCGCGGAAGAGCGGATGACGGTTGCCCGGAAACCAGCTCAATACCGTTTCCCGTCCCAAGATTGCGGCTGTACTGGCGGCTGGTTGCGTTGTTCCAATGCTCGTGGGCGCCCAGACTTGTCAGACGCGATCCGTCGCCTTCGGGATCATAGACCATGCCCGACGCCGGAGCGTTCGCCTGCGCGGCCTCATGGATATAGTTATCAGCCGTGCCGTGGACGATGTCCGAGTCGGCATAGGTCGGTTCACTGCGGATAAAGTCAAGGGCAACCGATTCAATTGCCACCCCGTCCTGTGAAGCAAGCATGCACGAACTCCAATCGGGTTGCGATTGCGTGCCGAACGGGGCGGAACGCCATTTAAAGACATTGACGGATGACTGATGGAGCGCGGCATACAGGCCGTCGGCGAAAAAGAGGATTGTTTTTTCTCCAAGGTCCTTGTGGCCCATAAGATCGACCAGAGGCGAATAGGTGCCGTTGGGGCGCTGCGGGAAGCTCCATCCCCATTTGCTGAAGACAATAGGGGAGATGAATCCGTGCAGATGGATCATGGGGTCGGCGCCGGCTGGCGACCATCCGCCATTGGTGGCGGCCATGCCTTTTTTCCAGATCGATCCGAAATGGTTCTTGGCGCAGACCGTGATGCAGGCAAGATTGTGGCCGCGCAAAAGACCGTAATTGATCAGGTAATTCGCTCCGGCAAAGCATGAGGCGATAAAGGTCGAATCCTTATATTTGACGGTATCATTGGAGAAATGGACCGCATGCAGCGTGTCGGCGACCGCCGCTTCGCGTCCGCTGCCGCCGGTCCGGTCGACATAATGGACATTCGGGAAATCAGTATGCAGATAATTATACAGCGGGGTGCCGATGAAGCGTGATGGATCGGTAATCGTTATGTTCGCCTGCGGGACCATGGCGATATTCACCAGATGGCGCAGCAGGGCATACACCAGCGGGGGAGATGGGTTCTGGGAATTGTCCGTCCATGCGCGGTTGGGGTTCTGGGACTGGTTGCAGTTCATCTTGACAGCGATTTTTTCGCCCGCCTGGTACCCGTTGTTCCCGCGCCCATGCGTCTGGTTGTAGGAGCGGAAAAGCTGGTCCCATGCCGCGGAATCGGTTGACGCTCCGGTAAGCCACCGGACTGTGTGGGAAAACATGGAATCCACGACGCGCTGGTTGATATTGCCGGCGTCCCACCAGTGGTGACCGACGGTGTCGCCGTTCCACGACGTTGCCGCCGTATCATGGACAAAGACTACCCGGCCGGGATGAATGCCGCGCGCGGTCCCGATCGGCGTGTTGGGATTGTCGGTTGGCACCCAGGCCGGCGCAGCCTGGATGGAAGCGATAAATGTAGTACAGGCAATAGCGTATGTAATGCGCATTCCCCTCTCCTTTGTTGTCCTCACCCCGGTTATGAAAATACAGTCCGACAATAGACGCGGCAAGTGGTTGGAAAATATAGGCGTATTCTATTTCAATTCAGGAATGAAGGGGACTCGGCGCAGATAAGGTATTTTAATGACGATGGAGGACCTGCACCATGGACCCCAAACTTGAGAAGCTGAAACAGATCATCGGCCGCTTCACCTCGGCGGTCGTCGCATTTTCCGGCGGGGTAGACAGCACGTTCCTCGCGCGGGTCGCGCGGGAGGTATTGGGCGATCGCGTGCTGCTCGTCACCGCGACCTCCGCGACCTATCCGGAATCCGAGCTTGATGAAGCAAAAAAGCTGGCCGCGCGGATCGGCGCAACACACCGCATCATCGTTTCCGAGGAGATCGACATTCCGGGGTTTTCCGATAATCCGCCGGACCGCTGCTATTATTGCAAACGGGAATTGTTCATGAAGATCCGCGGCATCGCCGAGTGCGAGGGATATCAGGCCGTTTTTGACGGCAGCAATGCCGACGATCTGTCGGATTTCCGTCCGGGTCGTCGGGCGCTTTCGGAACTCGGTGTGATCTCACCGCTTGTAGAGGCGGGATTGACTAAAAAGGAGATCCGCGCACTTTCGGCGGAAATGGGCCTGCCCACGGCGTCCAAAGGATCATTCGCCTGCCTGGCGTCGCGGTTTCCTTATGGTGATTCAATTACAAAGGAGAAACTGGCGCGCGTCGACAGGGCCGAACAGACCCTTCGCGCCATGGGGTTCAATCAATTCCGGGTGCGCAGCCACGGGGACCTGGCGCGGATTGAGATCGAGCCGGCGGACCTGGACAACGCCTGGCAGCGCAGGGCCGATATTTCCGTCGCATGCAAGAAAGCCGGCTTTGTGTTCGTAAGCCTGGATCTGGAAGGCTATCGGACGGGCGCGATGAACGAGGCGTTATTGAATGAAAATTCGAAATCGTGATGAATCAATATAATGTTGTTAGGCCACGGCCTGAAGACCGTGGCACATAGTTGTATTATTGAATTTCAGAAAATTCATATTAAAAACGGCATAGTGAATTTTATACCTATCAATTTGTTTGAAAAAATACATTGATGGATGAATCATGTGCATTGGATGAATTATCTGGATTGAAGAAGATAGTATAGAATAGTGTGGATTGAATAGCGTGGCACGTGCCTTCAGGCCGTGCCCTCCCATAATCTGTGTCCTATAATCCTGCAACATCAAAAATGAATTATAATGAATCCGGAAAATTATAAAATGCTTCATCACTACAATACTCCTGGACATGCACATGAACTCACTTTCTCCTGCTATCATAAAAGAGAATACCTGCGCGATTCAACAGCATGCAATTTATTGCTTGCCGAATTACAGAAAGCGCGCGAAGAACATCAGTTCAAGCTCTGGGCGTATGTTTGCATGCCTGATCACGTTCATGCGCTTCTATGGCCGTTGAATACCGCTTACAGTATCGCGAAAATTCTGAATGACGTCAAGGGAAGAATGGTTAAAGAATATCGCGACTATGTGCTTTCGAATAAACCTGACTTATTCAACCGGTTTGCCTTTGTTGACAACAGCAAGAAACGGACGGTGTTCCGTTTCTGGCAGGCCGGAGGCGGTTTTGATCGGAATTTCCGGGATGCCAGGGCAATTTATAATTCGATCAGATATATTGAATTGAATCCTGTCAAAAAAGGCCTTGCGGCAACTCCTGAAGAATATCGCTGGTCTTCCGCTTGGGCACGAAAGAGGAACGAAGGACTTGTCCCCGATCGATTTAATCAGCCACTTTGAATGCCTGGGCTCCTTTTTATATCGGCTATAATGTCATTGAGAGGAACCCCGGCAAATAGATTGCTCATTCGCTTGCTAAAGCATGCCGCCATGATTATTTTAAAACAAAGGGTGTGATGAAGCGCTCGCTTCATCATAGGTTTGTTAAGGATGGTCGGGCCGCCATCCGGTTAATTTCCAACAATTAACTGGAGGTGGTTTATGGCCAACCGCAATAGTTCTAATTCTATCTTTGTTTTTTCCATCCGACTCTTCTGGCTTCTCTTCGGTAATATCATCCTCATAGTGCTTGCATTGACTATTGCTTTGCATACTATCAAACCACCTGTGGTTTCTCATTGCCTGTTCTGGGTCACCGCGATTGCCGCTATTGCATTGCGCTATGCCGATATTCGCTTTTTCCATGGTGAAACGGCGGATTGCGTACCGGCAACTATGGCCCATTTCCGCGGCTATGCTGTAAAGCTGGCGATTTTTGCCGCGGCAATATGGGGCATAGCTTTGCTTGCGGCAAAATATCTACATTAATTAATTGCACCCGACATTTCCGAGATTTCCCTTTACTATGTTTTTGAAAGGAAATGCATGCTTATCATACGGCATTTCTCAGCGCGCTATTTGATTCTGGGAGCTTTTGCTTTTGTTCTGGCGGCAACGGCTACCCTGTATTACTTATTTGTAAAAGAACTTGATGCATCGTATAGTGCGATGGCTTCGCACGACCAGCTTGTATTAAATGCTTTGCTGGACATTGACAACGAAAGCAACGCCATACACCGGAACCTTGCCGCCATGCTTATTGCCGAACAGGCGGAACGCAAGGGCCAGTTAAAAGGAATCGAAATTAATGATAATCACCGACTCGATAGGTATTATGCACGTCTCTTAGATGCATATCAAATGATCGGACCTTCAATACGCATAGATTCATTAAAGACCCAGGGAATGCAATATCGCAGGCGGGCAATAGAATTTATGATGCTTATTGAATCATCACATTTCGACAAGGCGGCCGCATTTTACGCTGATACTCTGGAGGCTTATTTCAATGAATCGCTTAAAACGCTGGGCAATCTGGTCGACCATATTGCCATTGAAAACGAAAAACGGAGCCGCCTGTGGACCCAACGCACCCATCTGGCGGGGATCATTACCATCGGAGCGTCCGCAATACCTCTGAGCTTGTGGATAATTGCTGGAATTCCTTTGGTTATGCTGGCAAAACCGGCCGGCTGGCGGAAAGGAAAGCGATCCGGCGTATAACGCCGGCATCAGAAGGAGCACCAGTGCCAAAGATATTCATTATCGACGTCACGAACCGCGATGGGGCCCAGACGTCGCGTATCT
>Ga0315289_10007045_pt1 | contig 16463 bp, 20 predicted proteins | sample YL17G11_40_MG_FD_203452 | JGI IMG/M metagenome (GOLD analysis project Ga0315289, IMG submission 203452) | Sediment microbial communities from Yellowstone Lake, YNP, Wyoming, USA - YL17G11_40 | ecosystem: Environmental > Aquatic > Freshwater > Lake > Sediment | place: USA: Wyoming | collected... | reverse complement strand
TAAAAATCAAATCTTAAAGGTGACGTTCCTACGAATGCTTTAGAAGCGAAGAGGATTAACACACCAATAAGATTTGATTCATAAGAGCCTCAAAATTTTTCAATCCTAAGCAAAACCCTTATGATGCTCCTTATAAATCCTTGGCGTGCACGCCACAAGAAACTGGGAAGACGTTGTTTCTACTTGTTGCAGTTACCCTTTTTACTATAGGATAAAATCCCGTGCGATCAACTCTTGCGAGAGGGTAACTGCAATATCTTTAATTAGATAATGTTATAAACTTCAATCGGATTCAACTTCAAAGTTAAAGCAGCAACATTACTTAATTTGTAATCGCGCATGATAACTTCATTTTCTCTTGAAACACCTTGATGCTCAGCATTTGAATTTGATTCTTTCAAATACATTGCAATTTCAGTTTTTGCAATTGGCGCACCGTCACAAAAGTATTCTGACTTTGCGATTTGCTTTCCGAAACGAGCCTCAACATAAACATTCCCTTTATGTTGAACTAAACAAGTTCCTTGAATTTTTTCTCCCCATTTACGTGCATGCGGAACAAACACTGGAGTTTCTTCCAAAGATTTGTTTTCTTTTTCACGTTGAGTATTTACGCTGTTTGCATAAATAAAATTCAAAGTAACTTCTGAAACAGTTTTTTTAGTCAAACGACCGTAAAAAGGATTTCCGCCTTTATTCATTGACGGCTCAGTGATAGTAGTGATAGTTGCAAAAGTTGCAGTTCTCAATTGAGCTAATCTAACTTGCAAATCGATGATTGTGATATTTTTCATGTTTTTATATTTTTGGGTTATTATTAATTTCTAAGATAAAGATACGTTGTTAGCCGTAAACTTCCTCCCTTAAAACACATAAAATTACAAGAAATCTGTAACTGCTTGATAATCAATAAGTTAAAATTACAAGCTTCTTGAAAGCCTTATAAACAGTGCTTTAAATTCAGCTAAGTTTTCCACTGTACCTAATACAGAGAAAATAATAGTTTGTTTAGTAGCGTTATAAAAAAAGCTTTCGTTAGTTTCTCTATCCAAGCTTTCAATATCAACATCGCATTGCGCACACATAGCTGCAAGCAATCTCCTAATATCAACATTTATAGCACAAGTGAAATCCGCTTTGTAACGATAAGTTTTTTGTTCTGTATATTCGCGATAACGACCATCGCTGTAACCACTATAACCTCTATATGCTCTTTCATGTTCTTGTTTCATTTTATTCACATGGTCACGAAGAGCGTCTTCCATTGAAGAATAAGACTTGGGAGGTTCTTTATATTGGGGCTTCTGATTTTGATAAGAAGTTTGAGTAACTCCTAATTCTCTTTCGGTTATAGAGTATTTGGTAATGAGTGTTTTAACCTTGAGCTCAATAGTTTCAGCGGCTCCAGTATTACCTAGTTTCCGTTCGCTAGCTCCCAAAGCTTTTAATTTAACTACTTTAGTTATAATGACAGTGCGTTCTTCCATAATATAAAGATATATGTTAAGGGGTAAACTTTTAAACTTTTATTAGGTATTTATAGTAAATTAAGTCACAATGTCAAGAGAAAAAGATCTAGCCATAGCTATCCTTACTGAAAAGATACAAAAACTAACTAATAAGAAGATTACCTTAGAGGAAGCTAGTATAGACAGTCGTGGAAATATTAAAGGAATTAAAGGCGTTCCAAAGTTGCCTTTAAAAATCGACGCTCAACCACACGCTAATGGAGTAACTCTTTATTTTGACCAGGATATTTTACGTTCTGCTAAAAAAATAGAAAAAATTGAATTAGCTATTCAAGAAGTAGCTGAAATTTTGGGAATAGATATTGGTGCTTGGGATTATTGGAGCAACAATGATAACGAACACGCGCCTGGGACATTTTGGATTAATTTAGGTACAGATAATAATCTTTGGGTAAACAACATTCCAAAACCCATCTCGGTAAAATTCGCTGAGTTAGTACAAGACAAATACAATAATGTTCAAGAATCATTACATGAGTCACATGACGATTGTCATTGTGGAGGTTCTTGCTGTACTGATAAAGAAAGCTTAAAAGAAGATGCTAAAGATGACCAAAGAATAAGTGATATTCAATCTAAGTCAGGTGGAAGTGGTTGGAAAGCTGCAGAGTTAGCTCGACAAATGGCTGATAAAATAACAACTCCAGACAAAGCTTATAATCGTTATATAGCAGCAGTAACTGTGTTTGGGAAAGATTCAAGGGTAGCTAATATCTTTTTAGATAGAGCAAAAAAATTAAATCATGCTACAGGAACAACAGTAGCAAATGATAGAGACGAAGCTCAACATAAACAATGGGAACAAGCTCGTCAAGAAGCTTTATTAAGAGCAAAAGTAAAAGCAGATAAGTTTATAAAAATATTTTCTAAAAGATACCCAGATTATCCTTTATCAGTAACAACAAGCAGCCCAGTTCAATATCAATCTGGAGATGGAAAAACATTATATGTTAGAATTGGTGGAGATATTAGTCGTTTAACAAAAGGTTTATCTGGTTTAGGCGATAGAAGAGTAGTTTCAAGAATGCATGGTGCGATAAGAAGAATAGCCGACTTAACCGGAGGTTATTATGACTTTAATTATAGTAAACCTTTTGTAGCGTTTAATGGAAGTAAAGCGGCTAACGAATCTATTATAAAAGAAACATATGTTGATTCTCCTAAACAAGTTTGGAAAGTAATCGGTAAAAAAGTTGGTTCCGGAACAATATCATTTGATATTCTTACCTATAAAGATTCTTTAATGAAAATGAAACCAGAGTTACAAAAGGAATTTCCAGAAGGTTTTGAAATAAGTTTTGAATGGGTATCAAGTCCTAAGATTTATAAAGACAGTAATTTATTTAAAAATGAATCTACTTTAAAGGAAGGTACTTGGGCATTAGGAAGTTTAGCCGATTTACTAGCTATTAAAAGAGAATTAAAACTCTTCAAAGATAAAGTTTATTCGATATCTGGAGACGATGAATTCTTTGATGGTTTAGATGCAGCTGCTACTAGATTAGATATTCTTATCGCTTATCGCAAGAAATATAAACGTTAAACTATTCCTTTAAGTTCTACCTTTTCCTTTAAGGCTTCTATTGTATGACCACAAGAAGCACCTTTCTTCATATTCTTCTTAGCAGCAAGTATTTGTAAATTGCAAGGATGTGCAATTAAGAAAGGGTCTATTTTTTGTTTGAAGCCTTCTGATATAGAAAATATATGGTCCACATGATTTACTTTCATATGTCTTACTGATAAATTAGGATTTATCATATTCTTAAAAAGGTCGTAATTCCTTTCTGTTAAAGCTCTAACAAAAATAGTATAATCTTCTTTATTCGTTAATAGCTCTTGATAATTATCCCTATAATGTTCGAAGCTAACTAAATTCATGTTTATCATTTCTTTCTTACATCTAAGAACATAACACCACAAGTTAAACAAACAAAGTTTTCGGAAGTAACCCAAGAAGAGAATCCTGGACCCATAATACCATTACTATCGCGTTGTTGAGATAAATGAATATTTGTTCCTTTACAACAAGGACAAATTAAACCTTCTAGTTTAGCTTTTAATTCACAATGGCGACACGGCTTCATGATATCTACATCTTCACCACATTTCTCGCATTTCTTATAGTCTGTTCTATTCCACAACATTCTTTTTCTTTTTATTAATTAACTTGAAAACTTCCATTGTCATATTACTATTACCGAAGCTTTCCATATCTTTACCGTCTATCGCTTGAGTAATATTAAACATTTTACTTTTTAATACATCGAACATGATACTATCTATTGTTTCATCATAAATTGGATAAAGGATGTTAACTAATTCAGTTTGCCCAATTCTATATAACCTATCCTCTGCTTGTTGCATTACTGCTGGGCTCCATGATAAGTCATTCATAATAGCAACTGTAGCTTTAGTTAAAGTAATACCAACAGAAGCAACCGCAAAATTACAAATCATTACTTTAGGGCCATGATTAGATTGAAACGCATCTACTCTTCTTTGTCTCTCTTGCAAATCTAATCTTCCATCTAATGTTAAACAATCTTTTCCTAATTGTCCAGCTAAAGTATCTATCACATCTAAGTAATTTGTAAACACTACAACTTTCTTCCCCGCTTCAATTGAATTATTAATTAATTCTAAAGTAGAACCATCAACAACCTTTTGCATAGCAGTAAACTTTCTATAAACAGCTAACTCAACAAACGCTTCTCCTCCTTCTCCAAATTCTTTTCCATAATCTGCATGTAAAGGGTCCAAGCTTTCATTATATTTCTTATCATAATAAACATCAACTGCTTGGTCATAGCGTTTTCTTTCTTTAGTATCTAACTCCAAATACATAGGAGTTCTTACCTTTGCAGGTAGATCTAACACTTCTTCTTTTTTCCTTCTTAGAACAACGTTTTGTGTCTTATAATGTAATTCTTTTAAGTTAGAAGCTCCATTATAATCATAACCCCATTGAGTAAGCTGACCTCCGCAATATTGTTGGCCATATACTTGTTTATTCTTTCCTAATTCATGTTTACAAATCTTTAATAGATTATAAAAGTCAATAGGCTTATTAGCCATAGGAGTTCCTGTCAATAACCAAACACGTTTAGATTTAGTAGCTATCTTAGCAAATACTTTGCTTCGTTGACTTTGCATATTTTTACAATAGTGGCACTCATCAGCAATAACTAATTCAAACTTATGTTTAATAATCTTATCTTGGAACTTCTTTAATCCTTCGTAGTTAATAATAGTAAACTTCTTAGGAACCCAATCTTTATGTATGACAGAAACATTCTTATCAAAAGGAATAATTTCTTTAGCCCAATTTAATTTAAGAGAAGCAGGACATACGATTAATACTTTATCAGCTTTCAATTCTAAAGCAGCAATAATAGATTGTAAAGATTTACCTAAACCCATATCATCTCCTAAGATAGCTTTCTCTTTATTCAAAAGCCAATTGATTCCTAAACGTTGAAAAGGATACGGAGGGCGCATAGCATACTTATCCCATTTTATTGGAAACTCTTTTATTTTCTCTTCTACAATGGTTTTATCATCCATTTTAATAGCATGAGTCAATATCATCTTCTTACCTATCATAATTTGAGTAAAAGATAATTCTTCTTCAGCTAAGACTAAACCTCTTAAAGTATTAAGATAAAGGTTGTCTCCATCATAATCTTTGAGGCGTTGAATTAATTCTTTGGTGTTCATGCGAAAAATTTATTATATACTTTATCCCAGAATGAGATAAATTCAGATGAGAAAAGATTTTTATAAAGGTTATATTCAGCTTCGGTATTACAAATGATTTTAACTTCTTTAAACCCAAAACTTTCAGCGTTACTAATTAATAGTTTAATAAATTGTTTTACTAACTTATTATCAAACTCTCCACATATCCTTTCAGGAACAGGAGTCAAAGCAATCTTTCTAATAGTTTGTTGATGCGTAGAGTAATCATTAATCAAAGCTAATGAATAATTAACAGCAGAAAGAAACAAAGTATTCTTATTGTCTTTTTCTTCTTTGTTTCTATAATTTGGAACAACACAATGACAAAGCTTTTTGAAAGGAAGTATCCCTGCATTAGTTAATACAGCTTCTCCCACAGGAATAGCTTTTGTACCATCTGCAATCTTTCTTCCGAATTGAGCTAAAGCTCCTTGGCATTCTTTATAAATTCCAGAACCGCCTTCCTTATGTATTTCCATAAAGTTCGGGTCGCCTCCAGATAAATCAGAAACAGTCCAATTAAAAAGGATGTCTGACTTTTCTTCTTTGAGAGAATTTTGGGTAACTATAAAAGTTATATTACCGGTCTTATATTTAAACATTAGGATACTTACAGGTTTATTATTAAATTTAGTAAATAAATACCTTAAATACAATGAAAAAACTCTTTACAATTGCTTTATTACTTACAAACAGTATAATGTCTGCACAATGCCCAGATCAAATTCAAGATCAAGGGAATAATAACGCAGCAGTTGTTGTTTTAAACTTTTATGATGCTTCAGGTGTTCTCTTAGGAACTTGTACTTGTAACTTGGCAGGTAGTTCTGGTAACTTAAACTGCCCTAGCACTTGCGCTTTCTCTATTCCAGGCACAGGATTCAACACTGTTACTATGAATGGTTGCACTTATACAAACGGAGGTATTTTAATCACACCATTACCAATTGAATTAGTTGATTTTCATTGTGAAATAAAAACAGATAATATAACTCTAGTTTGGGTTACAGCTACAGAAACTAATAATCAAGAGTTTCAATTGCTGAGAAGTATAGATGGCATTAATTGGATTAAGGTTGCAACCAAAGCAGGAGCAGGGTCGTCTAATACACCTATAATGTATAGTTTTACAGATTACCCTTCTTTTACAAATATTTATTATTATAAGTTGGTCCAAAAAGATTATGATGGAAAAGAAACTATTTCTAAAATAACCACTTGTAGTTTTACATTGACAACGACGCCAGGAGTAACAATTACTTATTACAATATGCTTAATCAAATAGTTAATATCAATAATGCGAGCAAAGGATTTTATATAAAAGAATATACAAATGGTTCTTTTACTAGAAGAGAAATGTATTTCCACCCTTAATTCCTTTTTTAAACTTATAAGAAAGCCCTAAATCCTAGGGCTTTTTTTATTCCCCACACTTGCGAAATTTAATTGCTAAATGTTGATATTTAAAAGAAATATAACATAAATGGCATTATTAGATATCACACCAGAAGAATTAAATGAATTGTATGAATTTATACAAACTTTACTAGGTGGAGAAGATGTGGATGTTGATATTACTGAAAAAGAAATTAGAGTTCTCGCAAGAAGAGCTTTAAAAGATTACTTATTTGAAATACAACAATGGCAAATACGTAATCAATTCTCTAATATCGTAGGTTCTAGTGCTGGATCAGATTTTACAAATAAGTTTGTTATGGATAACGGAATGATCGCTCAACGTATTAGTGATTGGTTTGCCGCTATGCAACGTGTAGGAGGTAAAATTCCTTGGAAGAAAGATTACTTCACATTAGAAAACGGAAGACAAGTTTATGATTTATCTGCAGAATCATCTGCTCCTTATTTACCAGGAACTAGAAGAATACATAGAATTATGTGGTATGCACCTCCAGAGATCTTTGGTAGTGCTACAGTAGTTGGAGATTTAACAAACTCTTCTTTATTCTCTTTTGGACAATCTGGATTAAGTTTTGGTAACTCTCCTTTGATGTACTTAGGTAATTTAATGGATGTGGTTTTAATGTCTCAAGCATTAGAAATGAGAAGTAAAGTATTAAGAAGTGAATTCTTTTACAACATATCAGGAGATATGGTAGAACTAACTCCAATGCCAGGCAGACCATCAGCAATGGCTTTTGGAGAAGGTGCAAAAGTATTTTATTATTACATTGACGAATCAGATCCTTCATTCTTAGGTTTAACAAATCAAGATGATACAAACGTATTGATAGCTAACCCTACACAAGTAAAGATTACAAATATTCCTTATGGACAATTAAACGATATGTCTAAGAGTTGGGTTGATAATTATTCTTTGGCTTTAGCAAAATATGTACAAGCAGCTAAATGGAGAAGAGTAAGAACAATTGCTTCACCTAATAGTGAATATCAAGTAGAATTTGATTATGCTTCTTTAATAGAAGAATCAAAAGCTATGCAAGACGATTTAAAGCTTAAACTAAATGATCAATTGTTGATGTATTTAGATACACAGAAGATGATGGAAGATAAATTATCAATTATGAAGAACGCTTCTGACATTAATAAGCTAAGTCCTAGAAAATTCTTTATTGGATAGCCCTGGCAATATAAAGAATAATGAACAGAATCAAACAAATACAAATAACCTTACTAAAGGAAAAAATTGAAAAACTAACGGGAAGTAGTGTGACTTTATCTGAAGCGACTATAAAACGTTCTAAAAATGGTGATTATGATAGTCTTGGCATAAAATATAAAACATCAAAAGGCGCTTTAAACGGAATATCGATTAGTTATGGAGAGTGGCTGCCAGAGCAATATATAATATCAGTTAATCTTTTAGATCCCATGGAAAGGCATTTCCAAATTTTAGGACAAGTATCTTATCCTACAAAGGAAATTATGTTAAAAAAAATGAAACCATTCATTGACTGGTTATTAACAGAACCGGACGCAAAAGCGATTAATCAACGTTGGAAAGAAATGGAAAAGGATTCTTCTTTATATTACGATAATGATGATGAAATTGAACCGGAAGAAGATAAATTTGATAAGCTTTTAATACAAAGGATAAAAGATTTAATAAAAGAGAAAAAGATAAAACATACAGCTATCAAGGATTTTGTTAGAAGTTTTTATGAATGGAAAGATATGTTTGAATTTGATAGTGAAGAGTATTTTTATATGAATGATGAAGAACTTGTGAAAAATGTTTTAAACATGTTAAACTTTCAATGAAAGAATTACAAATACTATTACTTAAAGAGAAGATTGAAAAACTTACTGGTAAAAGAGTAAGGCTTCAAGAATCTCCACAAGATATCTATAATATCATACAGTCTACTAAGGTAGACGAGAATGGTTCATGGGTAGTTGATTCGCAAGACTTTCAATTAAAGTATGACGACAAAGGAGATTTTATGTTTAGCTGGATTTATATGAAGACATCTAAATTTAGAGGAACAGATGTTTTTAAAGCTTTACTTATGATAGCACAAAAAGAAGGAGCAAAGGAAATACATGCTCTAGCTGCTAAAGGAAAAACTAATGATGTATTAGCTAATGGTTATTACACTTTAATTAAATGGGGATTCGTTCCTATTAAAGATATTGATTGGGCAAACAAGTTATTAGGAACACAATACCAATCTTGGGATGAAGCATATTCTGATTCTAAGTTTTTTGAATTATGGAAAGCTAAAGGAAAAGAAGTATATGTAACATTTGATACAACACCTGGATCTTTATCTATGAAGACATTCAGTAAATATAAATAATGGCAGACACACCAAGACCGAGTGAATCCGGCCAAGCATTTTTTGGTTCTAAAACACAAAACTATTTAAAAAAGCTTTCTAGAGAATCTATAGAAAAGCATACAAATACTTCTGTGCTGTTCTTTGCTGTCGATTATGAAAACTCTAAAAGAAATTTCTATGGAGAATTGATAATTAAGAAATGGGTTAATCCAAAAGGTGTTGAAGTTAAAGGTATTATACAATTAGATGAAGGTAGTGATTTAGTTGTTGAGGATATTTCTAATAAGATCTTGACATTAAACTTTAGTTGTTATATTTCTCATTTAAGAGAAATAGGTATTGACCCTCAATTAGGAGATTACTTTGCAACAAAGAATAGAATTTACATGATACATAATAAAACTATATTAGATGCTAATCAAGTTTCTATTATGACAGATGCTGAAGCACTTTATGTGAAATATGAATGCGTACAAGGAGATGATGAGCAATTGGCACCTCCAGGAGCTTTCGACGGCTCTCCATTAGGAACAAAGAATGAGATTAACGGAACTCAACAATGGGATTCGGGACAACCTAAATTATAAATAAATGTCTTTAAGAAAACGTACCAGACTTGAATATCCCTCTGTGTTCTCTAATTTTAACGAAACTAACGAACTGAATCCATCTAACGATGTTGACCCAGAAACTAATTTTGTTTTAAGACCGATTACACTAGAGAATATAGACCAATGCGTATTTGAAGCATTGAATAGAAAGTTTACTGTAGCAAATAAGATATTAAATCTAATACCTTTAGATGCTGAGGTTGCTTCTATGCGCTTTCAAAACCCGCAAGCATTTGATAATGGTAAACAATATTTGAATTTACCTTATTTTACAGTATGGAGATCAGCAGTTAATCCTTTAACAAGAACTTCGTCTACAAATAGACCAACAACTTATATCGTTCCTAAGATGAAACCACAAGGAATAGTATACGAAGAATGGATTATGCCACCACCTCAACTGTTAAAGCTTAATTATACTTTTAAATTTGTAACTACATATAGAGAGTACTTAAATGAGCTAGAAACTCAAATGATGGAATATTTCAAAAATAAAAGAAATGTAATAACATGGGATAGTGAGCGATTTGAAATAATGCCAGCAGAGCAATTTGTGTTAGGGACTATGGAAGCAGTAGATAGAGAGGGGACTAATGGGCAAAGTCTTTATGTAGTAACTTATGAATTACAAGTAATAGCTTACACTAGAGATATTTCGCAAGTTTTAAAAAGAGAACGTCCAAACACTTACTCTATTCAAATAGCAGAGAAGTCTGGACCTACATTGACTAGTATAAATCATACCGAGACAAGAATTCCTATCATAGGCATTGACGATAAAGAACTATAAAGTTGATTAATCGTAGTCGTTTTTGGAATTCGATGATATTTAATAAAAAAGATTAAATCTAATATAAAAAAATAATGGCAATAAGTAAAATAACTAACATTTCTTCAGGTATCTACTTTCGTGAAATTGACCTTACAATTATCACGCAATCAGTAGGAACTTTCGCGGGAGCTATGATTGGTTTAACTGAGAAAGGCCCTGCTTTTCAAATCATGACATCAGCATCTTTTGGGGAACGCGTGACTAGAATGGGTAATCTAAACCCTTTATACTCTAGTTCATATTACGCTAGAGAGTTCCTAGAACAAGCTAATAACTATAAAGAAGTTAGAATTTTAGGTTTAGAAGGTTATAATGAAGTTGTAGGTGAAGGTGGAGCTGATAAAGCTTTCGTTGTTATGTATGACGTAATAGGAGCTGGAACAAGAACACCAGCAGGAACAGGACCTTTTACAAGTCCAGTAATTGCTCCTATGCATTCATTAGCAGCAGTATTAAAACCAAGAAGAACTACATTCACATCTTTCGATGCAGTAGATTATGTATCAATTGGAACTATCTTACAAAGAGATGGTTTAACAGTTGCTGCTACAGATGATTTATTTGCAGTAAACATTAATTATGTAGATACATCACTTAATTTAATTGTTCCTTGTTCATTAAGACCAGAAGCAAAAGAATATATTGGAAAAGTATTTGGTACTTCTCCGAGAGATATGGCTAAAGTTCAAAGCAGAACATCTCCTTTATGGGTTGATTTCGTTTATGATTCTTTAGTATCAAAACCAACAATTGCTAGTACACAAGCTTATTACTACCCAGGAACAGCAACACCAGGTACTCCAGCATTAAGTATTAAAACAGGAGACGTTACAATTCAAACAGCGTTCTCTTACCCAACAACAACTGTAACTAGTATTACAGTTGGAGCTACTACAACAGTATTTGGTGCTTTGCCACTATCTATTGTTAACGGTACTCCTATCTTATTTACAGGAACAGCTATGGCGCCTATTTCTCCTTTAACTGTAACTTCACTAGATGGTGTTACATTATACGCAGGAAACGTTACAGCAGGTGTATCTTGTGATGTTTACGCAGATGTAGCTTTAACAATATTAGTTGATACTACAGGTTCAGTTGACGTTAACGCAGGTGTTGAGACAATAGAACAAGTATTCTTGCCAACATGGGAGTCAGAAGTTATGAATTTAGGTGGAAACACAGATACAGAAGCTATTCCTTTCCAAACTCCTATCACTCCTTGGTTTGTATCTGATGCAGACAGCAATGGTGATGCTCAAAGATTATTTAGAATCTGGAGTATTTCTGATGGAGATAATGCTAACACAGAAATCAAATTAGAAATCTCTAATATCAATCCTGATGGAAATTTAGGAAAAGGATCTTTCGATCTTTATGTTAGACAATTCGGAGATAGAGAAGATACACAAAGAACTGTATTAGAAGCTTATACTAATTTAACATTAAACCCATCATCTGATAACTTTATCAACAGACGTATTGGTGATGGTGAAATATTCCCATTGCGTTCAAGATATATCTTTGTTGAGATGAATGCTGATGATGAATTGCCAAGTAATTCTTTACCTTATGGTGTAGAAGGATATGTTGATACAACAGGATTAGTATTCCCAGACGTAACTTGGTCAAATGCTTATGATTTTACTAAGCCATTGACAAAACAAATGTTAGGTTTACCTAACAATAAAACAAATATGTTAACTAAATTAACTCCAGAATACTTATCTTATAAGAACGTAGGTAATTTAGCTCCAGCAACAGGAAAAGGATTCCACTTGAATCCACAAAATAACGTATTAATCAGTACAGCATTGTATACATTGGTTGATCAAACAATCTATGAAGTTAATCCTCCAACAAACACTAACGCTATTTCAGGGTTAGAAAAAGCAAGACGTTCTAAATACGTTGTAGCTTTAGCAGGTGGATTCGATGCATTCAATGTATATAATGAAAGAGATTGGGCTACAAGCACATCGAAAGATTTTGAAGCTTTATCTTTAGCTATTGACGTATTGGCAGATCAAGAAAGTTTAGATGCAGATTTCTCTGTATTGGTAACTCCTGATATGAATTTTGAAGATCATGCTTCAGCTACTGAGAAGGTACTAGAAATGGTAACTGGTAGAGGAGATGCTCTTTATATCCCTGACTTTAGATATAGTGTAGATGCTATTCCAGATGATGCGAAAGTATCAATTGAAGCGTCTAATATGAAATCTAACTACGCGGCGATTTACTTCCCACACGTACAAATAGAAGATACAACAAACAAAACTAACTTATGGTTACCTCCATCTATTATAGCGTTAGCTACAATAGCTGCGACAGCAACTAACGAACAAGTTTGGCAACCACCAGCAGGTTCATTAAGAACTGTAACTGCTAATTTAGTTAGAACAAGAAGAAGAATGAAGATAGGTGATAGAGAGATCTTAAAATCTGCTAATATCAACCCTATAACATTATTCCCAGGATCTGGATTTGAAATCACTGAATCAAGAACAACTCAAGAAGTTTTCTCAGCGTTATCATTCGTACATAATAGATTATTGTTAGGTTATGCTAAGAAAGCGTTGAACCAAACATTAAGACCTATCTTACACCAATTGAATACTGTAAGCTTACGTAATGCTTTCGTAAATACAATCACTCCTATCTTTGATAGAATCAAAAAACTTAACGGTTTAGAAGAATTCAAAGTATCAGTAATTGATAATCAAGAAGACAGAACAACACTTAACGGTGTAATTGAAATCGTTCCATTGTATCCAGTAGAAAGAATCATTATTGACTTTGTATTGAAAAACGGCTCATTAGATTTTAATCAATAATTCTAAAATATTACAATATTTAATATTAAATGAGTAAAATAAAGCCAAGAGTTGAGAATTTAGTTGAAAAAGCGATTAAAGAATCATCTGACATATTGAATGAAGCTGAAGGCACATCTGTAGATAATACTGCAGATGAAGCTTTCACTTTATTAGATGATGCTAGAAAATCTTTACAAGATGCACAAGCAAAATTATATATGCAAATGCCTTCTATATATCAACAATTGTATGCTACTCAATTAGCTGCGATTTATAATCATGCACATAACGCCATTGCTGAAGTACAAAAGCTAGCAAAGCAAATGCATCAAGAAACTGGAAAATAAAAAAGTTAAAAACACAACAATGAGCAAATTAGATCAAACAATAGCTTTACTTGAAAAAGTAGCTGGACAAAAAGTTACTTTAGTAGAAGCTAAAGAAGAAAAAGAAACTCCTAAAGAAAAGAAAGTTGAAAAAGCGATTGAGAAGGCTGCTAATGTAGCTCCTGCTAATATCGAAAAGACAGCTGCTGGAATTATTCCTCCATCTGCAATTCAAACTATTCAAGTATTCATGGATGAAACTTTAGCTGACATTGCTGAAGGAGTAGCTGAATTACAAGGTTATAGAATCGATGCTAATACAGTTGTATCAGGAGAAGATTTTTATGAGAAAGCTGAAGAGTTACAAGACTCTATTAAACAAATTGCTCGTATGAATACATTCGTAAAGAATACAATCATTGCAAAGAAGTTTGATGCAAATCTTTTAGATATGATTGTTTCTTATAAACATTCTCATGCAACACCTGCAGCTCCAGCAATGGATATGGCTGCACCAATTGCAGAAACTCCTATGATCTAATTGACAAACGAGTTTGTAGAAACAATATTTATTCTAAAGAACCATAAATAAAAAACAAATGAATCTTAATTTAATAAAATCCGTAAACACTGGCCTTAAAAACGCTGGACAAATGTTTTCTACATTACCAAACACGTTTGAAGTAATCAGAAAAGATTTGTGGTCAATTGAATTTCCAATTGCTATGAATATTCCTGAGTCATTGCAAGTAAATGCTGCAAGACCTAAAGTAACTAATGAATCTAAAGAAGTTCAATTTAAGAATCTTTCTACATTCTATAAAGGAAAAACTAAAGTTGATCCTATCACTATTCAATTTAGAGATGCTATTGGAACTTCTATTTATCAAAAATTACTTCAATGGCAACGTGAGCACACTGACTTTGCTACAGGTAAAGGTGGATATGCTGCGACATACAAAAAAACATTAACTCTTAACATGGAAGATCCAACAGGAGCTGTTATTCAAAAATTCTTCTTATATGGTTGTTTCATTACTGAATTAGATGGTGGTGATTTAGATCAAACATCTGATGATATTGCTAACATCTCGGTAACTATTCAATTTGATAGTTTCGACCAAGCATTCTAAGAAAAAAGAATTAAATTAATATCAAAGGCGGAAAGTTATTCCGCCTTTTTTATTATATTTAATATCAAATCATTCTAATGATAGAGTTCGACATTGAAAGTTTTAAAAGCTGGGTAATAAAGAAGGGTAAACATTACTGTTCTAAGCTGTTTAGATTCAGCCCTTACTTGAGAAAAGAAAGATTTTCACAAAACGTAATCTTTACAACTTCTTGCAAATATCATTTAGATTATCCTGATAACTTAGATATTAATAAACTATTTGGTTTATCTTATGGTTATCATCATCGTAACTCTGCTAGATTTGGTTGGCATTACAACGCAGGCAATATACAATTGTTTGCTTATTGTTATATAAACGGAAAAAGAAAGGAATCTTTCATATGTTCTTTAAAGATTGGAACTCAATATAAATTAACTCTTATAACAACATCAAAGAAGTATTGTTTTGTAGTAACATCTAAAGAAACTTTAAGACAAGTTCAAGTTCCACATCCAAGAATCCCGAATTATGGTTATAGGTTGAATCCTTATTTTGGAGGCAATCAAGTTGCACCACAAGAAATGGAAATATTAATACATGAGAATGAGGACTAGAAAAGAAAGAATAAAACAATTATTAGAATCTACACTAAACGAAGTTAGACTTCCGACAGGGTATTTCCTTATTCTTAATAGATTCACAGTTCAAGCTAGTGATAAAGAATGGGCTACTGTATTTCAAACTAATGAAGTTGTTCATTTGGACCCTAATAACAATACTGTTAGAGGATATAACCCTACGTTAAAAAGATGGAACGAAAAAGATATTTCGTTCTCTGAATTAAGAAAACCAGAACAATATAAAGTCTTCACAGATAACTCAAGAAGATTAACACCTGCCGAAGTTAAAGAAAGAGGCTTTAGTGATGCTTTAGAATTTAGTACAACTGTCAGAGCTTTACCTAAGCGTGCTGTTGAGCTTGATTTGGATCCAGGTACTAAACTAAATGTTAAAGTTATAGACTAATGAATATAGCTGGAGTTTATATGATAACAAATCTTGTTAATAATAAAGTTTATATTGGTTCTAGTACAAATATTCACAAAAGAATATGGAGACATAAGTCGGTTTTAAAGAAAAATAAACATTATAACTTACATTTACAAAGCGCTTGGAGTGAAGCTAGAAGACAAGCACAATTAAATAGAAAAAATGATTAGTTTAGATTTAGATAAGGGGGATGAGATCTTAGGCGGTAAGTTTAAAAACCGTAAGATGATTGTGAAGAAGATAGGAAAGGATGATAAAAATCAACCTACTATTAATGATAAGCCTATGTTAAAGTTTAGAATTCCTAAACTTATGGAAGACACAGAATCATTAATTAAACGTTATGGCTTATTTAGTTCTAGTGGATTGTTATTGAAATTTAAGAACGATCCAGCTGAATATATGTTAAAAGGATTGACTCCAGATAGACAAGGAGTCTTTGTTAGTTTAAAGAACCAAAATCAAACATATAGAAAGAAAATATCTGATTTAGAAAAAGTAAACCGTAAGCCCATTATTGAGAATTCTTCATATTTAAAAGAAATGCCAACAACAGATTCAATAGTAAGTAAACTAGGTAGTACTACTCGTACTGCTGAAAAGGATTTTATCCCTGAATTATCATTTGCATTCAGAGATGCTTTTAGTAGCTTCTTAGATGTTATGCAACATGATAGC
>Ga0315289_10007044_pt1 | contig 16466 bp, 12 predicted proteins | sample YL17G11_40_MG_FD_203452 | JGI IMG/M metagenome (GOLD analysis project Ga0315289, IMG submission 203452) | Sediment microbial communities from Yellowstone Lake, YNP, Wyoming, USA - YL17G11_40 | ecosystem: Environmental > Aquatic > Freshwater > Lake > Sediment | place: USA: Wyoming | collected... | reverse complement strand
AAGAGGCCGGGCCCGAGCCCGCCGCCGCGGCCTGCCGGTCCTCGAGGTCGGCGATCAGCAGCTTGATGAAGAAGTCAGTCTCCTCGGGGTTGGCGACCCAGAGGATCGAGCAGCAGTCGCGGGTCGCCGAGTCGTTGCCCGAGGCCGTGAAGCGGTCGCCGACGTGCAGGACCTGCGAGGGGCTCAGGCCCAGGTAGGCCTTGAGCGCGTCGAGGCCGAGGGACTTGTTGCCGACGTCGACGAAGACGTCGCCGCCGCCGTTAAAGGCGCAGAAGGGGAGCAGAGGAGGCGAGCTGCTGCTGCTCTCGCTGCTGCCCTCGCCCTCGCCCTCGCGCCCTCGGCCCCGGTTGCTCTTGTCCTTCTCCCCCTCCCAGCGCTTCCCGCCGGCCAGCTCCACCTGCACCGAGATGGCCAGATCTTCCAGGACCTCGTAGACCGTGGGAGCGAGCGGCAGGACCCCGACGGCGCGCTCCTTGCGGATCACGCGCACGGGGAGCCTGAGCCTCGCCGCGCCCTCCTCCAGGGCGGCCTGCGCCGCGTCGAGCAGCCTCTCGATCTCCCCGAGCGTCCACGAGGCCATCTCGGGCGACTTCCACTCGGCGTCGGGCACGAAGGCGAGGCGGTGCGAGTGCGGGGAGAAGGAGGGGAGCTGCGTCGAGGGGGAGGCGGCGACGGCGCGGGCGGTGGCGGCGGCGGAGGCGGAGAGGGCTGCCGCTGCCGCTGCCGCGGCTTCGGCAGCGGCGGCTTCCCCGCCGGCGGCAGCGGCGACGGCGGCGTCGGAGGCGCTCGCGGCCTCCGCGGTGATGGAGGCGTGGTGCAGGTGCCTGCGGCGCCTCCTGCGCCTCCGGGCAGCGGCGGAGCCTTCGGACCCGTCGCGGCCGCCCTCGTCGTCGGAGGAGGAGGCCGCGAAATAGTCGAGGTCGCTCGTCGGAGCCCCCTGGCGGGCGCCACGCGGCGCCGGCGACGAGGAGGCCGCGGCCTCGCCCTCGCTGCCCCCCCCCTCCTCGTCCTCGCTGTAGTAGTAGGGGGCGGGCGCGGGCGCGGGGGTGGAGGCGGACGCAGCAGCAGCTGGAGCAGCAGCAGCCCCAGGGGACGAGGCGGACGCGGGAGCGGGAAGGAACCCGGGAGGGGGCACCGCCCGCAGCAGGTAGTTGCACTCGCCGCCCATAATGTGGAACCGGTCCGTCACCGCGCGCGGCAGCCCCCGCGCCGCGAACGCCGCCAGCAGGCCGTGCACGCGCTGCTCGAACCGCGCCGCGTCGCCCGGGTACCCGGCCGCCGTCACGATCGCGACGTCGACGCCCAGCTGCAGCAGGCGCACGATCAGGGCTATCATCTCGTTGTCGTGCTGCATGTGCGCGCCGTCGGCGTACAGGGTGCCGTCGGCGTCGAAGGTCACGAGGCGCAGGCCTGCCGCGGCCGAGGCGTGGACCTGCGCGATGTTGAGGACGTGGCGGAGCTCGGCGAAGTTTGGGGGCACGAACTCGCGGCGCGAGAGCGCGAAGAACTCGTCGTACTCGTTCAGGGCGCCTGGGGGGAGAGAGAGAGAGCGAGAGAGAAGGGGAGAAAGAGCGAAAGGGAGGGGGGTGCGTTTTGGGCGAGGTTTTCCGGGCCTCGAGAGGGGAAGAAAAAAAAAAGCCGAAAGAGGGCAAAACTCAAAAAAGGTTTCTTCTCTCCTCTCCTTCCTCACCTGTCAGGTCCAGCGGCGTGAAGAACGCCCCGATCCCCGGGATCAGCCTCCGCAGCCTCGACCGCGCCGGGTCCGCCCGGTGCTCCCCGACCCACCGGTCCAGCTTCGCCATCACCTCCGCGGCCGAGTGCGTCGCGTGCATCGAGCGCATGAAGTCTATCAGAGCGTCTTGCTCCTTGAGGTGGCCTTTCCGGCGGAGGACCCCCGCGTCGGAGGCCGAGCGGGCGCGGGCTCCGAGCATGTCGGGCTCGGGCGTGTTGAGGAGGTCGGACCAGTAGTCGGCCGCGGCGGCGGCCTCGGCGGTGTCGTCCTCGTCCTCGTCGTCCCCGTCGTCGTCTTCGTTGCCGCCGAGGCCGCGGAGGCCTCCGTTGGAGGAGGTCGAGGCGACGGGGGTGAGGAAGCCGCCGTTGCCGTTGCCTCTGCTGCTGCTGCCTCTGCTGCTGTTGTCGTGAGAGGTGTCGAGGTCCTTTTCGGCAGCTGGGGAGGAGCTGCTCGCGCCGGTGTCGTCGAAGGAGGCCTGCGGCGGCGGCGGCGCGGGTCGCCCCTGCTGCTGTCGAGGGAAAAGAAGACGACGGCGAGGAAGAGGGGGTTGAACTCGACACGCCGCCGCCGACGACGGCATCAGCATAGCTCTCGCCGACGGAATTCGCGTTCCGCCGCAGCCGCTGCGCATCGTCAGACCCTCCATTTCGATCTCGGGTCGCTCGGGAAGAACCTCTTCTCTCAGAGCCAAGAGTTTTGAAGGATCCGAGAGCGCGCGAGCCTTGCCGATTGAGAGGACGGCGCGAAGAGGAAGCGAAGAGTTTGTTTTGATGCTCCTCAATCGGCGAAAACGAAGAAGGGCGCCGAAAACGAATTGGCTCTTTCTACTCGACGAATGCGCGCGCGCGCTCTTTCCCGCTCGATGGAAGAGAGGGTCGAGGCGAGCGCAAGAGAGAGCAGATCCCCGATCGAGGGAGGATACGATTGGCGCGCCCTCTGTTTCAAAACACAGAGGGGAGAGAGAATTGAAACGGACAATGTGAGTTGATTTCAATATTGAAATTATTTCAATATTTTTTCCCGTTCCGATTTCTAGTTTTCATCTCTCCTTCAAAAAAAAAAAAAAAACATCAAGGCCTCTCCCCGACCCCACCAGCGTGGTCCCACACCGCCCTCGCCACCTCCAGGGCCAGAGCCTCGCAGGCCTCCCTAGTGTCCGCCTCGGCGTACACCCGCACGACGTCCTCGGTCCCGCTAGGGCGGGCGAAGGCGCGAGCGAGAGAGGGAGAGCTCTTCGAACCTCTTCGAGCTCCCCCGACGGCGGCCTCGACCGCCACGGCGAGCGCCGCGGGCGCGACCGCGGCCGACTCGTCGTCGGACATCCCCAGGACGCTCCTGTCGGCCACCCGCACGACGCGCTGCCGCGAGGGCAGATCGGTGTACATCCCCTGCCACGCCCCGAAGTCCCACCGCAGGTGCCGCAGGGCCGCGTCGACCAGCAGCAGGCCCGAGAGCGCGTCGCCGACGGCCTGGTTGCTCGCTCTGGCCAGCGCGAGCGCCAGCGCGGCCGGCGACGGCGGGGCGGGGCGGGCGCCGCGCCCCGCGCCCGCCCCCGGCCCCAGCTCCTTCTCTCTCTGCCTCCGGGCGACGCGCAGCAGGCGCGGGGACAGCAGCAGCGCGCCGTGGCCGTTGGCCTCGAAGTAGACCCCGACGTCGAACTTCTCGGCGGCGGCGTGGAGGTGCTTGACGCCCGTCCGGGCGAGCGGCGCGGCGGCGGCGGAGGGCTCCGAGGGTCCCGCTCCGTCGCCGCTGGGGCGCGAGAGCAGGGCCTTGGCGGCGAACGCCCGCGCCGCGCCGTTGGCGTACGCCGTCTGCACCTGCCCGATCGTCAGAGGGGATCCTTCCCCCTGCTCCTCGGCCGCGCGGCTCAGTCCCCTGGCCAGGATCTTCTCCTTGACGAAGAGCGCGAGCAGCGACGCGATCCTGTCGCCGTCGAGGAGGCTCACCCCGTCCTTGTCGCTCCCGGCTCCGGCTCCGGCTATAGCTGCGGCGGGAGCAGAGAAGAACACGACGCGGTCGGCGTCCCCGTCGAGGGAGGCGCACATAGACCTGGGGGGCAGAGAAACGACGGCGCCGTTTTCGCTTTCGTCGTCGCCGCCTTTTCCGCCGCCGACCACTCTCATCCCGTCAGGCAGCTCCCTCGTCTTCTGCACAAAGTCGGAGCCCCTGCGGTGGTTGAGCGCCTCAGGGTCCCTCTTCGATACCTCTTCCCCGTTCGCGACGCGGAGCAGCAGCCCCGCGCGCTCGCACTTGGCCGCGAGCCTCGAGGCTGCGCCGCCGCCGACGCCCGCGGCCGCGTCGACAAACAGAAGCCTCTCCTCTTCGTTCCCGTCTCCCTTCGCTTTCGTCGTGAGGGGCTCCGTCCCGGCGACCAGTTCGGCGTGGCCCCGCGACAGTTCGTCGTAGTAGTCCTCCAGGGTCGGGCGCGGCCCTCCGGTGTTCGCGGCGGCGACCAGCCAGTGCAGCTGCGGCGTCGTCATCTCGCCCAGGACCTCGGCCGAGGCGCCGCCGGCCTCGGCGCCGGCCTTCGCCGCGGCCGCGAGCCCCGGGGAGGAGGGGCGGGAGTCGTGCGCGATCCAGACGACGGGGCGAGGAGGAGAAACAGCCGAGGAGGAGGAGGAGGAGGGGGAGGGAGAAGCTTCCGCGAGCGCTTCCTCGAAGAGCGCTCGCGAGAGCGCCTCGAGCGCGGCGCCGCCGTCGGCCCTCGCGAGCCTGTCCGCCCGTGGCTCCCAGCGCTGGTCGAGGACGTGGCCGCTCGGGTCTATGAGCTTGACCCCGTTGTCCCTGGGCGGGTTGTGCGAGGCCGTCACGCAGATCCCGGTGACGGCGCCGCCCTTGGAGAGGGAGCGCGCGGCCATCAGGACGCCGCAGCTGATGACGAGTTTGAAGAGTTTTTGTTTTTTTGAAATGGAGGTTGAAGAGGTTGAGAATTTCAAAAAAAGCAAACTCCGTCGCGGCGAAGAGTTTCTTTTGCATTCGTTTCTTCTCTTTCTCTCTCTCTCTCTCTCTCTTTCTCTCTCGATTCGCTCACCGAAATAGCGTCGAGTCCAGCAGGCTCGCTTCAGCCCTAAATCCCGCCGTACCGTAAGAAGGCATGAAAGCAGCAGGCTTGCGGAAGGCCGCAGAGGCCGCCGAAACGGTTCTTGCGATGTCGACGGCCGATTCGACCTTCATCGCGTCGATGAGATCGTTCGAGCTCCTCTCGTCGTTCTCCGATTCTTTCGAAGCTGCTGTAGCCGAAGTCCGGGCGCACATTCGCTGACAGAAGCAGTGGACGACGCGGCCGCGATGATTCTGAATCAGAAACGCGTCGTCAATTCGAACAAAGGGGACACGGGTCTTTTCTCCTTACAACAAAAAAGAAAATAAGAAGTGAGCAGCAAAAGTTCGTGCAATTTCTCTCTACTCCTTCAAACCTCCCTCCCTCTCTTGCCCTCTTTTTTCTTTGTCGATTCTGTTCATCCCTCGCTCTCTCCTCTCTCTCACGCACTCTCTCTCCCCCCAAAAAGAATTCAAATCTCGAAAACACACATTTTTATTTTTGTTGGACCTGCGCGAAAACTCTCTCCAAAACCTAAAAAAAAAACCTCGCGTTTTTTTTTCAAAAATCCCACATTCTTACTTGCCCGCGACCTTCTTGGCGGCGGCGACGACGGCGTCCTTGGTGATCCCAAACTTGGCGTACAGGATGTCGGCCGGAGCAGACGCGCCGAACGAGTCGATGCCGATCTGAGCGCCGTCGGAGCCGGTGTAGCGCTCCCAGCCGTAGGTCGACCCGGCCTCGACCGACACGCGCGCGCGGCAGGCCTTGGGCAGCACCGACTCCTTGTACGCCGCGGACTGCTCGTCAAAGATCTCCGTGCAGGGCATCGAGACGACGCGCACCTTCATGCCGGCCGCCTCGAGGTCCTTGGCCGCGTCGACGGCCATCGTCAGCTCCGAGCCCGTCGCGATCAGGATGACGTCGGGGGCGACGCCCTCGCCGGCGTTGCCGGCGCAGATGTAGCCGCCCTTGGCGGCCTTGTCGATCGACGAGCCCGCCTGGTTGGGCATGCCCTGGCGCGACAGCGCGAGCGTCGAGGGGCGCCTCTTGCCCTGGGGGTTGATCCCGTTGGCGTTCTCGACGGCGACGCGGTACATGGCGGCGGTCTCGTTGCCGTCGCCGGGCCTCATCGTCAGCATCGAGGGCATCGCGCGGAACGACGCGAGGTGCTCGATCGGCTGGTGGGTCGGGCCGTCCTCCCCGAGGCCGATGGAGTCGTGGGTCATCACGTAGATGACTCCGGCCTGCGACAGCGCGGACATGCGCATCGCCGAACGCATGTAGTCGGTGAAGATGAAGAAGGTCGCGCAGTAGGGGATCAGCCCGGTGTCGTGCAGCGCGAGGCCGTTGCAGATCGCGCCCATCGCGTGCTCGCGGACGCCAAAGCGCAGGTTGCGCTCGGCGTACGAGTTCTTCTGGAAGTCGCCGTGCATCTTCATCAGCGTCATGTTGGAGGGGGCGAGGTCGGCCGAGCCTCCGAGGAAGCCTGTTTTTTTTTCAAGTTTGGTTGGGGAGTTGGGGTGGAGCGAGCGAGCGAGAGAAACGGAGAAAGGGGAAAAAGGGTGAGTGTTTTTTGAACGAGGTTTTTGAAAAAAAGCTGAAAAGGAAAGTTTTTCGTCTGCTCTCCGCGAAAAAAAAAAGCGAAACGAAGAGACTCACCGGGGAGCGCCGGCGCGAGCGCGTTGAGCATCGTCTGCGAGTGCAGGCGCGTGGCCAGGCCCTTGTCCTCGGGCGTGAACGACGGCAGGGACTTCTCCCAGCCGGCGGGGAGCTTGTTCGACAACAGGCTCTGCAGCTCGGCGCCCTCGGCGGGGTACTTCTTGACGTAGTTCGCCAGCGTCGTCTTCCACTCGGCCTCGGCGGCCTTGCCGCGGGTGCCGGCCTTGCCGAAGACGTCGTACGCGGCCTTGGGGACCTGGGTAAAGGTGGTGTTTGAGCAGGGAGGTGGAGAAAGAGGGCACCGAGAGAAAGAAAAGAAGTGAGTTTATTTTTTCATCAAACAAAGTCGATGTTCGACCCCGAAAGAAAGGAAGAGAAAAAAAGAAAACAGAAGAGGAAAAGAAAACGACTTGTGCTTACCTCGAACGCTCCGTACTTCCAGCCGAGGTTCTCGCGCGTGGCGGCGGTCTCGTCCTTGCCGAGGGGGGCGCCTACAAGATTTAAGAATAGGGCGAGAGAGAGAGAGAGAGAGAGAGAGAGAGAGAGAGAGAGAGAGAGAGAGAGAGAGAGAGAGAGAGAGAGAGAGAGAGAGAGAGAGAGAGAGAGAGAGAGAAGAGGAATGTGAGTTTTTGAGTCTCCTTTCGTCGTCGCCCGAGCTCGAAAAAAAAAAACCTGAAAAACTTTAAGAAAAAACTTCTCCTTACCGTGCACGTCGTGCGAGTCGGCCTTGTTCGGCGACCCGTACCCGATCAGCGTCGACACCTTAATCATCGACGGCTTGTCCGTGACCGACTTGGCCGTCTCGATCGCCTTGCGGATCGCGTCGAGGTCGGTGTTGCCGTCGGCGACGTGCTGCGTGTGCCAGCCGAGCGCATCAAAGCGCGCCGAGACGTCCTCGGTGAACGAGATGTCGGTGTGGCCGTCGATCGAGATCTTGTTGTCGTCGTAGAGGACGATGAGCTTGCCGAGGCCCCAGTGGCCCGCGAGGGAGGCGGCCTCGGTGGAGATGCCCTCCATGTTGCAGCCTGAGGTGGGTGGAATGTTTTTTTTGTTTGGTAAAAGGTGAGTTTTTTTTCTTTCTTCCGTTTTTCGCCGCCTTCTCTCCGCTCGCACGCTCGAAGAAAAAAAACCCTTCTCTTCTTCTCTTACCGTCGCCCATGATGCAGTAGGTGTAGTGGTCCACGACCTTGGCGTCGGGCTTGTTGAAGCGGGCCGCGAGGTGGGCCTCGGCCGCAGCGAGGCCGACGGCGTTGCAGATGCCCTGGCCGAGCGGGCCTTGGTTGCGTTTTGAGTTTTTTTTTGAGGAGTTTTTTTGGAGTGAGTGAAGAGGAAAGAGAAGAAGAGGAAAAAGAAGAGGAAAAAAATCGTCAATCGCCTCTTCTCCGCGCCGACACCGGCTCCCGTGCCCGCATGCTCAATCACGTCCCACCAGAGCGCATTGCGAGGTCGATCAGGTGCTCAGGCGAAGCGGCGAGGGGCGCGAAGCCATATGAGGGATCGTGCCCACGTCGAAGCGCGCCCTTTCGATCTGGAGGCCCTCCTCTCTCTTCGGAGAGCAGAGCAGAGCAAGAGCAAAAAAAAAGGAAAAAAGGAAAAAAAAGGAAAAAAAGGCATCATCAATTCTCTCACCAGTGGTGACCTCGATACCCTTGGTCTCAAAGTTCTCCGGGTGGCCGGGGGTCATGGAGCCCCACTGGCGGAACTGCTTGAGCTGGTCGATCTGTTGAAGGTCGGAGGGGGGAGGTGGAAAGTGCCGGGAGGGGGCGCGGCGGGGGGGGGGGGGGAGAAGGTTTAAGGTGAGAAGGGAAATGAAGGTCGACAGAGGACCAAGAAAGAGAGCGAACGCACGCGGAGCGAGCGAGCGAGGAAACCACGAAAGGGGAGCAAATGCTCCCTTCTTCGACAGGGAATGTGGGGCAGCAAAGCCTTTGCTGCCTTTTTTCTTTGGTCCGAGAGAAAAAAATGAGTCCGCTTCTCTCCTCGGGAGGCAGCAGCAGAACGATCGACGGAGACGAGGGCAAGCGAAAGCGCGATCAAGGACACGAGCCGGTTGCCCTTGCGCGTCAACGCTAGCCAACGCTCGCTCGGCTCGACGCTCGACTCTGCCGACGGCTTCTCAAAACCTCATCCGTATCGTCGCAAGGCGGCGGGGTATTTGCGCATTGCTTTCTATTTTTTTGGCATTTGCGACGAGCTGTCGACGAATACTTTCCATCGACGCAAAGGGTAAAGCACGCCGACGGCAAGTAGGCCCTCTGCGGCACCCGCCGAATCCCAATCAAAAAGAAGAGCGCCGAGAAAGGTCTTCGTCTTTCGCACCACCACCAACAACCTCTCGCTGAGAAAAAAAAAAAACGCACCGTCATCTCCGGGTAGCCGAGCAGGTGCAGCAGCGAGTACTGCAGCATCGAGCCGTGGCCGGCGGACAGCACGAACCTGTCCCTGTCGGCCCACTTGGGGTCCTCCGGGTTGAGCTTCATGTACTCGGAGAAGAGCACGGTCGCCATCGGGGCGCACCCCATCGGCAGGCCGGGGTGGCCAGAGTTGGCGGCGTTGACGCCGTCGATCGACAGGAAGCGGACGGCGTTGATGGCCTCGCCGATGTCCCCGGGGATCTGCTTGGCGACGTACTTGACCGCGGTGGCCGAGGGCGCGGCCTGGGCGAGGACGACGCGCGAGGCGGCGGAGCGCTTGGCGACGGCCGGGGCGGCGGCGACGAGCGAGGAGCGGCGGCCGGAGATGGCAGCGGCGCGGGGGGCGGCGACGGCGGCGGCGCGGGCCGGGGCGGCGGCGGCGGCGCGTGCGCCGCGGACGGCCGCGCATGGCTTGGTCATGGAGACGGTGGTCTGCATAGCTGGGACGGAAACGAGAGGAAGGGAAAGTTTCGTGCGGGAAAAGGGAAGACGAAAAGAGATTTCTGAGGCTAGCAGCGTCCGTCCCCTTGAAGGCGAAAGAAAACCTAAGGAAAAGAAGAAGAAAAAAAAACTCGGTCGTCACTCTCAAACTCGGGGCCGAAGTCGAGACCATAGCATTTCGTTTTCGCAAGGTCTTCCTCTCCGAAAGAAGCCAGTTGTTTCACCGAGCGGAGAGCTCGAGAGGCGCAGCAGCGTCGCGAGCGAGTGCGGCGAGCCTCGCCTACTTCGACGCCCTCACCTGCCGCGAGGACCTCGGAGGCCAGCTCGGCAACCCCGAAGTGATCGAGCCGCGCGCCTCGGCCGCGGCCGTCCGAGCTCCACTCTCTCGATTGATCCCTCCACTCTTTTCAATTGCTCGTCTATTTCTCCCCTCGCCAACGCAGAGCGTCCGCGAGCAGAGTGTGTTCGGATCCGGAAGCAAAAAAACTCCTCGCGTGATCTGTACTTCTCTCTGAGATGCCGCCAGTCCGCCGCTCCACGCGGCTCTCCTCGCCGGCGAGATCGGCGGCGTCGACGATCGAGAAGAAGACAACGCCTTCGTCCTCCTCCACCTCCACCTCTTCCGCTTCCGCGCAGAAGAAGAAGACCCCCCACTTCGAGTTCGGAGGCCCCGTGGGCACCACGGCCATGCTCCTCGGCCTGCCCGCGGTCTGCTACGGCCTCGTCGCCGCGTGCAACCCCGGGGGCTGCTCCCTCGACCCGAAGACCTGGCACTCGCCGCTCGACTTCGTCCCCGGGAGAGGGTCTCCCTTCCTCGCCTCGTTCGCCGCCGTCGCGCTGTGGTTCGCGGCCCAGGCCGCGCTCCACCTCCTGCTCCCCGGCCCGAGGATCGAGGGCGTCTCGCTCCCCGACGGAAGGAGGCTCCGGTACAAGCTGACCGGGTTCAGGAACCTGCTCGCCACGCTCGCCGTCGCGTTGGCCGTCGGCCTCAGGGAAAACCCGGCGACGGGGGAGCCCTGGCTCGCGCTCTGCTACGATTACTACGTCCCGCTGCTGACCGCCGCCGTGGCGTTCTCCAGCCTGCTCTCCGTGGCGCTCTACGCCGCGTCTTTCAGGGGCGGGAGCGGGGGGAAGAAAAAATGGGCGTCGGCGACGAAGCCGCTCCTCGCCTCCCACGGCGACACGGGCTGCGCCGCCTACGACTTCTTCATGGGCCGCGAGCTCAACCCGCGGTCTTCGTTCACAGGAGACTTCGACTGGAAGGAGTTCTGCGAGCTGTACCCGGGCCTGATCGGGTGGGTCGTCCTCGACCTGGGCTGCGCGGCGAAGCAGTGGGCGACGGCGAGAGCGGGAGCGGGGGGCCCGAGCGTTGGCGTCGGCGGCGTCGGCGGGCTCCTCTCGTCGCTGCTCGCCGCGGTCTCGAAGAAGCCGCCGACCTCGGCCTCGCCCCTCTCCGGCCTTTCGCCCTCGATGGCCCTGGTCTGCGCCTTCCACGCCGCCTACGTCGCTGACGCCCTGTGGCACGAGCGCGCGATCCTGACGACGATGGACGTCACGACCGACGGCTTCGGCTTCATGCTCGCGTTTGGCGACCTCGCGTGGGTGCCCTTCACCTACTCTCTCCAGGCCCGATACCTGGTCGATTACCCCAGCCGGTTGAGCGTCGCTGCGATCGCGGCGATCCTGCTGCTCAACGCCGGGGCGTACGCGATCTTCAGGGGGTCCAACTCGCAGAAGGACGCCTTCCGGCGCGACCCGGGCGCGCCCTCCGTGAGGCACCTGCGCACGCTCGAGACGCGCACCGGCAGGAAGCTGCTCGTGTCGGGCTGGTGGGGCGTCGCCCGGCACGTTAACTACTTTGGCGACTGGCTCCTGGGGTGGTCGTGGTGCCTGCCCTGTGGATTCGCGCACGCCGTGCCGTACTTTTACGTCGCCTACTTCGCCGGGCTGCTGCTGCACCGCGACCGCAGGGACGGGAAGAGCTGCGCGGCCAAGTACGGGAAAGACTGGGAGAGGTACTGCAAGATTGTCAGGTGGAGGATCGTGCCTTTCGTTTACTGATAATTCGAGTGCAAAAAACGAAAGAGGCGGCGGCGTTTCCTCCGGTCTGGATTGCTTCGGCGGAGGAGAGGGAGTTGGTGGAGGTCGAGTTTTTTTCTTTCTTTTCAACTCTCTCTCTCTGTCTTTTCTCTATCTTCTTCCCCGCTGCTGCCTCTCCCGTCTTCTCTCTTCATCTTTACTCCCCTTTCCAATCGAATGCTCGCCTCCTCTCGAATCGCGTCGCCCTCGGCGATGGCGCCGCTGGCTGCTGGCAGCCGGCAAACTGCCGCCGCTGCCTCCTCTGCTGCTTCGACAACGACGCCGGCGAGTTTGATGGCATCGAAATTCCCTCGCCGCACTTCTTGCTTTGCTCTCTCCCAGCAGCTGCTCCCTCTCCGCCCCCCGCAGCAGCGCACGGTCACCGCGGCAGCGGCCCCCGGCGAAGTGTCGACAGCCAGTGCGTTGTTGTTTTTGGCGTCGAAAGAAGAAGGAGGGGCGAATCAAAGGCAAAGAGGATACGGAAGAGGTCTCCTCCGTTCGCATGCTCGACCCTTTCGCTCAAACAAACGAAAAAAACTCGACGGTAAAAAAACAACAGCCAAACCCCTCGAGCTCCACGTCGGGCCCACGACCCTGTCCCTGCCCTTCAACCAGCAGCGGGCCGCGGAGCTCAAGGCGGCCCTGGCCCTCCTGCTCGCCACGTTCGCCGAGAAGGCCAAGGCCGAGAGGCCCAAGCGGTGGCAGGCGCTGGAGTACAAGTTCAGAAACGGCGACGGCGACGACGGAGGCGCGACGCCTCCGGGCCTCGCGCTCTTCGAGGTGTTTTGCAACCCCAACGCCGCCGCGAGCCCGTTCGACGCCAAGGTGCTCGTGACGGTCAAGTCAACGGAGGGAGGAGTCGGCTTCACGACGGAGGCGCCGCTCTCGGCGCTGAGGGCCGACCTCGACGCTTATTGAAAGAAAAAAAACTTGTTTTTTTTCAAGACTCTTTTCGATTTCGTGTCCCTTTAAAATCTTCTTGTCGATGGGTTTTCAGCCCCCGTGTGCTGTCCGATTTGCTCCTTTCTGGTTCAAAAAGATACATAGTTTACAGTTGCCTTTCCGAGAGCTCCTCTCCTTCTCGGTTCTCTCTCTTCTCTCTCTCGTTTAGTGCCACGGCCGGTCGGCAGCGCCCTCGTCGTCGGCGACGCCCCCGCCCCTCTTTCCTCCTCCTCCTCCTCCTCCTCCTCCTCCGCCGCCGCCGCCGCTCTTCCTCCCCTTCAGCTGCGCCTCCAGCTGCGCCCAGGGATTCTCGAGCATCCTAGGGGACACGAAGGCCGAAACGGAGAGGAGGTCGTCGCGAGTCGGGCCCTGTATCCCTCCTCCTCCTCCTCCTCCGCTGCCGCCGCCGCGACCGCCGCCGCCTCCAAAGCCGGCGCCGCGGCCGCCAAAGCCAAAGCCGCGGCCTCCTCGCCCGCGTCCGCCCCTGCACCCGCCGCCGCCGAAGCCTCCGCCGTCAAAGCCTCCCCCTCCGCCTCCGCCGCCCCCGTAAAACTGCTGCTGCTGCTGCTGCCAGGTGTGGCCAGAGTGCGGCGGCGGCGGTGGCAGAGCAAAACCTCCGGCTCCTCCTCCGGGCCCCGGCTGCAGGTGCCGATACTGCGGACGGAACGGCATCCCGCCCATCGGATGCTGCGGAGGGAAGGGATGCGGAGGGAAGAAGCCCCCTCCTCCTGATCCCTGCTGAAACTGCTGCTGCTGCTGCTGAAACCGCTGCTGCTGAAACTGCTGCTGCTGCTGCTGCTGCTGCTGCCAGTCCCCCCTTCCTCGACCTCGACCACCTCCGCTGCCGCCTCCTCCGCCGGCGCCCGCCGCGGCCGCGGCAGCGGCCACCGCCGACGCCGCCGCGGCACCTGCCCGCATGGCGCCAACGGGGTCCGAGTAGAATCCTCCTCCTCCGGAGGAGGACGACGAAGAAAGACCCGCGCCCGCCGCTGCCGCAGCCGCCGCCGCTGCTCCGGAGTCGAGCGACGGCGGCGGCAGGCGCCGCTTCTCCGCTCCGTCGTTCCCTCCTCCGTCCCCTCCTTCTCCAGCTGCCGAAGCCTCCTCGCGGAGGGCTCTGAGGCGCTTGCGCCGGTCGTCGGGGGCCTCCTCACCGGGCATCCTGTCTTCGGAGGCGAAGGGGAAAACGTTGAAAGGAAGAAGAGGAAGAAGAAGAAGAGGGAGAAGAAGAAGAGGAAGAAGAGGAAGCAGGTCGCTCTCCGGGATGCGCTCTCGCTCTCTCTTTCGCTCTTCTTTGATGGTTTTCGTTTCCCCCTTTCTTTTTAATGCTCAAGAGCCCGAAACTGAGATTTCAAAAGACCTTGCTCGAGAGCATAAGCGCCAGCGCGCACCAGCGATCAAGAGGGAAAGAACAGCGGAAGGGAGAGAGGCAGAGAGAGGGCGCAAAGCCCAGTGATTGCACTTGGACTCGGCCGGAAAAAGAAAGGAGAGTGTGGAAACAGAATCAGCGAACCCCCCTTTTTTTTTCCCTCTTGCCCTTTTCTCCTTCAGAACACAAACAGCGCGCCTTCTTCTTTCGCGTGCCCCAACTTTGCAGACATATTCGTGTGGTAGAACGTCAGGTGAGTGCGATTGGATTTCGAGCGAGAGAGTCTGGAGGGAGAGAAAACGTGAAGAGAGAGGGAGAGCCGAGAGCAGGGGGTTTCCCCCGCGAGCGGAAAGAGGCGAGGGTTGAAAGAAGCATTCGCTGGCCGGCATTTCTAAGGCGACCTCCAAAGAGGGGAAACGCGTTCCTTTTCTCCGCTGTCCGCTTCTTTTCTCTCTTTTCTCCCCTGGAGAGAATCGAGCTACGGAGTGCTTACGAGCACTGCAACGCAATTGGAGTGGATTCGAGGCGCGACAAGGGGCGAGTTTGTTCATGGAGCGAGAAAAAGGCCATCGCTGGCGGACGACGGACGACACCCTCACCGAAAAAAAAAACAACTCACTGGAGAAAAAAAACAGGGAAAAACTACTCGCTTTCACAAGCTAGACGCGCCCCCCTCAAAAGCTCTCACGAGATGGCCGCCACGATGCTGGCGATGCCCCTGGACGGTAAGGATTGAAATCGGAATCAGAGTCGGGGAGAGGCAGCAGGGAGAGGAAGAAGAAACATTCAATAAAAAACTCGCTACCCCCCAAGTCGCCTCCATTCGCTCTCTCTCTCTCGCCCCCTTTTGACCTCCTCCGTCGCCGCCGTTGGCGGCGGCGGCTGAGGTGGGGCCTCTTCTCTTTTTTCCCCTCTCTGCTCCTCTCAGCTCTCTCCCTCTCTCTCCTTCTCCCTCCCCCTCTTCCCCTTTTACTTGCTCACGCCTCTCCGCCCTCTCGAAAATGAAAAAAACGTGTCGTCGATTCCAACAAAACTCAAAAACAGTGGCCGACCTGACCGCCACCAGCAGCGACCTCCACGCCCTGACGGCGCCTTCTTCTCCCCTCCCTCTGCTCGCCGAGCCGCCCTCGCCGCTCTTCCCGGCCCCCGGCGCCCTCGTCTTCCCCGGGAAAGATATCCTCGCCGCTGAAAGACGATCAGGCGGCGAGCCCGTCGACGGAGACAGCGACGGAGAGGAGGAGGAGGAGTCTGGAGACGTGAGTTTTTTTATTTTGGAAAAGAAAAAGAGAAGAGGGAGAAAAGAGAAGGAAAAAACGCGGCTGTTCCTTCCTCTTCTTCTTCTTCTTCTTCTTCTTCTTCTTCTTCCTTTCGCTCACCACTCCTGCTCGATCTCTCCATCAACTTGAAAAAAACCACAAAAAACAGGATGACGCCGAAGAGGACGTTGGAGAAGAGGAGGAAGACGCGGAGGAAGAAAACCCCGAAAGCGACGGCGACGGCGACGTTGACGAGGGCGCCGAGGCCGAGGAGGAGGAGGGAGGGGAGGCAGAGGACGACGATGACGACGAGGATGACCCCGAGGAGTCCGAGGACCTCGGCGACGAGGACAGCGAAGAGGAAGAGACCGATGACGTGAGTTGGACAGAGAGAGAGAGAGAGAGAGAGAGAGATTGAGAGAAGGAGAGATGAGATAGGCGCCTGTCCAACTTTCCCTGCTTTCTTTTCTTTCACTCACGCACCATTTTTTCTTTTCTTTTTGCTTCTCCAATCAAAACGCGATGTTTCCCAAAACAGGACGACTTCGACGAGGAGGATGACGACGACGAAGAGGACCTCAAGGACGACGAAGAGGCCGCCGAGGAGGAGGAGGAGGAGGACGACGGCGACGAGGACGACGAGCTCGTCGCGGAGGAAGAGGAAGACGGGTCCGACCCGGAGGAGGTCGACGACGACGACGGTGAGGCAACCAGAGGAGGCGACGGAGGCCGCAAGCGCGCCAGCCTTGGCACCGCCGCGCTGCTCTCTACGAAGCCGCTCTCGGACGACGAGGAGGGCGGGGAGTACTCCGAGTCCGAGGAGCCCGAGAGTGGTGAGGATGGAGGGGAGAGAAAGAGAAGAGTTTTATCTATTTCTTTGTTTTGTTTTTTCCCGACCTCGAAAGCACGCTCGCTCACTGCGCTCTTTTTCGAAAAAAAAAACACCAAATCAAAAACCCAATCAAACAAACAGAGGACGTCACCGACGACGACGAGGAGGGCGGCGCTGCCCCGCCGTCCAAGCGCGCGAAGCGAGGGTCCGCGGCCGAGGAGGAGGAGGAGGAGGAGGAGGAGGAAGAGGTGAGTTGATTTGAGCAAAAGAGAGAGCAAGGGAATAGTTATCAACATTTCCGCCCCTTCTTAAAATTCACTGAATGCCTCACTTCTTCTCTCTTCTCAACAATTTCAACAGGACGAGGACGACGAGGATGACGAGGAGGAGTAGAGATGAATTGGAGAACGGGGCTAGGAATAGCCCCTCGAGGGAGAAGGGAGAGATAAAAGAAAACAGCGACAGAGAAAAAAGAGAGAGAGTTTTTGAGATTTTCATTTGCGAGCGCGAAGAGAGGAGAAGAGGAGAAACACTCCGTTATTCCGACATCCTCTTCCGCAAGTCCCCTCGTTCTTTTTTATGTTTGCGAGACAGAGAGAGAGAGGCAGAGAGAGAGATGGAGAGAGAGAGAGAGAGAGAGAGAGAGAGAGAGAGAGAGAGAGAGAGAGAGAGAGAGAGAGAGAGAGAGAGAGAGAGAGAGAG
>Ga0315289_10007043_pt1 | contig 16467 bp, 8 predicted proteins | sample YL17G11_40_MG_FD_203452 | JGI IMG/M metagenome (GOLD analysis project Ga0315289, IMG submission 203452) | Sediment microbial communities from Yellowstone Lake, YNP, Wyoming, USA - YL17G11_40 | ecosystem: Environmental > Aquatic > Freshwater > Lake > Sediment | place: USA: Wyoming | collected... | reverse complement strand
AGGTGCCATGCCCACGCTTGTCGCGGGCATCTAAAGCATCACGAGAGAGCCAAGCATGGCCACACAAGCGTGGCCATGGCACCCGGCAACTTACGGCAAAATGCAGGGTACACGTTAGGCCGCAAATCTGCGGCCTACAGCTCTTACGCAGGAACTACCTATAAACAAGTTAGGCGAGAGAGGGGGACATTTCCCGTGGAATTGCAGACGGTCGGCGATGTCCTGTTCTGGAGCTACGCCAATCTCGCTATGGCACACGCGGCCGTCATGCACGGAACTGCCAAGTTCACGCGAACGCACTTCATGATCCGAAGCCGCTTGTTCAAGGGTCTGCGAGAGGGCACTATGGATTTGGGCTCACTTTTCGACGACGACCGAACGAAGCTCGTGATGCCGAGGGCGTGCTGCTATTGTGGTGCCGAAGGCAGGCTGTCCCTCGATCACTTGATTCCGACCGCGAAGGGAGGCCCGGAAACCGGCGACAACGCCGTCTGGGCGTGCCGCCGGTGCAACAGTTCCAAAGGAGCCCGCGACATCCTCCAATGGTACGCTGCCCGTCGGCGGTTTCCACCGTTGCTTCTGCTGCGACGCTATCTAAAATTGGCGGTGGACTATTGCCGCACCCGCGGACTTATCGCGTGTTCGTTGTCCGCCGCGCCGCCCCTTCCGTTCGACTTGGCAGCGATTCCGCGACAGTTTCCATCGCCTTCAGGACTCGTGTTGTGGCAGGATCCGAGTTCGCTGTCCGTCGCACCTCGCGCGAGAAGTCTACATTTTGGCAATCGGGGTGAAGGAAAGAAATAAACTGTACATTGGGGGAAAGGAATTTGTCTCATGAAAATTGCACCGATTGCTGAGATTAAAGCCCAGTTTAGTTCGTTTGTGAAAGCCTCTAAAGAAGAGCCGGTGATTGTAACCAAAAATGGTAAACCTGTCGCCGTTTTATTGGCTATTTCAGATGAAGATGAGATAGAGCGTTTGCTGCTGGCGTATTCAAAAAAGTTTCGAGCCTTACTGCAAGCGGCTGAACAGCGCATACAGGAGACAGGTGGGATCCGTCACCAAGATTTCTGGAAAGCTATTGAGGCTGAAACGACTTCAGAAAGTAAGGGTGTCTCAGCAGGGAAGTCGAAGAAGTCGAAACGGGGACGCAGCTAGATTCGAAACCGGGACGCAGCTAGTTGTTGGCTCCGGGCAACTGTATGATTGGCTTACCACTCGATGGTTAGCGTGTCGCCGGCGGTGAGCAGCACATCGCGCGGGAAGACGAAATGGCACTGGCCGTCGGACGTTTCCAGCGTGTGCGGGACGGCTCCGCCGGCCAGAGTGACGGTGGCATGGACTGGCGGCTGTTGGCCGGCCAGTCCCAGCGACAGCCGCCGCAGGCGTAACTTGCCGTACTTCAGTACGATCTGCGCCTTTTGCCCTTTCGCATCAGACTGCTGCGCGAACGTGCCCCAGCCTTCGGCCGCCGTGAAGGCGGCACGGAAGTCCTCGGGCTTTAGCCGCGGATCGAAGCCGAGTTCTCCCTTCGGCCCGTGATAGCGAAAGCCGCAGGCCGCCAAATACACGCCGTAACTTGCCATGCTGCGGGCGTAGTGGTCGCCGCACTCGATTTCGTTGTACGGATTGCGCCGCAGCGGGTGATGACGATCGTGCAGCATCCGCGCGACGGCCAGGCCTTCGGTGAGCATTCCTTCCCAAAGCATGTGGCCGGCCACCTGGTACTCGAAGCCGTTCATGCACTCGTTGAAATAGCCGGCAACGCCCGGTATCCGACGGCCCTTGCCCTGGGCCTCGGCAAAGGTCCAGTCGGCGCGGGGAAAGGTACACATGATCAAACCGCCCTCGCCGGGCATCGCATACCAGCGGCCCGGCTTGTTGGCTTCGCGGAAAGGGCCGACGTCGGGCGTGAAGTTGTACTTCCACAGGGCCTTCAGTGCCGCACGGGCGTGCTCGGCCGAGAACACCCGCCCCAGCCCCACTTGGAAGGCCCAGCTTTGACCGAACACCTGGTCGATGTGGCAACCGGTGCCCGAATTGATAGCCTCGGGATGCTGAGGATCGGGCCGATTGACGAAATACTCGCCGCTGAACAACAACTCGGCGATCCGCTGCCGGCCTTTCTCCACAATCGCGCGGCACCGCTGGGCAAACTCCGCATCGCTCAATTCGTCGGCCATGTGGGCTCCGGCCAGCAAGGCCGCCAGGTACAGCCCGCTCAGCCAGGCCACCGGCCCGTGCCAATCGGCGTCGAGCGTATTGTGCTGGGCGCCTTCGATCAGGCCGTCGCCGTTGCCGTCGCAATCGATCAGGAACTCCAGGGCCTTCTTCGCCTTGGGCCAGAGGCGGCGGAGGAAGGCATCGTCGGCCGACATCTGGTGCTCGCGGTACGTGCGGAGGATGACGCCCGCCTGGCCGTCGATGGCCGGCTTGCGTTGGAACTCGCCGCGGAAGCCCATCTTTCCCGAGGCCGGATCGAAGGCCACCTCCTCGGCGAAATCAGCATGCTCGCGCAGGATCCGTTCCAACTCGGGAAACAGCCGGCCTACCGCCTGCGCGTAGTGCCACACGTGGGTGCAGGTGCCCGGACAACAGCCCACCCCTTCCCAGCCGTAGAACCGGCCGTTGGCAAAACGGTGGCAGGTGCTGGTGGCCAGGATCGACGTGTTGACGAACGTGCGCTCGAGAAACCACCAGGGGAGCGTGGAATCGTACCAGGTGTCGTGCCAGAGTTTCGTTTGCCGATACAGCTCGGCCAGTCGCCCAGCGACCTGCCGGGCCGCCTCGACCGCCGAGGAGAACCGCGTGGCGTAGTATCGCCCCAGCTTCTTGACTTCCTTCGGGAAGGCCATGCGAAGATTGGGGAAGTGCCAAGCGATGATGAACGTGACGGTCGCCGATTGGCCGGCGGCCAGCTTCAACTTCCGCCCTAGCAGGCCGACGAGTTTCTCACCCCAAGGCCGTTGTGCGATTGCCTCGGACTGCACGACCGGCTCACCGCGTTCGTCGAGTCTGCCCGCCGCCACGGCGCGGTCGTCGGCGCGGGGTTCGAGGAGGGCCAGGGTCATGGTGCCGAAGTCGGGCAGTACCTCCAGCGGCAGATCCGCTCCGCGCGGCGTGTCGCAGAACTCGATCTGGTCCACGTCGATGTGCCCCCACGCGCCGCTGGCCGCATCCACGATTTCGATGCGGGCTTTCTTGCCCGCCAGGTCGGCCACGTTCCATTGGGTCCACTCTATCGTGTCGGCGTTCTTGCCGGTGGCCCTCCGCACCACTTGCCCCTCGACCAGCAGGTTCACGCACGTTTGCTGCGGATGGTTGCCGCCGCCCAGCAGGAAGCAAATGTAGCGCCGCTCGATCGTAAACTCGGGAGAGATCAGCTTGCCGGTGAGGGCATCGGTGCCGGTCCAACTGTTGACGAGCCCCTTGCCCAGGAAGCCCGCGAGCCTCTGATTCTTTCGCGGCCCGCGGGCGGGGCCGTCGCCGAACGCCTTCCCCTCGACCCTCCAATCGCCGTAGGTTTCGCGCTCGAAATCGGCAAACACGATCTTGGGCCGGGGCGGCGCCGGCTGCGTTTGCGCCGGTCGTCGGGCCGCACAATCCAAGAGCACAATCTCGCTGTCGCGGACGATACGGTTGATGTGCTCGCAGCTCTGCGCGCTGCCGTGGTGCAAGGCCACGGCGTTTTCCAGCCAGCCCAGCAGTTCGGCATCGATCGCTTCTTGCGAGGCGTTGCGGACCGTGAAACGCAGCACCGTGGCCGGGAAGCTCGAATCGTCGAACTTCAGCGGCACAAACGGCGAGAAGGCCTCCAGGCTGACGTGCAGCGGGCAGCCCGGGTCGCGGTACTCGACCAGGCCCATGGGATATTCGCCGGCAAAACTCACCTCCGCGAAGCCGCGGCTGTTTAACGGCTTGTGCTGCCATTGGGCGTCGGCCTGCCAGCGCAGGGCGAAGCCCTGATCGAGCGGCGCAACCGGCGTCATGGGCTTGGCGTAGTGCCCGGCCCCCGTACGCACCTGCTCATTAAAAATGTCCCAGTGCCAGAGCGTGCCGTCGCCGCCCAGGTAAAGCTGTCCGGCGCAGAGACCGCCAACGGGCATGCCGATCTTTTCCAACTCGGGGCCGCGATACACGGCCCGATTGCCCTTCGCCGTCAGCGAGGCGATCCAATCGGGCGCAAGCTTTTTGTCGGCGGGGATGAGCTTTTCGAAGTCAGCGGCGGTAAACGGGCCTGCCACGGCCGGCAGATGACTGAGCAGGCTCGACGCCAGACCCGCGCCGGCCAACTGCAGCAACTCACGGCGGTTGGGACGACAACACGCGGAATCCGCACCGGCAGAGCGGCAGTCCTGAGACGAACGCGAACACATGAAACTCTCCTGGCTTGATAGCTCTTGCCACGGTCTGCGGCAACAAACGGAGTATTGCAGACTGCCGCCATTCTGGAGTGCGGCGATTCATCGCCGCTTTCGGTCGCTCCGCTGGGCGCCGCAAGCAGTGATGGCACGGAAACTCGCCAAGCGCTCTGCCCAAAAAGCGGCGATAAATCGCCGCACTCCAAAAAGAGCGTCGTAGTCGTGAGAGTCAATAATACCCTCGATGCGTAGTCGCCTACTCGATCACCGCCATGGTGAGGGTGTCCTGGTCTTTCACGAAGACATTCTTGCCCCTGACGACCGGGTGGGCGTAAGTCGGCGTCTCGGACACCTTGATCTTAGCCAACTCGACGTATTGCTTCCCGTCCGGCTTAAACGCGATCAACTCGGAGTCGCTGGGCAGGGCCAGCATGACGGAGCCGGCGTCGAGCATGGCGCAGAAGCCCCGACCGTGCTTGGCTTCATCGGTCCAGCCCGTTTTGCCGGTCTGCGCGTTGATGCAGTAGAGGCTGCCTTTGTCGGTCAGTCCAAACAACAGGCCGTCTTTGAGCACGGGTGTGTTGAATTGCGGGGCGAGTTGGTCGTTGGTCCAAAGCTCTTTGGCGGCAAAGCCGGCGCCTTGTTTTTCGACCTTCACGGCCTTGGCGCCGCGGCCCTGGCCGGTGAAGATCACGGTCTGCCCCTCGACGATGGGCGTGGCGGCGTTGTACGACATTCCCTTCGGCTCGAAGGGAATCTGCCACAGCAGTTTCCCATCGCCCACGGCAAGGCCCACAACGCTTTTATCTGTGAGCGTGACGATCTGTTTTGTGCCATCCACGGTCAACAGCACGGGCGAGGCGTAGCCCGGACCGTCGCCGGCCCATTTCCACTTGGCCTTACCCGAAGCCAGGTCGAATGCCACGGTCGTGCCCTCACCGGGGGCGCCAAGTTGCAGGATGGCCATGCCGTCGACGACGATCGGCGAGGTGGCCGTGAAGAAGCGGGGCACGCCTTGGTATTCCTCATTGCGCCAAAGCGTCTTGCCCGTGGCCGCATCCACACACGAGACAACCCCGCTGGCACCCAGGGTGACGACCTTTCCGTCGGCCACGGTGGGCGAACTCCTGGGCCCCGGGTGCTGCTTCGCTGCCGGTCCGGTCACCGGCTTGGCCGCGTATTTGTTCTGCCACAGTTGCTTTCCGTCGGCAACATTGAGACACAGGATGACCTCTTCCTCTCCTTGCCGCGTGAAGACATAGAGTTTGTCGCCAACCAGGGCGGGCGTGGCATCGCCCGAGCCCACGGTTGTTTTCCACTTCTGCGTCAGGGCCTGGGGCCAAGTTTGAGGAGCGATGAACCCCGCTGCTTTCCCATTCCGATTCGGCCCGCGCCACTGCGGCCAATCTTGTGCGAACACGCCGACCGCGCTCAGTAAAACTGCGCAGCCCAACACCACGCCGATCAATCGATTCGCGTTTTTCATGGGTACCTCCAGTCCAGTTCTAGGGGACAACCTTGTACCAAGCCACCTCCGCAACTACGGGCCACTGTACCGCAGTCGCCCCATGGCGTCCAGCCACACAAGATGCACTGGTGAAGCCTACCCCCCCGATGTGGATGGAAGGCCGAAGCGGCTCCGTCCCTCTGCCATAGAAGCGGCTCCGTCCCTTTGCCATAAGTTGCCACGCAATAGGTAGCGGGTGCGGAAAGGGGACGGGGCGCGTTTTCGCGTCACCTTCCCGCAAGATGTCTACTGCTGGCAGCGAAAACGCCCCCCCGTCCCCAATGCCAGGAATGCTGGCCGCGCGTCGTGGAACAAGATGATGGAAAAAAAGCCGACGATCAATTACAATTTGTTCTATCGGTGATCTGACACGATATCCTACCGATCCAGAACTCGCCTATTAGCCTCGGTTGCCGGTGGACCTGCTTAGCAAACCGCATTGAGCCAATGGCCTGGCGGACGGATGACGGCCGCACGGCCCTGGGTGGCTCGGTGGCGTGGCGGCAGCCGATGCTCTAGATCTGAATTCACTGGGCGGAGGGAACATGAGCGGATTGGATGGCCAGCACCAGGATGGCTTCTCTGCCGGGGCGATTGGCGCCGGTCTGTTGCTGTTGGCCGCCACCCTGCTGACGGGCTGCCACGAGTCCTCTACTAGTCAGGCTGCTTCCGAAGAGCCGAGCCGTTTGCCCCCGAAGGTTAAGGTCATCGCGTTGCGGTTGGAAAACTGGCCGCGGATGGTCCGCGTGCAAGGGAATCTCCTGGCCGACGAAACCTCGATCGTCGGGGCCAAGGTCGCCAACCGCGTCAAGACAGTGGAGATCGATCTAGGATCGGTGGTACACCAGGACGATATCCTGGTCGCGCTGGATACCGAGGATCTCGACTTCCGCGTGCAGCAGGCCGAGGCCCAGTTGGCCCAGATCCGCAGCAAGCTCGGCCTGAAGTCGGACGAGCCCGAGGCATCGCTCGACCGGGAGAAGGTTCCGGCGGTCGTCCAGGCCAAAGCCGTCTGGAACCAGGCCAAGTCGGAATTTGACCGTGCCCAGGAGCTAGCTAAAGTCGACGCGATTGCCATGGAAGAGTTGCAGCAACGACAGGCGGCGGTGGTGGTGGCGGAAGCCAAGTACCGCACGGCGCTGAATGATGTGGATGAGCAGGTCGCCGCGGCGGCTGCCAAGCGCGCCGAACTGGGGCTCGCGCGGCAGTTCTGCATCTATGCCGAGATCCGTGCGCCTTTTGACGGCGTGGTGCAAGCCCGGCACGTGGCGCCCGGATGTTATCTGCAGGTGGGTCAGGCAGTGGTCACGCTGGTGCGGACCAACCCGTTGCGGTTCCGCGGCGGCATCCGCGAGCAGGACGCGCCCCGGGTGCGCGTCGGACAAGACGCCCAGATCACGATTGAGGGGCACACCGAAACGTTTTCCGGTAAAGTCACCCGGGTCTCGCCCACCTTGGATATGTCCAGCCGGGCACTTCAGGTCGAGATCGATCTGCCCAACCCGGACTTGAGGCTGCAAGTCGGCCTGTTTGCCGAAGCCGACATCGTCATCGACCCAACCGCCCAGACACTGGCCGTTCCGGCGACAGCCGTGTACGAATTTGCCGGCGTGGAGAAGGTGCGGGTGGTCCGCGACGGCAAGGCGGTGGAAAAGGCCGTGCAGGCGGGCCGCCGCAGCCCGCAACGCATCGAGATTATCGAAGGGCTGGCCGCCGGTGATCTCGTGCTGGTGGATGCACACAAGGCAACACTCGGGCCGGTGACTCCCGAGGTGCAAGAGAGAAAAGAGTATACTGAGGGATTAGACGCAAAGGATGAAGGCCAAAGGCTCAAGGTCAAAGTTTCCAGGCCAAAGGACCACGACGCCGAGTGAACGTCGCATGCTCTGTATCCTGAACCCTGTATCCTGAACCCTGAACCCTTCCCATGCAATGGCTTGCTCAAATCTGCATCCGGCGGCCGGTTTTCGCGGTGATGCTGATTCTCGCGCTAGTCGTGGCCGGCAGCGCTTCGTACTTGCAGCTCGGCGTCGACCGGTTCCCCAAGATGGACCTGCCGCAAGTCTCGGTTTTCACGACGTATCGTGGGGCGGCACCCGAGGAAATCGAGAGCGAGATCACCCAGATCCTGGAGGACGCCGTGGCCACGGTGGCCGGGATCGATGAACTGCGGTCGATCTCTTATGAAGGGCAGTCCTTGGTGATGGTCACCTTCAACGTCAACCGCGACATCGATGCCGCGCTGCAGGATGTGCGCGACGCCGTGGGCGCCGCGCTCAACCGGCTGCCGGTGGATACCGACCCGCCGGTCATCCGCAAGCGCGATACCGAGTCGTCGCCGGTGGTGACGTTGGCCTTGTCGGGCCCGTACGACCGGCGGGAGCTTTACACGCTGGCCGAGTTGTACGTGAAGGATGTCATCGAATCGGCGCCGGGCGTGGGGATGGTTTGGATCAGCGGGGCGGCCCCCCGCGCCGTGGGCATCAACATCGAAGCTCGAAAGTTGGCGGCGTATCGCCTGTCGATCTGCCAGGTGCGCGAGGCCTTAGTGCGCCAGAATGCCGACGTGCCCGGCGGACGGGTCGACGCCGGTTTCCGCGAACTGGGGCTGCGCACCTTGGGACGTTTTTCCAAGCCCCGCGACTTCCTCGAGATGGTGGTGGCGACCGTCAACGGCATGCCGATCCGCCTGCGCGACTTGGGTGAAGCGGTCGACAGCACCAAGGAGGTCCGCACGCTGGCCCGCTTCGACGGCACGCCCGCCGTCGTGCTCGGCGTGCAGCGGCAGTCGGGCGAAAACACGGTGGAGGTCATCAAGGGGGTGAAGCAGCGGCTGGCGCGCAGCAGGCAATTGCTGCCCTCCGACGTCTCGATCGACGTCATCCAAGACCAGTCGCGCTACATCTACGCCGCCATGCACGAGATCCAGAAGCACCTGATTGTCGGCAGCATTTTGGCCACGGTCGTGGTGCTCTTGTTCATGCGCTCCTGGCGTTCCACGTTGATCGCCGCCATGGCCATCCCCACCTCGATCATCGCCACCTTCACCATGATGAAGGCCATGAACTTCACGCTCAACAACGCCACGATGCTGGCGCTGGTGCTGATGGTGGGCGTGGTGATCGACGATGCGATCGTGGTCTTGGAGAACGTCTTCCGCTCGATCGAGGAAAAGGGAATGACGCCGCGGCAGGCGGCCGTCGAGGGAACCCGCGAGATCGGACTAGCCGTGCTCGTGACCACGCTCTCGTTGGTCATCGTGTTTCTGCCCGTGTCGTTCCTCTCCAGCATTGCCGGCCGGATGCTCTTCCAGTTCGGCCTGACGGCCTCGGTGGCGATCCTGGTTTCCCTGCTGGTCAGCTTCTCGCTGACGCCCATGATGTGCTCGCGGCTGCTGCGGCCGGTCGCGGCGACGGCGGGCGCCCCGGCCTCCCGTCGCGGGTTCTACCACTGGATCGAAGCGGGCTACATGTTTTGCCTGCGCTGGTCGTTGCGCTGCCGCTGGCTGGTGCTGGCGATCTGCCTGGCGACCATCGCGTCGATCGTTCCGCTCTACAAGTCGGTCAAGCAAGACTACATCCCCAGCAACGTCGACGAATCGGAATTCGAGGTGGGCATCACCGCGCACGAAGGGGCCACGGTACGAAGCATGGACGCGGTCACGCGGGTCGTGGAACAGGAGATCCGCCAGCTCGGCGGGGTCCGCCATCTTTTGACCACGGTGGGCTCGGGCGGCATGGCGCGTGCCAATTCGGCCACGATTTACGTGCGCCTGGAGGATATCGAGAACCGTATCTTTTCCCTGGGCCGATTGGGTCGCGAAACGCTGGCCGGCCAGCCCTGGGCGGCCTGGCAGGGCAACTATACGCAGCGCGAGAAAATGCAAGCCATCCGCAAGCAGCTCAAGCAGTACCTCGACCTGGAAATCTCGGTCCGCAATCTGACGGCGATGTCCCAGGGCCCGCCGGTGGACATCGACTTTTGCGTGATGGGGCCCGACATGGAGCGGCTCGCCGAATTCAGCGAGAAACTCCGCCAAAAAATGGAGCAGACGCCCGGCATCGTCGACGTCTACAACACGCTCAAGCTGGACAAGCCGGAATTGCTGGTCGAGGTCGATCGCGACCGGGCAGCCACGCTGGGTGTCGACATCCAGGAGGTGGCCGACACGCTGCGGTTCGCCGTCGGCGGCGACGATCGCGTGTCGCGCTACCACGACCGGCAACTCGACGAAGTCTACGACGTGGAATTGCGCCTGGTAGGGGTCGACCGGGACGACGACGAGTCGATCGGACAACTTTGTGTTCGCGCCCGTTGCCCAGCGGGCTTGGGACCGACGTCGCTGGCGGGGCCGCTCTCGCTGTCGGCCCCGTCGGCCATCGCCGCGCCGGTCCATATCTCCGCTCCGTCATCGACCACGGTGGGCAGCCTGTTCTCGGCACCGGCCGGCTATGTGCGTGTCGACAACCTGGTCCATTTTCGCTACGGCCAGGAGCCCCCGCGGATCGACCGTTTGGATCGGCAGCGGATGACCTCCCTGCGGGCGAACGTCGTGCCGGGCGATCAGGGCTACGCCCTGGCCGATCGCATCGAGGCCGTCGAGCAGGCCGTCAACGAGATCGGCCTGCCGTTGGGCTTCAGCACGCGGGTCATGGGGCGCGGCCGAGAACTCGAACGGACCTTCCGCGACTTCGGCTGGACCTTCATCCTTTCCTTCATCTTCATGTACCTGCTGCTGGCCGCCCAGTTCGAGCATCTGACGCACCCGATCACCATTCTCACGTCGCTCCCGCTGGCGGTCCCCTTCGCGCTGGTAAGCCTGTGGCTGGGCCGAGAGACGCTGAACCTCTATTCGGCCCTGGGGATTCTCGTGCTCTTTGGCGTGGTGAAAAAAGCGGCCATCTTGCAGGTCGACCACACCAACCAACTGCGTGCCAAGGGGCTGGATCGCCTGTCGGCCATCCTGCAGGGCAACCGCGACCGGCTGCGCCCGATCCTCATGACGACCATCGCCTTCGTGGCGGGCATGCTGCCGCTGTTGATCGGCGCCGGCCCCGGTGCCGAAGAACGCCGCTCGATCGCGGTGTTGGCGGTCGGCGGGCAGACGCTCTCGCTGTTGTTGACGCTGCTGGCGGTGCCCGTCGTGTATTCGTTCCTCGACGACCTCGGCGAACTGGTTCGCGGTCGAAGCGTGGCCGCCGTCGCCGAGGCGGCACGCGACAAGGTACAACCGCCGGTGCCGGCCATCATCTCGCCCGATTTCGAGCCGGCTGCGTTGGCCGAATCGGCTGTTTTGGCCGAATCGGCTGCCGGCGAGGCGCTCTAACGTCCTCTCTCCATCTGGGAGAGGGTTAGGTGGCTGTCACTTTTTCCCGAGCCGGGTCAAGAGCATTGCACATACTCGTCGAACGCCCGCAGGGCTTTCCAGTTGCCCCCGTACTTTTCCAAGAATTCGCTGTGCCGGGGCGAGTCTTGATACTCGTCATGGGCCGCCTTGCTCTCGAAGATCAAGTGCAGCGCCACGTCGAAATCGCGGTCGTTGACCGAACTATCAACGTCTTCGGCCAGCACGCCGGCGGCAAACAGTACCGTGCCGGGATGGTTGGAAAGGAATTCCCGACAGGCCGCCACCAATTCTTCCTTCGCTTGCGGGGAATTATTGACCAGCGTGAAGTACACATTATGGGCCAGCATGGCCGCGGCAGACATTATTGACCTCCTGATAGGCCTCGAACGGCGTGACTTTCGCAGCGTATCTATTATGGCTCCCGCCCTGATGGCTGATAAGAGTCCGAACGGTTTTGGCAGCGGTGGTTTGGCGAGCAGTGTGCCCTACAGCCGCCTCGGATCAGTATCCCCCATACCAGTGGATGGGCCATGGTCCGCCTGTCCCGGTGAGAAAACCGGGAAGGAATTGATTTGCCGCCCCTGCAAGGTACTATTTTTTGACAGCCGTAACCTGAGAAAAACCGACCATCGGCGAGGCGGCAGGTGCTAATCAGTCGCAAACATCGGGGCAGTTGCTTTGCCTACCGGCGGGGGCAGATGGTCGAAGTGCGCAGCCTGCCCGAGATCCTCACCACGTTGGACGCCCACGGCAAACTGGAAGGGCTTCCGTTTATGCCCGAAATGGCCCAATTCTGCGGCCGCACCTTTCGCATCTACCGCCGGGCCGAGCAGGTTTTTCTCGACCGCCACTGGTACGTGGCCCGGCTGAACGCAACGGTACTGCTCGAAGGCGTCCGCTGCGATGGCCAGTCGCATGCCGGGTGCCAGATGCGCTGTATGCTGTTTTGGAAAGAGGCGTGGCTGAAGCCTGCTGACCCGACCTGGCAGACCGTTCCGGACTGTGCACAGCGGGCCGCGCCGGACTCTGGCCAGCGGGCCGCGCCGGCGGCGGCCAGACTGTCCACCACCGATGGCGAACGATTCTGCTGCCAGGCGACCGAGTTGATCACGGCAACCTCGCGGCTTCCCTGGTGGGACGTCCGGCAATACGTGCGTGAGCTGCTTGGCGGCGAACTGACGCTGCTCCAACTTGCGCGGGCAATATTCGTGTTGGCCTACCAGAAGATCCAACGGATGCGGGGCCGCAACCCACGCGGGGCCGTAAACGGGACGCAGACCAAGACCACCAGCGAAGTCCTGAATCTACAGCCCGGGGAACTGGTGCAGGTCAAAAGCCGAAACGAGATCGAGGCTACGCTCGACCCGCAGGGACGAAACCGGGGACTGGCCTTCGCCCCCGAAATGCTGCGCTGTTGCGGCGGAACGTATCGGGTCGCAGGCCGCGTGGAGAAGCTGATTGTCGAATGGTCGGGCGAGATGCGGCAACTGCGCGATACGGTCGTGCTCGAGGGGGTCCAGTGCGATGGCGTCGCCTATCGCTTATGCCCGCGAAGCTGCTACCACCTATGGAGAGAAACCTGGCTCACGCGCGCGCCATAGGCCCTCCTATTCCCCTATTCCACTTTCCACTCGTGGGCCTCCGGACCGCTGCCGATCGTTGGGAAAGAGGCAATCCGCAATCGGGCCGCGCCCATGGGGATCAGCGTCACCGTTTCCTCCGGCTCGTCCGACCTCGCCGGACTTGCCTGCAACAGCCCGACCAGGCCGAGTTGGTCCTGCTGCCACCCGGGAATCTTTTTGGCCCGCACGTGCAATTCAAGGGGCGCATTTTCCGGTGTGAAGGGCTGACTGGCCAGCGGCCCTTTTTGGCGGACGACTTGAAACGCTTCAGCCGCAGCTTGCCTGTTCAAGAGCAGGCCGTAATTCCAGGGCGTGCTGGGAAACACCTCCCACTCCGGCCAGGCCTCGCTGCCACCGCTGCGGACCCACTTTTCGCCGATTTTGAGCGAAAATGTCAGCGGCCCGTAATCCACCGAAACCGAATCCTTGTTCGCTTTCCAGGTTCGTACCGCGACCCGCATCGGCAATTGCATGAGCAAAGCATCCCCGTCGGTCCAGCGGCGCTCGATCACCACATACGACAGCGGTTGCGCCTTCACATCCAACCCCTTGCCGTTAAGCTTGACGACCGGCGGGCCGCTCCACCGCGGCACGCGCAGGTGCAGCGGGAACGTCACCGGCTTGGGCGTGGAAATCCGCAGGTTGATCGTCTCGCCGAAAGGATAATCGGTTTCCTCGCTGATCTTGATTTGTGTGCCGTCGCCAACCTTCGCAGTCACCTCCGAAGCGGCGTAGAGCGATGCGCACAACCCTTTGTCGGCCGTGGCCAACCAGAGTTCTTCGGCATAGTAGGGCCAACCCATGGCATGATTGTGCTGGCAGCAGCGGTAGGCGTGCGGACTGAAGGCCAGCCTCATCCCACGGTTCTGCACACCGGGACTCTTGTTGTTGCGGTCCAGTTGAATCATGTTCGGCCCGGTGAGGTAGTGCAGCGCCTTCAGGTCGGGCGTCAGCGCCGCCGGAAGCGTGTTGAAGGCGAGCTCCTCGCAGCGATCGGCCCAAAGCGGATTGCCGGAGATGCGCGTCAGCATCTCGAAGCTGCGCATGAACTCGACGATGCCGCAGGTCTCGAAGCCTTGCCGCGGATCGCCGTAGCCGGGACGGCAGTTCTCGTCGCCGGCAAACCCGCCGCCGGGAAACTGCCCATAAAGCCCCATCACCTGCTGGTAATTCCGCTCGGCCGCGGCCAGCAAGTGGGATGCCTTGGCCTGCAGCCAGTATTCGGCCGGCTCGCGGAAGCACTGGGCGATGTTCACATTGTGCCAGTTGGGCACAGCCGTGGTCCAATCGGCCATGTTCTCGTGGATCTTCCGCGCCAGATCCAGAAGCCACGGCTCGCCGCGGCGATTGTAGAGCCAATACACGCTTTCCAGGTTGTCGCCGGCACGCATCCGCGGCCAATAGCCGGCGCCGAAGCTCTCCGGCGGCAGCGAGTTCTGCCAGCGAAAGTACTTCAGCATGAAGGGCGGCACGCGATCGTCGCCGGTATACTCGTAATACGACTGCAGCGCATTGAGCACCGGCATGTGCGGCCACATGTCGGGCTTGCCCTTGAAGGCGGACTTCAGCCCCTGCGGGCCAAACCAGCCATCGGACTGTTGGCTGGCGAGGATGGCGTCGATCCACTTCCGCGCCTCCCGGATGATCTTCTCATCTCTTAGGACATAACCCAGGTCGCCGTAGCCTTTGAGCCAGTAGGGCATCTCTTCCCAGCCGCCGCGGGCCTGGGGATCGACCCAGCCGTTGTCCGCGAACGTGAGGAACCGCGACAACTCGGTCAAATGGCCGGCCATGCCGCTTGCTTCCAGCTCAAGCTGGTGCCGCAACCAGCCGTGCGGTGCAATGCTTCCCACCGGCAACCTCAAGAACGCGGTCGGTTGGAGCGGCCGGTGGTTGAACGTGTATAGACCGTCTGCCGTGGCGGTCGTTGCCTCCCGCACCACGTGGATTTCCGACGGCTCGACGGCCGGGGTCAGGCTGGGTACGCCGATTGCGAGGTAAGTGAGGCCAAGAAGGAGAAAGAGAACCGTTTTGCTCATCGTCGGGCTCCTTTGCGCTGATCGAGTTACCGGCGCATCGCAGAGAAACTGGCCTCCAGTTCGCAGGGCAGCGGGCGAGAGGCTTCTCGGCTTTCGGGCGTGTCGTGCTTGCCGAGATGGCGTGTACCCGGCCGTGAATGTGGACGTAAGCGAGTCCGCGGGCCTTGTGGAGACGATCCTTGGGATGTGTGCGCCCAAACAACGGGCATCACATCTGCTCCTCTGTCGAAAGCCGCGCGTGCATGTACGCGATTGCACTTCGACTTGCGGGCCGCTCTGCCGACCGCCGGCAGGTAACTTAACTCCAAGTTTCGGCAAGAGTTACGTTGAATCGTCGAATGGGCGCACCAAGATTCGAACTTGGGACCTCGTCCTTATCAGGCGGTATTTTACCCACTGCCGAAACACCTAAAAGTCACAGCACGCTACCATCTTATAGCAATCGGCCATTCCTTGCAAGTCATTGCAAACAACCCCATGATTTTGCGGGGAAAACGGGCAGTTTTGAGTCAGAAGAGTAGCGGGGGTAGTGGTGCATCCGTGCATCCGGTCGTTTAGCAAAAGCCCTTGACTTGCACCTCGACTCCCCTTACACGATTGCGCAAAAGGGGTAGTCGCTACTTGCGCCGAATGAGAGGGTTATTTCGGTGGGCGCCTCAACGTTCGATCGTGGAAGTCAGAAGGGTAGCGGGGGTAGTATCGTGAGCACCGCGCCGACGGGCGCGGTGCGCGGTCCGCAGATTTTCCGTAGCACCTGCCAGGAAGTGCCGCCAGAGGTGCCGACGAGGAGCAGCACCACCACGCCGATCGTAACGGGCCGGTGCGCAGGATCATGCCGTCGCTGCCCAGAAACCGCAGGAACCCGGCCTCCGTCATTTCGACGGCGGCGGGATCATCGGTCGGCAAGTTGCCATTGTGCTCTTGCACCTTTCGCCAGTATTCGTCGATCTTGTCCCCGTGGTCGCCGATCTTGCGGTAATGAGTGACGGTGGCCTTTGCAAACCCGCCTAGTGGGTAGGCGGATTTCTTTCCCCGTCCAGCCTTCCCTCGCGGCAGCGACTCAGCCAAGCTGTCGATGATCCTGAGTTTGGCAAGCTGGATCGGGTTGATGGCGTCCACGCTCTGCCGGATGCGGTGGGCAAACTGAGTCAGTGTGTCGGCCTTGGCAAGAAGCTCTGCCTTTTGTCTGGGATCTTCCATCTTCGCCAAACTGTCCGTCACCTTATCGCAGAAGGCGATTGCCGCTTTCTTAAACTGGCTCGGTAGCGCCGGTAATACTTCCGTGCTCATATCCTTATCCTTCACTCTCGGCAGTCAGGGCCGATCTACTGGCCGTTTTGCCCATTGGGCGAATGACGATAGATACAATTCGTAGGTGCTGCCGTCTTGCTCGTATCGTACTCCCGGCTCGCTCGGCGGCGGGCTAAGCCCAAAGCCGAGCCAGGGCGAGGTGGTGGGTCCAACTCAAATTTTGCCTTGTGTCCGATTGCCATTGCATTGAATCCGACCCTTGTGTTATAGATTCCTGGCGGTCGTAAGTGGTTTTCAGTCAGGAGATTGTGTCATGGAGGGCCGGTCATGCACGATTTGT
>Ga0315289_10007041_pt1 | contig 16469 bp, 10 predicted proteins | sample YL17G11_40_MG_FD_203452 | JGI IMG/M metagenome (GOLD analysis project Ga0315289, IMG submission 203452) | Sediment microbial communities from Yellowstone Lake, YNP, Wyoming, USA - YL17G11_40 | ecosystem: Environmental > Aquatic > Freshwater > Lake > Sediment | place: USA: Wyoming | collected... | reverse complement strand
AGATAAACGCAGATGAAAACTTTCAATACAAGACTTCAATTTTAATGGGACACAGATGAACACAGATTTCATAATTGCAAAAGACTTAAAGACAAAAAACCTAATGAGACACGGATAAACACGGATAAACACGGATAAAGGAGAAATTCAAATTTTAGGCACTTTAGGCATTTCGAATTTTAGGCATTTTCCTGTGTTTATCTGTGTTCATCTGTGTCCAATTGTGTCCAATTAAATTTTGTTCTTGAACAACAAACACACATTGCTCCCGCCGAAGGAGAAGCCGTTTAGCAGGGCATACTGAATTTTCTTATCCCGGGGGCGGTCGAGGACATGATCCAGATCAAACTCCGGGTCTTTCAGCCCCGCTGTGGGGGGAATTTTCCCGCCGCCCATGGACAGAAGGAGGGCTGCGGCGCGGAGCGTCCCGCACCCGCAGAAGTCGCCCGTGTGCCCTTTCAGGGAACTCACCACAGGGAACCGGTTTCCTCCACCGAAGACTTCCTGGATTGCCTTGGCTTCCGCCCGGTCCAGCTCCCGGGTCGAATTCGCCGCGGCGGAGACATAATCGACCTCATCGGGAGAAATGCCGGCCTGGCGTAGGGTCTTTTCCATGGCCCGGGCAATTTGCTCGGCCCCGCCTTCGTATCGGGAGATTCCCACGGGACTTCCGGTGGAAGCAGTAGCTGCCAGAGAACCGTAGATTTTAGCCCCCCTTTCCTTTGCCCGGCTTTCTTTCTCCAGAACCAGGATCCCGGCCCCCTCGCCTAAAACGCGCCCGTTCCTCTTCCGATCAAAGGGTCGCATTCCCTCTTCATGTTTGTTCCTGGGAGATAGAGCGCGGAGGGCGGAAAAACTGTGGAAGAGGACAAAACTCATTTCATCCACGCTCCCCGCCAGGATCGCCTGCGCCCGGTCTTCCCGGAGGAGGCGGAAAGCGTAGGCCAGGGCCTGTTCTCCGGATACTTCGTTGTGGCTGAAAGTCGTGTTTGGCCCCTGGAGACCATGGTAAATGGAGACCTGGCTGGCCGGAGCGTTAGGCACCGTATCGGGAAAGAGGCTGGGATTGGCCCCTTCCGGACCCTCCTTGAGCATGCCCACAAAGAATTCATCCGTTTGAGCGGTGCTTCCGTAGCCGGTGCCCAGGACCACTCCGATCGACGGGGCCGATTGAGGGGATACCGTCAGAGCTGCATCCTTTATCGCTTCGATGCTGGCGGCGACCGCCAGCCGGGAGACCCGGCTCATCCGGCGGTATTTCAAAGAGGGCATGAAGTCCTTGGGATTGAAGTCCCGGGCTTCAGCTCCGAGGTGGGATCGATAGGCCGAAGTGTCGAAGGACTGAATGGAATCGATCCCGCTCCGGCCCTCCAGGCAGTTCTTCCAGAAGGCCTCCTTCCCGATGCCGCAGGCGGATATGATCCCCATGCCAGTAATAACGATTTTTTCCATTAATGCTTTTTAGCCACAGAGGGCACAGAGATCACAGAGCTGGTATAGGATAAAACCAAAACCAGGATGGTCGGTTTTTCATATCTGTGCCGCTGCCTTTTCATTTTTTAGGATTTTATCAACATTTTTATCCGTGTTTATCTGTGTTCATCCGTGTCCAACCATGTTTGTTGGTTTTAAGTTTTTCTATAACCCTGTGTTCTCTGTGTCCTCTGTGGCTAAATGCTTTTGTCTTTCCACTTGCCGAACACCAAGGCCGTGTTGTTTCCCCCGAAGGCGAAGGAATTGGAAAGGGCGATGTTCACCACCGCGTCCCGCGCTTGGTTGGGAACATAGTCCAGGTCGCATTCCGGGTCCGGGGTCTGATAATGAATGGTGGGGGGAATTCGATTGTCCCGGATCGCTAATACGGTCGCCACCGCCTCCAAGGCCCCGGCAGCCCCCAGGCAATGCCCGATCATGGATTTGCTGGCGCTCACGGGGATTCTCCCGGCCCTCTCCCCGAAGAAGCTCTTAATGGCCTTGGTCTCGGCTGCATCGTTAGCCGGTGTGGCCGTACCATGGGCGTTGATGTAATCGACCTCTTCGCGGTTGACCGCGGCGTCCTTCAGGGCTTCCTGCATCGCTCGGGCCGCCCCCTTCCCTTCCGGGTCCGGGGCGGTCATGTGCTGCCCGTCTCCGCTCAGCCCATACCCCATGAGCTCAGCCAGAATTTTGCCCCCCCGTTTCCTGGCGTGTTCTGCTTCTTCGAGAATCAGAAAAGCCGCCCCTTCCCCCAGGGATAGCCCCTTTCGATGGAGGTCGAAAGGCCGGCAGTATTCTTCATCCACCGAGCGCAGGCTGTTGAATCCTCCGAAGGTGACCTCGGACAAGGATTCGCTGCCGCCCACAATGGCGATATCCACCTCCCCGGAACGGACGGCATCCAGGCCGCAGCCGATGGCCGTAGCCGATGAGGAACACGCCGTGGCAATGGTCGCCCGCGGGCCCAGGATCCGGTATTCTTCCGCGATGCCGTCATTGAGGGCGCAGGTGGAAAAAGGAAGCAGAAGGCTCGGCCGAACCTTCCGCCACCCCTTCCGGATCATTTCCTTCCGGTATTTTTCGGCGGAAAAAATCCCCCCTGCCCCTCCGCCGATAAAGATCCCGATCCGTTCCCGGTCTTCATTGGTTAAATCCAGGGCGGAGTCGGTAAGGGCTTCCAGAGCCGCTTTCATTCCCAGTTGATCACATCGGGACATCCGTTTCAGTTGACGGGGTGAAAAATGCTGGCGGGGGTTAAACCCTTTCACCTCTGCGGCCTTCTTTACCCGGTAGCCGGAGGCGTCAAAAAGAGTGATCCGGTCGATTCCGCAAACTCCCTCCAGCAGATTCCCCCAGAAGGAAGGGATGTCCCGCCCGATGGAGGTCAGGATGCCCAATCCGGTAACGACTGCGCGGGGACGGTTCATGGCGAGATCTGTTCCCTTACCCTGACCGAGGGAGGGATCCGGATGGTTAGATCTTCATCCGTCAGGGGCGGGTTGATTTGCAGGTCCTTGAATTCCAGGAACAGGCGGTCTTTTCCGGTTTCGATCATTTCAAATCTTAGAATGGCCCCGGAAGCCTTGTCAATCCACAAGTCCACCCGGGAAAGGAACTTCTTGATTTTTTCCTCCTTCGGCTGCAGGCGAAAGCGGTAGAGCCGATCGGATTCGGTGCCCTGGTAGGTCAGGGAATAGGTTTCGGTGAGCTGGGTGAAGGTTTTCTGAAAAATACCGGTGATCGGCTCCAGGTATTGGGTCATCTTCTTGTTGCCGGCAAAAGAATATTTCTCCGCTTGAGATCGACCGGGGTAATAAATCCATAGGGTCTTTCCCTCGAGGGCCACCTCCATCTGCTCGGGCTTCGAATAAGCAAAATGAATCCGGTCCGGCCGTTTGAACTTTACCGCCCCCCAGGAAACGAGGGGGTCTTTGGCCAGCGAGCTTTCTTTTCTCTGGGAAAAGCTGCCCGAAAGAGTCTGGATCTTTTGCTGCTGTTCATCGATGGCCCGGATAAGCTCCTGCACATCCTGGCCGAAGGCCGATGAACCACCCAGGCCTCCCAACAGGCCAATGGCCAATATCGAGGGGAAAACGATCCTTACCATTTTTTTCATCTTGCCGTGACCGCGGGGGTCAATTGCCAGTTATCGCTGGTCCTTTGCTTTTCATTTTTCAATGATCATTGTTCATTGATCATTGACCAATGGCCACTGACCATTGATCATTTCTCATTCCTCCCTACACCCTACCCCCTACACCCTACACCCTAGCTTCTTTGCTCATTCCCAACAATCGATCCAGGGTGAAAAACTCCAGCCCCCGATCCTTCAATCCCTGAAGTATCAAGGGCAAAGCCTCCAGAGTCGGAGCCCGATCTTGTTCTTCATCCCGGTCCCAACCGTCATGGAGAAGGATGACCCCTCCGGGCCGGACGCTCTTCAGGATTCTTTGCGCAATGGCCCGGGGTTCCTTCACCAGGTTGTCAAAGGCGTGGACCTGCCACCCCACCAGGGACATCCCCAATTCTTCCAGGATCGCAAAGATCCTGGGGTTTCGAAACCCGGCGGGCTGGCGGTAGAAACGGGGACGGTACCCCACCCACTTTTCCAACGCCTCCTGGCAGAGGAAGACCTCCTGCCGGATCTTTTCCGCAGAGAAAAAACTCATGGCCCGGAAATGATGAAAAGAATGGTTGGCTATGAGGTGCCCCGCCCGAGAAGCGGCAGCCACCAGTTCACCGTGCTCCTGCAGGTATTGCCCGATTACAAAAAAAGTCGCTTTGGCCTGAAAATTTTCCAGGGTTTCCAACACCCTCGGAGTGTACCGGGCATGGGGTCCGTCATCGAAAGTCAGGGCCACTCCCGCGGGGTCCCCCCGCCAGTGAACTTTCCCCAGAAACGCCCGCCGGGGATTGGTAATCTCGTTGAGGGCGAAGGCGGCGAAACCGGCGATGGGAACAAGCCAAAGCATCCTATTCATCCAGGGGCTTTATGCCGGGAGAAGTAGTCATAAAAAGTATACCACTGGTCGGGGTAGAGGCGGATAAACTTCTCCAGAGCGGTGGCAATCCGCTGGGTGTTCTCGGCCAGATCTCGATCCCGGTTCCCGGTTTTCTGAAGAACGATGGGGGGTTCGGCGACGCAGCGGTACCGGTCGTCCTCATTCATCAACACATAGGTGGGAATCAGAGCCGCCTCGGAAAGGTAGGCCAGGAGGGCCGGGCCGATAGGAAAGAAAACCTTCTGCCCGAAGAAATGGACCGGGATCCCTTTGCCGAAGAGATCCCGGTCTCCCAGGAGGGCCACGAGTTCATTGGCCTGGAGCGCCTTGAGAACGGCCAGGGAGGAGGCCAGCGTGTCGTCCAGGGTGACGACCTTGATCTGCTGCTCCCGGCGAAGTCGCACCCGGAATTCGTGAAGGCGCGCCTCCACATCGGGAGCGGTGATGACGGTGAGGGAATAGCCCATCAACGACAGAAAGATCCCCCCCATCTCCCAGTTGCCCAGGTGGGCGGTCAGGATCAGGGTCCCCTTCCCCCGCGCCAGTGCTCCGTCGATGTGTTCTTTCCCCTCGAACCCCCGGACCAGGCGGCGGAGGTGCCTGCCCTTGAGCAGATCCATGCGGGTGTAATCCACCAGGTACTTGGCATACCGGACGTACAGGCGTCGGACGGTCCGCCCGACTTGGGAGGGGCCATCCAGGATCCGGCTCAGGTTCCGCCTGACCATCTCCCGGTCTTTTTTCATGACCGCCCAGTAGAAGTTTCCGATCAGGACCGCCATCCAGAGCATCAACCAGCGGGGGAGAATGTGGCCGAAGAAACCGATTAAAGTGAGGTAGGTATAAGCGAGGCGGTGGAGAAGTCTTTTCCTTGACATTGTTGAAGGAATTGTACTTTCTCCATTCGGCCGGTGTCAAGGAAAAGGTACACTTTCCGATCTTTCATTTTTCGCCAAGCAGGCGGAAGATGGATTGAATCTCAGGCTTTGCCCGGCCCGGGGGCAAGGGCGTTACCCGCAGAAACCATGAGGCCCCTTTGATTCCATGGAACGGGCGGGCATAGCCCCAGAACCACACTCTCGGGTTGATTCCCCGCAGGGGCGACCCGGCGGGTCGCCCAATGGCCCGCCGTCTTCTGCGGAAGTCGAGCGGAGCCCCTGAGAAAAGGGCTCACCCGGCCGATGCTTTCTGCGGGCAACGCCCTTGCCCCCGGGCCACGACCCAAGCATCCCGGAAATGTCAAACTCTGTGAGTCCCCCGGCAGAGCCGGGGGAAAAGGTTCTCCTACATCCGGATCGCCGCCGCCCAGGGGACGATGACCTCGAAGGGGGAAGATTCCCCGTGAAAGTAGCGGGAGGTGCGGTATTTGTCGCTCTTGTCGAAGTGGGGGCTTTCGATGAAGCCGTGGTCGGAGAAAAAGAGAAGCAGCGTCTGAGGGGGCAGCTCCCGGAGGCGCGGGGCCAGGTCGAGCTGGAGGTACTGAAGGACGTTGCGGAAGAGGTATTCCAAACCTCCCCGCTCCGTATGCACCCGTTCGTCGATTCCGCCGATCTTCCACAGGCACTCCGTCCACCCTTTGCCCCCCGGGAAGGTCTTTTCCATGGCCTGCTGCAGAAGCTCCATCTGCCGGGGGGTGGAAGAGGGAAGATGGGCCCAGAGAGTTCCTTCGCTCACGATCCTCAACTGGTGGGCCAGGGGTTTGAAGAAGCTCTCCTTTATATATTCCCACAGGTCCCAGCGTATCCCGTCCAGGAGGATGAAAATCCTCTCCCTTCCTTCGGCCAGTTTTCTCTTCCAGGGGTTCAGGGCCGGCAGGTCCTCGATCATGACCGGTCTCTTTTCCTCTCCTGCCTCCCATCGCGGAAGGGAGCGCCGGTAATAGTCGGCAAAGCCCTGGGAAAAGGAACCGCAAAGGACTTCCCCCTGGGCCAGCCGTTCTTTCAGGTTGGGGGGCAGGGCTACCTCCATCCGCTGAACCCTCTGGCCCACCGTCCCCAATAGATAAGCCAGGGGGCTGAGCTGCTGGGTATAGAGAGACTCCCACTTGGCAAAGTCCTGGGGAGGGCTGTTCTCCTTTCTTCTCAAAGCCTGGACTTTCTGCCGAAGGACGCTCATGTCCTGAAGGGCCTCGGCCATCTCCATCTGCCTGCGGATGAAATCCGGAGTCCGCAATGGAGTCAGGGAGCTTTCCAGGTGGGAAAAATCCCCCCCTTCCCTCTCCTCCGGCGAGGCGAAAAGCCTTTCCAGGGCCTCTCGCAGGATGGAAAGGAGGAGGGTTTCGCGGCGGAAGATTTCCTGGGCGGGCCTTCCTTCCAGGAGCTTCCAGGCCTCGCGGGCAACCCCTTCTTCTCCCTCCATCTCCTGAATGAGACGCTCGAAGAGAGACGGGTTTTTCTGATGGAGAGAGCGGGCGGCCCGGGAAAGCTCCCGGATCAGGAGGTCCCCTCTCTCCGTTTTACCCTTTTCCAATAGGGGGAAGAGAGGAATCATCTCCCCCGGAGGGATGTCGTGCCCCTCGATCCAGAGGGAAAGAAGCAGAGCCTTTTTGAAGACCCTGGGGCCGGCTTCCTGGACCAGAGAAAAGAGGTGGGGAAAATCGGCCTGGAAAAATTGGAAGAATGCGTCTTGGCTGGAGGTCTTGCCGCCGGCTTCCCCCTGGCCGACGAAATGAACGAAGGTCGTATCCGAAACCTCCTCTTCCTTAAGCCATTCGCGGAGGATCTTTCGGACCTGACTCAAGGTGTATTTCCGCTGGATCAGCGCGCCATAGAGCTGGTCCAGGTCCCTCTTCACGACCACCACCCTTCCCCGGAAAGCCTCGTTGATCTCCCGCAAGGCCATGGGGGTTAAAGCTTCTTCGATGCGGGGGAGGATATCTTCCTGGCTCGGGGCGATGGAAAGGACCCGCCGCATGGCCGCCGCCTTGTCCTTCTCCCCCACGGCGTCCAGCCCGCCGAGGTAGGGGATGAACCTCTCCTGGTAGGGGGCGGAGGCCAGGGCTTCCAGGGTTTCCCGGATACCCAGGTCGATCGATTCCTCCATTTCCCGGAGCGGCGGGAAGGAAATTTCCTCGCCCAGGGAAAACCCGCAGGAGCAGCGGGGGTTGCTCTGCAGCGATTCCGGAGAGGGGCCGTTGCACTCCGCCTGGAGGACGGCGGCCAGCGAACGGTCAACCGAACTCCGGTTATGGGGAACCGAGATCATCTCCAGCTGATCCAGCCGGCCCAGAACCTGGTAGCGTCTCGACTGGCGCACCTTTTCGTAGGGGGCGAACTGCTCTCCCGACTTGGCCCGGCGGTGGGCTTCGCTGTAAGCCTGGATATATTTGTCCCGAAATTCCTGAAACCGCTTCATCAGCTCCCCGGTCTTCTCCCCGTCGATGGAGATCCGGCCCTTTTCGAAGAACCGGAGAATTTCTTCTTTTTCCTTCCGGAGGCCCGCATAATCGGGGCGGTCGGGAATGGAGAGGCGCGGGTCGCCGGCATACTGGTGGACGAAGAGAACTCTTTCCGCATGGTCGAAGAAATTCCTCAATTCTTCGATCCGCCGGAGCTTGTCGGAAAGAAACGGCTCCCTGGAAGCCGCCGAAAGGAACCGCTCCAGCCCCTCCCGGGCGGGGAAGCTGACCTTCACTTCCTCCCACTGGGCGAGAACATCCTCCACGTCCCTTCGAAAGGAATCCCAGGGCAGGTTCTTGAAGGCCTGGAAGGAAGAGGCCCACCCCAGGCGGTTGAGGAGGTTGCGGAGGGATTCGGCTTCGGCCTCCTTCATTCCTTTCACTTCGCCCCAGAGCGCTTCCTGGGAAGGCAGGGTGAAGGTCCCCTTGCGCAATTTTTCCGGGAGGAGGGGGTGCTTGGGGATGACCTGCCGGACTTCTTCGGAGAGGATCTCCCCTTTCCCCAGGGTGGTGATGCCCTGAAGGCCGTTGCGGGAGACATCCTCCAGCCCTTTCTTCCTCTGCCCCTGGTAGGGGACGATGTTTCCCGAAAAGATCAGGGCCAGAACCAGGGCTTCGAATGGATACCGCAGAAGGCCGTAGTCCCCCTTGCGAAAAGCCCAGTAGAGGGCTTCCGGCGTCTGGACGCCCTTGTCCAGCAGGGAGAAGAAATGAGAGGCCAGCTCATTGGTTCTCGGGTCCACCTGGAGGGAATAGTGGTTCCCCTTGGCCTTCACCAGCCCCATGGGCTTCAGCAGGCTGTCCAGAATCGTGCGCAGGCCGAATTTGAACCGGTCGTCAATCTCCACGCTTCCCGTGGCAAAAAAATCCTTGATGAGCGTGGGCATCGAAGTCGGGGACATGGCTTCCAGGTAAGGGTGCACCCGGTGGTGCTTGGGGAACCTCCTCGAAAGGAGGGGAGGGATGAATTCCCGCAAGAATCTCTCCTGGGTCAGAAATCCGTAAGCCGAAAGCTCCACCTGTCGGTCGTCCCAGAGGAGGTGGCCATGGAAATAAGAGCGGGTCAGAATCTCCCCCAGCCTCTTCTTTCCCCCCTGCAGCAGGCTCTGGAGGTATTCGACCGCCCCCGGCCCTCCTTCGGAGGAATCTTCCCGGTGCTTCTCCTGCAGGAGGAGGACGGCCAGGAGTTCTTTCATCCCCCCTTCTTCCTCCTCCCCGACGGCGGCGGGGACCCAGAAAAGAAAAGTGCCCGGGCATTTTTCCTTCAGGGCCGGCAGCAGGTTCCGGCGCAGGTGTTCGTACTGCCGCTCCACCCCGTGGGTCGTCCCCACGATGAGGAAGAAATCGTCTTCCACCTGCGTCCATTCCTCTGCCAGGTTTTCCAATTCAGCCAGGGGAATCTCGTCGATCTGGCGGAGGAGGAGAAGTCCGTTCCTCCGGGTGTATTCCCAGAGGGTCGAGACCTTCTGCTGTCCCTGCTCTGCCCAGCCGGCAAAGGGTATGTGGGAAGACTCCGCCAGGGGAAGAAGCCGTTGGAAGAGCCGGCGGTCCCCGGGGAAAATTTCCGAGACCCCCTGCCGGATTTTGCGCCGTAAAATGGCGGAGAGGTCCACCCGCAGGTCGATGGAGATCCGGTCTTCAAGGGGGTCCTTTCCGGGACTCACCACCAGGAAAGAGGTCTCCTTCACCAGCCGGGAAAGGATGTCCCGGAAGTACTGGTAGTTGGTCTGCCCGTCCAGCTCCGTCACCCGGAAGAGGACCATCTCGGCCATGTGCCTCGCCGTGTACTTGGTCTCCACCGGGGAGATGGCGAAGAGGATAAGGAGCTTGACCGCTTCCAGGGCCACTCTCTCCTGGTCCGGGTCCTTGAAGATCTGGGGGATCTCCTCCCGGTAATATTCGAACCCTTTCTCCACGTACGGCTGGGTTTCGGCCATCTCCCGGATGCGGTGGAGGAAATGGTCGAAGATGGCGGAGGGCCCCAGGAGTTCCTGGGCCGGCCGGTCGAGGAAGGTGGGGATTCCCCGTTCTACATCCCCCTTCAGCCGGTAATGGATGAAGTCCACGATTCCCCGGTGTTCCGAAAATAGGGGTTTGAGCCGGTCCAGCAGGGTGATGGTGGCGGGATGGACCGGGTAGAGCTTCATAAACCTCTTTTCATCGACCGGGAAGGAGGGAAAGTAGCTCCTCAGATTCTGAAAGATCTTCCGGATCTCTTCCTGGGCTCCCTGGCGGTGGCGGATCAGACGGTGGGAGACCAGTTCTTCGATGTGGGCCCGGCCCAGGGTCAGCCGAACCGGGTAGCGGTCTTTGATTTTGTTGAAGGCATCCTGGCTGATTTCCCCCGTCTCCTCGATCCATTCCTGCAGCGAGCCCACGACCCAGAGGGGAAAAGAGGAGGCCTCCTCTCCCAGGTATTGGAGAAACCGGATATCCTCCCGGTAGGCATGGGCGTCGGACTTGGAGCGCAGAAACTCGGAGAGTTCGTCCACCAGAAGGACCAGGCCGGAGAAACCCAGCCTGACCATGGCTTTGCGGATTTCTTCGAAGGTCTCCTTGCGCGATTCCTTTCCTTCGAAGGAACGGCCCAGGCGGAGGGAGAGCTCCCGGAAGATCTCCTTCAGGAAGATGTCCTCGAGAAACTCCGTCCCCCGGTGCTCTATGAGGGAGATTTCCACGACGAGAAATTTCTTCGCCTCGATGGGCCGGCGGAAATCCTCCAGGGACGGCTCCTGCTGGACAAGGGAGGCCCAGGACTCGGGCTGGCGGAGGAGCAGGCTGAGCATGCCCAGGAAATGGGATTTCCCCGACCCGAAATTCCCCTTCAAAAAGGCCCCCCGCCCTTCCGGCCCGGCCAGGGATTTCAGGACCATCCCCAGGCTTTTCGATACCTCGGCGGTGACCACAAAGGAGTCGAGGATCATCCGCCGGAGGTCCGCCCTCTCCAGGTCCTTCAGCTGAATGACCGTCTTGATCTCCGGAACCTCGACCAGGTCTCCGATCCGAGTCACTTCCCCGCCTCCTTGGGCACAAAATGCTAAAAACTTAATGGGACGCAGATAAACGCAGATTATGAATAGTCAAAAAAAATGACCATGCGACGACAGGACTAACCGAATAGACATTTTGGAGTGCGGCGACGTGTCGCCGCTTTCAGAAGGCGCGACACGTCGCGCCGGCCGGAGTGCGGACCAGCCCCCCGGCTCCGAAAAAGCGCCGTCCTGCCGGCGCACTCCCAAGTCACCTCCCGCCAGGGGAGGGGAGGCTTGATGGAGCTGAATAGGATGATATCAGATCGAGAAAAAAACGGCCATACTTACGGAAGGTGATCTCCCCGACCCCTACAACCTCCAGCATCTCCCGGGGATTGGCGGGACGCCGGGTGGCCATCTCCCGCAAAGTCCGGTCATGGAAGATGGAGTAGGGGGGAAGGCCCTCCTTCCGGGCCAGTTGCATCCTCAATTTTCTTAAATCTTCGAAGAGGGTCTTATCGAATTCCTCTTCCAACGGTTTTTCTTCGGCTTTCCTCTGCGCTGGAGAAGGCGATAGGGGAAGAGTCTCCCGCTTGCGCATGGCTTCCCTTCCCTCGGGAGTCAGGACCAGAACGGAATAGCTCTTTTCCCCCAGGACGGTCTGCTCCTGCTTGATCAGGCCCAGCGCCGTCAGCTCCTGGACCCATTTCTCCACCTGCTCCTGGCTATAATCCGCGAGAAGCCCGTAGGTGGATAGGCGGTGGAGTCTGAACTTTTCCATGTTTTTGTCCCGGGAACCGGTCAGCATCTTCACCGCCACTCCCTGGCCGAAACGCCCCCCCAGGCGGGCCACTCCGCTCAGGATCTTCACTCCCAGGAGAGGGTCTTTCTCCTCCGCCCCCCTCGGACTCTCTCCGGAGCTTCGACAGACATCGCACCCGCCGCAATTTTCTTCCCGGTGGTACTCGCCGAAATATTCCAGGAGAAAAGCCCTCCGGCAGCGGTTCAACGTCCCGTAGGCCATGATCCGGTTCAGCTTCTCCAGCTCATAGGCCTTCCGCAAGGCCAATTTCGGAAACTCGATCTTCAATTCTTCGGGGTTCAAGCGCTGCAAGAGGCGCAGCCCCCTTCCCCGGAAAGGCGGAATGTACGATCCTTCGCTTTTCTCTTCCAGGTCGGCCATGATTCTCCGGAAAGTTTCTTTGGTGAGACCGGCTTTGCCAATCATCTCCTCCGGCAGAAACTGGACTCCTTCCTGGAGCTCTTCATCGGTATAATTGTCCCCTAGGGTCTTGAGGAATTGAGCCTTCCCCGAAAGTCTCTTGGGAATCGACTGAAGAATCGAAGCGGGGCTGAGCTTGAGATACAGTTCGGCCCGGTTCTCGTAGCGGTTTAGACGGTGAACGGCCCCCGCCTCCTCCAGGATCCGGAGGCACGAAGACACGGCCATCTCCGGCGCCGCCGGCTGGAGCAGGCTGCCGATTTCCCGGTAGGTCAGCCAGACGGGGTCTTCGGTCCTCTCCAGGAGGATTTGATAAACCCTTAGGACGACATCCCTCGATGGGTAGCTGGCCTCGATGAAAAACTCCTGCAGGTCCCGGTCCGCGGCGGAAAAAAGGAGAAGGCAGTGAGCGGGGTCGCCGTCGCGTCCGGCCCGGCCGCATTCCTGGTAATAGGCCTCCACCGTTCCCGGGAGTTGATGGTGGATGACCACGCGGATGTCCGAGCGGTCGATCCCCATGCCGAAGGCGTTGGTCGCCACGATCAGGTCGGCGCGGGCTTCCAGGAAAGCCTCCTGGATGCGGTTGCGGTCTTCCTCTTCCATCCCGGCGTGATAACCGGAGGCGTCGATTCCGGCCCGGCGGAGATGGCCGACGAGCGCTTCCACGCTCTTGCGGGTGCCCGTGTAGACCAGGGCTCCTCCCCTGAGGTTTTCCAGGCGGTCCGTGAGAAGGGCGATTTTTTCTTTGGAATGATTTACCTGGGCCACTTCGAAGAACAGGTTCTTCCGGTCAAACCCGGTGACGAACTGGCGCGGTGAGCGGAGCCTCAACTGCTGAACAATGTCTTCCCGCACCCGCTCGGTGGCCGTGGCGGTAAGGGCGATGACCTGGGGCCGGCCCAGCAGGTCCAGGGCCTTTTGGATCCGGAGGTAGTCCGGCCGGAAGTCGTGGCCCCATTCGGAGATGCAGTGGGCTTCATCCACCGCCACCAGGGAGATCGGCTGCTTCTTGACGGCGCTCAGGAAAGGTCCGTGACGCAGGCGCTCCGGGGCGACGTAAACCATCTTATAATCCCCGGCGGCAAGCCTGCCTAAAACTGCCTCCTGCTCCGCGAGGCTCATGAGGCTGTGGATGGAGGTTGCGGGAAGATCCAGGACCCGCAGGGAATCGACTTGGTCTTTCATGAGGGCGATGAGGGGGGAGATGACCAGGCAGGTGCCGGGCAGGACCAGGGCCGGGAGCTGGTAGCAGATCGATTTGCCAGCCCCGGTGGGCATCACCGCCAGAATGTCTTCGCCGGAGAAAACGGCTTCCACGATCTCCTCCTGGCCGGGCCGGAACTCATGAAACCCGAAGACCCGTTCCATCAATTGACGGGCCTGCAGAAGCTGAAGGTCTATATCCGCTTGAATGGGTTCCAAGATTGAAATCCCTTGGTATGGGTTATAAATTCGAATTTCGAAGCACGAAATTCGAAACAAACACAGCTTTTCAAAATTCGAATGCTCTAAACAAATGAGGTTCCTGCAAAAGTCACTTAATCCGTCATTCCGGCAAAACTTGTCCCGGCAGGTTTTAAGCCGGGAGCCGGAATCCAGAATTGCCTGAAAATCCTGGATTCCGGGTCGCGCTTCGCTTGCCCGGAATGACCATTTCCCCTTGTTTCCAAGAGTTTTGCAAGAGGCTCAAATACCTTTGGAACTTCGATATTCGGATTTGAACTCAAGCTCGAAATATCCCCGTCTATTCCTCATTCCCTTCCTTCTCCATCTTCTTCCGGATTCTCCGGACCGTGCCCAGAATCGGCTTCTGCTCCGGGTGCTCCCGGAGGATTTCTTCCAAAAGATGGAGGAACTTTTTCATTTCCCCACGGGTGGAATAGATTTTCTCCAGGGTATTCCGCACCACATAATCGGCGGGGTCGCGGCGCAGCGCTTCTCCGAGGCAGCGAAGGGCCTCTTCATAATTCTTGTCGCGGTTATGGCAAAATCCTTCCTGCTTGAGGAAAAAGAGATTCCGGGGGTCCAGGGAGGAAGCGACTCGGTATTCCGCTGCCGCTTCCCGGACCTGGCCGGCGTCTTTGAGCTTCTGGGCCAGGAGCCCATGCATCTGGGGGTCATCTTTCTTCGAGTCCATGGACACGACTCGCTGGAACTCCTTGAGAACCTGATCCCGTGGCCGCGTCCGGCTTCTCAGGAGGAGGATCTGTTTCTGGACAAAAGGGTCTTGGGGAGAAAGCTCCTTCGCCCTCTCGAAAACCTCCAGCCCCTGGTCGAACCTTTTCATCTTGCAGAGCAATAACCCCTTTTCTTTGAGGAAAGGAAAGCTCTTCGGTTTTACCACGAGAACTTTTTCCAGCTCCTCCAAAGCCTCGGCAAAGCGCTTCATCTCCTTCAAGGCCCGGGCGGACTTGAGAACCAGGTAATCGCGGGGTTCCCGGGCAAGGGCCTGGCGGAAGCACTCCAGCGCTTCCTTGGGCGAATTCTGCCGGAGAAAGAGGTCCCCCAGGACGGTTAAGGCCTGGGGGTGCTGGGGGTCTTGGGCCAGAACTTCTTCGACCATAATTCTGGCTTGGGCCAGACGATCCTGCCTCAAGTAAAGATCGGCCAGGCTCATTTTGAGGAAGGGCTGATCGGGATTCTTTTTCAGCTCTTTCTCGATTTCCTCCTCCGCCTCAGAAAACCTCCCCTTCTCCTTGAGGCTCCGGATCCGATCGGCCAGTGAGAGGTACGTTTCTTCCCGTTTCATGAAACCCCCGGATGGATGGTGAGGAAATTGTAATAAAATCAGGAGAATAATGCAAGAAATTCGCAGTTGAAACCGGAGATTATTTCCCTCTCTCTGTGGAAACTGTGTCGTAATGGGGAAAACGCCGTCATTCCCGCGAAGCCTGTCCCTGCATGTTTTAAGCAGGGAGCGGGAATCCAGGCCTTGAAATTGTTATTGTCTCCAACCGACTGGATGCCCGCCTCCGCGGGCATGACGAATTATGACATAGTCTCGTGCGGGAGAAGGGCAGGGTGAGTAGGGTGGATTCGCAGTCTTTTGGCTATAGAGCTGTTAATTCGCCTGAATCTGTGTAAGGAATAAGCTGGCCATTGGACTTTTTCTTCCAGGCAGGCTCTCCATGGGCGGCTTTGAGAACCAGCTGCTCCCGGGGGAATCTCAAGGCCACCCGGGTGAGGATTCTTTTCTCTTCCGGGCTCAAGGGTTCATCGCTTGATGGGTCCGCCTTGATGATGTCTTCAATCAGCTCTCGATAATTATTGAGCTGAGGGCCTAAGGGAAGTGCGGCATAAGTCGCTCCGGTCATGCTTTGCCCGGTTTCCCGGTGAGCAATCATATCCGCATACCAGAGGTATTTAGCGGCAAATAGCATTTTATCATTCTTCTTCAGCAGCTTCTTTCCAAGGGCCTTTTCCAATTCCACGAAGACTAATTTTATTCGCGGGAGAGAGAAGCTGCGGTTTCCCGTACAGGAATCCCCCGTGTTTTGCCCATGCAAGGCCGAACGCAGAGCCTGGTCCATGGACTTACTTTGAATGCCGGCCCCTTCCCACCGCTTGATGCTGGCGATTCCCACGCTCATTTTTTTTGCCAGGTCATCCTGGGTCAGGTTCAATTTCTTGCGTCCTTCAACGATCTCTTTACCAGTCAGCAAACCAGCAGATTTTCGATAGGCATCGGCAATGGACTTCTGGATCACCGCGGCCTGGTCAACCGTTCCCGCTTCTTCTCCGCATTCCGGGCAAACGTACTGTTCCACCGGGATCGACAACTGGACGTCCCGAAAGCAAACCTTTTCCTCGGATTTTTTTATTTTCATTTCCTTGTGTCCATGAGGACAATTCATCACCGTCTCCCGCATATTACCTTCCTTTAGGATCGACCCGATCCTGGTGGATAGAGATGAGCCATAAGCGGTTTTCTCTAAGGGTGAACTTCAAGTAGGTCATGCATCCCAATCTCTTGCTTTCCCACCGAAAGGCAAAAAGCTCGCTTCGGAAAATTTCTTCCTCGTAAGAACGCTGGGGCGGATATGTTCCAGCATAATGCCCCGGCCTGATCTCATTTAGCAAATCAATCAAGAGAGGATTTAATTCCTCCATCAGGATTCCCAGCCCGAGAGCATCAAGGGTAACGACCTTGGGTTTTAAGATCGAAAAGTTGTTGTTGGATATCGCTTCTTTGGCCAGCTTTATCTTGTGATGAATTTCGGAATAAGAGGGTCTTTTCATTTTATTATGGTATCAATTGATACCTTTTGTCAAGTCTTAATTTATATGCGCCGGGCTCATTTCACAACGAATAGATGTTTCAACCCCTCTTTCATTAGGTCAATTCTTCCAAAGTTTCAAAGCTATCGACCGAAAGATTAAAGAGTTACAGTCGCAATCTC
>Ga0315289_10007040_pt1 | contig 16471 bp, 16 predicted proteins | sample YL17G11_40_MG_FD_203452 | JGI IMG/M metagenome (GOLD analysis project Ga0315289, IMG submission 203452) | Sediment microbial communities from Yellowstone Lake, YNP, Wyoming, USA - YL17G11_40 | ecosystem: Environmental > Aquatic > Freshwater > Lake > Sediment | place: USA: Wyoming | collected... | reverse complement strand
TTCGCCAAGAGGGGTTGGACGAGGATGAGGTGCTGATGGCCATTCGCGAGCACGGCGTGGCCGACGTGAAAGACGTGCGGATGGCGGTGCTTGAAACCGATGGCTCAATCAGTATCGTGCCCGTAGACGCCAAGGCGATGCGAACGCGCCGACATGTCCGGTTCGTGCGAAGACAGGTTTGAGCTTCGCGGCAGCTCATATCCAGCCCCCAGCATCGGCATCTCTTCCATCTCGCCTGGGACAGGCAGGCGCGGCCATCTTGCAGCCAGGTGTGCAAGGGCACAAACGTCGCGGCCCAACCGCTCATGGTGAGCCTGTCGAACCATGAGCCCCCGCTCCTCCTTCGACAAGCTCAGGAGGAGCGCCAGAGGCAATCAGCAGAAGGCTGCTGTGCGGCGATGGTAGAATGGCAGGAGGTATCGCCATGACCGCCCGTATCCTCGTTGGCACCTGCTCCTGGACCGACGCCACCCTCATCGAGAGCGGCGCCTTCTACCCGCCCGCGGTGAGCACGCCCGCCGAGCGCCTGCGGTTCTATGCCCAGAGCTTCCCCATTGTGGAGGTGGATAGCACCTACTATGGCCTCCCCTCGGAGCGCAACGCCGCCCTCTGGGTGGAGCGCACCCCGCCCGACTTCACCTTCGACCTGAAAGCCTACGCCCTGTTCACCCATCACCCGACGCAGGTGAGGTCGCTGCCCAAGGACGTGCGCGAGGCCCTGGACGCCAATGCGCGCGAGAAGGCCAACGTCTACTATCGCGATCTGCCGCCCGCGCTGCGCGACGAGATGTGGCAGCGCTTCGCCTCTGCCCTCCTGCCCCTGGACAGCGCTGGCAAGCTGGGGGTGGTGCTCTTCCAGTTCCCGCCCTGGTTCATGCCCGGCACCGAAAGCACGGACTACATCCTGGAGGTGAAGGAGGAGCGGCTACCCCAGTACACCGTCGCGGTTGAGTTCCGTAACAACCGCTGGCTCTCGGAGACGAACCGCCAGCGCACCCTGCGCTTCCTGGCCGAGAACCGCCTGCCCTTCGTCTGTGTAGACGAACCCCAGGGCTTTCGCTCCAGCGTGCCGCCGCTGACCGAGGCGACCGCCAGCGATGCCCTGGTGCGCTTTCACGGTCGCAACGCCGAGGTGTGGGAGCGCAAGGGCATCGCCGCCAGCGAGCGCTTCCGCTACCTATACGCCGAGGAGGAGCTCAAGGAGTGGGTGTCGCCCATCCAGCGGCTGGCCGAGCAGGCGGAGCGGGTGCACGTGCTGATGAACAACTGTTATCAGGACTTCGCCGTGCGCAACGCTCGCCAGATGGCCAAGCTCCTGGGCGCTGCCGGCGAGCCGCCATCCGCCCCTCAGCCGCCGCTGCTTTGATGCTACAAAGGGCCTGAGCCTACCTGCACACACCGCTTCGCCGCGAGTCGCCGCCGCGCTGCTTCCTGTCAACCCCCCGTAGCCTCCTCTCGAAGCCGACGTTCCTCCGCGCATTCCAGTGGCTCCCGCCGGAGGGCAAGCCCCATGCACTTGAGGCAGCTAATGCACTTCGCGGGTGCGGTGTCGCCGCTTTGCCAGCGCGCGATCAGGCTCGGTTCACGTATCAGGGGCCTGCACATCGATATCATATCGGCGTCACCGCGGCCGAGGATATCTTCGGCCATCGAGAGGCTTCGAATTCCTCCCACGAGCATGATCGGAATGTCAACGACGCGCTTGGCCTCAGCGCTGTCGCTGCGGAAATAGGGGCGCTCCTCATCCCCTGGCTTGCCCACTCGGGCGGCCCCGGAGGCGCGGCCGGTGCTGACCTCAACCGCCGAGAGGCCCTCGGCAGGCAGCACCTTCAAGGCATCGAGACCCTCACTCAACTGTAGCCCTCCAGACCTGTGATCCTGAAGGCCCAACTTCATCCAAATCGGGTAGGCTTCACCAACCGCTCGGCGTACCGAGCGCATCACCTCGACATGGAAGCGTCGGCGTCTCTCGGCCGTTCCTCCCCACTTGTCCGTCCTGCGATTGGCCAGCGGGGACAGAAACTGGCTCATGAGATAGCCATGCGCAGCGTGCAGTTGGACAGCATCGAACCCCGCCTCTCTCGCGCGCGCGGCAGCGGCGCCGAAATCGGACGCAATCTCCTCGATCTCCAAGGAAGTCAAGGCCCGATGTGGCGACGTTAAGCCCTCGATCCTGGAAGGCGCCAGGGCGACGAGGTCTCCGCGTCCAAGTGGCCCCAGGGCAATTCCCGCGTGCGCGATCTGGAGCGCTATCTTGGCACCGTGGTCGTGGGCGGCCTTCACCAGGCGTTGCAGTCCGCCGATGTGGCGGTCTTCGGAGACGCCGTACTGGCCGACGTTGGCCTTCCCCTGTTCCGAGACGTACGCGTAGCCGGTCACGATGAGACCCACGCCGCCGCGTGCCACGCCCTCGAAGATCTTCACGGAGGCATCGGTGACCCCCCCGTCGTCAGTTGCGGTGCCATCCCAGGTAGCGGAGCGCATGAAGCGATTGCGGATCCTGATTCCGTCAATTGTAATCGGGTCGAACGGGCCGGTCATATGGCATCTCCTCCAGCGATTGAGAATTCTGTGTTGCTCCGCATTACGGCTACGCTACCACCTGCTGGTAGCCGTGGTCTAGCTAATCGAGGGTAGGGACTGTCATGTGTGCCCGATCGGGAGGGCGAGTCTGTCTGGCAGAGCCTCATTGCGCGCTGGGACTCGCCGCTGGACCTGATTGCTGCGCCTCAGCAGACCACCCGCACCCCAGCCGCCGCTGCTTTGATGCTACAAGAGGCCTGAGCGTGCTCGCACACACCGCTTCTTGCCGAGAATTATGGTAAAGTCATGACCCTACTCTCTTGCCAACCCTTGCGGCCGCGTGTACTATGGGGTGCGGTATGCCAAGCCGGCAACTCACCTGACGCTGGCGATCGCATACGAGCGCGATGGATTCAGAAGACAACGGGTCCTCAGCGCGGATTTCGCCTATCTGGCGGCTCCTTCTCCGGAACGCGCGCCGCCGCCTGCATTCTCTCTTGCCTGTCCTACCGCGCGCCCCGGTCGCTCTTGCCCTCGCTGCTCTCTGCGTATTCCTTCTTGTTGTGAGTGGTCAGGTTCCGGCGCCGCCCCGTCATAGCGAGACGGGTGTGCTTCAGGAGCTCAATGCTCCCTTCTCCACCGTGGAGCCAGCGACGCCGCAGCCCGTCGCTCCCTCCCCTACACCGGGGCCACCGACGCTGCAGCCGGCAGCTCCCTCCCCTACACTGGAGTCGGCCGCGGCGCAGCCTGGCGCTGCCTCCCCTGCACTGGAGCCGGCCGCGGCGCAGCCTGGCGCTCCCTCCCCTGCACTGGAACCGGCCGCGGCGGAGCCTGTCACCGCCTCCTCCGCACCGGAGCCCGCGGCGCCGGAGCCTGTCCCTCCCTCCCCGACACCGGTCCCCGACATCAGCCAGCTCGTCACCCTCATCAACGGCTACAGAGCTGAGAACGGCCTTGGGCCGCTAGCTACATCGCCTGCCCTGACGCAAGCCGCTCAGTGGATGAGTGAGGACATGGCCGGGAATGGGTACTTGAGCCACACTGACTCTCTAGGCCGAGGCAACTTGGGGCGGCTGGCCGCCTTCGGGTACGATTGCACAGCGTACAACACCTGGTGCGGCGAGAGCCTGGCGGCCGGGACCGCCACCGCGTGGGAGACCCTCGATGCGTGGCGCAACTCGCCGGCGCACAACGCCCTCCTGCTGAAGGCCGACTTCGTAGCGCTCGGCGTAGGTGGTGCGTACAACGAGGGCAGCACCTATCGCTGGTACTGGGCCCTCGAGCTGGGCGGCCAGGCCCGGTGAAGGGCTGGCTCCCCATCGAGACCGTGCCCTCGCCTTGACGTCCGCCCGGTGCCCTGGCATGATGCGCTCGCCGGTCGCATCCGGCTGGCCAATCGTATTCTGGCGGTGGGACTGAAATCGACGCCAAGGAGGGCAAGATGAAGCTCCTTAACGATTTCAAGCAGTTTCTGCTCAGGGGCAACTTCGTCGATGCGGCAGTCGCCCTAGTGATGGCTCTTGCCGTATTTGCGGTGGTCACGGCTCTAATTAAGGACCTGATCACACCGATCATCGCGGCCATGGCTGGCAAGCCGGATTTCTCTGCCCTGACGTTCGAAATCAACAAGAGCACGTTCAGGTACGGCGACTTCCTCAATGCTTTGGTCACATTCTTCCTCACGGCCGCGGCGATGTTCTTTTTCATTGTTGTCCCGATGAACGCACTCATCGCCCGCTCCCGCAAGGAACCCCCGGTGGACCCAACGACGCGCAAGTGCCCGGAGTGCATGAGCGAGATACCGGTCGACGCCCGGCGCTGCGCCTTCTGCGCGTCGGAGGTTCGGACCCGATAGCGTGCGCCCAACGAGGCGTCCGTCAGGCGCCTCGTTGGCCAGGAGGCGGTGGCTCGGGTAAGGGCCCAGCCTCTCCCCTTGTCAGCCCTCGCGGGTGCGAGTAGGATGAGAGACCGGCTGGTCCCGGTGGGGGCTCAGAACGCGCCGAAAGGAACGAACCATGCCCAAGAGAAAGTGGAGTGCCCTGGTCGGAGGGCGAAGTCACGAGGTTCAGGTGCATTGGAGCAGGTGGACGAACTCGGGCCACCTTGCGGTCGACGGCAACGTTGTCGACGCGTGGGGCCCGACGCTTTTCGGCCCGACCAAACATTTTCAGATAGAGGGTCAGCCGGCGATCCTCCAACCCACCTTCACCGGCTTCGACCTCTTCGTCGGCGGCAAGAAAGTGGGCAGACGGTAGTGGTTAGTCCCTAGCGGCTCTTCCTGTTGACCAGCGCCACCGTGCGGTTTGTGGTGGCAATGGGGAAGCCGATGAACCGCAGAGGGGAGGGAGCGTGAGCGCAAAGACCAAGCAGCGAGGAGCTGCGTGGAATTAGCCATAACAGCCATTGTGGGATTGGGGAGCGCTCTTGTCGGTGCCGCGGCGGGTTTTCTCGGAGCCCTGCACATAGACACCAGGCGTACTCGCTGCACCAGAACCGGCGTTGTGCGGGCTTTAATAGGCGAACTCCGCCGGAACGGAGCTGCTGTCGTCCTGGTCCTTTATGGTGGGAGAGCTGCAACGGAGTATTCCTCGGACACGTGGCAAGCGGCCAACTTCGAGCTGGCCCAGTTTCTGACTGAAGCACTCTACCAGGACATCCTTGTCTTATACATCACTCTGCCAGCAATCAAACGCCTTTCGAACGTGGGTTCGAGCGCCAAAGAGCAACGTAGGCTGTTGGAGAGCTGGCTGGAGCGAGCGAAGAAGGCGATAAGCGAGTTGCAGCAATTGCCGGAGGCAGCGGGGTTTCGGTCGGAACGGCCTGAGTCGCTCGCACTGTTGGAGGAGGCTGGGAAGACACCGGAGCGCGAGTAGGGCGGACTGAGTCTGCCTGGCCATTTGTGACGGCCCTGAGGTGGTCGTAGCCTTCCTTCGCGAGTGTCGCGCCCCCTCTGATGCTATAATGAATAGCGCCAGGAGGGGTGACCGAGAGGCTTATGGTGCCGCTCTCGAAAAGCGGTGTGGGCTTGCGCTCACCGGGGGTTCGAATCCCTCCCCCTCCGCCAAGAGGCAGAACCAGCAAAGCAAAGAACCAACAAACCAGGGAACCAGCGAACCAACGGCCACTTGGTTTGATGGTTTGTTGGTTAGTTGGCTAGTTGCTCAGTTGGTTCCTCTGGTTCCGCGAAGCCCGGAGGGGTGCTGGAGTGGCCGATCAGGCACGCCTGGAGAGCGTGTGTTCCGCAAGGGACCGTGGGTTCGAATCCCACCCCCTCCGCCAGGAAACAGAGCCAACAAACCGGGGAACCGACAAACCAACGGCCACCTGGTTTGATGGTTTGTTGGTTTGCTGGTTCGTTCGTTCTCGTGGTTCTGCAAAGCAAAGACCCCCCGTCCAGCGGGGGATCTCGTTCTTGGCTTGAGCCGTTCTATTCCGTCGAGCCCTTAGTGGCCTCCTCGTGGCGGGCCTTCATCTCCTTCTCCGCCTCCTTCTGAGCCTCCCGCCCGGCCTTCAGAGCCTGCTCCAGCCGCCGACGCGCCGCCTCCACGCCCTCGCGCGCCTTCCCTATCGCCTCCTGCGCCCGCGCTCGCGCCTCCTCGCTGGTGCGCTCTCGCCAGACCTCCTCCAGCCGCTGTCGCGTCTGGCGGCCGGGAGCGGGAGCCATGAGAGCGGCCAGGCAGGCGCCAGTGATGAAACCCAGGACGAACCCGCACAAGAACCTCATCATTTCTTCTGTCCCTCCTGGCGGCCCTTGCCGCCTCCCCCTCTCTGCCCCAGCCCAGCGAGCACTCCCAGCCCTCGCTTCACCCCCGAGAAGAGGCCGTAGACGCGAATGATCGGCGATACCGTCGTGTCTGAGATGAAGGTGACCGTCCCCCGCACGTTGTTCACCGTCGGCTTGACCCCTTCATTGATGACTCGGCGCGCCGCCCGGAAGGTGGTGGTGGCAGCCACGCCTGCCACCACGGTCACGACGATGGCCACCAGAAATAGGATCGTCCCGGCGATGGTGAAGGCAATGATGCATACGTCCCGCACGTCCTGCAGACTGTCGATGCCCATAGCCGCGACCTCCTACGCTGAAAGGGCCTGCCTCCGCCACAGCGCGGCTCAACCTCTGGCTGATGCCGCTGGGCGAGGCTGGCGGCCCATTATAGCACAGGTCGAGCGCAAGCTGAACAAATATGGTGAGCCTGTTGGCCGCTCATCCTCCCCCCACTAAGATACAAGGATGAGCGGGTGGCAGCGGCCTCAGGATGAGCGGCTGGAAGCCGTCTGACCCTCCATCTCTCACCTAGACTGAAACACTACAGGCCTGCCTGCCTGCTGGCGGGCGTGCTATAATCGCCGCTGAACCTGCCTATCGGCGGGTAGGGTTTGTCGATGGTCGAACAGAAGGTGGCCAAGTCTTCCAGCCAGGTGGGCCTGCGCTACGCTAGCTTCGAGACGCGGCTGGTGGCCTTCGTGCTCGACCTGATAGTGCTCTTTTCGGTCTTCGCACTGTTCTTTGCGGTTGCCTTTTTCCAGGTGCTGCTCCGCACTGACTTTGGCGAGAAAGACACGCCCGACTCGGCGACATGGACGGCGGTGATCATCCTGGCGACCTACTACTTCCTCTTCCTGCCCCTGTACTTCATCGGCCTCTGGGCCTGGCGAGGCCAAACGGTGGGCCAGATGGCCATGGTCATCAAGGTGGTACGACGAGGCGGCCGCCCTATAGGGCTAGCCAGAGCCGCCGTCCGCGTCGGTGGCCTGAACTTCTTGCCTCTCATCTTCGTTGTCAGCCTCCTGGCCGCGGGAACCAGCGAGGATGCCCTCGTCGCCCTCCTATGGGTGCTCGCCATCGTAGGGCTCGTCCTGGTGGCGATTCAGGTCCTCGGTTGCCTGATGATCCCATTCGACCGGGAGCGGCGGGCACTCCACGATAGGCTAGCCGATACCTTGGTGGTGGAGCCGAGATGACAAGCCCGGGCCTTATCTCCGCTGTGCCCCTTCTGCGCGGCGCCTTCCAGTGGCTGTTCGGCACCCTCTTTGCCCTCTCCCTCATCGCCTTCTTCCTGGTGATCAACGGAGTGCAGCTTACCTCCCCCGGCACGGCCCAACGTATCCTGTCGCGAGCGGTGGCCGACCTGACGGAGATCGATGCCGCCCTGCCCACCATCCAGGCCGACCTGGCAGAGGAGGCCCAAGCGAGCCAGGAGCCCACTGTCACTGTCCCCCTCTTTCCGCTGGCGGTGGAGGTGTCGCGGGAGGAGGCGACCACCATCTCGGCGGCGGAGCTGCGGTCGCGCCTGCTGAGCGAGGCCGCCAAGGCCATCTACAAGGACGGGATGTCGGTGTGGGCCGTGGCCGACCCCGAGGCCAAGCAAAACATCGACCTCCTGTCGCCGGAGGGGGGAGTGCAGCGCGGCCTGGGGTTGCTCAGCGACGATAGTCATCACGCCCTGCGCATCGCCGCCATCGTTCTCGGCCTCATATCCTTCATTCTGGGGGGGCTGGTCTTCGTTTCGACCAAGGGCATGGGCCGCGTGGTGGCCCTGGGGGCTGGCCTCCTGGGGGCAGCGGTGCCGTCGCTGACGGCGGCGGTGGCCGTTCGCTTCGTCTTCTTCACCGCCAGCGAGGACCAAAACGACTACCTGATAGCCCGCCTCCTCGATCTGGGCAACGACGCGGCCTGGCTGGCCCTGCGCAACTACACCATCCTCACCCTTCTGGGGCTGTGGCTGGTGGTGCTGGGCTTCGGGCTGGTCCTGGTGGAGATACGCCAGCGGGCCATCTCGGCGGCAACAGCCGTTGACAACAGCTCGCCGGAAGCCTAGGATCGTATCTACGGGGCGGGTGTAACTCAGTTGGTAGAGTGCCTGCTTCCCAAGCAGGTTGTCGCGGGTTCGAGTCCCGTCGCCCGCTCCAGGGTTGGCAGCGCCAGTGCCGGCAGACCACGCCGGCCTCAGGATTTGGCGGGGGGGCTGCCCTTCATGTAGAGAACGGGTTGATTCAGCGTTCTTTCTCCCACCCTTTCTCTCTTCAATAGCTCCCGCATGGGCCCGGTTCGGTACGCGGCCGATTTCATCTCCGAGTTCGTCATGTTGCCATAGCGCCCCACCATTTCGAGCAAGACGCCAAATTCGTCTTCGTCCAGCAGCGGCTCGAACCTTGGTGACGGTCCGAGAGAGACCATGGGAATTCCTTGGCGGAAAAACGTGAGTGCCTCGTGACCGGCGAGTTGTCTCAGGGCCTTGTCAATTTCCGGAGGCCAAGGCCCATCCACTTGACGGAGATAGATGGATCCTGTGATCTGTCGCCCAAGCTCTTGGGTGGCAGCGAGGTCGGCTAGGTACAAGAGCTTGGTCAACTTGAATCTGGAAACACGACCGAGCCTCCGAAGTAGAAACGTGATTACATGAGCCATCTTACAGAAGTCCTCGGGCGTGGTCACGACTTGTCGTGAGGATGAGGGTGCCGTGCGCCGACGCACTCCGCGGCGGGGGTCGACGCGCTTGGACAGTTCGAAGTAGTCAGCGCGCTGGGATGCTAGGGAGCGATGGACGGCTGCTCTCTGAGCGGGGTGGTACATTGGCATGAGCCTGCGGCCGCCCCATGGAACGACTTTCCGCACTGTCTCCTTGAGATCGTAACTATGAGGTTGGATGTGGGCTATTGCCTTGAGTGCGACCGTACCCAGAGTGACCACGACCTCCGGATCCACGAGCTCCAGGGTCATCCGAAGAAAGGCCGAGCAGTTCGCGATCTCTCGGTCAGATGGCGGCTCATTGTTGCCCTCCTCGCTGCGCGGGTTGCAGAGCACTGCGTTCGTTATGAAGATGTCAGCCCGTGTCCATCCGATGTTGTCCAAGAGAACCTGGAAGTTCTCACCCGCCTTGTCGCCCGTGAAGGGAACCCCTGTCCTGTCCGCTCCGAGGCGCCCAGGGGCCTCGCCTATGAAGAGGACTTTCGACTGGATATTGCCGTTGCTCTCGGACAGCACCTTGACACGGCCCGACATCCTCGGACACAGCGTGCAGTGTTGAACAGCGTCCACGAGGGCACGAAACCGGGACTGCGGCGTGAAGTTGGTGAGCGAACCGAACATCTTCAGCACCTCCTCAGCTTCAGGCACATGGGGTCAGGCGCCTTCTTGAGGGCACCGTGGGCTATGACCTTCTGAGCCAGGCATCCAGAAAGGCACCTTTGTAACAACTCACAGGAATCGCATGGCGGCTCGAAATCGGTTGTAAGATAATTGCGAACCTCGCGCAGATACGGCGACTTCTGCCAGCACTCCTCCAAGGACCATCGATCCACGCGGCAAAGATCGTCTGTGTCAGCCAGCTCTTGCCCCTCAATCTGCTTGAACGCATCGCAAGGATAGATGTTGAACTGCGGGCCAACCGTTAGTCTGTCGATGGCAGCACAACACTTCGGACTTTCGTTCACCAATAGGAAATTATAGGGCGAACCTGCTCGGACATCCATCTTATTATCCCTCCCGGCCTCGATCATTCGCCTCAGCTCCAGATTTTGGTCATGTGTCAAGGCCATGGAGGGCTGAACCGCCGCTCTGCCTTGTGGAACAAGACGGAGCACGCTCACCCGACTGAGCCGCTTGTCCCTTGCCAAGTCAATGATACGAGGAAGTTCCCCGTAGTTGGCGCCCATCGGGACGAAGTGGAGTTCAATACGGAGGCTAGCCTTCCGAGCAGCCTCGATGGCAGCCAGAGTCTCGTCGAAGCTGCCTTTCTGGCGGGTGACACGGTCGTGAGCGTCCTTATGAGCGCCGAAGAGGCTGAATATCACGCAGCCAGCTCCATGTTCTTTCAACAGCGACATGGCGACGTCGCACCCGTCGACGTTGCCGGAAGTGTAGATGGTAGGTCGCACGCCCCGATCGGCGCACTTGCGGACGGCATCATACAGCCCCGGCCACAGCAGGGGTTCTCCACCGGAGAAAACTATCTCGCTCACGCCCAAGGCGAGCATCTCGTCCAGTAGATGCGCGGCTTTGTCGAAAGGCATCTCGCGAGAGCAAGATGGAGAGGCTTCGCTGGAGCAATGGATGCAGGCAAGCGTGCATCTGTCGGTGACTTCAAGCTTCACTTCCCTGAGCCTGAACGGGGGCTGGTGCGGCCTCATGGCTGGCCGAGGGTCTTCAGCAATGCGCGAAGGGCCCCTATGCTGCGATCGATGTAGGCGTGCGCCGACAAACAAGTCAACTGACCGACGGCACTATTCGTTTCGCGGCACAGGAACCCAAGCAGCCACCCCAGGCCGACGAAGTTGCCGTACGCTCTCTCAACGACATCATGATTGCGGTAGACTGCCAAGAGGCTGATGGTCCGCGGGCGGTCTGGCTCCATCTGCAGAGCCAGGTAGTTGAGACAGGGCGCCCCACGCGCCCTGACGTTCTCGCTGCCAGGCTGCTGAATGGTCACAGTGTAGGCAGCTCGATGACAGGCCTTCCGGGAATTGACCCCTTCGATGATCCGAGCCAACTGGTTTACGGGGCCATCTCGCCCTTCATAGTATGTCATACGGCGGAAGTAGGTGCCCCAACTCGTCTTCACCCGATCGAAGAACCCTCCCGTGCGGTTATAGGCAGTGAAGAGATCTGATCCGGCGTGTCGCCTTGCGAGGCCCTGCGGGAAGATGGTGTAAGCCACGTGCTTTGGCGTCCGTAGCCCTTGCGATCGGCAGAAGGCCTCGACGGTCATATCTACGAGAGGATCCACCGAGATTGGGTCATGGATGACCACCACTAGGTTTCTCACCTCGTTGTGATTTGCTAGCACGCAATTGCACATGGCCAACCAAGCTTGCCCCGGGTTCTCGGCCTCGATCAGGTGTGGTCCAGCGATTGTCATGAGCCGCCCTGGCGCGCCAGCGAAGAGTTAGGTGAGTCGTCGGCAGGACTCAACCATCTTCCTGTAGGAATCATCCCCTGCGGGCTTCACCGTGTCAAGCGGCAGCGCAGTTTTCCCGCCCCATCGCCCACCATCCGGCAGATTCCGTGTATCATATGCGGTGTGGCGCGCGGACGCGCAGCGTGAGAAAATGCGCCCTGATTAAATGGACAGAAGCAACCGACCATCCTTTCTCCGCATCAAACGGCTCCGAGGGCGTCGCCCGGCGGAGGACGAGGGCGCCGGGCTGCCCCCTGAGGTCGAGATGCCTCCGGAAGAGGCGCCTCCAGAGCCGGGCGAGCTACACACGCGGCTCGTCATCCCTCGCCAGGAACGAGGCGCTCCCGAACCATCCTCCGAGTCGGACATAGAGCTGCGCGAGGTGCGCTACGGCGCGACCGCTCGCGGGCCCTACCTGCGGGTTGTCCCCCGCCGGCGACGGTTCGTGCAGGTCGCCCCGGGGTACCTGGAAGCCACCCGCCTGGCGAGCCGGCCGAGAGACACCCTGGGGCGCTACGTCGCCAACGTCAAGCGGGTGGCCATCGGCAGCCCGTTCGCCACCTCCCAGGCGATCCACGAACGGCTGACCAAGGTCAAGGCGCTGCCCATCTTCTCGTCCGACGCGCTGTCCTCCTCCGCCTACGGGACGGAGGAGATCCTGCTCATGCTGGTGCTCGCGGGTTCGGTCGCGCTGTCCAGGGCACTGCCCATCACGATGGTGATCGTCCTGCTGTTGGCCATCGTGACGCTTTCCTACCGCCAGACGATCAGGGCCTATCCCAGCGGCGGCGGTGCCTACATCGTGGCGCACGAGAACCTGGGGCAGGGCCCGGGGCTAACGGCGGCAGCGGCGCTGTTCGTGGACTACGCCCTCACTGTTGCGGTCAGCGTCGCGGCCGGCGTGGCGGCCATCACCTCGGCAGTGCCCGACCTGTACGATGTCAGGGTATTGATGGCGGTGGCGGTGGTAGCGGTCTTCGCCTGGGGCAACCTGAGGGGGATCCGAGAGTCGGGCACGCTGTTCGCCGCGCCGACGTATTTCTTCATCCTGGCCATGGGGTCGATGATCGTGGTGGGCCTGATCAAGGTAGTGATGGGAGACGCGCCGGGGTCACTCCTGCACGGAGCGCCGCCACGGGAGACGGTGGCGGCCACCCAAGGGCTCACCCTGTTCTTGGTGCTGCGGGCGTTCTCATCGGGGAGCGCGGCGCTGACGGGGGTGGAGGCGATCTCCAACGCCGTGCCGGCGTTCAAGCCGCCGGAGAGCCGGAACGCGCGGACGACGCTGACGCTGATGGCCTGCATCCTGGGCTTCCTGGTGCTGGGCGTGACCTACCTCAGCAGTCGCTACGGGCTGGTGCCAGCGGAGAAGGAGACCATCGTGTCGATGCTGGGGCGGGAGGTCCTGGGCAAGAACGTGCTGTACTACGGATACCAGGCGGCGACAGCGCTGGTGCTGTTTATGGGCGCCAATACCAGCTTCGCGGGCTTCCCATGGCTATCAGCGATCCTGGCCAAGGATAGGTATATGCCGCGGCAGTTCGCTTTCAAGGGAGACCGCCTGGCCTTCTCCTACGGCATCGTCCTCCTCGCAGCCGCCGCCTCCCTCCTGCTGATCGCCTTCGGTGGAGCGGTGACCAGGCTGATCCCTCTGTACGCCGTGGGCGTTTTCCTTTCGTTCACGCTGTCGCAGTCGGGTATGGTGAGACACTGGTGGCGGCTGCGAGAGACGGGCTGGCGCACGAGCATAGTGATCAACGGCGTGGGAGCGAGCATGACGGCGGTGGTGGTGGTGATCATCGCCACCACGAAGTTCACCCACGGGGCCTGGATCTCCATCCTGCTGATGCTGACGCTGATCCTGGCGTTCGCGCTCGTACGCCGCCACTACGCGTGGTTTGAACAGACGGTGCGGGTTGAGGAAGGCGAGCTCCGGCGCAGAATGCCGGAGGCTGCCCCCACTCTGCGCCGGGCCGCGCGCCAGCATGTGGTGATGCCGGTGGGCGAGATCGACAAGATTGCCCTAGCAGCGGTGGATTTTGCTCGCGAGCTCTCGGGCAGGGTGACGGCGATCCACCTCGCGGACGATAGGGAGGAAGCGGACGAATATCGCGCCCGCTGGGAGAAGATGATGCCCGATATCCCCCTGCTGATTGTCGAGTCCCCTTACCGAGCGTTCGTGGCGCCCATGCTGGCCTACGTGGAGTCTCTGGAAAGGGCTGAGCCGGACGCGCACATAACGGTGGTGCTGCCCCACTTCGTCCCGCGTCACTGGTGGGAGCGGCTCCTGCACAACCAGGACGCCCTCGGCCTCAAGCCTCACCTGAGGAAGCGGCCCAGGGTGGGGGTTGTCGACTTCCCGTACCGGCTGGAGGAAGGGGAAGCGGTCTAGCGGGGGGCCCGACCGCGCAGGTAGAACCGTCGCATCCCCCACTCGATGAAGCCGGGCGAGATGCCCTTGAGCGCAGCGGCCAGTCGATTGAAGCGGGTGACGTACACCTCTGCTCGTTCGTTCCGCGCAGCCTTGACGATAGCCTCTGCCACGCGCGCGGCCGGTATGCTGCGCATGACCATTGAGGAAGCGACGGCGGGCATCTCCATCTCCTTGAGGGCGTTCTCCCGGAAGGGCGTCTCGATTGGCCCGGGGTACACGGTGATGACCGCGATCCCGTAGTCGATAAGCTCCAGCCGCAGGGCGTCGGAGATGGCGGTAAGGGCGAACTTGGTGGCGGCGTAGGCTCCTTCATTGGGCGCCGCTATCTTCCCCGCCAGCGAAGAGACGTTGATGATCTGGCCCCGCCGCTGCTGCTTCATGTATGGCACCACCGCCCGAATGCAGTTGAGAGCGCCGAAGACATTGACCTCGAACAGATAGCGGATGTTCTCCATGCTCCCCTCAGCGAGGGTGGCGTACAGGCCCAGGCCGGCGTTGTTCACCAGGATGTCCACGCTGCCGAACTCCTCGGCTGTCCGCCTCACCAGTGCCTCCACCGCCTGGCCGTCCGCTACGTCGGCGGGAACCGCCAGGGAGCGCCCACGGTAGGCCTGAAGCTCCTGGGCGACCCGCGCCAGGCGCTCTGCATTCCGCGACGCCAACACCACATTGGCCCCGGCGCGGGCGAACAGGCGCGCCGTCTCCCGACCGATGCCCATGGAGGCGCCCGTCACGATCACCGTCCTGTCGCGCAGCCTCATCCTTCTGCCCTCCGTCTGCCTGGAAACAACCCCGGCAGCCTTTCCCCCGCTATTGGTAGCTCTTCCAGCGCTTCTCCAGCTCGGGGTCCTGAAGGGTCTCCATCAGGTAGTCGGCGAACTCGGAGCCCTTGGCCCCACTGGGGCGGCCGGTGACCACCAGCTTCTTCTCGAAAGCGCCGCAAATATCGAGGGCCATCTCCAGCCTCTTGCCGCGGTCGGCGAAGCCGATGTGGTTCAGCATCATTGCCGCCGCCCGGATAACGCTGCTGGGGTCGGCATAGTCGGCGCGTCCTTCTTCGACCATGCGGGGCGCGCTGCCGTGGATGGCCTCGAACATGGCGTAACGCTTGCCGATGTTGGCGCTGCCCGCTGTTCCCACTCCACCCTGGAGCTCCGCCGCCTCGTCGGTCAGGATGTCGCCGTAGAGGTTGGGCAGCACCATGACGCGGAACTGCGTCCGCCTCTTGGGATCCACCAGCTTGGCAGTCATGATGTCGATGTACCAGTCGTCCCATTCCACTTCGGGGTAGTCCTTGGCGACCTCCCTGGCCACATCGAGGAACTTACCGTCGGAGGTCTTGATGACGTTGGCCTTGGTGACCACGGTTACCCTGTTGATGCCGTTCCTCTTGGCGTAGTCGAAGGCCAAGCGGATGATCCGCTCGGCGCCCTGGCTGGTGGTCACCGTGAAGTCGATGGCCAGGTCGTCCGTGACGTTGATCCCGCTGCTGCCCAGGACGTAGGCCCCCTCAGTGTTCTCGCGGAAGAACATCCAGTCGATGCCTTGCTGCGGAACCTTCACCGGCCTGACGTTGGCAAACAGGTCCAGGGCGCGCCGCATGGCCACGTTGGCGCTCTCGATGTTGGGCCAGGGGTCTCCCTGGCGCGGCGTTGTGGTCGGCCCCTTGAGGATCACGTTGCACTGCTTGAGCTCCGCCAGCACATCGTCGGGGATGGCCTTGTTATGCTTGGCCCGATTCTCGATGGTCAGGCCCTCGATGGTCTTGAAGACCACCTTGCCGCTTTCCAGCTCTGGCCTGAGCAGGAACTCGAGAACCCTCTGCGCCTGCTGACAGATGTAGGGGCCAATGCCATCCCCCCAGCACACGCCGATGACGATGGGTTTGACCTTCTCGTAGTCAACCCACCCCTCATCTCTCTTCATCCGCTCTATCCGCTTCAACTGCTCCTGGAGCAGCCGTGCGAAGTGCTCCTCTGCCCTCTCAAGCACCTGCCTATCCATATCTCCCCCTCCCCAACGCAGTAGCGGCCAAAGCCAAGCGGTGAGGCCCAGACTCCGACCGCCAGAGCTAGCCTAGCCGATACGGTAGCTGGAGGCAACCGCCGCCCGCCCATCCTGAGCTTGTCGAAGGATGCGGGGGCTGATGGTTCGACAGGCTCACCATGAGCGGCCCAAAGGCTCACCATGAGCGGCCCCCATGGCGTACCGCATCCCGCTCACCTACGATTCTTCGCATCCCCCGAAACACCACACAGGTTTGCCGAGACTGGCGATGGGGCTATACTGGGGATTGCTTAGCGATTGTAGACAAGAAAAGATAGCAGTCCTCAGGCAAGCGACGGGAGTCTCCTTCGGAGGGGAGTGACAGATGACCTACGAACTGACTGAAACCCACAGGCTGATCCGCGATACGGCGCGGCGCATCGCCCGCGAGCGAGTGCAACCGCGCGCCGCCCAGATCGATGAGGAGGGGCGATACCCCGACGACATCTTCGCCGTCTTTCGTCAGGCCGGGCTTCTGGGCCTGACCATCCCAGCCGCCTACGGCGGTGGCGGCGCCGGTTTCCTGGCCCTGGCCCTGGTTGTGGAGGAGATTGGCAAGTACTGCTGCTCC
>Ga0315289_10007038_pt1 | contig 16475 bp, 17 predicted proteins | sample YL17G11_40_MG_FD_203452 | JGI IMG/M metagenome (GOLD analysis project Ga0315289, IMG submission 203452) | Sediment microbial communities from Yellowstone Lake, YNP, Wyoming, USA - YL17G11_40 | ecosystem: Environmental > Aquatic > Freshwater > Lake > Sediment | place: USA: Wyoming | collected... | reverse complement strand
GCATTTGGTGAATCATAATCCTGCACTACAAAACAATTTTGCCCACTAGGCAAAGTTGTACTCGTAGTACTTGTAGTCGTTGTCATACCAGCTACAGACGTGTAATAACGCCTCATTACACCGTTTGAATCGGTATATATAAGATTAAATGTATTTGGATCCGTAGGAGTATTACCTATTGCAGCAGCATGTCCTTCTTTACCAGGAGTATTACTAAAGAAGTTACGACCCCATGAACTTTCGGAAAGCATATTCCAGCATGCCATACCATCGGTAGAACCAATACAAAGATCATCTCCAGATATAGCAGGCTTGTTGCCTCCATGATTAAGATCATTAGATTGAATCTCAAAACCACTTGTATCAAAACATGTAACTGAAAACTCCGATACAGCACATATCTTGCCATTTCCATAACTGAATCCATAATCCAAATCTGGAATTAGATCCAGAGAACCACCAACATTGGCAGTCCAAATCGTATTATGAGAAGATTGCATATTGACTGCAAGCATCTTCCCTGTCATAGTAGTCTTCCATAGCTCCATGTATATTCTTTGGTTATTAGAATCAATTATAGGAGCACCTAGAATACGAGTATGAGGTGATCCCCACGAAGCACTGTCAACCCACGTCCACTGAACTATACCATTAAGATCTGCTACCTTAAGCTGAGCTTGAGTACCATATGGATTTGGATTTGGAAAAGTTGTATCTTTAGCTATACATGGTAAGTATAAATATGTACCATCATAACCTGGAATATCACCATCAGCAGTACCGCCTGCAGAACAAGAATGCCCATTACAATTATCAGAACAAGAAACAGACCATATCTCATGACAGTTATTATCTGAACCAAGCTTATTATAGGTTATGCCCTTCCACCCACTACCAGTACCTATAACTATAAGATTAGACCCAGGAATTATCAGTGGAGATGTAGATGTTATCCCAACACTATTGTAAGAATTTGTACACAATGTATGCGGTAACGCCAGATTATTATAACTTTCTAGAACAGTATACAATGATTTTTCACTATTAACAGCCATAACACCATCACCAGATGCTGTAGGAGCAGGAAGATTACTGCAAGTAAAATCGAATGGAGCCACAGCCCAATATTTGACTCCAGTTTTTACATCATATCTTTGAACCTCACAGTCACCATTAACTGGATTTTCAGCATCACCAACATAAACATTATCTCCGACAATAACAGGAGCATACACTGGATATCCTAAATTCTGAGTCCAACTTGCTGTGAGACTCCATGAACTTGGTGTTATACCAGCTTGCCCATTATTCTTATAATTTCCTGTAAAAGGATTCCATGTAGCTGGATCGGCAGTAGTTTTCCCCGCATCCCACACCCATAAATGTCCATCATCTGACGCAGTAGCAACAGCATAGAGCCTAGAACCATAATAAGCAAAGCCCGCTGGATTGACCCATGAATATACAGAAATACCAGCCTTATTATAGACAGTACTACTTATAAAAATCTTATCATTTGCAACCTTAAATTCCCCACCATCTGGTCCTGGACCATCAAATGCCCACAGAGGAGCACCCGCTCCACCTATACCAGACACTGGATATGCAGCTATCTCGCTTGCAAATGAACCATCGCCCTTCCTAGCCCACATATAATAATTATCCGCATCAGCAGCTATACCTATTTCATTAGCATATGCATCTGTATCATAAGCCATACATATTTGTGTTGAAATCCTACATGCATATATCTGTTTATCACCAGTAAGACCAACCCCTCCATACCACACAACTACGTCTGGACCCATCGCAATAGCATTCATCCCACGGAATCTACCATCATCATTTTGAACTGTATAAGAACCAAACGGCCCCATAGTCGAAGATAAATCCGAGGTGAAACACTTCAACGAATAATAAGTTTGATGTTGAACCTGTCTTCTATTCTCAGAAACTGTGCATATCCTGCTACCATCAGTTGCAATAGCAGCACCTCCAGTATTCCACATATACGAATCTGCATACACAGTATCTATGGCTCTTTGATTAAGTATAGCCAAAGTCGTCTTATCCATCCTATAGATAACATTTTCCTGAACACAATAAGCATAAGTATCTACATTAGCACTAAAACATCTATTCAACCCAGGTAATGTTGCAGTAGCTTGAACTACACCAGTAAGTGCATCAAGTCTCATCAACTGAGGACCAACACCATCTTTATTGATAGTCACCCAAATATTACTGCTATCAGCAGAAATAATACTAGCACCAACTTGAACACCACCTATATTAGAATGCCACACACGATTATGCGTTGCAAAATCATAAGCACTAAACCCTATATCAGAACCATACCCAGTTACGATCAAATATGTACCATGAATAGTATCAACAGAAACCACACCACCACCATTATAGCTTGGCGGATTAGCCCCCGCAGTAAGATCCCAATACTTAGTAGGAATAGAATCGCCATTCCCAAAATTCACAGAAAGATATCTACCCCACGGTGTATTACCATGTGCATTCACCCAACCAATAGCAGAAGCAGCTGCACCAGAAACAAAAAAACCAAGAACAACCAATACCACAAACAACTTTGCCTTATTTACCATTTCTTGACCTTCCACATCCCATATAATATAACCAACCCAATTAAAACAAACCCCGAAATTATTAATATGGATACATTATCATTCACCCTCTGCAATCCACATCCAAGTTGATCACGAGTAAAACTCGGCAAATCAGATTTATTCAGCCTTACCGATCCGTTAAAGTCACACGCCGGATCATAAGCTAAAACCCATCCTGAAGATAAAAGCAACACCGCTAATGCTACTAAAATATGCTTAAAATGCATTCTCAACACTAGATATATATAGGAATTTAAAGCTTAAAAATTAAAACTACCCCCACTATCCAGATTTTGTAGCATTTGTAGTAAGATTGCCCTTGGTTGGCTCAGAAGTACCAATGACATTTTTGAAATCAGCCCACATCCAATACTCCTTTGATGTATTCATAGGCAAGTTATATGATATCCTAACCGGAGTTACATTAATCATCAAACAAGTCGAAGATAAATCACACCCACCTATACCACAGGAACCAGAACAAGATTCCTGCCATCCAGAGTTGGTGTGCCCAACCTTCATAGTAACACCAGATGTTATCTGATTGAAAGATGCATTTATGTTTATAGATACCGACCCATCATTGGATATTACTAAAGCCCCCTGAGTTGTATTTTGGCAACGATGATTACCAGTCTTATCTGTAGAAGCATTTATCTTTTTGATAGATCCAGTAATACCATCAACATAGAATAGATGTGTCTGATCACAAGCAACTGTAGTGTTATAAACACCAAAGTGCAATGAATGTGCAACTGACTGAGCAGTCCACCAATACACCTGCCCCCAATCCATACTATATGGCAATGGTGCATATATACTAAATGAATCCACTACACTTAATTTGTTAAATCCACCAGCACTACCATCACATGATATATTATAGTTAGCAATTAATGGAGATCCAAATGACTTATATACATAATAAATCTTTCCTGTATCATTAAATGTCATATTAACTTTAGTTGACCAACCAGCAGAGTTCTCCATGAATTGACAGAAACCTTTGCTTCCATTAATAGACTTGCCAACCAAATCACTATAGTTAGCATAGAACCCCATATTTCTTCCTGGGAGAACCCTATGTGACCCCCCAGCAGGATCACCACTAGTCCAAGTACGCAAAGATTCACCAGATCCAACCATATAGGCAGAGAAATGACTTATATTAACATACAACTTCCCACCAGTATACTTACTCTGATAATCATCTGTATTATTACATGACCAAGAAACAGAACACTCAGATATACCATAATTAAAATTAGAACATAAACAAATATAATTTGGTCTCGTAACTGTATTAAACACCAAAGTACTCCTACCTAAATTAGAAGCATTACTAGCTAATATTCCATCATATGTTCTTAGTGGAATAGGCTTTATACCAGTAAGATTCGCAGTATGAATTTTTATTGTCTTGTCTACCTCTGTAAAGTTAACATCGTTAAATATAATCTGATTACCAGTAGATGTAGACACTTTTATTACATAACCAATAGCATTAATTAAAACTGGTGTTGAAGCATATGGTATCGTCGTGTTTATAGTCTGATTAGAAACAACAGAACTATTCGGAGCTATAAGAATAATATTCACTCCATTGACAGTTGCACTACCACCAGCAGTAACAGTTAAATTAAAAGACCCCTTTAAAGTGGTCGTAGTAGTAGACGTAGTTGTAGTAGTTGTAGTTGTTGTTGTATAAATATTTACAACAGGACCAGCAGCAGTTCTTATAGTATTATTAGAATCATTAACATACCCAGAAACCCCATAGTCACCTAATTTTCCTCCAGTGAATATAACAAACATATTTGAACCATTTACAGCATAAGTCCAACCACCAAGCGTTCCATTTAAGTTATACCAAACCTGATTAAGATCATTAACCCCCTTATTGACATTGACATTCACAGTTATATTTTGTCCCTGTAAAACGCTCAATGGAATAGCAGACACGTTTATTACAACTGGAGCAACATACTTGGTATCATTACCCAAACCATACCCAGAGAAATGTGTTACATTTATCCAATATTGAGTTGAATTTTCCCCATGCTGATAAGCTGACGTAGCATTACATACCCAAGCAGCATTACATAAAGCCAGACTTGTATTCCAATATTGACAACTACATATCTTAGTTGGAGTTAAAGTCTTGTTGAAATACAAAGTAGCTACATCGAACCCCGTAGCACTGCTATATATCACAGAAGACAAAGCCTGTGTATTAGCTGGTTTAGAAACAGCAGTTTGAACACGCAGATCTATGTCACCGGCATTAGTCCCATTAAGACCACTGATGAACACCATATTTCTACTATCTGGTTTTACACGAATATTATATTTAACCCCCGTCAACAACAGAACCTTATCACCACCACTGGAAGAATTGTAATTGTAAAGTACCCCATTAGTCCTATTCATTATCTGAGAAGAAGCCCCAGTAACCCCTGATATAGTAATATTTTTATCCTGCCTAACATCGTATTTATATTGAATAATCTGATAAGACCCACCGGTGAAATTACGCCCAGCAATATAAAGCCTTGCAGTATTACCCTCTATCAAAAGTGATGCCCCACCAACAGACTGATTAAGATAACCAGAACTTGACTTCTTTAATATAGGATTTCCAGCCAATCTAGTAAACTTAGTTCCATTTAAACTATAAGCCAACCCCGTTCCTATTCTTGTATCAGCCACTCCCCCCTCATACCATTGAAGATTATATCCTTTAAACTTTACAACATCTCCGTAACCGAGCTTTAAATTATCCCAAGCTCCGGGCGTATCATTGATTAGAGTTTTATATAAACTTGTCCTGAAAAACTTAGTCGGATCATCAGAACCAACTACACAGAAATTCTCTGCACTACCCCCAGCACAATCAAAATATACCGCAAATTTATATCCAAAAGGATTTTTTAGTGTGTTACCCAATCCATTTCCTGATGCATTATAAAACACCTTGTTGATACCATAAGTTCCTGAGATAGTGCCATTATTAGATGTACCCATCATCCAAGTGAAATTCACCCATCCCATATCCTTCATTCCAATTAAATCGCTGTTATTACCATACCATAATTTTATACTCTTTCTATATGGACTTTGCTTCCCAACAGAAACCTCATCCCACGACCAAAGCATATAATTGTTATTTATACCAAACCCATCAGCATTATATCCAACATAAGGATGCCCAGAGAATTTTGCATATCTAACAAACTTAAAACTATTTCCATTGGTACTATTCGCAACAGAAGTCATAGTAAGACCACTAGAAACGTTGATATCAGAATAATACATATAATAAATACCGGAAGGGACCTGCAAGACTTTCTGATAATAAGACCTACTCACACCATGATAAACTATTGGATTAGTAGCATTTTCGAATCTAAGATTTACAAACCTATCAAAAGGAGCGGTATAGAGACCATGATAGACAGCCTCTGCAGAAACAGAAATCGAAAGCAATACTAACAAAACCCCTATAAAAATGAACCCACTACAACGCATAACATACCATTCACATCACTAATTATTACATCAAATATTATGAACCCCTAGCTTAAATATAAAACTTTGTAAAAATATTTATTTATAATAAAAATTTATTTATTTCAAGAACGAGAACTAAAAAACAATAATTAACTGTTCTCGCCTAGTTTGTTGCCATCGTGGCGTTCGTGGTCATGTTGCCCTTTGTAGGAGCAGTTGTACCTGCTACACCAACGAAATCAGCCCAGAGCCAATACTCCTGCGAGGAGTTTTGAGGTATGTTGTACGCAATCTGTGTGTCACCCGAAGTTGACAACAATAGACAAGTATTGCTCAATGTACAATCACCAGTTGTGCATGTTCCAGAGCACACTTGTTCCCAAGCAGCATCAGAACCACCCAACTTAGGTCTTACCCCAGTCGTAATCTGGTTAAATTTCGCAGTGACGTTAACTCCAACCGATCCATCATTATAGATCTTAATAGCACCTTGCGTAACATTCTGACACTTATACTGTCCAGTCTGATCAGTAGAAGCATTCAGTTTCTTAGCAATGCCATTAATTGGCGGAGGCTCAACGTAGTACAGCGCTGTTTGAGAGCAAGCAATCGTCGAATTATAAATTGCATAGTGAATACTATGTGCAACAGATTGAGCTGTGAACCAGCTAACCTCCGCCCATTGAGTATCCGCAGATGCAGCTCCGACGCTTACCATCAATACGACCAACGCCATCCAAATTCTGCGCATTTGCATTTTCATTTTCATTCAAAAAAAAATCCGATTATTTTTTATCCAAGACCGAGTATCCTCGAAACCTTGAACAATATACCCATTATGATCGACAGCGCGATACCGACTATAGCCAATAAGACTAATAGATCGATCCAACTAACTGTTGACGCAAGGGCTGTTCCTAACACATCAACAACCATCTTGTTTAAGTCAGTTGTCGAATAAATTGCAGCATAAGCCATTGTGTTTTTCCTCTAAAAATTTAATTATTTAATTTAAATAAAATTATTTAATCGCTCATCCTATCCAAGACCTAATATCCTAGACACTTTGAACAATATACCCATTATAATCGATAAAGCTATACCGACTATCGCTAGAAGTACTAGCAAGTCGATCCAACTTATAGTCGACGCAAGGGCAGTTCCTAAAACATCAACAACCATCTTGTTTAAGTCAGTTGTCGAATACTTAGATACATAAGCCATTTTTGTCCTCTTAAAAAATATTTTAATTATTTATAACTATAGTCCATAAAAAAAGACTATAATTATTTCCTATCCTAGCCCAAGAATCCTTGAGACTTTGAATAGTATGCCCATTATGATCGACAGTGCAATACCGACGATCGCCAACAGAACCAACAGGTCAATCCAGCTGATTGTTGAGGCTAGAGCAGTTCCTAGAACATCAACTACCATCTTATTCAGATCGGTTGTTGAATACTTAGATACATAAGCCATTTTTGTTTTACCTCCACAATTTAACTATTTGTCTTATTCCCCTTTACCTCCACCGGCCCAAAAGCCGCCTTTTTTGAAAGCAGGGATAATGAAAAACCACAACAAAAGACCAACAACAACAGTAAAAGATACAATCTGCATATTGTCTTCATACCATTGCATATTCTCATCAAAATGCATTGGTTCATAATTTCCAACATGGAAAGAACAATTCACAACCTTACCATTACAATCAGCACGAACCTGATAATCCTGATTAGGTCTATAAAGCATATAGCCTTTATCATCTCTGGCCCTCACGGGCCAAGAAATTGCATAAACACCATTAGAAGAAGTTATAGGAACACCAGAAGTACGAACATAATTTCCATTGCGATCTATGAATGTTTGATTATCATAAAGAAGATTTGTCTTCAGATCTTCAACTAAATAAGGATGCACAGTATCATTATAAAAAACCCTCACATAACAATCTTGTGCCTCTAATGATTCACCCAATGTATTTGTTAACCTGAATGTTAAAGTCTGAAGATTCCCATAATAAATAAATTTCTGACACGAAGCATTCTGAAGCTTCGCACTATACGTAGTCGGCTTAGAACAAGATGTATTAGAAATTAATGTACTAGTACTATTATAGCAGAAAAAGACCCAACCATTAGCATTGGTAACATTGTTGTAACTCTGAGTGTTGTTAAGCCTAAGAGTGCAATTCGCACCAGAAACAGGATTCCCCCCTGCCGTAATCTCTCTATGCAAAAACTCAGCCTCATCAATGCCGCAAGCACTTCCAAGTCCCGTCATTAATAATATAACCAAACCAACATATATTATTTTACATATATTATTAGTCATTTTAGCTTTATAAATATAATCTTCTCATATATATCTTAGGTATTTAAAGCTAATAAAGGAGTTTTAGCCAATCCTTTTAAAGTGTGCTCCTCCAAAAAGACATTATCAACCTTTTCTCTGCCATACTCTCTCACTAGCGATTCCACACGTTTAACCTCATCTGGATACCCCAACGTCCTTCTAGCAGCCCTCTCCGGAACACCTAATTCTTGTGTCATTATTTTAAATGCCACATAATCGGCATATCCCTCATTAAGCATATAATCCTCAACACCCTCATTAGACATATCGTGCACTAGTTCATGAATCAACGCCCTCACCGTATTTAACTTATCACCCTTTTCTAAAAATGCCGTATCTTTAGTTGGACTATAAAATCCATTACTCATCAAAGCCTCTTTCTCCCTACCAGGATTATCCTTTAGAGCAACCTCTAAATATTTATCCTCCGGAAGAAGCTTTATCTTAGCATCTATATCAGCACCAGGATATTGCTTCTTAAGAACCTTTCTTAACTTATCAACGTCAATATCATAATTATAATCCCCATCATCATCCCCAGCCATTGAAAACGTAGCACCATATCTTTGCATTATCAACTCGTTATTAGAGAGCACCCTTGGCTCACCAAGTTCGGATGCAGCATCTAACCAATCATAACTTGATACTGCTCGCCCAACAGCAGATGCTTGCTGCCCAATAATAGGAGCTATACTCTTTTCATATTCCTCCCTGGCAAGACCCCCAGCAGCAGCCATGTAATCGCCAGGCTTCTTAGTCGGAGATGGACTTAAACTCGACCCACTAACAACAGGAACCGCAGCACCAGCACCCGCACCAGCTATCATAGTACCAGGAACACTAAGACCAGCACCAGCAGCACCAACTGTACCCATAGTACCTACATGAGCTCCAATAGCAGGAACCAAAGATGATCCAGCACCAACTGCACCAACTATTAATGGAAGTGCAAATCTATTCTTCTTAGAAACAGCCAAAGGAATATGAACAACATTCCCATATGAAAAACTATCACTACCCGAAGCGTGTATAGCTCTCAGCTGTTCTCTTGTAAATCGTCTGCCACTAGGACCGACATATAACAATTTCATTAGATCCTGATTATAATACCAGAATTATTATCTTTTATTTTCCTCGCATGTATACTTACTTTTGAGTTTAAATCCTCAACATTAACAGGAAAAGATTCATTTTTCGCAGCTTCATTCAATGCCATATATGCAAGAACATCCAATTCAACATCATTTATTTTCATTTATACCTCCAGAATAAAATACACTAGAACTAATCGATTCTTCAATCTTTTTATCATAATCGGAAGGTTTTCCAACCCCCAATAATGCCTCCTCAGAAGTACCCTCTGTAGGAACAGTAGTTATCTTAGCCTCTATAGGTGTACTCACCGGACCCATATACTCAGATATTTCATACTTCGGTTGCGTCTGTGCACCAACCTGATATACCTCTGCAGACTCTACCTCCTTTAATCTTCTATCCCTATGTTCCTTCTCTAATAAATATATAGACACAGCCTCCTTAGCCTTCTCAAAGGCAGCATCTTCAGAGAACTGAGGATTCTTAAGCAATATACCCTGAGTCAATATACCTATAGCTAAATCTACTGGAATATCAGAACCCTTCGTATGTAACTCAGTGTTCCTAATAGAAACTGTACGAGCATCTAGATTAAACTCAAATGGAACCTTTAGTTCATTATCAATTCTTATAGTATTTACAGATGACAATGCAGGCTCATTTCCTATCACATCTAAAAGTCTCTTGATAGTCTGCCTCTCTTTAGGCTGACCACCACGTATAACAAACGTAGTATCTAATAAAGGAACAGAACCACGTTCCTTCTCACTGAAAAGATTCTTATGCTTTATATCAATCTCCAACCTATGAGCATCACTTTTTATCTTATTCATAAACTCATTTGTCTGTTTCTCTAAAACCTCAGGATCGTCACCGCTTCCTATCTTTATCAACATAGGTGATGAACTCTTTGATCTTATATAATCTGTGTCTCTAGTTATTTTAGACATCATCGCCATCACGGCTTTCCTTTGATTTTCACTATAAAATGTCATGTTTAAACACCGCTAACTAAACCAGACTGTTCGAGTACATAACGCCCAGGAGTTCCTGGCTCTGTATGTCTTGATGCATAATCTGCCTTACTTTGCATTCTAGCTTGAAGATTAACTGCCTCAGGAGAAGAAGAACCATCTAATCCAGAAACTACATCATACCTCTGTTTATCTCTTATAGCCATCTTCACAGATCTTGGAACAGCACCCATATCTAACGGCTTTGGATATTTAGTAGCATCTGGTAATGACTTAAATTCCTTTGGAGGCTTGTTGATCTCTAACTTTGGAAATAGAGTAGCAGTGGTAGAAGTATAAACAGGACCACCAGATCTAACAACCGGCATCTGTTGCATAGAACTCCCGCCAGATGTCAACCTTGGCACCATAAGCATCTCGGCCCTCCTCGGAGCAACCTTACTACCAATAGGACGTATAACCTCCTGTGGAGGTATCAACCAATTCATAGACCTCTCAGACCCATACCTGAAGAAATCTGGCATTTGTACCCTTGGAAACAACACAGGCATTTCACCAGACATACCAACCTCTTTTGAAGTATATCTAGTATCAGCACCACCATAGCCCCTTTCTTTAGAAACAAACTGTTCTCCACCAAAGAATCTAGCCGCCTCAAGAGTCGGCAACATCTCTTGCCCTTTAACACGAGGCTCAACATCCGGTGGCATACCTATGCCCATGCCTCTGCTTACTGCCCAAGGCTCCATAGGATATCTCGGAACACGTTTATACTCATAACTTGTCCCAGTCCAAACCGGCTGTACACCAGGAGGTGTCCAGAACTCTCTGTTAGGAGCTTGCATAACATCAGCACCGACAGCAATAACATCAGCAACAGCACGACCAGCAATAGTTGCACCAGCTTCAACACCAGGCGCAAGATATTCAGGTGCATGTTGTAGTCCACCCCTTACACCCTCACCTATATACTTAGCACTACCCTCAACAAATCTCTTTGGAGCAGTAGCAGTATAAGCACCAGCTCTTCTACCAGCACTCTCCATCTGTTTTGTAAATTCCTCGCCAAACCCCCTACCATATTCGCCAATAGTAGCATCAAACGCACCAGTTATGGGATTAGTGAATCTCTCTAAGAAGCTCTTCTTCTTAAATACAGACTCTGATTCTGGAACCTCAAATTCCTCTTGTAAAATAAATCTCCTATCCACATCATATGGAAGACTTTTGAAATCGGTATTTACACCCTCTCCTTTTATATAAAATTCTTTCTCTGGCAATTTAGTCTTAGTTTTAAAAACCCTACCACCAGCTTCTATATCAGGAATATCATATTTAATCTTATCCTGTGTAGACTCACCAACTATATTATCTGCTGGGACATCATCAACCTTAAATGAACTCCTATATTCAAGAGTCTTTGGCTCTACACCCGGAGGTACATTCCCCGGTGCAGTAAAAGAATATCCGAAAGACCCATCATCTGATATACTTGGATTGCCACTACCACCAGGAGGTGAAGCCGGACCATTTATTGCTTCGACACGACTCTTAAGATCACCACTATGCATCTTAGCAAACATAGCTCTTCTCTGATCATCCCTCATACCAAATCTAGTAAGTCTCATATTCCTCAAACACCATTGGTCTAAACTCTACAACTATTTGTGAATTGTCTATTGGCTCTTTCCTCTTGAAAGTAACATCAACCAACTTCTTAATATAATCCTTATCTCCTGGAGATGGAACTTCATCTAAAGGATGCCCCGTGATAGCAGATTCAATTGCATCTGACATTCTCTTTTCCTTAGGCTCATCCTTTAATTCTGAAGGCAAAGCTGCAGCAGCAACCGCACGCCTACTCTCTGCTTCTCTCATGTGATCATCAATAACAGATTTTAAATTTGACTCTTTAATCTTCCTAATCTTAGATAACTTCCTTGCAAATGTATCATCTATATCAGCAAGTTGCATAACAATATAATCATCGTCTGGAATGATATCTGCATATACAGCAGCAGCCAATCTATCCCTAAAGAGATTCCTCAAACCCTTATCTTTTTCCAACTTTGAAATTAATGCATTAAAATCTATCTCCTCACCACGAGTAGCAACGGCATTCATCAACTCATTAACCTCGTGCTCCCTTATCTCTGTTGTATCAATCCTATCCCCCTGCAGAGCCCCAATAGAAGCCAGCTTCCTAGCTATTATCTCTGTATTCTGCTCGAAAGATAAATCATCATCATACTCCGCCCAGAAATCAAAAGTTTGTGGATCGAAATCATCGCGGATCCTAGAAGCTAACCTCTTGATCAACCTCTCTATATTCTTTTTCTTGTCAACAGAAAAAAAACTAACCGAAGGTCTGAAACTAAAACTATTTCTACCAAATGATGCAAAAACAGCACGCCTCTGTGCATCATTAATAAACATCATAACTATAACTAGCCCCCGCTACTCCATTATTATTCATATTATAAACCAATCCTTCCTTAATTGGTTCTGATCTCCTAAAATGCAGATGAGCAATACTCCCACCCGACTTTGACCCCGTAACGATATTCATATCGGGCCTATGAATTGTAACAACAGGCTTCTCTTCGATACCCATATATTCTTTCTTCGACTCATGAACGACTGAAGCGATAATATCTGATAAATTCAATTCTTGTTTTTCACTCATATTCATTTTCTGCTTTGCAAACATTGCACACCTTTGATCTGGCGAATATACCCTACCATTACTACCGACAAACCCTCTCATTTATAACCTTGAAAAGGCTTCCTTGTTATGCCCTTAGCACCAATACTTATAACAAGATCCTTAGTTGCCCTCATAGCCTTGGAAACAGATCTGGACTTTTCACAGTCCCTCTCTCCCATCCAAGAAAAATCTCCTGTCTTTATAATTTTATTCTTCATTTAGTACACCCCCGCATTATCAGACGGATCCATATCAAGAACCCTGTTTGCATATTTATCATAAATCAACTGTCTATTCGTCGGAGCGGAAATAGCACCACCACTTAAAGTAGCAACAAAAGCCGCCTCTGGATTGATGTTAGCAAATTCATTCTTAACAACCAATCTATCCTCCTTTATCGTTATTTTAGGCAAATGATCAAAAGCTCCATCTCCCTTGAGCCTACCAAACATAGCCTTACGTTCCTTATCGCTTCTAGCCCTACTTCTCATCTTGTATAGAAATATCTGTACCTAACTGCCCTGTCAAAAAATACACCATTAATTGGTACCACTAATTTGTATTATTTATATTTATATAAAGGAATTCTAAGCTTAAAAATAAGAACTTAAATTAAGCTAAATACTCCCTTTTATAATCATCTATATCTGATATAGATAACTTCTTTGAAATTGATAAATCAGGAAGATTCAACGATCCGACAGCCTTAGTAGAACCATGTACCTTTATAGGCGTTTTATCAAGCCAGACCTCCGCTTTGTTATATTTACCAGATATATATGGATACTCATCTGATATTGGACTTATAATCTCATTATCTACCATTCTACGCAAAGTCTTATACGGAACAGATTTATCCAATTTAACAACCACATGATACCCACCATGAGTACTAACTATATATGGTGTAGCCCCAATAACATCCTTCATCTTATCTACTACAACCTTTGTAGCTTCCTTCATCTTTTTATCTGGAACATCACCCAAATTATCCACATCTACAACAAGAACATCGGCTCTATTAAGATCACCCTTCTTGGATGTCTCCGGCCATATCTCAACTCCATGCTCTCTGACGATCTCGGATAAATCATCTATATCACCTATCGTAGTATATGATGACTTACCAGGAGGATGCCTCCTTACTACTTGTTCACCATCATGCTCATACCTAACAAGAATATTACGATCCTCCAACTGAGGTTTTAACTTATCCCAGATTCCACGATAATACTCATCGATCTTATACTTTGGTATACCAGCTACTTCCTTTTGCCAAGTATCTAAACTGTAATCAGGCTTCTGTGAAAATACTGCCATATTAGCAAAGACAGCACGCCTCTGAGACTCATTGACAAACTTCATATATCATACACCAAATATTTCATCTAGATCTTTGTTGACCTTATTTCTCACAATAAGCCTAACAGGACCCTCCTTATATTCATCATCCACTGTAACCGCACCAACAATCTTTTTCTCTGGTGGAAGATTCCTACCATACTGAGCCAAAAAATCATCTGTCTGCTTTATCACATTAGATTTATCCTCTGATATATGAATTGAATCATCAACCGGCTTTATAGTCTTAGCATAATCGGCAAGAATATCCAATTCAGGAGTTGACTTAATAGGCTCTTGAACTAACTGAACAGTAGGAGCACCCACCCAATCCGGAACAGCAGGCTCTTGAACATATGAAACAAGAGAAACCCCTTTATCCTTCTTAGCATTTATACTCATATTAGCAAACATCGCACGCCTTTGTCTCTCATTTAAACATCTCATGTTTCACCCATCAATGCATCTAATCCAAGATCCTCCCTCAACCGTTCAATCCTAGGCTGACGCAAAGACCCCTTCACATCTTCTTCCATATACTTTAGATCCACACCAAACCACTCAGACTCTGGCATTGTTACTGCACTAAGACCATGTGGATTATATTTGTCATAAAGATACTTTCTCTCACTAATACTTAAACCAGAACCAACTTTACCCTTTGATATAAATTGTCCATCCTCAAAGACCCCAATCAATAAAGAAGCAACTCCATTAGAATTTGAACCTTTCCCTCTTTCAAATCCATAAACTACAAAAGTCCCACCTTCAGGCTTTTTATATTTAAGCCAATCACCAGACTTCTTACCTGGCTTGTATGTAGATCCTAGATTCTTAAACACAACCCCCTCGCCACCAGCAGCTATATACTTATCTGCATAATCTAATTTGTTATTATAAACACAATCCTCCAACTTAAGATTATCAGAACCATCTCCAATAATTTTCTCTAATATTTCTCTCCTCTTATACAGAGGCAAAGACTTTGTATCCTGCCCATCCATCTCCATGACATCAAACACCCTGAACATAGCAGGATGCTCAACAATTTGATGCTTTAATTGCTGTACATCATCTAAATTTATCCTTGAAACCACACTATGAAAATCATTCTTGTCATGGACAGAAGAGATGATTTCCCCTTCCACTATGAAAGGCTCGTGACCACCAAATGCTTCTACCACATCAGGAACGACATCTGGAAACTTCTCAGCTAAATTTTCACCGCCCTTCCTAGGATTAAAAATATCCAACCCACCATTCCCTACAGCAACAACCCTTATACCATCATACTTGTCACACGCAACCCAGCTCTTATCTTTATCCAATTTAACAGCAGCATCACGCTCAACAGCTTTAACCAGCATAGATATCCCAGCTCTCTCAGTACCATCTAATATAGATTGATTAGCCACAGAAAATCTGTTAAGATTTGCAAAAAATGCCTTCCTTTGAGAATCAGTCTTGAATACCATAATCCGGCCACTCATAATAACTTAAATCATCAGATGCACGACAACTAAACCTATTTCTCTTGGTACCCGTCTTTTCTTTCTCTAATAAACGCTGTGAATAACTCTTCTTATGTTTACCTGATACCTCCTCTTCATATTGCTTACCAAGACGCTCCTTCGTCTTTAGAATCATATCAGTTCCAACATACATAGCACCAAGACCACCTAAAAGTGGTACAGCTGCAACCACAGTAGACCCAGCAGTTCCAACAGCATCTACTCCCATAGCAGATATATCAGCTGGAGCAAAAGAAAATTTATTCTTACCCGCATTAGCAAACATAGCCTTACGTTGTTTTTCTTCCATTGGTTTCATTTTTAAGTACTCCTAGAAAATAAT
>Ga0315289_10007037_pt1 | contig 16476 bp, 14 predicted proteins | sample YL17G11_40_MG_FD_203452 | JGI IMG/M metagenome (GOLD analysis project Ga0315289, IMG submission 203452) | Sediment microbial communities from Yellowstone Lake, YNP, Wyoming, USA - YL17G11_40 | ecosystem: Environmental > Aquatic > Freshwater > Lake > Sediment | place: USA: Wyoming | collected... | reverse complement strand
CTCTCCATTCTCTCCAGGGCTGCGTCCAACTCTCTGCAGAAGACAGCATTCTGGACATTTAAGTTTATTGCACCCCGTGCAATCCTGCCAGCCCATTCAAGATACGTTTCTCTTGTGTCCCAGGTATCCGTGCCCAGATAGGCCATAAAATGATCGACTCCCCCTGCAATCGCCCCGCATCTCTCTATAGAACTTTTATCAGCGATCAAGACTCTCACACCTTTTTCCGCAGCAGCAATGGCTGCATTGTTACCTGCTAAACCACCCCCGACGACTAACACATCCGTTTCCAGCGTTTCGCCAAAATGTTCAATTCCCCCTGTCATGATTATATCCCTCCATGATATCTCCTTGTTTTCTCGAATGTTGCGGGCTCAAATCACAGCAATGATAATCGAGAACTGCCAATGACAATTTCACCTTGGCTCTTTAGCTTTAAATTGACATCCACTTTCTAACGTTTATCGGAAACCTTGATTCTTAACTGGAGAATCACAACAAAACCGATACAGAGCAACCCCAAGATATCCGTAACCCACCCAGGTTTGATGAGAAGAATAGCGGCTGCCAAAAGAAGGATTCTCTGCAGGATATTCGTTTCTTTTAAAAAATAACCAATGATACTTGCAGCCAAGCAAATGATGCCTATCGAGGCAGTGAAAATGGCTATGACCACGTCGACTACGGGCCCCATCAATAGGAGGGATTGATTGTAAACGAACATGTAGGGTAACAAAAAGCCTGCAAGGGCAAAACGCCATGCCGTAAATCCTGTTTTCATGGGATCGGCTTTGGCGATAGCCGCCCCTGCATAAGATGCAAAGGCAACCGGTGGTGTCACCATACATAACATCCCAAAATAAAAAATGTAGAGATGAGCTGCCAGGGGAAGGACCCCCATTTCGACGAGCGATGGGGCGGCGGTGGCGGCTAAAAGGACGTAACAAACGACTGTTGGAAGACCCATTCCAAAGAGAATGGAGGCCAGCATCGTGATCGGTAGGGCAACAATCAGGGAGCCTGAGGAAACCTGGAGGACTAAACTGGTAATTTTATTCCCCATCCCTGTTAATAGAACAACTCCGATCACGAGGCCAGCAGCAGCACAGGCACAGGAGACCATGATTGAATCAAATCCAGACTGGGCCAGGGCCTGCAATATTCTGGATGGGGTCATCCTCGTCTCTTTTTTGAGGAGGCTCATTATGACCGTTGCAAGAAGGGTATAAAGCACGGCGATTCGAGGGGAGTATCCGAGAGCGAGTGTCAATATCAATACAGATAAAGGGACAAAAAATATCCATTTTTTCCGAAAAATATCTTTGATGTTTGGGATCTCCTCTTTTGATAAACCACGAATTCCCATTTTCAAGGAATAAAAATGGACAATACTGAAGATGGATAGATAATAGAGGACAGCGGGAAGCACGGCTGCTTTACAGATGGAGATGTACGGGATCCTTAAGAATTCAGACATGACGAATGCTGCTGCTCCCATCACCGGAGGCATCAGGGCCCCCCCGGAAGAAGCTGTGGCCTCCACGGCTCCAGCAACATGGCTCTCAAACCCAATCCGTTTCATAAGAGGGATGGTGAACGTCCCAGTGGTCACGGTATTAGCCACGGCACTCCCTGAGATCGTACCCATCAGCCCGCTGGAAATAACCGCAATTTTGGCAGGGCCACCCCTTAATCTCCCGAAAACGGAACTGGCCAGATCGATAAAGAATTCTGTACCGCCGCTGATGCTAAAAAAGGCGCCGAAGGCAATGAAGAGAAAGATATATTGAGACATGGTCTTTAGGGCAACACCAAATATACCATTTTGGGTCATATAAAAAGTAGTGGTGATTCTCTCCAAGTCATATCCCTTGTGGGAAAGAGGAGGGGGTAATAAGTGGCCTAAAAAGGTGTAGAAAAGGAAAACAAGGACGATGATCAGTAGAGGCAATCCCACCGTTCGACGGGTGGCCTCAAGGATGAGAAAGAGGGCAGCAAAACTGAAGGCAATATCCCATTGAGTGGGGATACCAACGCGTTCGATAAAGTCCCAATATTCGACCAGAATATACAATCCGACGAGAAAGCTTAACACAGCGAGCAGAAGATCGATCAATAGAAAAGGCTTATAATCCGACCTTCCCGGATGAAGGGGGTAACGAATAAATGCCAATGCCAAGGTAAAGCTGAGAAAGAGAGCCAGCAGCTGAAGTTCTTGGATCTTCAATGTGATCATCGAATAGATGACAAAAACAGAAAAAGAGATGGCTATCCACCTCCCTAATATTGATCGAACCTGAGATCGCATCTCCTCGGGATCTGCTTTATTATCCATTCATCCATTACCCCCTGAGTTCATGCCTACTTTTTCCACAAACCTTTCTCCTTAAAGTACTTAATTGCACCAGGATGAAATGGGTTTCCCAGTTCTGATGCTGCCCATTCCGGCGTAATTTCCTTGGCAGGAGCATAAGTCTTCGCGATGCATTCCAAATTCTCAACAATTGCCTTCGTCAATTTATAAACCAGACCTTCCTCCATATCCGCACTACAAATCAACTGGATCCCATTATCAACAGTCAGAACTGGATAGTCCACTCCCTTAAAATAGTTGGCAGGAAGAAGATACCTACCATAAGTAGGTTGCTTGGTTACGAGATTGGCTACCTCCTTCTCGCCCCAAGAAAAAACCCTAATTTTGTGGGTGGAGGCTACCATATGGGCCAGTTCAGCTGTCAGGATGGCTGCTTCAATAGTCCCATCTTTTAAAGCCTCAGCCATTTCCCCGGCCCCCATAAAATAAGGTTTGATATCTTTTTTGTAATCGAATCCGTTAAATTGGAGCTGGGTTTGGGCTATTGTACCAAGACCTCCAGATGCAGGGCCTACCCCAACTTTACGTCCCTTCAGATCGGAGAATCCTTTTATGTCAGATTTTTCAAGGGCCACCCAGACATTAGTGTTCGGCAACAAACGTACAACGACTCGAAAATCGACAGGATTGTCTTTAAACATACCGGTCCCTCTCAGGGCAAAATCCCCAATCTGAGGAGAGATCACCGCCAGTTGCATCTTCTTCCTACCCATCAGGCGAAGATTCTCAACAGTGCCTTCTGTGAATTCTGCAGTGATGTTAACCTCGGGTAAGGCCTTGTTAACACATTGGGCAACGGGGCCCCCTATATTGTAAAAGATGCCTCCTACTGTAGCCGTTCCCATAGAGAGCTGGCGAACCTGGGCATTGGCTATGGATCCCTGGAATAATAGAGAAACAATAAAAAAAAGTAAACTTGTGGATAACAATGTTATGACTTTTTTTCTCATCATGGCATTCCTCCTTTCCGCTGTGGGAAATTAAAATAAAACAATGATAATATCTCATTCGACCAGGTCAATTTAAAGAATCACCTCCTCTCTCCAATTTAACATCCTGTCCTAAAATTATATTAATAAATTTTAGAGTATTTCATACCCTAAGCGGATGGTTATGAGTTCAGTTGGACATTCGGGACAATAAGAACCAGAATGTCAACATCCTTCAATTCTGTATTGAATTATCCAAAATTTCTAAATGAATCTCTTCCAAAACAGCGAGTAAATTTTATGGTTAAAGCAGTTTACCCCGTTAGAAAGGACGGGGCTTTGCCCCCGCTCTTTCTATGAGGAATTGAAGTCTTATTCATATCATCCCCGCCATGAATGGCGGGGCTTTCTAACGGGGTAAATGGATAATGAGTCGGTTCAGCAATGAAAGAATGGAAATCAATATTCTTTGTCCAGATAGAGGAGTTGCATAAAAAATCGTCTATGATATCTGTTTTAATAACAATTTGAAAAATTCCTGTCAAGTAAATTGACATTTTGGGACAGCGGTAGATGCCAACTCTGTTTTAAAAAATAACGGAAGCTTCTTTGGCTTATTGTAGTCGATTTGACAAACTCAATAGACCAAAATAGAATGAAAGCCTTCCTGCCTGCGGTAGGCCGGTATTGAATAAGGAGGATCAAATGATCAAACCTTGGCCATGTATTCGATCTCAAACCCATCCATCCTTTCGTGTCTTTTCCATACGAACAGATACAGCCATCTCCCCGCGAACGGGAATGGAACATGACTTCTATATCATCGAATCGATGGACTGGATCAATATCATCCCTCTCACCGCTGATCATCAAGTAGTGATGGTCAGGCAATACCGACATGGCTCAAAAGAAGTGACCCTTGAAATACCCGGAGGGTTGTTGGACCCTGGAGATACTCCTGAGAGCGCTGCGGCACGTGAATTATTGGAGGAGACGGGCTACCAGGCAGAGGAGGTGGTGAAGATCGGTGTGGTCAACCCTAACCCAGCGATCTTCAGCAATCGCTGTTATACTTTTATAGCTCGAAACGTCAAGAAGGTCCGTAATCCCATGCCCGATCAGACCGAAGACATCGAGGTTGTGCTCATTCCTCTTGTTGATATCCCAGAATTGATCCGAAAAGGAAAGATCGACCACACCATTGTGATCGCTGCATTCTACCTCTATTTTCTTCATTTCCAAGAGATTTCTGAAAAAGTCCAGAAATCTCTGATTACATAGATTATGAAACGATTACACAGATATGAAATATATTGAAAATAAAGAAAATCTGTTTAATCATTTTTTGAAATCTGTGTAATCAGAGGTCTCTGATAAAGATTTTAAGGGTTTTTCAGAGACCTCTCCAAGGAGGATTGACAATCCTTTGACTCCTTTTAGCATTCTCCTCGTTCTGGTCTCCGCCCTCATCCATTCCTCATGGAATTTTTTCACAAAGAGGGGAAACTGGCCAGGAGAATTCTTCTTCTGGGTCTTTCTATGGGGCGTTCTTCTTTACCTCCCTTTCTTCATCGGCTTTGGGGCCTTCCCATCTTTCATTCTTCAACTTCCATCCAAACTCTGGTGGATCGTCATCCTCTCAGGTTTTTTTGAAACGATCTATTTCAACTGTTTAATTGAGGCCTACCGAGCAGGGGATCTTTCCTTGGTCTATCCCATCTCCCGCTCTGCCCCGCTCTTCACCCAGATCTGGGCCGTCTCTTTTATCGGAGAAGTTCTTTCTAAGAGAGGGCTGATGGGGATTGGCCTTGTCATGGTTGGTCTTTTCGTGATCTCATTGAAAGGTTTTGGTCTTAAAAATATGATTCCACAATCAAACCGTCTCATTTCCCGTCCCACCTTCTTAGCCCTCGCTGCTGCAATTGCCAGTTCCATCTACTCTGTGATCGATAAAGTGGGAGTTCAGAACCTCCATCCTGTCTTCTACATCTGGTTCATCAACCTCTGGATGACCATTTTTATGGGTCTTTACTTGTCTCTCAAGGGAGGAGGTTCTTTTGCGAAGGTTTGGCAAGAGTCGAAGAAGGAAATTTTGATCATTGCGATCCTTCAAAACGTGGCCTATCTTCTCGTTCTCATGGCTTTGCAGATGAGCAAGGTGAGCTATGTCGTGGCTTTTCGTCAGGTGGGAGCCCTCTTCGGAGCTGGGATGGGAATCTTCTTACTGAAAGAGAGCTACTGGAAGACCCGTTTATCCGGAGCCCTGATTCTCACATTGGGTCTGGTTCTGGTTGGTTTGGCTAATTAATGGAGCCGAGTGTTGCGTTGAAAAGGCAGTTGAGTGGGCTTTCCAACCTTTACCCCGTTGGAAAGCCCACTATTTATGGTATGGCGGAGATGTGAAAAAAATGTTCATTATTGAAGGCGAGGTTTAAGTCATGTCCTTCCTAACGGGGTTTACCAAGCGGTTCTTTGTTATGTTTTATAGTTAACATGCGATGTCACTTAGGGTGGCCTTTGGAATTTTGTCTGGAAGAGAAGTAGTAAAACGTTCAAAGGTTCCGCCCGTGGTCGGGTCTTATCGACTGTAAAGGATTTTCAGCACACCCAACTACCTTTGGGGACCTTTTTATGCAGCTGCTTGGTGAAGTTAATGAAAGAGGGCTTTGAGATAGATAAGAAGAATGATGAGCGGTAGAGCGGGTATGAGATTACCGACTCTGATCTTCTGCAATCCGAGAATATTGACTCCGATACCCATCACAATGACTCCACCCACGGAGGTTAATTCTCTGATCATCACAGGGGTGAATAACGATTGAAGCTTCGAAGCCAACAGGGTTAAACCCCCTTGATACAGTAAGACGGGAACGGCAGAACCGAGAACGCCTATCCCCATGTTTGCTGCAAAGGGTATCGAGATGATTCCATCCATCATGGCTTTCGTGACTAAGATCGAATAGTCACCTTTTAGACCATCGGTGATGCTCCCCACAATCGCCATCGATCCCACACAGAATAATAGGCTCGTATAGATGAACCCCTTGGCCGGGCTCTCCTGCGTTAAATGGAGACGTTTCTCCAACCAAACACCCAATCTGTCCAAATGGCCTTCAATGTTCATCCATTCTCCTAACATTGCCCCGAAGGCTAAACTGATTAATACCATGATGAGCTCCTGACCTTGAAGTGCCATGCTCACCCCTATCACCAAGGAGAAAAGGCCCATCACTTGCAATGCGGTTTGTGCAATCCTTTCCGGAAAACCCTTGCGGAATAATAATCCCAATGCGCCCCCAATAAGAATAGCGATGACGTTTATGATTGTCCCCATTGAAAGCCTCTCCTGATTTTCCTCTGTCATCTAAAAATCATTTGAATATTTCGTCTTCTAATATATCGACACCAATTCTATTTGGATTTTCTCTATCAAGAGACCATTTTAAAGGATTATTTTGAATGTACGCTCTAATTTTAGTTAACTCCTTTTCGTTTCGAATGATGTGTTCATAGTAATTTCGCTGCCGTACAGGAATTCCTGGAGTTTTGTTTAATTTGCTGATCTCTTTTGTGGCAACGGATTTGAAACCACGGACAATGGCGCCAATTGTTTTTGATGGTGATTTGAATTGGTTTTGTAGGGGCGTATTGCAATACGCCCCTACAAATGACGATAATACTATGAAAATGATTGGGCATTACGACATAATTATCTAACTGCACATTCTTTCGAATTTCCTCTCTCTTTAACCATTCGTTACGTACAATTTCACCATATTCACTTAATATCATCTCCCCATCCACAACTTTACCCAATAGACATTCACTGTTATATATGCAAATGGTTATAAAATATGCCCCATTTTTTGAATAATCGTAACCTTTTAACCTAATTGATTTACGATGATGAATATTAGGATTGTATTTCATATCGATCTTACTTTTTCTAACCTATTCTTTACCAGCTCGCAGGCTGCTTTTGAGCTTGCATAACTTATTATCATAATACCAAGAAAATTTAAATCATATTCATCAAGTATACAACTCAATCACAATGTGGTAAGATTTTGTCCGATTTGAACATTTTTATAGGGAGAGAAACTGATGAAGGTGATTTTTCATCCGCGGTTTTATGAGATCTATACCCATGATCCGGCGGCAGCACCGGGCAGAATGGAACCGATGGTAAAAGCACTGGAGAAAGAGTTTGAATTTGTTGAACCGGAGGTCGCTTCAGAGAAGGATCTGGAGAGGGTCCATGGAAGGCGGCATATTCAATCGGTCAAGGGCGAACCGATGGTCTATGAGATTGGACTCCTCGCTGCAGGTGGAGCCATTCTAACAGGAGAAATGGCTTTTGAAGGTCAACCCGCTTTTGGCGTGATCCGACCTCCAGGACATCATGCCAGTCCCCATTCCTGTTGGGGCTTCTGTTACTTCAATAATATTGCTATCGCCATCAAAAGGCTCATCAGTGAAGAGAAGATCAAAAGTGCACTTATTCTCGATTTCGATCTTCACTATGGAGATGGCACATCGAACATCTTTGGCGGTTCTAAAGAAGTCAGTTACTTCCATCCTGAAGGGACAAATCGAGAGGGTTTCCTGAAAGATCTTCAACGATCTCTTCAAACCGAGAGGCTCTACGAAATCATTGCCGTCTCAGCAGGATTTGACCGTCATGAAGAGGATTGGGGAGGCATGCTCAAAACCGAGGACTACTTCTCCATCGGAAAATGGGTCAAAGAGTCCTCCCTCGAAAAATGTCAGGGAAGACGATTTGGCGTCCTTGAAGGAGGCTATAACCACTCCGTTCTTGGGAGAAATGTGAAGAGTTTTCTTCAGGGGTTCAGGGATTGATATCCCTGAACCCCGGTGATCATGGCAAAAGAGAAGGAAGAACCCACCTCTCCCTGAGCCTTTAAACGTCTCAACCCCTCCATTACCTTTTTTAGAATCTCCTTCAAGGAAGCATTCTCTTTACACATCTTATTCAACTGAAACTCTAAACCCATCCTCCGCGGTAAGGAGAAGGCATGAGAAATTTCATCCCCATCAAGCCGAGGGATCTTCTTTTTTGTCCAGAGGAAGTAGAGGCGAAAAGGCATCGCTTGATCCTTCGCTGTTTTTCCAGCCAGGATAAAGGAGACTTGATGGATCGGATCGATGGGCAGCAGCTCACACTTTTTTCTCATAAATCGGTCGTATTCCGTCGAGAGAAAGGCGAGGGAGGCTCCATAAACTTCCTCTACATCATTCAACCCCTCTCCTTGAATAAAAGACTTCAACGCATTCCCCATTTCAGTTCCTTCGGCCGCACCTGCGGTCAAAAGGACACAATGGGTGCTCAGAGGGAGGAGACGGTTCACTTGCAAAGATATCTCTTTCCCACTCTCATCCAACTGAAGAGCCCGATTTTCAGCGGCCAAAATAATTCCATGAATGTTCTGTGTGACAACGATCTGTGACATTACATCCCTCCTTATCAAAAAGAATATCTTTGATCCAAAAAAATTTCAATAGAAAAATTTGAAAAATAGTGCATGTCTTGCTAAATTAATGTAACCTTCTTTAATTTGGGAAATACTGGGAAAAGATAAAAAATGGAAAAACAACTGCTCATTATTGCTACTTTGGATACAAAGGGAAGGGAAGCAGCCTATGTAAAGGATTGCGTACAAAGACTCCGCATCCATCCTATCTTGATGGATGTCGGTACTTTGGGAGAACCCCTCACTCATCCTGATATCACACGGGTCGAAGTAGTAGAGGCTGCTGGATATCGTTTCGAAAATTTAATCAAAGAAAAAAATCGTTCTCTCGCTTTTAAAGCCGTCCAAGAAGGCGGAGCTATTCTGGCAAGACATCTCTTTGAAAAAGGAAAACTCCATGGAGTATTGGGGATGGGAGGTGGAACAGGAACAGCCATCGTAACCCATATTATGCGTTCCCTCCCTTTCGGCTTGCCCAAAGTGGTACTTTCCACAGTGGCCTCCAGGGATATCAGGGAATATATCGAGACGAAAGATATTGTCATGTTCCATTCGGTAGCAGATATTTTGGGTTTCAATGAATTTATGCGTCTGATGCTGGGACAAGCCGCTTATGCCATATGCGGAATGATAGAAAAAGGCAGTGGAATAAAAAAAGAAAAACCAATGGTCGCTGTGACCGCCTATGGCATCAATTCAGTTTGTGCGATCCAAGCGGAACCTCTCCTCCAAGAAAGAGGATATGAAATGATTGCTTTTCATGCCAATGGAATCGGTGGAATGGCTATGGAGGAATTCATTGCCCAAGGCTTAGTCGCTGGCGTGATTGATTTTACCCTTCATGAGATAGCGGATGAAATGTTTGGGGGGTATTGCAAAGGGATCGGCCCCATGCGATTGGAGACGGCTGGCCAGGTCGGAATCCCTCTCGTGGTTGCTCCAGGAGGGCTTGATAACGCTGTCTTCAGTCCTTTTTACCCCATGCCAGACCAACTCAAAGGAAGAAAGATACATTCCCATGATATCCGATTCTGTGTCCGTATGGGACCTGATGAGATGAAGCAATTTGCTCGAATCGTTGGAGAAAAATTGAACAGATCAAAGGGACCAACCTATGTATTGATTCCTAAAAAAGGTTGGTCTGAAGCTGACAAAGCTGAAATGGAGCTTTTTGATCCGAAAACGGACCAGATTTTTGTGGAAGAATTAAGAAAGATCATCAACCCCAACATCCCAATTGAGGAGATGGATGTCCATATCAGTGATCCCATTTTTGCTTTAAGAGCCGTGGAAGTTTTAGATAATATGATACGAGCCCATCGGCTTAAAACCAATAAAGCTATTTCATTGTCTGATTTCTTTTCAGGAACAACCTAAAACGACCTCCTGTCAGGAAAGACCCTTTAAATAGGGGATTTCGGGGAGAAATATTTCGTTCCCCGTAAACCCCGTTAGAAGAGCTTCGCCCTTCTAACGGGACGGCTCACACGGGGCATTAAACCCCGTGTTCGCTTCAAAAGGAATTTATCTTCATCCCCGCTGCAAACAGCGGGGCTTTCTAACGGGGTAAAGGTCTTTGAGGTCTTATCAAGAAAAATCGAGAGGCATTCGTTTGTTGAAGTAAGTTTGTTTAAGAACTAATTTTTACCCGGGCTAAAGCTTTCTCCATTAAAAGTTCATAAGCGCTTTTCTTTCCAAGGACTGGCTCTTTTTTCTTCTGGCTCCACACGGTTTCCGGTCGGCTTTGTACCATGAATATGTTGAAAGGAAATGGTTTTTGTTTGTCAATGGCCCATTCGATGTCCTGAGGACAACCGTAATATTCTTCCACCCTTTTTGCATATCTCACCAATTCAAGGATTTCTTGATCTTCAATGCATGGGATTTCCCGCCGCTCGGGAGGAGTATCCACATGCATCACTCCCCCTCTCACAGGATCGTAGATACATTCACATTCTTTCAGGGAGACCATTCTTTCTATCACCATGACCACCTTGTCCACAACAAATTTATCCGGATTACAAATCCCTGAAACGACAGTCTCTCCCAGTCCCCAATTCCCTTCAATGACCACTTTCGATGGATCTCCATCGGTGGGATTCAGGGTGAACATCACCCCTGCGGCTCTAGCATCCACGATCTTCTGGACACCCACGCTGATCAATACTTTTTCGTGAGGGAATCCCATTTTTATCCGGTAAGAAATTGCCCGTGGCGTAAAAAGGCTCGACATGCATAATTTAATTTTTTCCAGAACCTCATCGCTTCCTTGTACCCAGAGAAATGTATCCTGCTGCCCTGCAAAACTTGCTCCAGGTAAATCCTCAGCCGTGGCGCTTGAACGCACAGCAACAGGGAGGTCGGGGACATCGAATACCTGAGCCAGAGCTTGATAATTGAAACTTATCTCCTCCTCTATTCTCTTGGGCAATGAAGCTTCAGTCATAAGCTGCCGAATCACTTTGCTCGCATTCTCCAAAGAGGCGACATCCTGAAGGTCAATTCGCGAAAGGACCTCTTCAATCTTTTCCTTCATCCCGCCTCCACTGAGTAACTCAAGATAGGTTTCCGTGGTGACAGAAAAACCGGGTGGAACTGGAATATCGGCTTTAATCAACTCACCAAGGCTGGCATTTTTACCCCCTACTAAGCCAATAGCCTCCTTCCCAGCCTTATCAAACCATAATGTATAAGGCATGATGAACCCCAATTTTCGAATGCGGATTGCGGAATGCGGAATTCAATTTTTAAACATTCCGCATTCCACATTCCGACTTCCGCAATTTCTAGGCTCTCTTCAATATTTTCACTATCCCGGTATTACCGTCAACCTTTACGGTATCCCCCGTCTTGAGGACAGAAGTAGCTATTCCTGTTCCAGTCACCGATGGGACTCCATACTCCCTGCATACAATAGCGGCATGACTGGTCAGACCGCCGATGTCCGTGACGGAGGCTTTGATTTTGGTGAAGATAGGAGCCCAGGCAGGGTTTGTCGTTGGGCAAACAAGGATATCACCTTGTTCTACCTTGGTAATATCCTCAAGAAGTTTAACGACCCTCACCTTTCCTTCGACGACCCCAGCAGATGAAGCAAATCCTTTCAGTTCGGTCACCTCTGTTGGAACAACAGCCATTCCTTTTAGCCAATCTTGAACTTTCTCCGTTGTAATGCCCCAGAGCATCACGGTAAAGGGTTCTGCAATTTCTTCAGGTGGAGTTCCAAGGGCAGGGACAGGACTCCACTTCTTTGCGGCTTCTAATATCTTCTTCCTCTTTTCTGCTCTGGCCTGCCAGTATTGATACCTTGAGGGTACTCCTTCCCCCAATGCCCATGTCGTCACCATGTCTTCAATGAGATAGGGGACTTCAAACCGGTTGAAGAGATAGATATCATCTATTCCCTTTAACATCCCGCACTTTACAAAAAGACGCCCAAACTCTCTGACCTTTTCAAACCATATGGTATGGAACCAATGCTCCACCCAGAAGAGATGGTCTTCTGCATATTTATAGATTGTCCGAACGGCTTTATAGGTATCATTAAAAGATTTTCTATCCTCGTCGGTCTTGATCAGCTTTTGATATTCTTCAGCCAATTCTGCCCTCGCCTTGTCAATACTGGCAAGATCCCTTTCAATCTTCTCTCCCCTTTCGATTCTTTCAATATATCCTTTCAGATACCCAAAAGGAATTTCTAGTTTCGTGGTCCAGCTCCCTTCATAATGGAACCATCCGCTCCCGCAGGAGACAAAGAACCATGGATCTTTCGATTTTTCATATTCCACCATCCAGTCACTTCCCTCAGCAGTCTTTCTCAATGATTCGATCTTCTTATCAGGAGAGACATCGCTCTTCAGGACCTTTGCTACTCCTGGAACTGCTGCGGCCAGACGAGCGAGCCTGCACAATTCTTCTTCTGGTCGGAACATCTGAACATAGGCACCGGCCACGAGCTTCCCGATGGTGCTCTCACTAACTCCGGGAAAGAGCTTTCGACAGATGTCTGCAAACAGCAGATAGGCAAGGTAGGCCAGGTTGAGGTATTGAAAATGGTATTGCCATCCCTTGATCATCAAATCGACGAGTCTATCCCAGGCGTCGATTACCTGAAATGAAGTATAATAGCCTCTCGGCTCTGGAAATACTGTATCATCGGGCTCAAACTTCGGGAATTCTCCCGGGACTTTTATGCTGGCCATCTCCTCACCCAGGGCTTTAAACTTCTTCAGCCACATTCCCCAGAGTTCATCATAATGGTCGAATACATAAAAAACACGTTTCTGAAAAAGACCGGCTTTCTCTCCAATGATCTCTGGCGGAGGTGGCGCAACTGGGGTAATGTACATATAGCAACCTACCATCCTTTGAGCAATCCCCTGAGCCGGCGGGATACAAAAGACCCTTGTCGTGTATTGAGAAAGGGAAATTTGCCATGCCTCCTGAAATATAAGATCGAGTGGATACATCGCCTCTGGGGCATGGATCTTGTCATGAAACCAGAAGTGTTTTTCTTCCCACTCCTTTCTATCTTTGCTAAAGATATACATTGGTGGGTACATTTCCTCCCACCCCTCCAACTCTTTTGGATACTCTACCTCCAACGGCATTGGGAAACCTTTCTTCTGCGTCATAATTACCCTCCTTTCTTTTTTATTATCTTAAAAAGATAAAAGTATTAATTAGGATCTCTCCCACCTTAAGCAGTAACTTAGATAGATCTAGAAGCTTTCTTTGGAAATAGATGGCTTACGAAAACTTTACCTTTACAAATACCTTTATAGGGAGTTAGATAAATTGTCAATATGAAAAAATTCACATAATCTTCTAATTTCAATTCTGGACAAAAATATTTGATCAGGCTGATTTTTACTTAGAATTTCAATAGGATAGAGGGCTGGCGGGGATTAAAATCTCTTTAAGATTTGATCAGTTTCCTTCCGTGATGTTCAACAAAATGGACAAAGGTTTTGATCGCTGGGTTGAACTTTTCTCCCTTCAAATAGAGCAACCCCACTTCAAGATAAATTTTCTCTGCCAAAGGAATGTTCTTTAGGACTCCTCTCTTCTCCTCATCTTCCCCTAACCTTTGAACAATAACAGACACCCCCTTCCCCTCTGAAACCCACTGTTTGATAAATTCGGAGCTGCCTGCTTCAATCAATAGAGAGGGGTGAATATCAAATTCTTCAAAGGCGTGGAATAAGATTCTACGGGTCGTCGAACCCTTTGCACGAATGATGAAGGGATATCCCTCAATCTCCTTCAGAGAAACTGCTTTTCTTTTGCCCAGGGGATGGTTGGGCGAAACAATGAGGACGAGTTCCTCCTTTAAGAAAGGAACCAATTCAAATTTTGAGGATGCCTTGACCGCTCCGATTAAGCCGAGGTCGTTTTTGTAATCGAGGAGGCTCTTCTCGATCTCTTCGGAGTTTCCCACTTCCAGGGTGATTTTAATGGAAGGATGAGAAGTCTGAAATCCAGAAAGGAGTTTCGGCATCAAACATTTCGAATAGGACTCAGTGGTCCCGATCTTCAAAACACCGTGATGGTCTTTTTTTAGATTGCCAAGGGCATTTTCAATCTCCAGGAGATGGGAAGAAATTTTATGGGTATGTTTGAAGAGAATCTCCCCTGCTTCAGTCAGGGCAAATCCACCTCCCCTCCTTTGAATGAGCCCCAACCCTAATTTCAACTCTAAATCTTTGATATGTTTGGTCACCGCGGGTTGAGAAATAAACAACCCCTCTGCCACTTTTGAGAAACTCTTATGTTTTGATACTTCGTGAAACACGAGCAAAGAATTGAGAGAAGTCTGAAAAAGCCTCGCCTTATTCATCTCTCCTCCTTATAACCTTAAGTTATTTAAACATAATAATAAATGAATTGACAAGAGGATTATTTAAAAAGATAATTTTAGGTACTTAAGTTCCAAGAAGGAGGACTTTATGGATCTTCGAGATTTTATAAAAAAGTGTGAGGGAGAGAGGGAATTAAAGAGGATTAAGGCCGAGGTGGATTGGAACCTCGAGATGTCTCACATTGCAAAACTGAATGAAGAACGCGGGGGGCCTGCTCTCCTCTTTGAAAAAGTCAAGGGCTACCCCAGTCAAGTGCTCTCCAGTGCCTGTACGACTACATCGAGGTTGGCCCTGATCATGGGCATGCCCATGAATACAAGTCTGGTTGAACTCATGAGGGAGTGGGTAAAAAGGACGCATAATAAAATTCCTCCAAAGTGGGTAGCAAGCGGACCGTGTAAGGAGAACATACTCAAGGGAGATCAAATCAATCTTCTTAAGTTTCCAGTTCCCAAGGTTTTCCCGAAGGATGGTGGACGGTTTTTCGGTACCACGGCCTACACCATTTCGAGGGACCCCGAGTCCGGATGGCTTAATGTAGGTGTCTATAGACTTCAAGTGTTGGACGAGAAGACACTCGGTGCCCAATTCATCAAGGGAAAGCATGCAGACATCATGCTCCAGAAATATAAATCGCTCAAAAAGCCTATGCCCGTGATCGTAGCCATCGGAGGTGATCCTCTGATGTTCTTGATGGGTGCTGCAAGGCTTCCTGCTTTTGAATCAGAATATGATTTTGCGGGCGCTATTCGGGGTGAGCCGATAGAGGTCGTCAAAGGAGAAACAGTCGACCTCCCTGTTCCGGCGAATGCTGAAATCGTGGTCGAGGGAGAGGTAGACCCTGAAGCGACAAAGCCTGAGGGCCCATTCGGAGAATACACGGGCTATTATTCAGGAGTTGGGGCGACGCCAAGAAATTTTATCAAGATTAATTGCATCACCCATCGGAATAACTCCATATTCTGGTTTACGACCGTGGGAAGGGCGGTAACCGATACCCATATGACTATGGCCCTGACCTATGGTGCGACACTTTGGCAAGAACTTGAAGCCATGAGGATACCGGGGATCAAAGCAGTTTACTGTCCACCAGAAGGTGCAGGAAGATTTATTGCAATCATCTCTGTAAAGCAGATGTATCCTGGCCATGCCAACCAGGTAGGCACAGCGGCCATCTCCACTGAGATGGGTGCATATGGTTTAAAGACCGTGATTGTCGTGGATGAGGATATTGATCCCTGGGATTTACCTCGTGTGCTATGGGCACTCAGTTTCAGGTTCCAACCGAGTAGGGCTCAGATCATTAATCGCGGAAGATCTACCCCCTTAGATCCTTCTCTTCCCATCGATCAAAGGGATATCACCTCCAGGATCATCATGGATGCCACGATACCTTTTGAGTGGAAGGAAAAACCTATTACGATCGAACTTGATCCAGAAATGGTCAAAAAGATTAAGGCCAAGTGGTCGGAGTTAGGTCTGTAAGATGAAGCATGGCGCATAGAGCATAGGGCAAAGCGTTAAGAAAACCAACGCTATTCGGTCAGCACCATGCCTACCGGCATGGCAGGCTCTGCCCTTTGCGCTCTTAGTTATAGTCAGGGATGGAGGATAAAAAATGTCGATTGTCATTGTGGGAATGTTGGATGAAAGGGAAGAAGCCCTCAAAATCATCAAAAAACAGATAGAGAAACGAGGGCATAAAGCAATCCTGATCGACGTGAGTATCGGTACAGGTGCCATTGTCTCCTCATTGAAAGCAGATGTGACTTGTGAGGAGATAACCAAGCTGGGTGGAGGGACTATCGAGCAAATTAAGG
>Ga0315289_10007036_pt1 | contig 16477 bp, 14 predicted proteins | sample YL17G11_40_MG_FD_203452 | JGI IMG/M metagenome (GOLD analysis project Ga0315289, IMG submission 203452) | Sediment microbial communities from Yellowstone Lake, YNP, Wyoming, USA - YL17G11_40 | ecosystem: Environmental > Aquatic > Freshwater > Lake > Sediment | place: USA: Wyoming | collected... | reverse complement strand
GATGACGCAGGCGCGCCCCCACTCCCGCCGCGCCTTCCGCCATGGCCCGCCTGCCCGCATCCCGCGCGCGTCTCCCGATCGTGGCGGCTGCCGGCCGGGGCGAGCGACCGGCCCCGCGCGCGGCGCCGCGCGCGCCGCAGGCGAGTCGTGGGGGCCGCGGGGTCGGCGGTTGGCGCGTGTCGGAGCGATGGCGCCGACGAATCCCCATCACTCTCCGGACAGGCGCTCGCCGCCGCGCTCGCCGCGGCCGTGCTCGCCGCGGCGCCGCTCTCAACCCCCCCCCCCGCCCACGCCGAGTCGGCGGCCGCGGAGCGCGCCGCCATCATGGAGAAGCGCAAAGCGTTGCTCGCCAAGACGCGGGACGAAGCGCTGAAGCGGGCGGCCGGCGGGACGGCGCCCGCCGTCGCCGACGCGCCCACGGCGCCCACACCCTCCACCGCCCCCTCCTCGCTCAAGCGGCTCGACACGTCGGCCTACGCCAAAGCCGCCGCCGCGGGCCCCAAGGCGCCGCCGACGCGGGCGCCGAGCGGCGGGCCCGACCTGCGCGCGCTGCTCGGCGGGGGGTTGAGCCCGCCGCCGGCGGCGGCGGCGCCCAAGCCGACACCCCCAGCGGCGAGCACGTTCACCCCGCCCAAGCTACCCGCGTTTGCGGCGCCCCCCGCGGCCAAGCCGGCGCCGGCGGCGGCGGCGCCGCCCGCCGCCAGACCGCCGCCGCCGCCGCCGCCTCCCGCGGCGCGCGCGCCCATGTTTTCGTCGCCGCCGCCGGCGGCCGCGCCGCGGGCGCCGCCGGCGACGCCCGCGCCCGCCGCGCGGCCGCCTCCCCCGTCCCCCCCGCCCGCCCCGCGGCCGGCGCCCGCCCAGCAAGCGTACGCGCCGCCGCCGCCCGCGCCCAAGCCGCAGGCGCCGCCGCCCAAGCCGGCGGCGGCCCCCCAAAAGAGGGTGGCCCCTCCGCCGCCCGCGCCCAAAAAGACTCCCACCCCGCCCGCCCGCCCCTCCAAGCGGCACGGCCCCCCTCTCGCCCTGGCCGAGCTGGGCGTCCTGGCCGCGTTTGGCGGCGTCGCGGCCGCGGTGGCGACGGCGGGCGAAGGGCTCGCGCGCGGCGCTGCGGCCGTCGACAAAGCGCTCGAGTCCCTCATCCCGCCCCGCAAGCAGCCGTGAGAGTGAGCGAGAGAGAGGTGGCGTGGCGGAGCGAGGCCGCGGCCGCGTGTGTGCAAGCGCTCGACCGAGCGAGGGAGACGAGCGCGAGAGCGTGCCGTCGACGCAGTGACGCCGCTGATTGCATGCCTCCCCCCTCCCTCCTGCCCGCACCCCCCGCCTCCTGCAGTGCCGAGCCGCGTCGATCGCGGCCCACATAAGAAAGAAATCGGGGGGTCGAACGAGTGCCCGGACCCCCACCCCGCCACCACCGCACCACCACCACCCCTCTCCCCGCCTCTTCACGACTCGCCCCGGAAGCTCTTGCGGAAGAGGAGCGCGGCGACGAGCGCGGCGGCGGCGAGCGCCGCGCCCCCGATGACCGCGCCCGACCCGCCGACGCGCGTCGCGAAAAACTCAAACGGCACGGCCAGCGTGCCCGTCAGCATCTCCCGCTCCCGCACCGAGTACGCGCCGGGCGGCAGGCGGATGACCTGGTCGGGCTTGAGCGCGGCCAGGGAGACGCCGGGGTTGGCGGCCTCCAGGTCGGCGACTGTGACGCCCCGGTTGGCCGCAATGGCCGCCGCCGTCTCGCCCGGGCGCACGGGGTACGGGCGGAAGCGGTGGCGGGAGCCGGGGGTGATGCCGGCCAGGATCTCGCGGTCGCGCGCCGAGAGGCGCGATGACGGGAGGACGAGCTTCTCGCCGGGCGCGACCGCGCGCCGGGAGCCGAGGCGGGCGGCGTTGAGCGTGATGAGGTCGTCGACCTTCATTTCTGGGGGGGGGAGGGAGGGGCCGGGGTGGGCGGGAGGACGCGGGTGCCACGCGCGCGCCGCGCGGCCCCCTCCCCCTCCCCCTCCCCCATAGAAACGGTCGCCCACTTTGACCACCCGCGCCCGCCGCCCTCCCAGCCCCGCGCCGGCCGCAGCCGCAGCCCTGGAGCCGCCGTGAGCGCCCGCCAGCCCCTCCCAACGACCCCTCCCCCTCCCGCCTCACCGCGCTTGGCCGCGATCGACTCGAGCGTGTCGTTGGCCGTCACAGTGTACGGCCGCACTTTGAGCACGGCAGACGGGAGCACGGCGAACCGCCGGGCGGGCAGCGGGCGGCGGGGAGGGGGCTGGGAGGGAGGAGGGGAGGGGAGGGCGTCGGGGCGCGCCGCGCAGCGGCTGGAGCGCGCGCGCGCCCCGCGCCCGCTCTGTGCGGCGGTGCTGGGTCGCTCCCTCGCCTGCGGGCCGCGCGGGCGGCGGGCGGGGCGCGACCGCGCCGCAGCGGGGCTGATCGTGGCGCGGATGCTCCCTCAGAAGCATCAGCACCCCCTCCCACCCGACCCACATTCGCGTGCAGGCGCATGGCGACGTCGCCGCCGGGGGTGCGGGGACGCTCGCTGAGGCGGCGGCAAGAGTGGCTTGCCGCGGTGCGGCGGAGAGGCCTGCCACTCTCCCGCGCCGTCCAGGGGAGCCGCCGCCACCATGGCCGACCCGGTCGCCCCCCAGCGCTTCGAGCCCGACACCGAGAGCGACAGCGAGGGCGAGGACGATGTGTGTGGCGAGGGAGGGGTGGATGCGGCAGGTGGCGCGGGCCCGGCGCGCGCCGACGGGCCCGGCACGCGGTCATGGACACGTCCACGACCGCGTCGGCGGCGGGTGCGGGCGGATCCAGGCGCCAAATCCGCGGCCCGAGCCGCACGCTTCGCACGACGCCCCTCCTCCTTTCGCTCCTCTTCAGTTCCGCGCCCCCAAGGAGCACGCCGTCTACGTCATGGACGCCTCGCCCGCCATGCGGGCGCCATGCGGCCTGGTAGGGGTGGACGGGGTCGACCCGAAGGACCCCTGGTTGGCCGTCGCGCTGCGGGCCGTCGCCGCCGTCCTTGCCGTCAAGATCGTCGAATCCCCGTCCGACGAACAAGCCATCCTGCTAGCAGGAATCTTTCCCGATGCCTCCACCGCCAAAGGGGAGTACCCCGGCGTGCGCGCGCTCGGCGTCGCCCCCGCGCGCGGCGCGCCGCCACGCCGCGCGGGCGGCCGCGACGCGCCGCCGCCCCCGGCGCTGCACGGCGCCATGGCGCAGCCGTCGGCCAACCGCCAGCTGGAGCTGCTGCGCCTGGCGGACGCGCTCTGTGGGGAGGGTGGTGAGGGTGGCGCCGGCGGCGGCGCCCCCTCCCTCCCTCCCCCGGACCCCACCACCGCCCTCGACGACGCGTCCAAAGTCGCCCTCTTTGCCGCGGCCGGTGCCCTGCCCGGCGTGCGCGTGCCGAGCGTGCGCCGGGTCACGGTTTTGACCTGCGCCCCCGGCGACCCGTCCGCCGCCGCCCCCCTCCTCGCCCAGGCGCGCACGCTGGGCGAAGGGGGGGCGTTGCTGGATGTGGTTGCGCTCGTCGCGGCGCCTGGGAAGGTGGAGAAAAGCGAAGGCGGGGGCCGCGGCGGCGACGCCAACGACGCCGCCGCCACCCCGTTCGCCCACCCCACCACCTTTTGGGGCGCCCTCCTCGCCGCCAATCGCGCCGCGGTTGCCGCCTCCACCGCGCCCGGCGCCCGCGTCGCGCGCGCGCGGTCCCTGTCGCCTGGCGCGGCCGACACGGGCGACGCGGCGGATGAGGAGGTCGACGCCGCCCTCGCCATGCGCCGCGTCGTCGTTTTTCGGTCGCTGACGGGCGCGTTGCGCGACCGCGCATACCGACGCGTGGCGGCGACGACGCTGGCGCTCAGTGTGCGCGGCGCGCGCGCGCGCGCCGCGGTCTCGCTCTTCCAGCTCGTCCAACCCGCCAAGCCGCCGGCTCCCGGGGCGGTGGCGGCGGACAACCATGAAGTGGTGGAGCGGGCGCGTGGGGATGGTGGGGGTGGGGGTGGTGGCGGCGGCAAGGGCAAGGGCACGGCCGACGGCGCCGCGGCTGCCGCCCCTCCGCCCGCCGCCCACCACCGCCTCAAGCTCCCTGCCGCCAAGGGCGCCGCCATCCCCGCCTCCCTGCCCGCCGCCGTGATCACGCACGACGACCTGGTGGCGGTCAAGCGGTGGGCGCGGCCCGGGATCGACATTTTCGCTTTTGCCAACGCGGCGACGCTCGCCCCGCGCGCCCTCTCCGTGCGCCACCCCACCTTTGCCTTCCCCGCCGAACCCCGCCAACCCGGGTCGACGGCCATGTTTACGGCCCTGTGGGGCGCCATGCTCGACTCAAACGCCGCCGCGCTCGCGACCCTGGTCCGCGTCGACCGCGGCCCCGCGCGCCTCGTCGCCTTGCTCCCCCGCAACCGCGCGGTCGACGCCGACGACGGCGCGGATGTGGAGCCCAACGGCATTGATGTGATCTACCTGCCCTGGTCGGACGACGTGCGGTGCGCGCCGTGGGCGGCCGACCCGCGCGGGGGCGCGCGCGCGGTCAAGGTCGTTGGGGGCGGCCCCCACCTCGGCGCCGGCGCCGACACGGTCGCCCTCGCCTCCACCCTCATCGCCTCCCTGGACCTGGACGCGGCCGCTGGCGAGTGCGGGTGGGCGTCGACGGGCGTGCGGTCGCCCACGATGGCGCGCCACTGGGCCGTGCTCGAGCAACTGGCGCTGGGGGCGGATCCGACGGCGGTGCCCATGCCGGTGGATGGCGCGGTGCCGGATGCGGCGGCGTCGGCGGCCGCCGCCCCGGCCGCGCTCACGCTGCGCGACGCCGGCGCGGCCGCCGACGCCGCCGCCGCCCCCGCCCGGCCCGCCGCCAAAAAGCGCAAGGCGGTCATGCCGCCCGAGGCGGACGAGCTGGCGGCCATCGACGCGCGCGTGCGGGGGGTGGAAGGGGTCGACACGCGGCTCAAGGTGGAGGAACTGAAAGCGTGGCTCCGCTCCAACGGGCTGTCGGCGACGGGGGTCAAGGCGGTGCTGCAGGCGCGCGTGGAGGAGGCGGTGGCGGCGGGCAAGTGAGGAGAGAAGAAGGAACGAGAGAGCGCACCGCGCGACCGGTGACTGCAACGGCAGCACCCGCGCCCGCGCCACACCAGCGCGCGTCCCCGCGTGCTTCGCGCGCCATGGAAGACGGCCCCGCCGCCGCCGCCGCCGCGCCCGCGCCCCCTGGCGCGCGCGCGCGGTCGCCGTGGGCGGGCACGCCCCGCGTGCGCAAGCGGTGCCGGGGCGGGGGCACGGGCGACGGCGAGCCAGGAGGTGTGGGGGGTGGAGGGGCCGCGGGGAGTCCCGCGGGGCGCCGCGCTCGCGCGCCGCGCGGCATGCGCTTTCAACCGGCGCGCCGCCGGGCGGCGCCGGCGCCCGCTTTGCCCCTTGTCGCGTCGCCTCGGGGAAGCGGCCGAGCTCGGGTGGGAGGCTGGAGGACCCGGGCGACCCGGTTGCAGCGGCGAGCGCGCGCTCCCAACCCCCGCCCTCTTCCCCAGCTCCTCTTCGCCCCCTCGCCGACGCGTCCAACCACGCGCGCTGGCCGCCCGCGTCCGCCAGCGCCGCTCCGCGCGCCCACCCGCTCCCCCAGCCGGCAGGCTGGTGGGCGGCGCTGCGCGCGGCGGCGACCGGCCGCCGCGGCGGCAGCGACGACGGAGGGCGGGGCGGGGCGGCGGTTACGCCGCGGGCCGTGGGGGTGCGGTCGGTGTCAGCCGACGGTGGTGGTGGAAGCGGCTGGCCGCCCCCTCCTCCCCCCGCCTTTCGCCCTTCCCCGTCGCTCGCACGGCTCACGCGCGCGCTGCGCGGCGCGCGCGCGACGCCCTCGGACGACGGCGGCGGCGCGACCACCATGGCGCTCGACACGCCGCGTCGGGGCGACGAGCCCGGGGCGCCGACGCCGGCGCCGGCGGCGCCGCAGGTGCCCGCGCCGACCGCGGCGCGCGCGCGCGCGCCCTCCAAACCCCTTGCCGCCCCCCACCACCGCCGCTTGTCCACCACCGCGCTGCGCCCGTTTGACGAACGCCTGGCGGCTGCTTTGGACGGCCGGTCGCACGCTGCGCTGGCCACGGCGTGGGCGGCCGCGGCGGGCGGGGAGCTGGATCTCAACCTAGACTCTCTGAACGCCCTCCTGGCTGCTTCTTGCCGCGTGGGCGGGCGCGCCGGCCGCGTTTCCCGGTCTTCCCGCCGCCTCCCCGTCCACCCCGCCGACGCGGAAGCGGTCGTCGCGCGCGGCGTGCGCGCGGGCGCGTTTGCGCCGTCGCCGGCGACGCTGCAGGGACTGAGCGGACTCTGGCTGGCGCACGAGCAGCAGCAGCAGCACATGGACGGGGTCGAGGAAGAGGAGGAAGAGGGGGAGGGGAGCGGGTGAACAGAAGAGAGAGGGAAGGGAGTCTTTCCGGCGGCGTCGCTGCAACCACTGTCCCGAATCGGTCCCACCACAGCACAGAGGCGAGGGAGGGAGGTGACACCCCAGTGGAAAGTTGGTAGAGTTAACAAAAAGAAAGCGCGGGAGCGCGCGCGCACACCCCAACCCCACCGCCCCACCCCCACTCTTCCCCCCTCACATGCGCTCGTGCACCGTTTTCGCCACCTCGAAAAAGTGGGCGACCGCGTCCTCCGGGGTGCCGACAAGGACGCCGTGCCCCGTGTTCATGACGTGGCGGGTGCCCCGCGCCGCCTGCACCGTCTCAACGACCCTCTTTTCAATCGCCTCCCGGCTGCCAAACAGGACGCCCGGGTCCATGTTGCCCTGCACCGCAAAGCCCGGCCCCATGCGGCGGATGGCGTCGCGCATGTCGACGCGCTGGTCGACGGAGATGATGTCCGGGCCGAGCGCGGCCATGCGCTCGATCAAGCCACCGGAGTTGGCGATGTAGAGAATCAACTGCAAATCGGGGTGCGTCCGCTTGACGCCGTCAATGATGCGCTTGATGTACGGCGCGGAGAAGACGTCGAAATCCTGGGGGGACAATTCCGACGCCCAGGAGTCGAAGATCTGCACCACCTGGGCCCCGTTGTCCGCCTGGTACCGCACATAGTCCGTGATGCCGTCGCACAGTTTGTCCAGGAGGGCGTGCAGGACGGCGGGCTGGCCGAACGCGAGGCGCTTGATGTGGGTGTACTTGTTGGACATACCGCCTGGGAAAGGGGGGCAGGGTGCGCGGGTGGGCGTTGTGTGGGCGTCGTCAGGTGGGCCGAGAGCGCCGAAAAAAAAGGAGAAAAAAAATCGAATCCCTACCTTCAACGATGTAGGTCGCCAGCGTAAAGGGCGCCCCCACAAACCCGAGCACGGCCGCGGCGTTGCCCACTTCCGCCCGCAGCGCGCGCAGCGCGGCCCCCACGTACGGCGTCGCATCGCCCGCGACGAGCGGCGTCACTTTCTTGACCTGCTCCAGCGTGCGAATGGGGTCGGCGATGACCGGCCCCTTGCCCGCCGTGATATCAAACTCGATGCCCATGCCCGTCAGAGGGGTCAGGATGTCGGAAAAGAGGATGACACCGTCGGGCTTGAACGCGCGCCAGGGTTGGAGGGAGACTTCCACCGCGATGTCTGCGTTTTCAGACCGCTCCCGAAACGTGGTGTGCTTCTTGCACAGGTCCTGGTAGACCTGTGGAAAGGGAGAAAGAGAGGGGGAGGGGTGTGTGGGCTGCGCGCGTCGTCGCCGCTCTTCCCTCTCCCATCCTCTCCTCTCTCCTCCTACCTTCATGTAGCGTCCCGCCTGCCGCATCATCCAGACGGGCGGGCGCTCGACGGCGTCGCCGCGCAGGGCGCGCAGCAGGAGGGGGGCGTCGGCCGACGCGGCGGCGGCGGCGGCGGCGGCCTGCTGGGTGGAGACCGCTGCATGGCACGGGCGGGGTGCGCGGCGCGGCGCGGCGACGGCCTGCAGGGAAGGAAAAGGAGCCGCATTGGGCGTCGGCGGCGGCGCGCCGCGGCGACGGCCGGACGCGCACGCGCCCGCATTTAGCCCCACCTGGCGTGCGGCGGGCGCCGTGATGCGACCGCGCATGGGGGCGAGAGCGGGCATGGAGAGAGGGGACAAGAGGGGGAGTGAGGCGGTGGCGGCGGCGAACCCGACCTCCCCGTTTTCCTTATCCGCCCTGCCTCACATCGCGAGCGGCCCGCCCCGGTGGACGCCTTCCCCCACGCCCGCGCGCCCGCGACCATGCAGTCGCCCGCGGCCCGCCCGTCGGCGGCGCCCGCGTTTTCGCGCGGCGAGCTCCGCGTGCGCCGCGCGCCCGCGCGCGCGCCCGCCGCCCTCTTTGGCTGGGGGAATGAAGAGAAGAAGAAGGAAAAGGAGGAGCAGTTTCGGTGAGCGACAGGTGGAGCGGCGAGGGGACGGGGAGCCTCGCGCGGCCCGCATCGCCGACCACCCCCTCTCCCCCGCCTACAGCGTCCAACAAGAACTCCTCGCCCGCCGCAAGACGGGCGCCTGGAAGGGGGAGGTCGACACCCGGCGCGCCAAGGTGTCGAAATACCTGCGGGACCCCACGTTTAAAAAGGAGGTCGACGAGGAGCGCCGCGAACGGTTGAAGAAGGAGGCCGACGCGCTGCCGAAACGGACCGGGTTTCGCATCATCGTGCCAGTGAACCCGATCGGCATCCCGGAGTACGAGACGGAGCGGTTTGACTTGCGGCTGCCGGTGAGGCGAGGGAGGGGGGAGGGGGTGGGGGCCGCGCGCCAAACGCCGCCAACACCCATCTCCTCTACCCTCCACAGTACGTGGACAACGGGTGGGTCGACCCCGACGCCGACCCGGTGGCCCAATTCAAGCGCTTCTTCAAGCTCGGGGGGAAAAAAGAGGGAGAGAAAGGGGGCGACGGCAAGGGCAAGGGCAAGTGAGCGCGCGCGAGAGCGAGAGGAGAGTTGTTCATGATCGTGGCCGTGTCCGTGTCAATGCAGCGCAGGCCGTGGGGCGCAGGGAGTGGCGGCAGCGCGGCCTTCCTCTCTCTCTCTCTCTCTCTCTTCTCTCTAATCCTCTAATCGTCCAGCGACAGCGCGTCCCGCATCTCGGCCACCGCGTCGCCCACGGCCAGCCCCCGGTCCGACGCGGCGGCCCACCAGGCGGCCTTGACAACAACGGCGGCCGCGCCCGCGCGCGCCGCGCCCGCCGCGCCGGCCGCCGAGTCGACGCCCACGAGCGCGGCCATGCCGGGGGGGAGGGCGGCCACCACGCCGGACGCGACGGCGTCGCCGGCGCCGGGGATGGCGCCGAGGGAGAGCGCCAACGAAACATTCACCGCGACGAGGGGCACCCCGGCGTCCGCCGCCCCCTCCGCCTCCCCCGCGTTGACCACCTCCAGCGGCACGTCCAGCCCCATGGCCGCGCCAAACCCGGTGAGCGTGGGCGCGCCGCGGCCGAGCACCGCGGCCGCCGCGCCGAGCGCGCCAGCCGCGCCGGCGGCTTTGAGGTCCGCGAGCTGCAGGGGGTGCACGATCCAGTCGCGCAGCAGGACGGGGACGGTGGGGGCGGCGCGAACGGCGGCGAGGAGGCAGGCGGCGGCGGCAGCGGCGTCGGCGTCGTCGTCGCGCGGCGCGGGCGGGGCCGCGCCCGCGGCGGCCGCCGCGGCCACCGCGGGCGCCGTGACGACGATGGCGTCCACGCCCGCGGCCGCGTACGTGGCCGCCAGCGCGGCGGCGGCGGTCGGGGAGCGGGCGGGGGGGAGCTCGGCGACGAGCGCGGGCGCGCCGCGCGCGAGCGCGGCGTCGACCGCCGCCGCCAGCGCGTGCCCCGCGGGCACCTCGAGCGCGTCCTGCAAGCGTTGCTCCACCGCGTCCTGGCCCATGGCCTCGAGCTCGCGCTGCAGGTGGAGCTGCTTTTGGCTGCGGGGAGCGGGCGAGGGCGGGGAGGCCGTCGGCGCGGGCACGGTCTCCCGCCGCTGCGGCCGGTTCGTCTCTCTATCATTTCCCCTCGCACACCGAATGGCCACCCCGAGCCGCGTCGGCCGTCCGCCGCCCGGCGCAGCGGCCGCGGCGACCGCGCCGCGGCGGGCGCCAGGGGCGCGTCGGGGGGGCGGGATCGATGCCCCGACGGCGGCGGGGGGGCGGGCGAGCGGCCTCATGGCGCGGCCGGCGGTGTGCGGGGCGGGCCGTGGGATGGGCTGGGCCGCGTCCGCCAGTCGCCGCCGTGGCTGGCCGCCCCTCCCCCCCACTCCCGCCGCAGAGCGCGCCCCGCCGCCCTCTGCCCACCACCTCATGCTCCGCCAGGCGTCCCTCCGCGCGGGCGCCGCCCCTGGCCGGCCGGCCGGGCGCCGGGTGGCGACCCGCCGCGCGCCGCCCGCGCCGCGCGCCGCGGGCGACTCGGTGAGGGAGAGGAGAAGGGTGGCGGCCCCCCTGCAGCGGCGCTGCAATGCGCCCGGCCCTTGGGCCGGGCGGTTGGGGGTCCAATCGCGGCCGCCGGCGTCGCGGCACCCCCACCCGTCGCGGCCCCGACCCCCGGGGCCGCCCGCCCCCGCGCGGTGCTGCCGGCCGCCGCCCGACCCCGGCCGCCGGTGCCGTGCGTGGCGGGGCGTGTACACCTCCCCGCCGTGGCGCGCGGTCGGTCGCACCCGCGCCCGCTGCCGCGCACGCGCCCGATCGAGACGGGCGGCCGGCGCGCCGCGCGCCCCGCCCGCGCCGCCTCCCGCCCCTCCCACACCCCTCCGACCCTCTCACAGGTCAACGACGCGCTGGCCGCCGCCGAGGCCCTGCTCGCCGCCGCCAACGGCGGCACCGCGCCCGCGGCCGGCGCCCCCCCGCCCCCCGAGTCGCCCTTTGCCGCGGGCGACGTCGAGCTGCGCTGTGACGTCAACGGGTGCTCCATCGTGCCGGTGGCGGCGGGGGCGGCGGCGCCCGCGGGGCCCGGGGGGTCGTTGATGGCGTCCCTGTCCTCGTTGGACGAGGACGGCCACCCCGCCGGCCCCCCTTCGGCCGCCGTCCCCAAAGACTTTCAACTCGCCGAGGGGCCTGGGTGGCGCCTCGGCGTCGACCTGGGCGCCGCCCCGGGTTCCGCGGCATACGCCGCCGTCGTGGGCGGCGACGGGTGGTCGGCCGCGCTCACCCGGGACGAGTACGACGACCTCGTCCGCCTCATCGCCAACTTGCGCGAGAGCGTGGCGACGCTGCACGTGTGCGGCGACTGGGGCGCGGCCGGGGATGACGCCGCGCTCGAGATGTCGACGCCCCGCGTCTGGGCCCAAGGGCGGGCGCCCGCGGATCGGTTGGGCTCCCTCCAAGCCGCCTGGGGCGGCTCTGGAGCCGGCGGCAAGGCTGGCGGCGCCACCACCCCCGCCGCCGCGTTCGAGCTGCGCTTCATCTTGCTTCAGGCGCGCGAATTCGAGGGCGTGTGGCCCGCGGAAGCCGTGGCGGGCGTGCTGGCCCACCTGGACGGCGGCGCCGGCGGCGCGGGCGCGGGCGCGGCCGTGCCGCCGCCGCCGCGCGGCGTCGCGGCCAACGCGTGAGAGAAGCGACGCGACAGTTTTGGGGGGCGGTGGCGCGTGTGCACGCGCGCGCGTGGCGGGGCGGCTTCCGCCGCAATTGGGCGGGGCCGCGCGCTGTGCCGTGGTGTGCGGGCGGTGGTGTCGACGAGAGTCGGGAGCGAGGTGGTCGGGGAATTCCCTTTTGCGACAAGTGCGGCCCCTTTCCACCTCCCCGCCTCTCGCCATGCATCATTCGGGCTTTGCCCCTCCCGCCGCCGCCATGAGCCGCTCAGCCAACCACTTGAGCGGCTCCGCCGGCCGCGCGCGGGCGAGCTCGGTGAGCGCGGGCTGCAGCGTGGGCACGATCTCGGCCTCCAGGTAGGCGCGCACGGTGGTGGCGGTGGATTGCTGGAGGGGAGGAGGTGGAGGGTGGAGGGTCGGCCACATCTGGCGGCGGCGCGCAGCGTGGGCCGCCGCGCCGGCGGCGCGGCTCGGCGCGGCGCGCCGGCCGCATACGCCGCCTTCGAGCGGGGGCGGCGGCGCCCGCGGCGCGCGCGCCGGCGCGCGACGCCGCCGCCCTCACCCTCCCTCCCTCCTCACCTCCCCGCCTTCCGCCTTGACGTCGCCGGGCTTGGCGTCCACCTCCATGGGCGGGCGTGGGGAGAGGGTGGTGCGGGGCGGGGACGGGAGACGGGGCGTGTGCGCCTGCCGCCGCGCCGCGGTCGCAGAGAGCGACGACGCTCCCGCACCCCCGCCCGCGGGCGAGCGTCGGGTCGCCCTCTCTTTGCAGGGTCGAGGTTGCGGCCCGGTGGCTTCCCAGGGTTGGCGGCGGGGCCCAAGCGGCAGGGTGGCGGTCGGGCAGGGTGGTGCAGTTGCAGAGAGAGACGAGACGCCTGCACCCCCCGCCACACTGCGCCCCTCAACCGCTCCTCCCCACCCGCAAGTACCACGGCCGCAACCACCACCCCCCCCCACCCTCGTCGCCCGCGGCCGCCGTCGTGGTCAGGTTGCCGATCTTGTCCCACCGCGGCGTCACCCAGTCGTCCTCCACCAACCCCCCCGTGTCCCACGCCGTCGGCGCCCACTGCCACCAGCACCAGGCGGCGACCGGGCGGGCCGCGCCGGGGGCGCGCCGATTGGCCCAGGCCGCGAAATCGCGGAGCCAGGCCGCGTCGCCCGGCGTGTCGAGGTGCGACCCGAATTCGGTGATGATGACCGGGAACCGGCGCGCCCACGCCGACCCCGAGCCAAAGGTTGCTGTGAGCGTCTTCCACGCCTGCGCCCCCGTGTTGTCGGCAAGGGACCACGCCATCGACGGACCGTAGACGTGCGGGCCGAGCGCGGTCACGCTCGCCAGCTCCGGCCGCGCCGCCCACGCCTCCAGAAAGGGGGCGGCGTCGGAATAGGGTCTTCCCTGGGCCGCGTGGTCGGCGGCGACGGCGGGGTCGGTGATGAAGGCCGACCCCCACGCCATCGGCGGCGTGTAGTGCGACTGGTTCGTTCCTTGCACAATCAGCAACACGCCGGGGGCGGCCGCGACGACCGCCGTGCCGGCCGCGAGCAGGAGCTCGCCCAGGGGGCGCTGGGTGACGTTGAAGGCGCCAGACGCGATGGCGGCCGCGGTCGCGCTCGAGTCGCGCCCCGCCAACCTCCTCCGGGACGGCGTCGCCGACGCGGCAGCCACCGCAGGGCGCACGCGCGCGCCAAAGCCGGCGCGGGCGGCGGCGGCCGCGGACGCGTTGGCGCCGGGCGCGGCGAGAGGAGACGCGCGCGGCGTCGGCACGCCCGCCGCCAGCGCGGTCGCGTTCAGCCTGCCAACCGTCGCGTCGTTCCAAGCGACGCCCAGGCGGTCGGGCTCGTTGACGAGTTCGAAGAAGAGCCGGCCCTTGAGCCGGCCGTCGCGCCACGCGGGCAGAGACGCCACGGACGACGCCAGCCACGCCCACTCGCCAGCGAGAGCGTCCGCGTCGGCCAGGAGCGCCGAATCTTCGGCAGCTTCCGCGTCGGGCGTCGCGGGGTGCCAGTCGAGGATGACGTAAAAACCGTTCGCAGCGTAATACTGCGCAGCCCACATCAGCCGGTCCAACACGCTCCCGTCGGGCAGGTACCAGTTGCAGGCCGGCCAGCCGGGGTGCGGCTTGGGCGGCGGGGCGCGCGGGGAGGGGAGGCGGAGAGAGGCATAGTTTATGGCGTCGAACGGGGGCAGCGGGTTCTCCACGTGCGCCTTCAGCTCGGCCCGCGTCGCCAGGGCGCACGAGTGGGCCAGCGTTGACCGCGGAGAGGAGCGCAACGGCCCGAAGCGGAAAGGGAGGCGAACGAGGTTGAAGCCGAGGAGTTGTTGGCGGTAGACGACGGTCGCGAAATCCCCCGTCAAACTGGACCCCCTCCCCGGCCCCATCTCAAGAAAGTCCATGCCGTAGTTGAAGCCGGCCCAGTTGAGGCCCTGAGGGGAGGGAGGTGGGCGCCGCGTCGGTCCCTATCCCTTTTTTTCGGCGGCGGTCGGGGCTGGCCTCCGCCTGAAAGACGCTTCCACGTGCACACCTGGAGCCGAACCGCCACGCCTGTGTCGGCGCGCACGATGGCGCCGTCGCGAAACTCGAGCGGCGGCGCGGGCGCCCACGCCAGCTCCGCGTCTGTGAGCCCTGTCGTCGCGTTGAAGCCGGGCGGGCGATTGTTGCGCCAGGCGTTTGCTGATGGGAGGGTGGGAGGCATCGGCGGGGGGCGGGCGGGGGCGGCATTGGGGCGCGTGCGCGGCGTGCCGAGCTTTCTCACCTGGCGCCGCCGCCAGCGCGGCCGCGACCAGGAGAATTGCGTGTCGCATCGTGGAAGCGGGCGGGAGACGGCCTGCGGCACGGAGGCCGGGCGGGAGTGGGCGAGGGGCCTGGCCGCGGTTGGCGACCGACAGCCTTCCTCCCCCTTCGCCTCGCCCGACCACCGCAACCCTCGAGACGCGCCCGGCCGCCTCCCGCAGGCCGCGCGCCGCCCAGGGAGAGCGAGGGCATCCACCTCTCAAGAGTGGACGGCGGCGGCGTGGCGCAGCGGCGCCGGGAGAGTGCGCTCGGCGCGCGCGCGGCGCGCGCAGACTGCCCGCCACTCCAAGAAACGGCCGCCGCCTCTCTAACATCCCAACGCGGCCGCCACATCCACCGCCAACCGCAGCAACGCTTCATCCGAGCCGCGCGGGCCCAAGATGCCCAGGCCGACGGGGAGGAGGAGGGAACCATCGCCGACGCGCGCGGCCGGAAGGACGACTTGCGGGAGGCCCCCCAAGCCGGCGATGCAAGTGAGTTCAAGCAGGCCGTTACGGGCGGCGTCGGCGTCGGCTGGCGCGGGCGCGGGGCCCGGCGCGGCGGGGAGGAAGAGCGCGCCGTCCGCGCCAAGGAGCGCGTCGACGGACGCCGCAAAATCTTTCCGCACGGCGGCCGCAGCGACCGCATCCTCGTCCGTAATAGTCGCCGCCCAGGCCAGGCGCGCCGCGACCGCGGGGTGCAGCGCGGCGACCGCCGCGGGCGACGCGGCAGCCCACGGGCCGACCGCGGCCGCCACCTCGGCGCCCTGGGCGACCCGGAACGCGTCCCGCACTGAAGCAGCGCCCCAGGAGCCGTACACGTTGGCTTCGACAGGTGGCGACAGGCGGGCGATTAGGGCGTCCTTCGCACGCGCGCACGCTTCATACAGCGCCTTGGCCGCCTCCTCCTCGGCCAGCGCAAACGCGTCGCCCGCCACCAGCCACCGGGACAGGCGGGTGGTGGGAGGCGGTCCAGAGTCGAGGACGACGGATCCGACCCTCTCGAGGACGCGCACGTCGCGCGCAAACCAGCCCGCCGTGTCGAAAGAAGGCGCCAGAGGTGGGCAGCCGGCCAGAGAAACTCGGCCATGGGACGGGCGGAAGCCAAAGAGGCCCGTGTACGATGCCGGCACCCGGATCGAGCCCCCAGTGTCGGTGCCAAGCGCGAAATCGACGTCGCGCGCCGCGACGGCGGCGGCGGCCCCCGAAGACGACCCGCCGCACAGCCGGCCCGGAGCAGACGGATTCTCAGGGCGCGCGCCAGCGTCGCCGGCGAGCGAATAGGCCAGGGCGTCCATCACAGTGCGGCCAGACAGCGTCGCCCCCGCGGCGACCAGCGCCGCGACGGCCGGGTGCGTCGCCGCCGCGGGCGCCCGCCCCGCCGCCCATTCCGCCACGCCAAACCGGGTGACGAGGCCCGCGACGGGAAACATCTCCTTGACGGCAAAGGTCAGCCCGGCGAGCGGGCCGTCGGCTGCGCCGCGCAGCGCCGCCGCTTCGTCCGTCCACGCGCCCACCGCGCGCCGCGGAGGAGTGGCATGGGCGGCAGAGGATGAGGCGCGAGGGGTGGGGCGCATAAGGCGCAACGCGCCAGCGCGCGGGGCCCGCATCTGTGAGAGAAAAAGAGGGCAGCGAGGGGGGTCGGGCGCGCCGCACCCCGCGCTGCCCGCCCTCAACACACCGCTCCTCTCCGCCACCGCCACAAGTCATCATCATCATACAGTGCCCAGTCACCAGCCGTGCCCGGCCGCAGGCGCCGCCCCCACACCTCTTCCTCCTCCGCGCGTCGCCCACCCCGCCTCAAACGCGGCCGCCACGATGAGCACGGACACGCACTCGCTGAAAGCCGCCACGACGTCGGCCGCGGCCGCCGCGGCGCCCAGGGCGTCGGCGACGCGCGGGCCGGCGATAGAGAGGAGAGGGGTCAGTTTCCGCAGGGCGGACGGAGGCCCAGGGGACACCATGGCCGCCGCCAGCGCGTCAGGGTTGAGCGAGAGCGACAGCGCGGTCGCCGCGACGGCGGCGGCTTGAACAACGAGCGCGGCCGTCAGTGGGCGCACGCCGGCGACGACCGCCCGCCACGGGCCGGGCGCGGCTTCCGCGGCAGCCAGGATAAACGGAAGCGCGGCTGCCAGGAGCAGACGGACGAGGGCCGAGGCGCGCAAGGCGGCGAGCGCGAGCGCGCCAGGCGTCGGCCTGACGGCGAGCGCCGCGCGGGGCGCGGCCTCCCGGGCCCGCGGCGACGGCGGCACGACGGGGGCGTCGTCCAGCACGCCCGCGGCGCCGCGGGCGGGGGG
>Ga0315289_10007035_pt1 | contig 16477 bp, 17 predicted proteins | sample YL17G11_40_MG_FD_203452 | JGI IMG/M metagenome (GOLD analysis project Ga0315289, IMG submission 203452) | Sediment microbial communities from Yellowstone Lake, YNP, Wyoming, USA - YL17G11_40 | ecosystem: Environmental > Aquatic > Freshwater > Lake > Sediment | place: USA: Wyoming | collected... | reverse complement strand
CCCGTTCCCTCTACCCCCTTTTACTCAACAAAAACACAATGAAGATTATTTCCGTTTTCCGTTTTTTTGTCAACCTTTTTTTTCCTGACATTTCTCTCCCTGTTCTCTCCCTGGTAGTCTTAGCCTGAGAGAGAGAGAGGTGGATTCGCGCGCGTCGCGTCGCGAAAGACCTCGCAACTCATGTGCGCTCTCTTTTTCCTTCATTTCTACCCTGCCGTCGAGTGAGAGGTTAAAAAAGAAAGGGAAAAATCTCTGTGCGAAGAGTCCCTTCATCTCTCTCCCTCAGTTTTCTTTTGTTTATTTTCTCGCGGAGACGCGCCGCGCATTCTTCGCTTCGCCGTCAAGAGAGGGACCGCACAGGATGCCTCCAGCGGCAGCGAGGTCGCCGGGCTACCGGCTAGCAGCGGGGCTCGCCTTGGCGCCACCATCATCGCCGGCAGCGCCCTCGTCGATGTCGTCTGCGTCGGCGTCGACGACCGATCAACGCCGCTTTTCGGCTCTCGGCGTCTCGTCGCCGTCCTCCACGCTTGACGCTTCGCCGCCGCCTCCTGACAGCGGAACCGCTTCATTCTTGGCCAAGAGGCACGGAGAAGACGACGAAGACGAAGGCGAATCGGAAGAAGGCCTTTTGAGGAGGAGGAAAGGGAAGAGATCGCTGTTTTCCTCGTTTTCTTCAGCAGCGGCGGCGGCGGCGTCGCCGGCGTTGCCGCGCAAGCAGCACCTGCAGCAGCAGCAGCAGCAGCAGCAGCAGCGGAGGCAAGGCCCGCCGGCGCCGCCTCCCCTCCCCCGCTGCCGCCTTCGCTGCCGCCCCCCGCTTCTCTTCCGCCCCGGCGCCCTGCTGGCCCTCGCGGCGACGCTCTGCCTCCTCCTCCTCCTCCCCCCCCTCGCCGACCTCTCTGGCGCGGCCCTCTACGCGAGGGCGCCGGGCGTCTCCGCGGACGCCCGCTTCTGGGACCGCTGGGAGGCCTCGCTGCTGCGCGAGGCGTCGGGGGGGCCCCTTGCCCTACCGCTGGAGTGGCACTGGCTCGAGGCGAAGAGGGAGCTGGTCGTGCGGAGGTGGAGGACGGTCGCGGCCGCGGCCGCGGGCTCCCTGCGCGGCGGGGGCGGAGGCGGGGGCGGGGGCGGCGAGCGCGCCGGGGGAGAGAAGGGCGCCCCCTCCCTGCTCGCCTTCCCGCCCGCGCTCCCCGCATTCCTCTCCTCCTCGTGCTCCGACCTCCTCAGAGACTACGCGCCCCTCATCGCCGCCGATCTCGCTCCCTGGCCGGCCGTCACGAGGGCGATGGTCGACCGGGATCCGGACCGCCTCTACCTCGTCGGCGGCCGGGCCTTTCTGCCGAGGGAGGCCGACAGGGGCAGGCTGATGCCGACCTTCCACGCCTTCCTGCAGCGGCTGAGCCTGCGCGTCGCGCTTCCGGACCTGGTGGTGCCGCTGAACGTGGCCGACGAGCCGAGGGCGCCGTGGGAGCGCGGGAGGGAGTGGGGCAGCGAGCACGCGCTCGGGGACCCGGCGGCGCTCCTGCGAGGCGGTGGGGCAGGCGGAGCGAGGGGCGCCTCGTCGGCGGCCGAGAGGGAGGCGGGCTCCGGCAAAGTCGTCGACCCGGGCCACGAGCGAGGGAACGGGAGTAGCTGGTGGCCCGGCGCGCTGATCAAGAGGAAGAAGAACAAGGAGACGGAAAGCGGCAACGGGAAGGCGGCGGCGGCGACGAGGGCGGCGGCGGCGGCGGCGACGAGGGCGGCGGCTGCGGCGGCGGCGAGGGCGGCGTCGACGGCGACAGGGAGCCGCCACCAGCGCAGCAGCCCCTCTTCTCCCCGCTCGCGTCACTCCTCTCCCCCTCCGAACCCGCTCTTCTCCTTCTGCAAGACCGGGGACTACGCCGACATCCTTCTGCCGAACACCATCGAGGGCGACGTCTTCGTCCGCCCCCGCGACGGCGGCAGGAGGAGGAAGAAACCCTCTGCGCTGCCGCCGCTCGACGTCGCCGACGCCGCCTCGAGCGAAGAGGCCCGGCGCCTGCTTCTCCCGAGGGTGACCCTCGCCGCCGCCGCCTCTGTCACCGCGCACCGCAAGACGCGCGCGGGGGCCGCGGACCCCCGCCCCCCCACGGCGGTCTGGCGGGGCTCGACAGGCGGCTTCGGAGGGCTCGCCAAGGGCCGAGCCGCGCTTCTGCGGCTCGGCCAGCAGAGGCCCGATCTGCTGGACTCGGGCGTGTACGACTGGGACGAAAGGCGGTGGGGCCCCGCGGAGGGGAGGGTCAAGCCGAGGATGGGCCTCGCGGACCAGGTCGACGGGCACAAGTGAGTTTTCGTTTCGTTTTTTTCGACCCTTTTTTTTTTCGTTCTTCCCCAGACTTTTTCCTTCTCTTCTGCTGTCCGCCCTCCTCGCCGACTGGTTTTTTTTCTCCCCCCCCCCCCTTCCCCCGTTTATCTCGAAAACAACCCCTCTCAGGTACCTCGTCTGGGCCCCCGGGAACTGCGCCTCCGTCCGGCTCGCCCTGCAGCTCGCCTCCGATTCCCTGGTCCTCAAGATCGACTCCTCCGGGGAGACGGAATGGTACTACCCCCTCCTGAGGCCCTTCGAGCACTACGTCCCGATCGAGGCCAACGAGACCTTCGTGGGCGTCGAGGAAGGGATTGCGTGGGCAGAGGCGCGGCCGGCGGAGGCCCGGGCGATCGTGCTGGCGGCCAACGCGTTTGCCGAAAAGTTTCTGAGCTCGCGGGGGCGGTACTGCTACGCAGCGCAGCTCCTTTCGGAGTTCGCTTCGAGGTACGAGGGCGGATCAGACAGGGTTGTGGTGCTTCCCGAGGGGGCCGTGGCCGTTCCTGGGGTGGCGGACAGACCGGAGCTGGAGGAGCCGGAGTGAAAAAAGGAAGAGACTTCTTTTGTTTTGTATTTTTTTAAGAGGAAAGGAAAAAGAAAAATCAACTGCCAAACTACCCATCATCTCTCTTTTCTGGTTTTGCTGTCCAAGAAATCAACTGTTGCACATGAAAGAAATTTACTGATCTACGGCTGTGTAAAAGAAGAAAAGAGAGAAAGACGACAAGGAAACAATCAGAGCTTTCCCCTCCTCTCGGCCTCCCTCGCTGCGGCCTCGACCTCCTCGACGTTTTTCTCGACGAGCGCCGCCACGCGCCTCCAGGTCACTCCGCCGCCGGCGCCGAACCCGTCGCAGACGGCCTGCGCCATGGGGTACTCGCCGAGGGCCCGCCCCTGCCTCGGGGGCGCGGCGACGGCGACCATGCTGTTTTTGTTTCGAGAAGGTTTTTTTGTTTTTGAAGCGAGGAAGAAAACAGAGGGGTGAGTTCTTTTGTTCTTCTCCGAGGTCTCTCGAGACGAAAAACAAATTAGCCCGGACTCACCCAGCGCCCCTCGCCGCCTCCAGCGTCCCCGAGTTCGCGCCCACCACCGCGGTGCGCGCCCCTCGAACCCCGAGAGCCGCGGCCGCCGCCGCGAGCCACGTGGGAGACAGGCCCGACGCCACGTTCCTCCGCGAGGCCGCGAGCAGCGCCGGGTCGATGACGACGCCGTCGCCGCCGTCGTCGCCGTCGGCAGCCTTCGAGGCGGCCACGCTGCGTACGAAGGCCGCCGCGCCCTGGGCCTTGAGCTTGGCCGCCGCCGCCGCGAAGCCGGCCTCCATCGTCGCTGGTTCGGAGGATGACGAGGAAGACGGGCCTGAGTCCTCGTCGTCGCCGTCATCGTCGCCGTAGTCGCCGGAGGAGGGCACGTTGAACACCGAGACGTCGCGCTCCCGGCCGAAAGCCCGGAGCGCCGCCTGGCCCAGAAGGTCCTCGGGCGCGCTCTGCGTCCCGGCCAGCATCCCCACGCGCGCCCCCGCCCCCAGCGCCTCGTCCACCAGGTCGATCACGCCCTTCCGCAGCGGGATCTCCCCCGCCTCGGCCAGCAGCCTGAGGTGCTTCCGCTTGAGCTCGTGGACGCGGCGCGCGAAGGCCTGCCGGTCGGTCGTCGCCAACATCGTCGGCCACCCGACGGTGTTGAAGTACACGGCGACGATCCCCTCGCCCGTGCCGTCTCCCGTGCGGATGAGGTCGGAGTAGAGGGCCGGGGCCCAGGAGGTGCTGTTCATGTTTTTTTTTTTGGGGGGGGGGGGCATGGTCGGTAGAAGGACTCGGGCGTTTGAAAAAGAAACCTCAACCTCCTTTGAAAGAAAAGAAGAAAGACGAAAAGAACCCCCACGAAACTCACCAGTCCATCCCCAGCTCGGCGAAGGAGCGGTTGAAGGCGACGCGGTGCGCGTCGACGGCGGCGTCAATCGCGACGCCGTCGCACTCGATGAGGAGGGCCGAGGGCTGCTCGGGAGAGGAGGAGGCCGGGGCCGGGGGCGGCAGCGACGACGACGACGCCCGGGCGAGGAGGGCGAGGGGCGGGGGGCGAGACGCGGCGGGGAGGGATCTTCGGGGACGGGTTTCGGCAGGTCGCGGGGCACGGCTTCCGCTCGGCGCGACGCCATGAGACCGCAGCGAGGAGTAAGCGCGCATAGTGCACGGCGCACACGCTGAGGCGCGCTGCGAAGCGAGGGGAGAGGCGCGCATGGCTGGTGACGTTGAACCGCTGACGAGAGATTCGATCGATGATTTTGTGAGTGTTTTCTTTCGAAACCGGCATCACTCCTTCTAAGCAAGCTTCTTCTCCCCCCCTCTCTCCGACACGATGCCGCGCACTACCGGGCAGAGACGGCGGCGACCTGTCTTCGGCTCCGTGATATCCTTGACCTTGTGCTGTTCGCTCTCCATCGCGGGGACGGCGAAAGCGCTCCCAGGAAAGGACGGAGCCGTCCGAAACGCCGCCGCCGGCCATGCATCTCTTGCGCCGACGCCGACGCCGGCGCCGGCGGCGGAGCCTCCCCCGCAACCCCCGCCGCAGCCCCCGCTCGTCCCCGGGGCCATCGTCCGCGTCGACCTCTCCTCCAGCTCCCCGACCCCGCCGCTCCTCTGGGGCCTGTTCGTGGAGGAGATCCAGCACGCCGGAGACGGCGGGCTGTACGCCGAGCTGGTGCAGGACAGGTCCTTCGGCGGGACGGCCCGCGCGCTGGGCGTCGGCGGGGCGACCGGCAGGCCCGAGGCGGCGGTCCCGCCCGGCGGGGCGCCCTGGTCCGCGGCGGGGACGCCCCGCTCGTCCGGCCCTGCCGCCGCGTCCCCTTCCTCTGCCGGGGGAGGGCGAGAGAGGGAGTGGCGCCGCCGCCGCCGCCACCGCCACCGCCGACGCCGACGCCGACGCCACCGGGGCGACGACGGAGGGGAGGCTGCCGCCGGCGGCGCCGCCGCCTCCGCTTCCGGCGGCGGCTCTCCCTCTGTCGGCGACGAAGGGCCCGTCCCCGGCTCGGGCCTGCCTCCGGCCTGGGAGCCCCTCTCGGACTCTTCCGTGGTGACGCTGGTGGCCGGGAGCGGAGGAGGAGGAGGAGGAGGAGGCGACGGCGAAGAACCCAACCTCCCTCCTCCGCTGCCGCCGCCGCCGCCAGAGGCCAACGGCAGGCGCCTCTCCCTCCGCGTCGCCCGCGCTTCCCCTCCTCCCTCGGAGAGCGGCGCTTCTTCGTCCGCCGTCGGCGTCTCCAACCCGGGCTTCTGGGGCATCCCTGTGCGCCCCGGGGACGAGTTCGAGCTGGTCGCGTGGCTCTTCGTGCCCTCGCCCTCGAAGGAGGAGGGGGGGGCGGGCAGCAGTGGCAGCAGTGGCAGCAGCAGCAGCAGCAGCAGCAACAGCAGCGGCAGCAGCAGCAGCCGCGGCGGCTGCGGCGGAGGCGACGGCGACGAACCGGCCGCGGCCTGCTCCGTCGTCGTCGAGCTCCTGGTCCAAAACGATACCGTCGCCGCCTCTGCCGTCCTCTCCGTTCCCTCTCTGGGCGCCTGGCACAGAGTCGGCGCGCGGCTCGCCGTCCCGGCGGGGGCAGCTCCTGCGGCGACGGCGACGGCGACGGCGACGGGCGCCCGGGCGTCCCCGCCCTTCGCCTCTGCGCGGCTCGTCGTCCGGACCCCCGGCGGGAGCCCCCCGCCCCCGCCGCAGCCCCCGCCGCAGCCTCCGGCCGCCGGCCCCCCGCCCCGGCCGCCGCCGCCGAGGGGGAGCGCGCCCCGCGCCGGCCCCGCCTTCGCCCTGGCCGCCGTCTCGCTCTTCCCCGCCGCCAACGGCCCGCTCGGCTCGGCCTCGCCCTTCCGCGCCGACCTGCTGCGGTCGCTGAGGAGGCTCCGCCCGCGCTTTCTGCGGGTCCCCGGCGGCTGCTACGTCGAGGGGGACACCCTGGCGGACGCCTTCGACTGGGCGAGCACCGTCGCGGCGCCGCTGGCGCGCCCCGGCCACTGGGACGGGCCCTGGCGCTACTGGTCCTCGGACGGCCTCGGCCTCTTCGAGTGGCTGCTGCTCGCCGAGGCGCTGGGGGCCCCCGCGGTGTGGGTCCAGTCCGCGGGCGTCGCGCACAGGGAGAGCCTGCCGACCTCGGGGGGCGGGGCGGCGGCGCTGGCCGAGTCGGCGCTGGGCGCGCTGGAGTTTGCGCTCGGGGACGCGGGCGGCGGCGGCGGCGGCGGCGCCCTCGCGTCATCGCCCTGGGCCGGCCTCCGCGCCTCCGTCTTCAACCGCTCCGCCCCCTTCCCCGCGCTCGCCGCGCTCGCGATCGGCAACGAGGACTGCGGCAAGCCGTTCTACGCCACCAACTTCGCCGCTGTCCGCGAGGCGGTGCGCCTGCGCTTCCCGGGGCTGCCGGTCGTCGCCGACTGCGGCGGGAACGGCGACGAGGGGTCGGAGCTCGACGCCGACCTCTTCGACTGGCACTTCTACTCGTCCGCGGACGACCTCTGGGCCCACAGGGACGTCTTCTCGGGTTCCAGCCCTTCCTCCGACGCGGCCCGCGCCGCCGCCGTCTCGAAAAATGGCGCCGCGGCGTTCGCGACGGAGTTCGCCGCCTTTGACTGGGGGATCTCGACGCTGCCCGCCGGTTGGGTCAAGGGCGCCGCCGCGGAGGCGGGATTCATGACGGGGCTCGAGAACGCCGCCATGACTTCCTCCTCGTCTTCTCGCCCTGCGGTGGCCGGGGGCGCGTTCGCGCCGGCGCTTGCCCACGGGAGGAGCACCGACCTCTGCCCGACATCGCTGCTCGTCTTCGACGCCGGGAGCTCCTTCGAGACGCCGTCGTTCTTCGTGCAGGAGCTGTTCGCGAACGCCGCGGGGCGGGCCCTCGCGGCATGTTCGACGACAAGCAGCAGCGGCGGCGTCGAAGGAGGCGTCGCGGCCTCGGCTTCGTGCGAGCGCGAGCGCTGCGGCGGCGGAGGCGAAGGCGGCGGCGACGACGAATCTCCTTCCTCCTCCTCCTCCCCCTCCCCCTCCTCCTCCTCCTCCTCTTCGGTCTCCGTCAAGGTCGTAAACTACGGCCCCCCGACCCGCAGGGTCCGCGTCGCCTTCGTCCAGAGCAGAGGCGTCAACGGCAGCACGGCGGGCGTCCCCGCCCCGGTCCCGCTGTCGCGGCGCGCGCTGGTGACGCTCTTGGCCCACCCCGACCCGGCCGCGTCGAACTCGTTCGCGATGCCGACGAAGGTCGCGCCGCTCGAGGTCGAGGTGGGCCTCGACGAGGCTGGGTCCGAGGAAGGGCTGGTGGAGCTGGAGATGCCGCCTTACTCTCTGGCGGTGCTCAGGGTCTTTCCTCTGACGCCTCTGGAGAGGAGTCGGAGGAAAGAGAGGAGGGAGCCCCTCCCTTTCCCTCGGAAGGAAAGGGCGCTTGGGCACGAGGAGCAGCGGTGAAATGGAAAGAGAGATAGAGAGAGACAGGAGAGAGATTCTTCAATTCATCAGCCTTTTGTTTTCCCTTTTTTTACATTCCCGTTCTATCACTTTTTATTTCCCCCGAATCCGTGTCAAGTCTTTGCAATGTGTTTTGTAAAGCATCAAGAAGAGCGAGGGGAACTACCTCAAAGGACGAAACGGACGTCGCTCCGAGCTCGGACGGCGCCGACGGCCGCGGCAACCCCGGCCTCGCGCAGCGCCGCACCGCTGTGGAACTTCGACAGGTGCCTCCCGCCGCCGTCGCAGAGCAGGGTGACGACTACGGGAGGAGGAGCGCTGGCGCGAGACAAGAAGGAGAGGGAGAAGAGGCGAGACCAGAAGCCGGTGCTCTCCTCCCTCTCCCTCGCCTGCTCCTCCTCCTCCCGCGCCCTGTTCATAGCCCGCGCCACTTTCACGGCCCCCACGCAGTTCACCGCCGCGCTGCTCCCGACGAACAGGCCATCGTGCGCCAGAAGGTGCCTCGCCATCTCCACCGCCTCCTCGTCGCTGCACGTCACGGCGCCGTCGAGCAGCGGCAGCGCCCTCGAGAAGTTGGCGGTGACCCTGTTGAGCCCGACGCCCTCGGTGACGGAGTCGACCTGGTGCGCCCTCCTCCTGCCCTCGGCCTCGGTCCTCGAGTAGGCGACCCCGCGCGTGACGGCGTTGAAGAGCGACGAGCCCTGCGGGTCGACGAGGACGATCGCGACGGAGGAGGGGGAGGAGCGACGGGAGGAGGAGAAAGGGAAGCCCTTTCTCCTGCCCTTGCTCTTGAGCGCCGCGGCAACGCCGGCCAGCGTCCCGCCCGTGCCCGCGCCGCACACGAAGGCGTCGACCGACCCGCGCGTCTGCCTCCAGATCTCCTCGCCCGTGCCGGTCTCGTGGCAGAGGGCGTTGGCCGGGTTCTCGAACTGGTCGGCGAAGAGGCCGCCGCCGCCGCCGCCGGTCTCGGCTCGGGCGCCCTCGTCGGTGGCGTCGGCGCTGACGCCGCTTCCCTCCGTCGGCTCCTCCGCTTCCGCCGCCGCCATCGCGGCAGCCGCCCGGGCAAGGTTGACGAAATGTTCGGGGGACGAGATCGAGCAGGGGCGCACCCGGGTGACGCGGGCGCCGAGGGCCTCCATCTGCGTTTTGAGTTTTTTTTTTTGAGGGCTAACGTTTTGGGAATTGTGAGGGTTAGAAACAGCAAGGTTTGCTTAAAGTACTTTGACTATTGCAAGCAGAAAGAGACTTCGACCCTTTCTTGTTCCTCTCCCCCCTCCCCCCCTCGCACCATCGCCGACTTCTCCTCTGCGGCGTCGTCGGGCATCCAGACCGCGGCGCGCACGCCGAAGCAAGGGGAGAGCATCGCCAGAGAGACCCCGGTGGAGCCCGCGGTGCCCTCAGTGACGAGACCGCCCGGCCGCAGCGAGGGCGGAGCGCTCGCCCCGGCTCCCGCTCCCGCTCCCGCCTCGCCCACGCCGCCCCTGGTCGTCGCCTTCGTCGCTTCCCCGAGGATCGCGGCGGCGACGCGGTCCTTGACGGACCCTCCCGGGTTGGAGAACTCGGCCTTGGCGAGGATCTGTATTTTGGGTGGGAGGGAGGCGGGGGGGGGGGACTTGCGGTGAGGAAGCAGGCCGTCGCGCCTAGGATAGGAAGCGAGAGCTGCAAAGGATCGGAGTTGCGATCGCCCCTTCTCGCTTTCCTCTCTCTCTCTCTGCGCCGTTTCGATCCGCTTCGAAGCGCTCAGAGGCTCTTACCTCGCACCCGGTCGCCTCGCTCAGCGAGCGGATGCGCACGATCGGGGTGTGCCCGACGAGGCCCGCGACGCCATCGGCCACGCTGCCGCGCTCGTCGTCGCAGCGCCAGCGGTCGACCGTGAGGTGGCGCCAGGAGAGGGCCGCGGCGGAGCCGGCGCAGGCGCCGATTGACAAGAGGAGGAGGGATATTGCCGCTGTGGGGAGCGAGGAGGAGGAGGAGGAGCATGCCCCAGGGCCGCCGCTGCTGGTCGGCGCCATACTCCTCTTGCCCTTTTCCGCTTCGTTTGGGTCGCGAAGCAAAAAAGAAGCAGGCAGACAGAGATGCAGAAAAATGAAAAAACTGCCGTCCCCGATAATCATCACTTTCAACACCATCCGTCTTCAACACTCACTCCCTCGAGCCCTTTTCGTCTTTCGCACCTCCCTCTAAAAGATCAAACCATGCCCTCCCCGCCCGCGTCTCGCCTGTTCCTGCGCTTTGCGTCCTCAAACGCAGCTTCGGTAGGTGTCGAAGCGGGCTTCCGGGCGCGTTGAGAGAGTCTTCTTCTCTCCATCTTTTGTTCTCCATCTTTTGTTGACGTTCGAGGTTTTTTTGTTTTTTTTGCCCCCGCTTCCCAGCCCTCGAAGCCCACGCTCGACATTGTCTCTTTGAACGAGATCGTCCAAATATGCATTCCCTCACCTCTGGACGGCGAATTCTTGAGGAGAGAGAATGAAGAAAGGCGCAGCACGAGAGCTTGAAGCGTGAGCTTGAAAGGGCGACGCGTCCCTTTTTGACGTCGCATTTTTGCCATTTCCTTCCTCCCTTACGCGCTCTCCCGGAAAGCTGCGCCTTTCCGCTCCCGGCGAGCGTTCAAGGAAAGATGCCTTTTCATTCGAGAGGCCGAACGTATCATAAGCCCGGTTGCGACGGCGGAGCTACTTTTTCGACGCGGATGAAAATTCGGAGTGTTTTTTTTGCTAGCGCGCCGTGCGAGGGCGCCGCTGCGACGGCGTTTGCCCTCGCACCGATATCGGAAACGCCCCTTCCTCTTACCTCTCCCTCTCCTTCTTCGCTCCTCCCAACTCACTCCCCCCGCAGGCCCGCGCCGCCGCCAACGCCGCGGCCTCCTCCGTCGGCAAGAAATCTGCCACCTCCTCCGCGGCCGCAGCTGCCGCTCCCTCCGCTCCCTCCTCGGCCTTGGCCCCCGTCTCCCTCCCAAAGACCTTCGTGCGCCGCTCGGCGCCGGGGTGCAAGCCCGAGACGCGGGCGGCACACGTCACGGAGGCCAGCGCGCCTCGCGGGAGCCTCTGGGAGAAGATGTTTTTCTAGGATGGTTCTTAGATGACGACGAAGAGAGCTCGCTCTTCCTTTTTTTTCCCTGCTCGAAAGAGGCTGCAGCAACACCAGCAAAAAAACCGGAACGAAAAAGTGAAGACCCCCATTTCCCATTTTTCCCCCCCGCTGCCGCGCCGCGCGGGTTGAACGCTTTCCCCCCATTTTTTCCTATGTACATGTACCAAACAGTACCAATAGCAAGACAGTTTTTGAGCAGGGGGTTTCCACTTTGTCGTAGCTAGCTGCCGCTCGAAGGAGAAACGTTCTTCTTTCTTCTTCTTTGTCCCCTGTAGAGAGTCCCCTCCTTTTTTCCCCACAACTCGTCCTTTGCAGTATATACAGTCTCTCTCCCCTCTCTCCTCTCAACTCTCTCGCTCTGTCTCTCTCTCTCTCCCTCCCTCCCTCAGAGCCCGAGGGACTTGCCGGCTGCCTTGGCCGCGGCCTTCCCCGCCGCCATTGCCACGGCCCCGCCCGCCCCGCCGCCCACCGAGACCGGGCCCTCGGGCTGCCTCACGGGCTTGACGCCAAAGCCGCGCTGCGCCGACCGACTCACATGGAGGATGTCGTCGCGCGCCCTCTGCGCGTGGTCGGCCACGCCGTCGATGCGCGGATCCTGCCTCCTGAGCTCCTCCTGCATGCCCAGGCCCATCGCGCGCAGGTCGGCGAGCGCGCCGCCGATGCGGTCGAGGGCCTCCTCCTGCGCGCCCGTCTCGCGGGCGACGGCCTCGCGCTCGGCGTCGGCGAGCGCGCCGCCGAGCCGGAAGGCGGCCCCGGCGCGGCGCCCCGAGGGACCGCCGTCGTCGTCGTTGGCGGAGGAGGACGAGGCGCCTCCGGCAGCGCCCCCGGAGAAGAGCTGGGCGCGGGCGGCGTCCTCGGTCGAGGGGTCGTCGAGCCGCGGGTCCCTCCTCGCCGCGGCGGGCTGCGGCTTCGGGGCCTCCTCCTTCGCTCCCCCCTTCTTTCCCCTGGCGCCCTTCTTCGCAGCCCTCTCCTCCTCGGCGGCGGCCGCCCCGGCCGCCGCGACTTTCTTCCGCTCCTCAATGCGCGCGAGGGCCTCGACCTCCTTCCTCTTCGCGGCCCTGCGGGCGCGGACTCTCGCCTTGCGCAGCGCGTCGCGCTCGGAGTCGGGGTCGCACTCGCAGCAGCAGCTGCACAGAAAGAAGAGGCAGCAGCGGCGCATGTACTTGACGATGGAGCGGGACTCCTCGACGTCTGCGTCGATCTGCGGTTGTTTGCGTCGGAGAAGGGAGAAGAAGACGAGGAAGGTGAGTGTGAGTGCGCGCGCGCGAGAGAGAGGCGAGGTTTCTTTTGAAGAACAAGAAGGAAAAAAGTGGAAAGCAAAAAAAATAAAAACTCACGACGTTGAGGTCACGCTGGACCCGCCCGAGCTGCTCCCCCTGCTCTTGAAGGTCGTCAAGCGTGGCGAGGGCGACCTCTTTCGTCTTCTCGGCGGTCTGTTCGCGGCGGGAGGGAGGAGAGAAAGAGGAAAGACAGAAGAGCGTTTTTTGGAGCGAGTGTTTCGGGGTCGAGAGTGTTTTTTTTGAGTTTTCAAGAGAGGAGGCCTCGTCGTCGTCTTCGCCGATGTCTCGCCGCATTCAAAACACCATTCTTTGGGTACCTTTAGCGCCCTCTCCGCGGCCTGCGTCGTCGCCCTGTGCGTCCTCAGGGCTTCGTTGACCATTACGGATTCCTCGGCTGTGTAGGCCCCGCCGCGCGATGCCGGGGTGGAGTCGAACGGGTTGCCAGAAGATGACATTTTGTTTTCTTCACTTTTTTTCCCGATGGTTTCGTCGATTGTTGCCTCTTCTCAAGCTCTAGAAGGTCTTTCTCTGGCCGCGACAAGGAGACGAGCCACGAGATTACGACGTCGGGGATGCAGCTGGAGCGGGGAGAAGTCGAGAAAGAGAGCAGGGGAGGTCACGATTCGGGTGTGCAAAGTGAGGCAGTCCGCCAATTGAAATTGAAGAAAAACGAGTGTGTCCTCAGCAGTGCGCTCTTCGATTTCCTCCCTCCTCTCTCTCGACTAGCGGAACGAACGACAACCCGCTCTCTCTCGCCCCGCTCCCTCGTCCCCCCTGCGAACCTCCCCCCTTTTTTCACGCAGCGCTTCCTTCTTCTTTCCTGATCACAGGGGTGCGCAACCAAATATCTCATAAACTCCCCTTCAGCTCTTCCTCCCCCTCCTCTCTCCTTCCTCCCTCCTCGACCACGCGACCACCTCCCCAAACGGCAGCTTCCCGCCGAAGATGTCGAGCGCCGAGCCCACCGTCACGTCGACCCTGCCCCTCCCGGCCTCGGCCACTCTTTCAAGATCCGCGATCGTCGAAGCGCCTCCGGCGTAGGTCACGGGGATCGGGGAGGAATGTCCTAATATCGAAATCAGCTCGGCGTCGATGCCGGCGCTCTTGCCCTCGACGTCGACGGCGTGGACTAGGAATTCGGCGCACGACTCCGCGAGGCGCTCGAGCGTCGTCGCGTCCACCTCCAGGTCGCTGAACTTCTGCCACCTGTCGGTGACGACGAAGTAAGGGTCGTCAGAGGAGGAAACAGCGGCAGCGGCAGAGGAAACGCCCGAACTATCTTTCTTCTTGCGGCGGCAGGAGAGGTCGAGGACGAGCCTCTCCCTTCCGACCGCCGCAACCAGCTCCCTCAGCGCCTCCTCGTCGAGCCTACCATCCCTGAAGACCGCCGAGGTCACGATGACGTGCGAGGCCCCCGCCGACAGCCAGCGTGCCGCGTTGGATGCGTTGACGCCGCCGCCGACCTGGAGGGAATCCGGCCACGCCGCCAGGGCCTCTCTCGCCGCCTTTTGAGAATCTTCGTCAGCTCCCAGCATGATGACGTGGCCGCCTCGCAGCTCGTTCTCCCTGTACAGCTCCGAGTAATGAGAGGGCGGGAGGGCGGATTCGAAGTTGGTGATCGGGGCCGAGGAGCTGAGCGAATTGTTTTTTTCCGTTCGGAGGGGTTTGTTCTTGATGAGAGGAAAGGGTCGAGGCCGTCAGAGGAAGAAAAAAAAACGTTTTCAAGTTTTTCCTCCAGTTTCTCTCCCTCTCTCTCTCTCTCTCTCGCGCGCGCGCACCTGGCCTTATCCAGGTCGCTGAGCGTGGAGCCGACGATCTGCTTGACTTTTCCCTTGTGGATGTCGATGCAGGGGCGGAAGGCGGAGGTTTCAGCGAGAGCGTTGGCCACGAGATGGGCTCGTCGTCGATGGCGATTTCTAGTAGAAGGAGAAGAAGGAGAGCCGCTGGAAAAGACGCCGCTGCTGCTGCCGCTGTTTCGGCCGCTGCTGCTCGCGACCGCGGTGCTCATGCTGCTGCTCGAAAGAAGAGAGCATGCTGCTGATCGCGCCAGCATCGCAATCGCGAGTGAAAAGCGGGCAAAGAAAGAGAGAGAGAGGGGACGAAAGCGGAAGAAAAAAGTAAAAATTTTCACTCCTTTGATGGAGACAGGCAACGATCTAAAATAACCCGATGCTGCGCTCGCTTTTCCCGAGCGCCAACCACACTTCGACCTCCGTCGAGGACAGCCTCGTGACGCTGCAGGTGCGAGCGTCTTGACACCCTGTTTTTTTTCAAGCAAAAATAAGGGAGAGCAAGAGAGAGGAACCCGCAGTTTTCATTTTCCTTCTCGCTCGACCCCGACCTTTTCTCTTGCCTTTTTTTTTTTTTTTTCCCCCTCCCAAACCAAAAAAACCTCCCCGCAGGTCGGCAAGCGCGTCTTCCCGAACGTCTCCCCCTCGCTGCGCCGGGAGCTCTGGCTCTCGGTGCTGCAGAGGTCGCGCGCCGCCTCCCGTGCCGCAGCTTCCTACCCTTCGCTTTTGCTCTCTGCGTTCCCTTCGAATGAGGAATTAGGAGGAGAAGCAACAGGAGAAAAAGGAGGAGCGGTGCCGCTCGAGGTGAGAGACGCGATCCGCAGGGACGTCGGGCGCACCTTTCCCTATGTCGATGGCTTCGAGCCCGAGGACCCCGCGGCGAAGCAGCAGCTCGGTCGCAGGGCGAGGAGCCTTGCGAACGTCCTGACTGCGTACGCCGCCTTCGATCCCGCGGTCTCCTACTGCCAGGGGATGAATTTCCTCGGCGGCCTCCTGCTGCTGTATCTCGACGACAACGGCGACGGCGACGGCAAGGGAAAGGGAAGCAAGAAGAAACAAAGGAGCGAGAAGAAAAAGATCAACGAGAACAAGATTGACAAGAAGAAAAGGAGCGAAAGAGACGGGGAAGAAGAAGTCGACTTCGACTCAGAGGGTGGCTTCGACGATTCCTTGACCGGCGACGACTCGGCCGAGCGTGCCGCCTTCGGCCTCCTGACGCACCTCCTCATGTCCAAGGGCCTGCGACAGCTGTACACCGAGGGCATGGAGGCCCTCACCGCGAGGCTCCGGCACCTCCAACTGCTGCTCCCTCCGGACATCAAACAGCTCTTCGACGAGGACCTCGGCGGGTTTTCGGTAACGCTCTTCGCTGCCCCTTGGTTCATGTCCGCCTACGCCGCCGACTTTCCCTCGAGCATCGCTGCGCGGATCGTGGACGCCATGATGACGACGCCCCCCGCCGTCGACCGGCCGCTGCTGCGCCTCGCGGCGGCGTGCGTCCGGGCCTGCCGCAAGGAGCTCCTCTCGGCGAAGGACGCCGAGGCCGCCGTGAGGGTCCTGCGGAAGGACCTGCCCTCGAGGAAGGCGTCGAGGCTGCACGACCTCGTGTCGCAGGCCTTCGAGAGGGAGTGGAGCGCCGAGGAAAGCGCGATCCTGAGCTCGGAGCACCCGAGGCTGACGACGGAAGAGCAGCCGCAGACTGAAGAGAGCTCGAGCTCGAGTCCGCCGTCGTCGTCAGCGGCGGCGGCGGCGGCGGTGCCGCCCTTGCCGCCGTCGGAGCAGCGGGAGGCAGCGGCTGCCGCCGAGGACAGCGCTCGCGGCTCCTCTCCCTCCGCTGCTGCCGCTGGGAACCAACACGAACAGCAGCAGCAGCAGAAGCAACAGCAGCAGCAGCACCGGAAGCTCAAGTGGGAGGACGCGCTGCTGGCACGCAGGGCCGCCTCCGTCGACCGCGAGGTGGGAGCGGAGCCGGGGGGAGCAGCGGGGGCGGCGCCGGAGGAGGAGGGCGGGAGCCGAGGAGGGACCCTCCGGCTCCCGCTGCCGCTTCTCCCCCCTCCCGTCGCGGCGCAGGGAGCAGCGCCCGCAGCAGCGACGGAGGCCCGTCCTTCTGAACGGGGGTCGACGGCCTCGGCGGCGGAGGCTCTTGCGGAGCTGCTGGGCTGCAGGCTCGAGCTCGACTCCCCTTCCTCCTCCGCTCCTCCGTACCCTTGTCCGGCAGCGACAGCGGCGGCGGCGGCGACGGCGCGGAGCGCGCCGCCTCCTTTCTCCGACTCCCTGTGGACCTCGTTCCGCAAGGCAGCAGAGGAGGAGCCCGGGAGGGGAGCAGTCGAAGGGCCAGCGGCTTCTCCTGCTGCCGTCACTGCAGCCGCCGCCGCCGCGAGGGAGCGCGCTGCGGCGGACCTCGACGGCTGGAGCAGCTTCCAGCGGAGCGCCTCGTTGACAGCGGCGCCGCCGACGGAGGCAGGGGAAGAAAAAGAGGGAGACGACGACGACGAGCGAAAATAGCAGGTGCGCCTTCTCTTTTCTCTCTCTCTCTCTCTCTCTCTCTCTCTCTCTCTCTCTCTCTCTCTCTCTCTCTC
>Ga0315289_10007034_pt1 | contig 16478 bp, 10 predicted proteins | sample YL17G11_40_MG_FD_203452 | JGI IMG/M metagenome (GOLD analysis project Ga0315289, IMG submission 203452) | Sediment microbial communities from Yellowstone Lake, YNP, Wyoming, USA - YL17G11_40 | ecosystem: Environmental > Aquatic > Freshwater > Lake > Sediment | place: USA: Wyoming | collected... | reverse complement strand
CCGACCGAACGCGATTGGCAGGATGACGCAACCAAAAAGCTCGATCTTGAGCTGGAAAACCAGTCTCTCGAACTCGACCAGAAGCTCCAGGGCGCAATCTCCTGGAAAAGCGATGATATCGACCCGCAGATCCATAATGCCTTTTTGCATTATGTAAATACCTACGAAGAGCTGTCCAAACAACCCCAGCGGCCGATAAAATCGCTCTTCCCCGAAGACTTCGTATTTCCTTCCCTCGATTCCATGACCGAAGCGCAGCTCGCGGAAAAACTCGATACGATCTACGAAATTCTCGATACGTTCGGCATCGAGGTCCAGCTCCAGCCCGATCTTCCTGATACGATTATTTATAAATATCTCATCGAGGAAGTCATCCCCAACGAAACCACGCTGCCCGAAAACGGGCTGCAAATCTCGCATGTCATCGACGGCTGCTCAGGAGGCTGCGAAGATTGCTTTCAGGCCGGGTATTGCGATACCAGGGATGAGATGTATGGGGATGAGGGAAAGCAGAATTAATGGCAGCGCTCCAAGAACCTGCGCCGGCAGCGCGGATTCCGATGAGCGGGAAAAAATCGCGAAAGGTAATGCCGCGCCTGCATCACCGCGACAGTGCCAGCAAGAATGTTTTTTCGGCGCCGTCAATTCCTATAATGCACACATACCGTCCTGAAGCCGGATAACGGCCGGCGCTGTCCCTCCTGTCAAGATTGATGATGGCGCTGCCCGTGGATAGCGGTCCGCTCTGCACTGATCTCACCAGGCGGCCGCGTAAATCATATACCGCGACATTCGCGCGCATGTGCGGACGATCCGTTTGTGGTTGCATCGAGTGAATCGAAATACTCAATTCCCGGATGGTCACCTGCCAGTTCCCTGCGCCTGAAGGTGCCGGCGCCCTCGCTTGCGGGATCGCGGCGGTCGCCGAACCCGGTCCCGGCAGCGGCCAGTGGAAATTGCAGGCAGGCGTCGGGAGTGGATGGAAGTCCCCCTTTGCGGAACTCTTCAACGGATATACTTGCCTAGTTTAGACTATCCTAGTTTAAACTCACCAAGTTTAGACTTGCCTAGTACATGCCCGGCAATATCGCTCGATGAACTGTACGCGCTCGGATAAGAATGCCGGCCTGCCGAACCGGCTTCAATTTCTCCCGCGGACGCTATGACGCCCGGGAATACTCCCTGAACAGCCTCATATACAAGTGACAACAACCGCGCCCTGTTTTACCGCTGAACCCGATTGCGCGGTTACACGGAATGCGCCGATGCTGCCGTTGCTGGTGAAAAGGCCCGAGGGAGTGATCGTACCGCCGTCCGCGACACTCCAGGAAATGCTCCCGGCAATGGCCTGCCCGAACTAGTCCCGCAGCGCCGCGGCGAACTGGGCCGTTCCCTGCGTTTGAGTATATAAGATATCTATATTAATTTTTAATTTTCAAAGGGGCTCCGGACGGACACGGGGATTGAGGGGGAATAATCCGTCGTATCCATCCTTCACCCTTTTATGCATGCAATAAACAAGGCCGATAGACATGCACAATTGCGCTCTATCTCATCATAATACGCCGCAGCATGTCCCCGCTTCGCGCGCTGATTTTCATCATGTAAACGCCCGCGCCCAGGCCCGTTGTTGCGATCCGCGCTTCCGGGCCCGCGCCACGCTGTGAACTCATGATCCGGCCATCGGCGGCGGAAACGATGATCTCCCACGGACCGCCACCGGATAGGCGCACCCGGATCCGGCCGCCCTCCAGTATCGCGGGATTTGCCTCGTTGCGTCCGCCGGCAAACGGGCATTCCACCACCGAGGCGCCCGGCGCCTCATGCCAGACGCCCTGCAGGTCTTCGTACTTCGTGCCTTGGGGATTGTTGATTGGATCACTGACCCAGAAATCTCCGGCATCGTTGTTCATCCAAATGGTGTCCACTTTATTAGGGGCATTGTCGATTACGCCGGCAGCGGGGTCAAGGACATCGTGGTTCTTGGAGATATTTATTGCAACCCTATCAACCCAGTTGGCAACTACCTGGTTGCTTCCATAGTCATTGGCGTCACCGTGCCCATCCGGGCTATATCCGATTTGCTGCATCACCCACTTGTCGGAGTTAACCGCCCACTGGATATGTTCAGCGCCGTTGCCGATTCTCTCGATAGCCCACAATTCGAGCGAATCGTGGAGTCTGATTTCGGTAATTCCCGGACCATTTCCTTTCAACCCATCGGCGCCGTTGATGAAGAGAATAATGTGCTGTCCTCCCAAGTAGGATCCCACGTAGCCGCCGCTGGCAGAGATGCCGATGTTGCAGCCGTCTTCGTAGTTGAGACGGTCGCTGGCACCCAGATTGCACGCTCCCGGGAATTTAAAGACCGCATTGGCGGTTATGTTGGGCGTCACGGTGCATTCGTATTTCGGCATCGTTTGGACCGCCATGCGCTTGGCGTCGAGGGAGAGGGAGAATCGGCGAAAATACGTGCAGAGGTTCTCCTGACCGTTAGCTGAGAAGTTGCAGACTTTCACGTTCTCTTTCGTAACGGCATTGACTTTCCAGATGTCGACGCTCGAACTCCAGGCTTGCCACACGTCGGCGGGATCGTGGGTCCTCTCGTAGTAGATCCAATCTCCCGCCGGCCAATCGAGCGGGACCTCTTCAACGCGCGACGAAGCCGGACTCGTTGGGAGATCGCAGAGGTTGGTGACCGCTCTGGTGTTGACATCAACAATGGATATGGTGTTCTTTCCGCCATTGGCAACTTGACATCCCGATTTTCCCATCGGCGCCCTGTCCTCGCGGTAGAATGCGACTTTGGTTCCGCTCAGATTGAATGACGGATAGTGGGCCAGGCCTTGTGAACTGGGGTAGATCGTATCCGCACTGGTCACCGCAGCGTTCTGGATGGTGTAAAGAACAAGGTTGCCATCAGAGAACACATCGGTGGACCCGCAACTCGCGCCGGCTTGCACATAATAGTCTACACAGGCGAAATGGCACGATACCGCCTTGGCGTTGACGTTCTTGCCGTTGTAGGCGTGCGCGGAAAACAACACTCCCGCGAGGATGCCCGCGGAGATTATCAATCGTGCTGTTTTCATACAAACCCCCTGTTTTGATGTTATTAAGAAGAGAATTCGGGTGATCATCACTATCCCCATGTTTAAGGTGATTAACGGCCATCCGGCGATTCGAGCCGGATTTCATTTGGGAGATGGAAGACTCAATCGTTTAACCGATCCCTCACAGTCCATCCGACACATCCAATCCGGTGCTTCGACTCACTCTCGCGCTCAAAGCGCGCCTTGTCTTTGCAGGACAAACGGCAGTTTTCTGCTGGTATCGTTGGATACCATGTTCAGCACATACCATCCCGGGGTCAGGCCCTCCACTCTCCACGACCCCTGCTGTTGAGCGCGTCGCGACGCAACGATCTCTCCCCGGGCATTGCAGACGATCAGTGCGCACGCGGCCGGCGTCATCACACGAACCTGCAAGGCGCTTCCCGACAGCGACAGGGAAACCGACGGCCGTGTGGTTTGCATCTTCGGCTCCGTTGCCGACACCACTGAACCGCTGTACGGATAGTACTTGAGATTGGTTATATCGACGCCGGTCACTAGTTGGGGATTTCCAAGATCGGTTCCCGGGGTCACCACGCGCATGCCCAAACGCGCACCCGATCCACCCGCGCTTGTCCTTGTCAGAATCCCGTTGACTCCCTTGTCAAGTCCGAAACCGAAGGGATATCCGGCACAGTTGAACTCATAGTCTCCACTGTGGCCGTCAAAGAAACCAACGAGTCTTCCGTTGCAGAACCATTGCGGCCCACCGGTGAAATGCGCACCGAGCTTCACGGTCTGCACCTGCGGACTGACCAAATAGGTGAACCAGAAAGCCCAATATCCATCGGGAAAAGGCCCGGCAGGCTCGAATATGCCGTCGGGGTCCTGCCGTAGATGCCAGGTGTAAGTGCGGCCGTTCACCGTGATCTGCTCGCCCTCAAACGGGCCGGGTTTGCACGTTCCCACGTACCTGGCGTAGACCGCGGATGTGTCCGACGACGGCACGCCCTGCTTGCCGGTTGCGTTTTCAAGGCACAAGAGTTCCTTGATATATCCCGCGGGAAGAGGCTTGCATGATGGGAGAATGGTCTTGCTGGACCTGCTGGAATCGCTGCCGTCAGCTCTTGACAGGGTCTTAAGAACCATGGGTCTGCCTTGATCGACATTCAGAGAAAGAGGGCCAATGTATTTGCCCGACGATGTCGTGGGCTCTGACCCGTCGGTAGAATAGCGAATCTCCGCATTGGCCGGCGATGTCACAACCGTCACTGTCGACGGGTTTCCCTCGGTTGCATCGATACTGGTGTAGTATCCCACGGGGGATCCAACCGCAACCCAATTGCCGCGGATGTCTTCGTATTTCCCCGCAGCATTGGGACCACCGTCAACCCAGAAATCACCCACACAATTGCCCAGGAGAACATTGCCATCGACTTGTGCCACTTTCGGGTTGTTGGACGTTTCGATTGCCTGTTGATCAACCCAATTCGCAAGGATCTGGTTGCAGCCGAGATCTATGGATTGTCCATACCACCCGATCTGCTGCAGCACCCATTTGTCGGAATTGACCGCCCAGCGAATCAGGTTGGCGCCTCTGCCGACTTCGGTTTGCCAGTTGTTGCGGTTTCTCCCAAGCCATTCGGACAAGTCAGCGATCCAGGGTCCGTTCTTAGGAGCATCTACCTGTCCCTTGAGGGGATCCCATTGGGCCAGATTAACCTGTTCATGCTCGCCCGCAAAATAGTAACCGCTGAACTTGCCGCTTGCGGAAACCGATCCATTGCAGCCGGGTTGGGTACCCCAGGGAATGAGGCCGTTCCCGATATATCCGCCCAGCGGAGGGAAAGAATACCACAAATTCTGGTTCCCGTAGCCTGCCTGGCAGGCATATTGACCTTCTGCAATTCGTCCGTCAAGACTCAGTGAGAAGCGGCGAATCCACGCTTCGCTGGTATCAACCCAGCCGATAAACTTGACAACCAGTTGATTGAGAGAGGCGTCGCGGATGCTGACGCGCCAGATCTCCGCTGTCTCGCGACCGCGCCCCGGGGAAACCCCCGGTACACTGAGGCCCACTGCCCTGGGCATCTTGTAGTAAATCCAGTCTCCAAGCGGCCAGTCCAGCACCGGCTCCTCTTGCAGGAGTGCGGGAAGGACTGCGAGATTGCGCAGATTCTGCCCATTAATGTCCATGACCGCAATGTGGCTGGGGGCTCCCCTGCCCTGAAGTGTATTATTTGTCATGTACTCACCCCAGCGATAAAACGCCACCTGCTGACCGTTCGGGCTGAGCGTAGGATACTGCGCGAACCCGTTTGACCGCCGGTAGATAGTATCGCATGCATGCACTGATCCGCTTTGGATAGTGAATTTCACAATGGAGCCGCGATAAGCTCCGTCACCTGTTGTCCAGTCCTGGGTGTTGCGCCAGGCTACCGATACCGCATGCCCGTTGACCGTGGGTCTGGTCCACGCGTTTGCCGAACCAATCGTCCCAACGACAATGCACGCGACCACTGCAAGCCATTTTCTGGACATAATTCCTCCGTCGTCTGTTGTTTGTGGGTTCCTTTGGATAAGCTACCGCATAGGTGTTCGCGACACACGACTTTTCGCTTCTTGACCGCTGCAGGTATGCATGATGTACTTTTAAATTAGGAGATTTGCCGGTATGACTTCCCAACATTTCGACCATATCGCCCAATTGGTAGAGCAGCGCGTACGTGCCCACCCTTCGGAGCCGCTTCCCTCCATCTCCGCACTCGCTGATGAGTATCATGTCGCCTATCGCACGGTGTGGAAAGCGCTTCAGGATCTGTCAAAAAAGAGCGTTGTCGTGCTCAGAAAAGGCGCTCGCACCGTATCTGCCACGGGTGCGCGGCCTGTCGGGTCGCGAGACAAGTTCATAGAAGTCATAGGCTCACGCATTCATGATGGTACCTGGAGAAGCGGCGAGCATGTTCCCAAGTTCGCCTATCTCCAAGCCGAATATCATGTGGGGCAGGAAACGATTACCCGTGCAATGCGTGCGTTGGCCGATAAGGGATTGCTTCATAAAAGGGGCAGGCACTGGGTCGTGGGGACATCACCATCCGCAAAACGGTCACCCCAGGTGTCGCGAATGCGGATCTCACAATCCGACGTGGTCCTTCTGATGTGTCCCGACCCTGTGGGTGTTGACAATTTTTTCTTGTCGACAAGACCGTTCACTGGGAGCTTTTCCGATGAACTGATAAAGAATGGCATCCGGATCGAAGTGGTGCTGCATGAGAAACCGGAAATCGAAAGCGGGGACGCTATCGCCGGTATCGATAATATCCAGGCATACACGGCTTCACTCGGTCCCCGGTACCGCGGCCTTCTCGCGTTCAGCCCGGGCTCGTCGATGGAACATTTCAAGCGGTGCCTTGCTCTGGCGACCGGCTGGAAGAAACCGGTCATTTTGTACGATCTGCAAGGCAACAAAGTGACCTTCACTCGCTCGTTCTTCGGTGGGCATGTTCCCTTCTTCAGATTGTTTTTCGATGAGACTGCGGCGGCGGCTCTGGCGGTCGAGGTACTGTTCGCGCATGGCCATCGCGTAGTGGGCTTCCCTGATATGGTTACACCTCGGGAGCACTGGGTCACTGATCGTATCGCGTGTGTCAAGCGAGCCGCCGAAGCATACGATCCCCCACTGCGCATACTCTCATCGGAGCAGAAAGAGCCCTTCTGGACCTATGTCCAGGACAAACCCGTTGCCGTGCTCAACTATCTGTTCCGCGGCATCACAAAAACGCTCCGCATGCGCACAGAGCTGACACAGGGGATCCAGGCCGGTTCGTCGATCAGAAAGCGGTTGCTGTCAGCAACGCCTTCCATGCAAACAGTCCTTAAGGAAGGCGCCACCGCCATTATCGCGGGGAACGACTACATCGCACGCGATTACCACCACTGGTTCAAGATGATGGGTATCCGCGTGCCGCGAGACATCTCCATGATCTCATTCGACAACCAATTCGAATTCATGGCATATCCCATGTCAACCATCGATCCCGGCTTCGCGCGGCTGGGCTATCTTGCGGCACATATCCTGATCGGGGATATTCCGGTGAAGGCGGACGGCGAGGGACGGATTGCGGGAGTGTGCACGCTGGTGGACCGGGGGTCGGTTGGGCCGGCGAAGGGTGGTGACAAGGGGCTTTTTCGCAGGTGAAGCAGGATCCTATGAATGCAATCTCAAACCTTATTTTCTAAATTTGTAACAAAATCATATGTATAGTTGCTTATTTTGCTACAAATTACTATGAACTGCGGGCATATCTCAGCTATACCCGCGACGAACGCGAACTTAGTTTCTGGCGGGACCGCTACAGGCATGAAATCGATTTCCTGATCGGCGATGATGTCGGCATAGAGGTGAAGGCATCATCTATGGTAAGCGGCAAGCATCTTAAGGGCCTCCGAATGCTCTCCAAAGAAATCCGCCTTAAGCACAAGATTGTGGTCTCAATGGATCCTATACCCCGCGCAATCGATGATATTCATGTGCTACCTCACGCTGAATTTATGTCGCGGCTGTGGGCCGGGTACTTCGCTTGATATAGGAGCCAGGGAACAATGGCAAATTTGTTTGCAATGCTATATTTTCTATCCTGACTATTCGGCCATCCTCTGAAACGCTTATCTTATTCATTAACCTCCGTCCCTGATTGGAGGAGTATATGAACCCGACCGAACGCGATTGGCAGGACGACGCTACCAAAAAGCTCGATCTTGAGCTGGAAAACCAGTCTCTCGAACTGGACCAGAAGCTCCAGGGCGCCATTTCGCAGAATTAGTTAGAAAGCCGTTCCGAATACTCTCTAAACAGCTTCATATACAACCGATAATCCGCAAGCGACACGCCCGGCGGGGTCTGGTGGTCGCAACTGATGAGGAACCCGCCCTGCCGTGCGACGGGCATCAGCCGCTCGAACTCGGCGCGCAGGGCCGATTCCCCTTTGTTCATTACCATCTTGTCAAAATGGCCGATGAAGCGCAGGGCCGGGTGGCTTTGGCGGAGTGACGCGACATCGACGCCGGATTGACGTTCGAGAGGAAGGATGCCCTGCAATCCGGCATCCTCGAACCACGGCATCGCCTGCGCAATATCGCCGTCTGAATCGATGACGGAGATGATCCCGTGCTCCTTGAGCCGGGGCACGACGATCGCGTAGTAGGGCTTCATGAACTCGTCGAAGATCTCCCGCGAGATCATGGGCCCGTTGTTGTAGCTCATGTCCTCCGCGAAGGTCATGAAATCGGGCGTGCAGATTGCGCAGATCTCATCGATGATCCGCACCATCCAGTTGCACAGATCGGTGTTGATGCGATGGAGCAGCGCGGGTTGCTCATAGAATGCGTAGAGGTGGCGCTCGATGCCCAGCAACTCGCGGGCGAACCAGAAGAAGCCGTCCAGGGTGAACCAGAGGACGTTCTCGCCTCGACTCTGCAGATCTTTCCATTGGCGCCACGCATCGAAGTCCATTGCGCGAACAGGATAGAGATGCGGCAGCATGCGTTCGTAGTCCTCCTCATCGGCGATGATGCCCGCGCCATGGTGCGGGGCATGCGGGCATGTCTGCGCGCGTGACGCGATCCAGTATTGCAGGTAGATGTCCTGCCCGAAGTAGCGGCGGATGGCGTCGTTGTCAACAAGAGATGCGGGCAATCCCTCGGATCGCCACCGGTCAACCGTCTTGTCCCACCAGCCCGCCCATTCGAGGATCGGGAGACGGTCGAATGGCTGGAAATTCATTATTGCCCGGAATCTCTCGCGGACGGTCATTTGAGAAGACATTGCTTCTCCCCTATTAAAGCGAAGACAAAAAATATTTGACAGGATTAACAGGATTAAAACAGGATATGCGCGCTTTAAAAATATAAATCAGGCGCTGTTTTTGCCGGATCGAATCCTGTTGAATCCTGTAAATCCAGTCAAATCGCTTCTGCATGTCGGTCCTGGACAAATATTATACCCAAGAGCGTCCGGTAAATATTGTTTTCACAGGAGAAAAGGACGCTCGTGATGAGCCAGTTTACCCCGAGCCCGTCGAGGGGAACCATGAGCCTAAAGCGTTATCATCCGACTTGCTCAGGATGAGCGTTTTTCGGATACATTTAGCCGGACACTCCTGATATATACCATAATTTCACTTTACATCACTGCTTTGCACTTGAAAATCCGGTTTTTCTCATCCGCAGACCGGACCTCGATGAACCGGATGCCCATAGCGGGGATCATCCCCCGAATCGGCAGCATTGCCGCAGTCCCTGCACCGCTGCGTGCGTTGCCTGATGCAATGGTGCATCCCCGGGCGTCCATAATCCTGATCATGACGCTTCCGCCGGATAATCCCTCCACATGCAATTGGCCGCTGCGAATAAATGCCTGTATCCGGCCAGCAGGTCCGCCAAGGAGCTTATTGCCCGCAATCGTGGCTGCGACCATCTGATTATCATCGCGCTTGACAACCGTTCCCGCTACAATCCCGTTCTCGCTCAGGGCATCGATCCGGAAATAGTACTGTCTGGCCGTATCGAGTGATGAAAAGGCGATCGTCGTGTCGTGGCAGGAATATTGGATCCACGCTGAGGGATATTGGATATGCTTTCCATGAAGGACCTCATAGTCGAGATACAGCTTATCAGGCGCTATTCCAAATCGCACGGCATAGCCGAATGCACCGGGCGAGGATTGCCACGACACCGTGCAAAGCCGCTTATCCGCATTTCGGTTTATTGTGAAATCGGTCACCGGCGCAGGAGGGGTCCCATTTGCATTTCCGAACACGCGGAACCCGCAGATGGCGAATTTTCCTTGTGCCGACATGTGGACGTTGGTGATCTTGACGTATCGCGCATTGACAGGCTGGGCCAGCTCGACATAATCATACGGGACATCCTTGCGGTTTGCGCTCTTGTCAATCATCGTCGTCCAGTTCTGGTCGTCGGACGATGCTTCAATCTTGTATGCGTGATAGAGCTCTGATTGCGTGGCGTTCAGGTTGCCCTCTTCCGCGAATGCCGTCTGGATCGCACGGATCGTGCAGATCTTCTGCAAGTCCACCCGGAGCCACTCGCCCGGATCGCCTGTGTTGGCGCTCCACCAGCTCTGAATGGATTCGTCGAAGGCGTTCTCGATCTTCGTGGTCACCGGGTTACCGTAGTGATCCTGCGTCCAGCGGGATTTGGCAAGTGTTGAGGATGCGGTTGCTGGTTTACGATAGGAGAGCAGCATCAGCCCGGCGAAATTCTCGCTTGCCGCTTTCGGTGCGCCGCCCGGACGTTTTCCCGGGAGGTATTGCGGCCAATCGCCAAGAGCCATGTCGCTGAAGAAGACGCCGTCCTGATCGATGTATGCCGGCATCATTGTGAGAACCCGCTCCCACCCGGCATCGTGGGCTTCGAGCATGGCTGTAGAGTATTTCCAGCAGGATCCGTTCTCATCCGCGAAGAATTGCCCGTGTCCCGCTCCGGCAACGAATCCGGAAGGCTTGAATGCCACGGGATTGTGGTTTTGAAAAGTGTATTGCGTTCCCGGCCTGGGCAAAGGCGATCCTGTCGGCGATTTTGGATCGTAGATCCGGACCCCTTCGCAATATTCCCCTTCCGCGGCGCCGACAAAGGACCATTCCCAGTAGTATTTTCCTTTGTAAGGAAGGATAAAACCTCCTTCTTCTACGCCGCATACCGTGCGGTCATACGTCCACGTGTTATAGCCGATTCTGAGGAAGGACTGTCCCCAACCCCAGGGAGAAGGAGGCATATAGTGCGTTGAAGGTATGGAAGACCCAAACGCCTCTCTTTGAGTAGTATCGCATTGACCAAACTGGTCGTGCATCCAGCTGTGATAGTAATTTCCGTCATAACCACGAAAAATGTGGGAATCATATCCGGTTGCGTTGTCGGCGCACTTTTCCCAGGGTTGGCCGCTTTTGGGGTCCTTTGTACGCCAGATACCCTCCATGCGGTCTGCGCAGAAATAGAGATATCCACCGAAAGTCCAGGTGGTGACCGCCCATGCGTCGATCGGCGGCAGTATGTTCAGCCCGGTGCACTTGACGTAGGTCCAATCGCGAAGATCTTTGCTGAGCGTGGGTGACCAGTAGTATCCGCCAGCCCATGATGCGGTGAGATAGTAGTCGCCATTATAGTAGGTCATGTTTGGCTCGCCAATCTCGCGAATTGCACCGCTAAATTGGAAATTGTTACCCACATTCAGCGGGTTGCAGAATGTCGTGGGTTCCGCGGCCGGTTGCGCCAGAGCCAGGCAGGACACAACTGCAATTAAGAAAAGAATTCGGGTGATCATCGCTATCTCCTTGTTTAAGGTGATAAACGGCCATCCGGCGATTCCGAGCCGGATTTCATTCCTTCCCGGGAAAAGATACTGGAATTTCCTCCGGAAACCATGTATACTTACTCCTGTACTCTTATACTGTTTTCGAAGATCCGGCAAATGAGGAATAATGCCCGATCAATCCCGCAAAGACGCGTTGCACCGCACCATCGGCGAACAGCTTCTCGCGGATATAGCGGAGAACCGTTTTCCCGAACTGCCGTCGATCCGGCAATTGATGCGCCATTACCAGGTCGGCTGCACCACCATGTGGAAGGCGGTCCGGCTGCTTGCGCAGAGGGGTGCGCTGACCGTTGAAAAAGGAAAGAAGATAAGGCGGCCGGGCACTACGATGCCGCGTTCCCAGGACGCCTTGTATTCGCAGCTGCAATCCCGAATCGCCGACGGGACATTTCGAACCGACCGTCCGTTGCCGAAATACGCGTACCTGCAACGGGAGTTCCGGGTTTCCGCGGACACCGTGGTCGCTGCTCTCGATCGGGCGGCGCGCGACGGGCTGATTTACAAATCAGGAAAGCAGTGGTTGGTGGGCGCTCCCCGCCGCCATGCCGCCGGCGGTCATGCGCAGCGCACGCGTATCGTGATGGTCCTGATTGCCAATCGGCTGAACTGGTTCGAGCTCAACGAAAACTCATTTGTCCGGCCGTTTACCGGCGCGCTTCTGGGCGAGTTCCGCGACGCGGGCGTGCATGTGCAGCTTGCCATACAGCGGCTTGATTCGCGCGTGGCATCCATTCCCACGGGCATGCAGGAGACGCTGGCATACATCCGCGGACTTGGGGAAAAGTATGCGGGGACTCTTGTGTACCTGCAATCACCCGAACGGACCGTCGGGAAATGGATGAGCGCGCTATGCCGGTTCCGCAAGCCCGCGGTGGTTTTCGACAACAGCGATTCGCTTGCGGCACTCACCCGCCGTAACATTGACGCAGGCGAATGCTATTATCGCTGCTTTTTCGATGAGCCGGCCGCCATTGCCCTTGCGATCGATGCGCTGCGCGAACGGGGCCATCGACGCATCGGAATGTTCTCTACCGCGGGCAACGTTGCCTGGATGCGCCGCCGGATTGACATGATCGAACAGGCCGCCGCCCGTATCGCCCCTGAAATGACGTTCTTCCGCGCGCGTCTTGAAGATGCGTTCGGCGTCTTCGACGACGACCGCAGCCGGCGCTCCCGGCGCCTGGATGATCCGCACGATATCGATTCTTTTCTTATGAAACTCACGTCGCCGGGATCTTCCCTGAGGGACGACCGGCCTTTCCGACGGAAGGACCCTCCCCGGCGCGCGGTGTGGGAGAAGACCCGTTCGCTGCGGGAACTTCTGCAAACGCACCAGACGACCGCGTGGATCGCGCCCAATGATTTATATGCGCGGAAACTCTATGCGTGGGCAAAGTATGTGGGACTGCGCGTACCGGAAGACATCTCGATGATTTCATTCGATAACGCGTCGGATTCCTATCTGTTTCCGCTTGCGTCAATCGATCCGGGATTTGCGTATCTGGGTTACCTTGCGGCGCATGCGCTGATCGGCGATATCACCGTTCCCGCGGGCCCCGGCGGACAGATCGCCGGCCGGTGTCGGCTGGTGGACCGTGGGTCGCTCGGACCGCCGCGCTCAACGTCGGGTGAATATAATTGAATCATGCCTGCGTTCTAGCGGCAGACCATCGAACAGACCGCGATCGATCCATTGGCGAACAGCGTGACCAGATAAACCCCGGATGTCAAGCCGGTGCGCCAAGTCACTCTGCCCGTTGATGTGCTGCTGTACTCCGCGATTTGTCCGCCGGATACCGAATATATCGCCACGGTGTATTTCCCGCGTGCGTCAAAACCGATTGCCACCCCCTTGTCAATTGCCCGCACATTCAGTCCGGGCCGGCTGCTCTCCGGAGCGAGCTTCGACGGCCGATTGGCGGATGAGATCTCCGGACAATTCCCCGACGGGCACCAGCGATACATGATGACTTTTGCAAAGGCATCGTCCTCGACAAAAACGGTGTACTCGCCGCTGCTGCGCTTGAAGGCCCGAATGCCATAGGGAATGTCGATCCACCCGTAGGTCGACCCGATTATAGGACCCGGGAAGATTTCGCCCACGCGAGCGCCAGTGGCTATCGTATAGACCCATACCCGACGATTATACCCGCTTGCGATAAAGATATAGTCACCGCAGACCGACATGCTGGCGCCGTCGGGCCAGTTGCTGGTGCTCATGGCCGCTGTCGTGTCTCTCAGCGGCACACGAATGCGCCAGCGCATGGTTGGCGATCCGGTACTCCAGTTGTCAAAGCGGATGACTTCGGTACCCAATCCTCCCGCAGCATCGCCCGGTGCAGGATAGTCGGAGGTGAATCCCCCGATATACATGCGGTCGCTCGCCGGATAGTACTCGAGCTTGTGAGGATCGGTGAAGATCGCCGGTGCGGCCTGTGATACTCTGGTCGCATTGGAATACTGCGGTACGCCGTATGAGTTGAGGCCTTGAAATGGGTACTTGATGATGCCGATATCCGGCGAGGAGCGTCGGACCATTTTCCAGGCATTACCGAGGCTGTCAACCCACCACCCTCCCAGGTAGGGATAATCGTTGGCCGACTCGAATTCTCCATTGTCATAATCGCCGTTGCCGTTTTTGTCAATCCAGGTGTAGCCGCATCCCGATGTCACCCAGGGGGCAAGAGTACCGTTGCCGATGACGGCGCACGGGATCGCTGTTTCGCCGTCGGTGGAGGGGGAAAACCGGTAGAATTGCAGGTACGAGGTATACATGTCCGTGAGAATAAGAATGCGGCTTCCGCCGATTGTCCGCACCCAGGCCGCATCGGGCGACGAATGATTGCGCGGATCGTTGGGGTACTTGAACCGGTTGAGCGTGCACCCGACGTAAGTCCACTCGGTACCGGCGGTTGATTTAGTATAATCGAGCTTAAAGTGCTCCTGCTTGGTATAGACATCGGTCTCCGATGCGGGATCGAGCGAAGCATTGTCCACGAATTCAAGTCCCTGCAACTGCCAGCGACGCTGTGCCTGCGCCGTATAGCTTTCGAGGACCACGCCGGTAGCGTTCGAGGCGACATAGATGTTTCCAGCGCTGTCGCAGCCCACGCCCGTGGGACCGTTGAATTTGAGCGGCGCAACCTGACCGGGTGTGCCGCTGTTGATGCCGCCGGTGGTCCCGAAGGCAGATGACAGTTGCGGCGTTGTCGTGATGTAGGTGTAGATCAGAATATTCTGGGCGCGCCCGTCATTACTCACCAATATTCGATTTCCCTTTTTATCAACATTGAAGCAGCACGGCACAATGGAGTCGGTGAAGGTGATTCTCTGCGATTGCATCACCCCGGTCTTGGAAAACCGGATGATCTCCGGGGAATTCACGGAATCCCGCATGCGCATCATCCACAGGTAGCCCGCCGAGTCCACAGCGAGCTGCCCGGGCCGCGTCATGCTCCAACTGCGCACAGGCGTGCGACGCAGCGAGGCGGTATTGTAGACCTTGATGGAACCGCCATTGTTCTGGTCCGCGACGAACAATTCTCCTTTATCAACACACAGGCCGGTGGGTAGCACGCCGCTGTCCGCAATGATCAGGAAACTGCCGTCATAGCCATACCCCGAGTCAAACCGGGCGCCATTGGAGGCCTGTCCGGTGTTGGTGATGAAATACCGGCGTACGCACTGCCATGTTACCCGGCCCTGAGGAGGGTACTGATGCAGGCCATTGGCATTGAGCGCGGGATAATTGCCACCATCGTTGCCATGCTGACTGAACGCCTGATAGATATACTGCGAATCCAGGGTCACAGCTTTTCCCGACATCCGGCCCCAACTGCCGGTTCCCGACTCCACCGGGAAGCACATGGTGGCGCCGTCCTTGAATACCGTCACATTATGCCCGCCCTCCTCCCAGTCGGTAATCGCCGCCACCGCTCCGTCGGGCCGAACATACAGGTAGTCGATGGTCTGCATGATATGGCCGGCCGGCGTGCCAAAGGTGTTGCCGATCCAGCTTGTGGATACCGTAAGCGGGGCGGCGGATGACGCGCCGATTGCCATTGCCATGCTGATTGATGCTGCATGCACGATTTTGGATGAACGCTGCATCTGTTCTCCTCTGACGGGTGGTTGACTGTCGGCAGACCATCGAACAGCTCGCAGTATACCCGTTCGCTGAAAGCCGGACGCGGCATTTAAGAATAACATATATTCGCCGCGTGCCGAAAAACGGATTTTTTGCACTCTTCCTGGTTGTCAGGATGCGCTGCCCTGGACGCTTGCCATTCGGGGCGACCTTTCAGCACTGCTTCGTGGATGATATCTCCGGCCTACTCCCAGACGGTCGCCCTATTTGCCGCAATGAGTTCATCATGGCCAAACCAACAATCATTGACATCAATAACCCGTTGATATTGAATATAATCTGATATAGAGCGTGTTTGGCAAAATTAAAGGCATGATAAATCTTGCCATGGCAAAATTTAAGGTATATTTAATTTTGACATTGCTTCCGGCGATCCCATATTGTAATAAAATAATAATTCAATTGTTTCCAGCTATACTATATTATTACAAGCATCCGCGCAGGTATCTGGCGGAATGCAATAGCCGGTTTCAACGCCTTTGTTAAGCGTTTAGCGCCTCTTCCTGCATGACTAAAAGGGAGAACTGATGAAATACCTCTCCGCTCGATCAATGCCGTTGCTGTTCCTCGCCGCCCTTGCCTGCCTTGCCCAGACGGTCCCGGTTGAGTCCCTTTTCGAGGCCGAGTATTGTTCCGAACGGTCAATAACCGCCGTTAATACCCAATGGCAAAGCCAGGTCAAGTGCAGCAATGGCGATTGGCTTGGTTTTGCCGACATAGATTTCGCGGACGGAATTTTCGATTCCGCTATTATTTATCTGATCAACAACTGGGACGATACGCAGAACGGCAGTGCCGAGGTGCATATCGATGCGCGCGACGGCGCCCTTATCGGCACCGTGCGCGCTATCGTCCGTACCGACTGGGGCGACAATGATGCTCCCAAACC
>Ga0315289_10007031_pt1 | contig 16482 bp, 9 predicted proteins | sample YL17G11_40_MG_FD_203452 | JGI IMG/M metagenome (GOLD analysis project Ga0315289, IMG submission 203452) | Sediment microbial communities from Yellowstone Lake, YNP, Wyoming, USA - YL17G11_40 | ecosystem: Environmental > Aquatic > Freshwater > Lake > Sediment | place: USA: Wyoming | collected... | reverse complement strand
AGGGATGGCCGCACGCCCTGCCTTCGCTTGCGAAACGAGGGCCTCTTCCTGCCGCCGCGCCGCGCTACGCCTCCGCCACGATTTTGTAGCCCATCGCATCGGCCAGCGCCCGCACCGGTTCCTTGAGGTCGCCGTAGAAGGTCACCCGGTGCCAGCCCCACTGGTCCCACTGGGTGAACAGTTTCTCGATGTCGCCGACCGGCTCGGCGACGAGTTTGGTGCGGCAGGCGCGGTCGTCGGGGTCGTTCCCCACGGCCTTGGCCTGGTGAAAGAGCATTTCCTTCCTATCCGGCCATATTTCGAGGGTCGTCGTCATGTAACCCGGCGGCAGGATGGAGCGGACGGACGCCCCCTGCCGGTCCTCGGAGTGGGTGAGGATGTGGAAGGGGTTCGCCGGGCCCTGCGGCCCGAACACCCTGTTCGATGCCACGCAGTGGGCGTAGATGATCCGGCGCTTGGCGGTGTCGATGACCGGGTCGGAGATGTAGCCCGGCCGGCCCTGCGTCAGGGCCGTGATCGCCACCATGGTGGCCGTGGACCGCACGTCGCACTCGCACGCGCCGACGAGCCCCTCGTTGTTCAGTTCGTGGAACCCCAGGCATGGATACGCATGGATGTGTCCGCCGTAGAACCCGCCGAGACAGTTGATCGTGATCGCGTTGGCCCCGCGCTTCTTGAGGACCTCCTTCATGCCCAGGTACATCGCCGCCGACGTCTCGAGCGTTTCGCGCGACACGTCGACGACCGACGCCGCGCTCTTCTGCCAGCGGTCGGCCGCCTCGCGGGCCTGGTCCTTGTCGGCGGCCTTCCATGCCTCGTTGACCTCGGCGAACGACACGTTTTCCATCGGGATGTCCATGGTGGGCGCCGCCGGGCCGGACTTCTGGTCGCGGACGGCGAGGATCTTCGATTCCTTCATCCGCCGCAGGCATTCCTCGGCGCTGAGGCACGTGACCGCGTCCGGGGTGCAAGCCAGGTCGCCGGCCTTGGGCGTCCGTTCCGCGCGGACCCTGGCCGTGGCCGCCGCAAAATCGAACCCGGGGTTGCCGCGCGCCGCCTCAAAGCACTTGACGGCCTCCACGAGGTCCTCCATCCGCGACGAGGCCACAAAGCCCACGTTGGCCGCCTTCCGCCTCAGATACGCCGCAGTGTACACCAGGAACCCGCCGCTGCCGGCGAACTGGAAATCGGCATAGAGGGTGGGCTTGCCTGTGGCGGCCGCAGTCTGGACGACCTGGTTCCAGCAGTTCATCTGGAAGACGAGGTAGCCGTCGATGTTGGCGTCCTTGTCCTGCTCGACGATCTTCTTGGCGTCTCCCGGTCCGGCGGCCATGGCAGGCAGAAACTCGTAGTTGGGGACCTGGGCCGCCAGGCCCGTGTTGAACCGTTCCATGACGGGGACGAAGTCGAAGCCGACGTTGGGCCAGTCCGGCTGGGCCTGCTTGGGTGCGTGGAGCGCGTAGAGGACGCGGATGCGGACCTTGCCGCCCTCGGCCCCGCGCGCCTGGCGGGGGTCGCCCAGCAGCGCCGCGCCCGCACAGGCCGCGCAAGCCCCCAGGAACGTGCGCCGCGAAAGCCCGTGCATCGGACATCCGGAAGACAAGTTGCGCCTAGTCATGGTATCGCCCTTTCGTGCCGCAGGGGCCGCGTCCCGAAAGCGAGTGCAAACCCGCCTGAGGCGGGCAGGTTTGGGGTTCGGCGCGACCCGCCTCCGAAGCCCCATCCAGCCCCCCATCCGAGTCGTTCGTCTCAGAGGTTCTCGACGGGCTGACCTGATGGCATCTTACGCGGCCTCCTTGTGCCTGTCAACCGTTCGAGGTGAGACGGAAGGACGGCGAGGCCGAGCCGAGGCTGTCGCGCTCCTCGAAAGCGCCGCCCGCCACTGGGACGACCTCCTCGCCGTCACGGATCCGATTTATCCCGAGCGGCCGGTCATCCACCGGAGCAAAGAGAATTTTTCGTGGAAGGGCCCCCGCGGCCTTGTACAAGAAGACATCGTGGTCGCACGAAAGGGAGAATAGCATGAAGGGTATCCGCGCCCTGGCTGTCGGGCTTGTCGCACTGCTCTTTTTCGTCCCGTCTTCTGCGGTCGCGGCGGAGGCCGTGGCCGTCTGTCGGGACACCGACTCGCCCCTGGTCGAGTTTGCGGCCGAGGAGATCCAGACCGCGCTGGGGGCGAACGGCTTCGCCGTTTCCCTCCTGGCGCCGGATGCCGAACCCCCGGCGGACGGCGCCTTGTGCGTCGTCCTGGAACTGAAACCGGACTCGGGCATCGCCGCGCAAGGCTATGCCGTCCGCGCCGGGCCGGGCAAGGCCTGGCGCGTGACCGGGTCGGACGAGGCGGGCGTGATGTACGGCGGCCTCGAAGTCGCGGAGGACGTCCGGCTGGGGAAGGGCCTGGCGGGAGTCCGCGACGCGGACGGCCGGCCCGCGATCGCGCGGCGAGGCCTGAAATTCAACATTCCCCTGGACGCCCGGACGCCCTCGTACGACGACAGCGGCGACTCGGCCCAGACGAACGTCGCCGAGATGTGGAACTTCGATTTCTGGCGCGAGTTCCTCGACGACATGGCCCGCCACCGCTACAACGTACTCTCGCTGTGGAACCCCCATCCGTTTCCTTCGATGGTGCGGCTGCCGGATTATCCCGATGTCGCCCTCGACGACGTGTGCGTGACGACCCTCCCCGTCACCCCCAAGCCGGGATCCATCGGCGACCACATGGGCGTCAGCGACGCGGTCCTTAAGAATCTGAAGGTCGTGCGGAAGATCTCCCTGGACGAGAAGATCGACTTCTGGCGCCGAGTCATGAAGTACGCCAAGGACCGCGGCATTGAGACCTACTTCATCACCTGGAACGTCCTGGTGAACAGCGCCGCCGGGAAGTACGGCCTCTCCGACGCCCAGGACAACCCCAGGACCATCGCCTACATCCGCCAGTGCGTCTGCGAGTTCATCCTGACGTACCCCGACCTTGCGGGCATCGGCGTGACGGCCGGCGAACGCATGCAGGACCGCCAGGACGAGTTCGCCAAGGAGAAATGGCTGTGGAGCGCCTACGGCCTGGGGGTGCTGGACGCGAAGGCGAAGGCGCCCGGCCGCACCGTCCGCTTCATCCACCGCGTCTGGCAGACGGACGTGGACAAACTGATGGAGGATTTCGGCACGAAGTACCCGGACCCGTTCGAACTGAGTTTCAAGTACGCGCATGCGCGGCTGTATTCCTCGCCGACGCCCGTCTTCGCCGACGACCTCGCCAAGGACCTTCGGAGGTATGGCCTTCGCTGCTGGTGGAACCTCCGGAACGACGACATCTTCTGTTTCCGCTGGGGCGACCCCGACTACGTCCGCGCGTTTTTTGCGCACTTCCCGGCAGACGTGACGGCCGGCTACTACATGGGTTCCGACGGCTACGTCTGGGCGAGAGAGTGCATCGCGCTCGCGCCCGAGACGCCCCGCGCGCTCGAGATCCGCAAGCACTGGTACTCTTTCCTGCTCTGGGGCCGGCTCGGATACGACCCGACGCTCGACCGCGCGTTCTTCGAGAAGGTCCTCGCCGACCGGTTCCCGGGGGCCCCCGCCCCGGCGCTTTATGAGGCGTGGGCCCGGGCCTCGAAGATCATCCCCCTGGTGAACCGGTTCCATTGGTGCGACTGGGACTATCAGTGGAGCGTCGAAGGGTGCGTTCGCCAGGGCGGCGGGTTTCACACGGTCCGCGATTTTGTCAAGGCCGGCACCATGCCGGGCCAGGGCCTCGTTTCCATCGCGGACTTCGTCGAGAAAGGCAAGACCGACGGCCAGACGCCGCCCCAGGTCGCCGCCGAACTCCGGGACCATGCGGCCGCGACGATCCGGCTCGTCGAAGAGATTCGCCGAAAGGCGCCCGACGCCGGCAAGGAACTCCGCGAGACGCTCGGCGACCTGGAGGCGATGGCCCACCTCGGCAACTACTATGCCTCGAAGATCCTCGGGGCCGTCGAACTGGCGCGGTTCGACCGCTCGAAGGATGAGAAAGACCGCGCCGCCGCCGTCCGCCACCTGGAGGCGGCCGTCGGCCATTGGCGGAAGTATGCCGAGACCGCGACGCGCCAGTATCGCCCGCAACTCCTCGCGCGGACCGGGCGACTGGACTGGACGGCCCTCGTGGAGAACGTCAAGGCGGACGTCGATCTCGCTCGAACTACGCAGTAGGCTCGCCAAAAAACGGTCGGACCCGGACTCCAGGCTTGCGAGGGGCAGGGGCCACGATAGAATGGGCCTCCCGTGGCCCGCGGCTGTCGCGAAGTCCCGTATGAAGGAATGATTGACCATGACGAATCTCAAGCGGCGCGATTTCCTGAACGCACTGGGGTTGGGCGCGGTGGCGCTCAGCCTGAGGCCCGGAAAGGTTCATGCGGCGGACGCTGCGGACAAGCCCAACATCGTCTACATCCTGGCTGACGACTACGGTGTCGGCGACGTGGGCTGTTACAACACGGGCGCCAAGATCCCCACGCCGAACCTCGACCGTCTCGCGGCCGAGGGGATGCGTTTCACCGACGCCCACTCGGCGTCGGCCCTCTGCTCGCCGACACGCTACGGCATCCTGACGGGGCGGTACGCGTGGCGTACCCGGCTCAAGCGCGGCGTGCTGGGGCCGTACGACCCGCCGCTCATCGAGCCGGGGCGGCTCACCGTGGGAGCCCTGCTCAAGCAGCACGGCTATCACACGGCCTGCGTCGGCAAATGGCACCTCGGCTGGGACTGGCCCGGCGAGAACGGCCAGAAGGTCTTCGACCGGCCCATTCCGAACGGCCCGACGACGCGGGGCTTCGACTACTACTTCGGCACCGACGTGCCCAACTACCCGCCGTATTGTTTCATTGAGAACGACCGCACGGTGGGCCTCCCGACCGCCCTGAAGGAGAAGGGGGATCTCAGCGGCCGCCCCGGCCCCATGCTGCCGGGCTGGAGGTTCGACGCCATTCTTCCCACGCTGGCTGAAAAGGCCGTCGAGTACATCGGGCAGCGCGCGGCGGAGGGGAAACCGTTCTTTCTCTACTTCCCCCTGACCTCGCCGCACGAGCCCATTGCGCCCTCGCCGCGGTTCCAGGGCAAGAGCGGCATCAACGCGCTGGCCGACTTCATGATGGAGACCGACTGGGCCGCGGGCGAAGTGTTCCAGGCGCTGGACCGGCACGGCCTGGCGGCCAACACGCTCGTAATCTTCGCCGGGGATAACGGACATTCAACCTACACTGGGATGAAAGAACTCCAACAACACGGTCACGAGCCCAGCGGGCCGTGGCGCGGCTACAAGGGCGACATCTGGGAGGGCGGGCACCGCATTCCGTTCATCGCCCGCTGGCCCGGCAGGATCAAGCCCAACGCCGTCTGCGACGACACCATCTGTCTCAACAGCCTGCTGGCTACCTGCACGGACATCCTGGGCGCCGCACTGCCCGACGACGCGGGAGAGGACAGTTTCAGCATCCTGGGACCGCTGTGCGGCCGGACGCCGGACAAGCCCAGCCACGAAGCCGTCGTCCACCACTCGGGCAGCGGTGTCTTCGCGATCCGGCGCGGGCCGTGGAAACTGATCGAGGGAAGCGGCCCCGGCAGGGAGGCGGGCACGGGCGACAAGGCGGCCGGCTCGGCGGGCCAACTCTATAACCTGCGGACGGATCCCGCCGAGAAGGAGAACCTCTACGACAAGCATCCGGACGTCGTGAAAGGACTCCACGCTCTGCTGGAAACGTACAGGACCGGCGGTCGAAGCCGCCCGGGCCGCGGCCCGTCGTAAATCGCCGGGGCGGGCGGCGCGGCAGGGGAGGCGGAGATGGTGTCGCCGGAAATCCTTTGCGCTCCCATTTATCACTCCAACTTCGGCCCTGCGATCCGCTCGCCGCGTCGCTGTCGGGCCTGATCGGCTGGGTCGAACGTGCCATAGAACAGCACGTTTGTGTCCATCCACGTCACCAGTCGCTCGATCTCCTCGGCTGTCAGGACGACCTTATGGTGCCCTTCCGAGATTATCTTCATCAGTCGGCTGCCACGGGCGCCGAAATGATCGGGCACGGTGAACGGCTCGCTATTGGCGCGGCGGAAGTCGCCGCCTTGCCAGGCGGAGTAGGGCACGCGCGCGGCCAGGGCGTTGTAGGAAACCGTGTAGGCGCCCTGTGGCTCGCCCGTGAGCGATATGCCGCCCGCCGGCTTCTCGCGCCCATGACAGGAGACGCACTTGGCATCGAGCACCGGTTGCACCAGCCGAGGGTAGCTGAAGGGTTTTGACCCGTCGGGGCCGGGTTGGATCGTTGAGGGCGCACGCCGCAGGGCCAGCGGCATCGGTCTGGCGGACGGAGCGGCAGTGCGCGGCTCGTGGCAGCCCACGCATCCCGCGTTCTCTCCTGGCTGCAAATAGGTGATGCTCCTCATGGTTTGCACGGCCTGCCCGCGATCGTCCAGTGCCTGGAAAGCCAGGGCGACCCCGGCCGGGGCGCGGAACCACGCCGAGCCGTCCGCCTCGATTGGCACCGTGCCCAACACCTGGCGGCCGGGCGAGGCGTTGGGAATGCCCACCGTGGGATCATTCGAGTGCCAGGTGGACTTTGGCAGCACCTGGACAACCCGCAGCCGCATGATCTTCTCTTTCGGCAGCGAGGGCGAGGCGCGGTAGACATCTTGCAAGAGGAAAGTGCCCTCCGCTTCGGTATCCACCACGGACGCCACGATTGGCGGCATTGCCCTTGCCCGCAACGGCATTGGCCACAGGCTGCTGATCGCCGGATCGCGATACAGCAACTCCTTGTTCCCCCATGCATCGACCAGGTAGATGCCGAACATGCCCGCGAGGTTGGCATTCGGCTCGCCGATCAGACTGTCGAAACTATAGGCGGCCAGGAAGTACTTTTCCGAAAGCGGATACGGGCTACGGTAGCAATGGCCCGGCCAGCGAACCTCTTCGATCGGAACGGGCGGCGGCGACGTGACGCCCACCGGCGCGTGCCAGTTGGGGAGCAAGGGAGTCTCGCTCTCAGGGAACAGGGCGTCGGGCGTGAGACGCGTGATGGGGTTGAGGCCGTCAATCCCTTGGGTCACGTCGAGGAGGATGATCGAGCCGGCCGTCATCGCATGATGTGCGCCCGTCGTGGCCATCACCTGCCGCGAGCCTGGCACTGGCCGCGCCTCCCACACGCCGACCGGATTGAAGGTGCCGTTGCCATAGAAAATCCGCACGTTGCTGCCGTCGGGCCGGACCGTCCAAAGTTGCTGGTAATGCACCGCGTGCCGGTCTACATAATCCCATCGCGTATAGATGATCTGCCCGTCGTTTAGCACGGCCGGGTCCCATTCGTGCGTCTCGTGGTATGAAATCACGCGCGGACGGCTGCCGTCGCTTTCGCACAAGGCCAGGGTATAGACCGGGCACGGCCCGCGCCCGCAGCGATGAAAGCCCCCCCGGCGTGTGGAAATGAACACGATCCGCCCATCGGGCAGATAGCGCGGGGCGAAGTCGTCGAACGGGCCGTCGGTGAGTTGATGGGGCAGGTTCGCACCTTGCCCCACGTCGAGTTCATAGAGATGGTAGTGCCGCTCAAGATGTTCTTCGCGATCTTTCGGCGTAGTCTCCGCATGGCAATAGGCGAAGAGGATGCGGCGGCCGTCCCAGGACACGTCCAGATGCTGGTAGCTTCCTTGAGGCAGGGCGCCGGCTGCCAACTGGCGACACTCCGTCGACTCGCCCGGCCGGTCCAAGACGAACACGCCGCCGCCCGGCTGCGCGCAGTTCCCATAATACTGCGTCAACTGGTGGCTGAAGATGCTCGGCACCTGTTTGATGAAGGCGATCGGGCCGACGTGGGCCACAGGATTGCCCAGTACGATCCGCCGACGCAGCCAATGGGCGCTGCGCCAGAGGCCTTCCCATTGGGCCGGCTCCACCGCGGGAATGGCCGAGAGTTTCTTCCACCGCGCCCGGCACTGCTTCCATTCGGCCGTTTCGGACTCCAGGGCCAGGCCAGCGGCACGCAGGTCGGCAATCAGTTGTTCGCCGCGGTCCAGCAGTCGCTCGATGGCCGCTTGGTAACTGGATGGCGCCCGGGGCGTCCCGATGCCGTCCTGCATGCGCCAGTCGCGCTCGATGGCCGCTTGTTCGGCAGGCGAGGCGCCGGCCGCGGGCAGCCCATGCGCCGCAGCCGCGACGAACAATGCCATCCCGGCGGCGGTTTTGGCCCAGTTCATGGCACACATCGGAGAACAGTCCCATTGTAATCGTAACCGTTCACGGCCTTGTGGCCGGTCAGGCTCACGATGAGCCTGAACAGTAGTATTGTACGCCCCCCCGCACAATAGCAGGGAAAAAACCCAGAAAAGAAAGGTGGACGTGTGCCTGCCGACCGTCCGAGAAGTATTCCAAAGCCACCCGCTCGCTTCCGCGAGGCGGACCATGGAACCGGACCCCGAGCGCTCTGTCCCGAGCGCTCTTGCTAACCGCCCGCCCGCAGGCTATGCTGGGCGGCGCACAACGCTTGCGGGCCCTGTAGTGTCATACTACAGGGCGGGGTCCGACCGATGCTCCATTACATTCTCAAGCGGCTCCTGTACTTCATCCCGACGCTCCTCATCATCTACACGGTCGCCTTCCTCATGATGCGGGCCGCGCCGGGCAGCCCCTTCGCCCAGGAAAAGGACCTGCCTCCCGAAGTCCTCCAGGCCCGGATCGAAAAGTACTATGCCGACCGGCCCGTCTATCAGTATTTCCGCTACGCGTGGGACCTGGCGACCCTTCGCGGCATGAACTCCATCCGATACCCCGATCGGAACGTCGTCCGCGACATCCTCGTGCCGGCGTTTCCGGTGAGCCTCTCGCTCGGCATCTGTGCCCTGAGCCTGGCGCTGGTCGTCGGCACGGCGGCGGGGGTCGTGAGCGCTGCACGCCCCCGGTCGCTCGCCGATTACTCCGCCATGGCGGGGGCGCTGGTGGGCGTCAGCCAGCCGTCGTTCGTCATCGCAGCCCTCTTGCTTGCGGTCTTCTCGTTCTGGCTCCGCTGGCTCCCGGTCGGCGGATGGGGCAGGCCGAGCCAGTTGATCCTTCCGGCCCTCGCGCTGGCGGCGTTGCCGGCGGCGTACATTGCGCGGCTCGTGCGGGCGGGGATGCTCGAGGTCCTCTCGGCCGACTACATCCGCACCGCGCGCGCCAAGGGCCTGCGCGAGCGGACCGTGCTCCTGGACCACGCGCTGCGGAACGCCTGGCTGCCGGTCCTCGGGTATTTGGGTCCCGCGGCGGCGGCGGTGTTCACCGGCTCGTTCGTCGTCGAAAAGATTTTTGCGATCCCCGGCGTGGGTCAGCACTTTGTGGACTCGGCCCTTCACCGCGACCATCCGCTCATCCTCGCCACAGTGCTCCTCTATGCCGTGCTGCTGGTGGCCTTCAACCTCCTCGTGGATGTCGCGTACGCGTGGTTCGACCCGAGGATCCGCTATGACTGACCCCTCGCGCGGCAACGCGGGAGCCGCACCGGGCCCGGCGGGCTTGGTGCGTCCGGCGCTGTCGCCGACGCGCCTGGCGCTTCGGCGATTCCGGCGGAACCGGCTGGCGCTGGCGGGTCTCGTGGTTCTCGTGGCGATTGTGGCCGCGGCGATTGGGGGATTCGTCCAGGATCGCCTTGCGGCCTGGCGCGGCGAGCCGGAGCCGTATCGCACGTCCCTGCCCGGCATCCATCCCCAGCCGCCCAGTCTCGTGCCCTTCCGCCCCTTCGGGACCGACCCGCTCGGCCGCGACATGCTGGCGCGGACGCTGGTCGGCGGATGCGTGTCGCTCGGCGTGGGGCTGGCGGCGGCAGTCGTGAGCGTCCTCGTGGGCACCGTCTGGGGCCTCGTCGCCGGCTACGTCGGCCGCGGCGTCGATACCGTCATGATGCGCGTCGTGGACGTCCTCTACGGCCTGCCGTACATCCTGCTCGTCATTCTGCTGCTGGTGCTCTTTACGCAGCAGTACGCCTGGGTCCGCGTGACGGCCCTGTTTCTGGCGATCGGGGGCGTCTCCTGGCTGACGATGGCGCGGGTCGTGCGGGGCCAGGTGCTCGCGCTTCGCGAGGCGGAGTTCATCCAGGCCGCCCGGGCCATGGGGACCCGCACGGGAAGGATTATCTTCCGCGAGATGATGCCGAACCTCGCCGGCACCATCCTCGTCTGCGCGACGCTCACGGTGCCCATGGCGATCCTCCAGGAATCGTTCCTTTCGTTCCTGGGTCTCGGCGTGCCGCCGCCGCTGGCCTCCTGGGGGACGCTGGCGTCCGACGCGATGGGGGCCCTGAACCCGGTCCAGGCGTACTGGTGGCTGATGGTGTTTCCGTGCGCTTTCCTGGGGGCGACGCTCCTGGGCCTGAACTTCGTCGGCGACGGGCTCAGGGACGCCTTCGACCCGCGGGCGCGCTAGGCGGGCCGACTTGAGTTTTGCGCGGCGGGTTCGCCGCCCCGCTTGCGGGGCGCTGGCCGTTTGCAGCGCGGGGCAAGCCCCGCGGCGAACCCACCGCGCAAAACTTATGTAACCCCGCATAGGCCGTGCCGGAGCGATTGGCAACCGTCCGCCCGGGCCGCTGGCCCGCCGCTTTCGCGGCGCCTCCGGGGAGGGTATAATGCCCGCCGGTCGATCCGCCTCCGTCCCGATGAATCGGGACTACGGCGGACGGGCGCGGCGGAGAGGAGGCGGGCGATGCGACGGGCGCTTGGCGGGCTGGTGATTCTGGCGGTGGGCGCGGCGGCGGGGTGCGCGCCGAGCGTGCCGGGCGGCCGCGTCAAGTTCGCCAACCTGGCGGGAATCTATTACTCCGCTTTGCCGGGCGTCGAGGCCGAGGCGGCCTTGGTCGAGGACTCCGAAACGCTCCTGCGGCGTGCCGTCGCCCAACTGAATGCCGAGAAGAACCTCGACTTCGTCATCTTCTCGGGCGATCTTCTCGCGCAGGCCGACGCCCTCAGTCTGGACCGCGCCAAGGCGATCCTCGCGGACCTCGCCGTTCCTTATTACGTTGTCCTCGGCGACCACGACGGGCCGGCCGGCGCCGCCGACGCCGGCGCCTTGAGCCGAACCAGCGTCCTCTGGGCCTTCCAGGGCCACGGTTTCGACGGGCCGGAAGGCTACTGGTGCCGCGAGGTCCTGCCCGGCCTGGTGCTCGTGGGCTTGGACACGGCGGCGGGCGGCCGGGGGAGGGGCCACGTCGACGCGAGACAACTCGAGTGGCTCGACCGGACGCTCGCCGAGCACAAGAACAAAGCCGTGCTCGTGGCGGCGCACCACGGCCTGATGGCGCTGCATCCGCTGGACGAGGGAAGCGCGTGGCGGGACCTCCTGGTGGACAATGGGGAGGCGGTCCGCCAGGTGCTCGCGCGCCACGCGAACGTCCTGGCGGTGCTGACGGGGCACCACCACTTTGCCGACGGGCGCGTCAGCGGCCGGATCGTGTACCTGGCGGCCCCGAGCGTGAGCGTCTGGCCGCTGGCGTACCACCTCGTGAACCTGACGAAGACGGAAACCGAGGCCGTCTGGGTTCCCCTCGACCAGGGGGATCTGGCTCTGCGGGCGCAGGAACGGCTGCTGGCGAGCGAGATGTACCGCGGCGTGTTTCCGCCGGGCGAGGATGGAGACACGGCGTGCGTCCGCCTGTTCGGAGGGGGCAAGATGACCGTGGTCCCGCTGCCCGCCATCCGGCCATGAAGGGCGGGCAGGGGCACGGGCGGGTTCAATCCCGCTTCGGCACGAGGACCTTGACGAACTTCGTGGGCGCGAGTGCCTCGTAGGAGTGTTCGAGGAACGAATCCCAGCAGAGGCCCTGGCCGGCGCCCACTTCGTATTCCGTTCCGTGGATGGTTACCTTCAGGCGTCCGTCCAGTACGAGGCAGTGTTCGTAATCGTCGACGTGGATTTCCGGCATCCAGGCGACGGGCCCTGCGGGCGTCTCGATCCAACAGATGCGCGTTCCGTCGAGATTGACGTGCCAGCCCTGGGCCTGGTTGCCGGCGAGTTTGGCGCGCTGGGCCTTGGCGGAGACGGGGCCTTTGCCTTCGGCCAGCGCGACGAGTTGGAAGGTCGGCAGGCCGAGGGCCCGGCTGATGAGGTCGAGGGTCTTGAGTTCCGGGTTGCCCTGGTTCCGCTCCAGTTTCGACAGCGCCACGTAACTGACGCCGCACTTCTCGCTCAGGTCGTTAACCGTCCAGCCTTTCTTCTTCCGCAATTCGCGCAGCACCGTGAAATCGTACAGCATGGCAGGGCCCCCTTCGAAAATGATTCCCCCTCACCTGGCACGTCCGTAGTCGCACAGCCGGCCGAGCCGGCAGTGGCTACATTTTTTCGTATGGCGGCACTCGAACCGGCCGCCGGTGATGGCCGAGAGCACCTCGTTCGCCTCGCTTTCCGCCGCTTTCAGGCCGCCGGTGGGATGATACTCGATTGAAGTCCCTGAGTCAATCACATATACGGAACATCTGGGCGCGGGCCGGCCCGCCCACCGGCTGACGGCCATCGCATACAGGCCCAACTGAAGGCGGTAGGCCTCGGCCGACGGCTTGCCCGTTTCGTCCGGGGGAAGATGGCTCTTGTAGTCCGCCAGTTCCCACTGCCCGTCCGGGTTCTCGAGCACCAGATCCACTATGCCGTGTATCTCCGTCTCGCCGAGGCGCAACAATATAGGCATTTCCCTATGCGCCGCTTTAGCACAGGCGACGCGGCGGCCCAGGTCGGAAGCCCAGAACCGCGAAATCCTGTCGGCCACATCGCGGCCGAGCCTGTCCCGCGCAGGTCCGGGGCCGAGCGCGGCGGACCGAAGCGCCCCCTCGACGGCGGACCGAATGTCCTCGGCGTCCGGCGAAACCGCCAGTTCCAGCGCGCGGTGATATAGGAGGCCACGCTCGCGCGGCGAGACGTGGCACGTGCCGCGGCGGGGAACGTGACCGGCGGCTTCCGCCGCCGGCTCACAACGTGGCTCGACCTCCTCGACCCCGAGGACACATGTCCACCAGTACTCCGCGGGGCACCGGCGGTAAACGTCCAGGGCCGTCGCCGCCACGCGCCGCGGCGGCCGCGCCGGCGGCTCGGGGGGCGAAACCTGCTTCAGGACCTGCTCGAGGCGTCCCCGCGGAGCCGTCTGGGCCCGGCTGCGCACCACATCCCAGCGAACGCGGCCCGAGGCGAAGACGTCTCTCGGCCCCACGCGCCGTCGGCCGTGGTGGCCGGTCTCGTGTCCCGGTCTGGACACAGACACCCGCACGGCACTGGCCTCCGGGAGCGTCACCACGCGGGATCCCTCTTCCAGGCTTTCGCGCAGGCCCATGGCCAGGACGTCCTGCCACGTCAGGGTCTGCATCATTGTATATGCTTGGTGGGAACAGAAAATTGCATAATCCTTTGCGCGGGTTATGGCCACGTAAAGGAGCCGGATGGCTTCGTCGGCCTCGGCCCGCTTGGCCTCGCGGCGGGCAAGGGCCGGGGCACAAGAGGCGGCGGCAACGCCCTGGTCGTCGCGGAGGCGGACCGCCAGCCCCGTCGCCGCGTGAATGAAGTAGTCGGCCCGCAGCCCGCGGGAGGCGTGGCACAGGTCGGGGATCGCCACGATCGGAAACTCCAGGCCCTTGGCCTTGTGGATCGTCATAAGGCGGACGCTGCCGCCGCCGGAATCGTCCTCCGGCGTGTCGATAGCGGCCTGTTCCTGGCGCATTTCGCTCTGCATGAAATCGCTGACGTAATCGATGTAGTCCCCGAGCGACACCAGGCCCTCCCGCTCGAACCGGCGAGCGAGTTCCGCCATCTGCCTCAGGTTCGCATAGGCCCTTGCGCCCCTGAACCGGGCGACCGCGGCGGCGGCGTAGCCGGAATCGAACACCACCTCGTCCAGGAGATGGGCCAGACCCATCGGGTCCTTGCGTCGGGCCCAGTCGGGCAGGAGGCGGGCCGCCCGCCCCAGGCCGCGCTGGTCCTCGGCCTCGAAGCCGGACGCCCCGGCCGCCGGCTCGAGTGCCCCGAGGAGCGTGCCGCCCAGGCGCCGCAGGCGGTACAGCCCTTCGTCGCTGACGGCGAAGAAGGGCGACCGCAGCACCCCCGCCGCCGCCAGGTCGTCCGACGGATCCTCCAGCGCCCGCAAAAGGTTCAGCACGTCCAGAACTTCCTGCTGCTTGTAGAAACCGTGTCCGGCGACGACGTGGTAGGGCACGCCTCGCCGCTCGAGCGCCTCTTCGTAGAGATGGAGATAAGTCGTCCGGCGAAGAAGGATCGCCACGTCGCCGTACGCGGCGGGGCGCCAGGCCTTTCGCCCGTCGTCCCACACCCGGACGTCGCCCTCGGTGCACATCTCGTGAATGCGTTCGGCCAGTTGCCGGGCCTCGGCGGCGTAGCCTTCTTCGGCGAGGAGCCCTTCGCCTTCGGGGCCGACGGCGTGGAGCCACTCGGCCGCGACCTCGTTCTTCTGCTCGTGGGCGGGTTCGATCGGCTCGTACAGGTCGCCCATCAGCGGCGGAAACAGGTGGTTGACCAGCCCCGCGATGCCCCGGTTCAGCCGGAAACTCGTGGCGAGCCCTTTCTTGCCCTTCCGGCCGACGCGCCCGAGCGCACGCTCGAACACCTCGATCTCCGCGCCGCGGAAACGGTAGATCGATTGCTTCGGGTCGCCGACGCCGAAGAACGCTCCCGGCCGCAGCGGCCCGGCCTCGCCGCGCTTCCCGGCCGCGCTCGTCAGCAGGTCCACGATTTCAAATTGCAGGAGGTTGGTGTCCTGGAGTTCGTCGACGAGGACGGCGCGGTAGGCGCCGCGGCAGGTTCGCAGGACCCGGGCGTCGGACCGCAGGAGGTCGCGGGCGCGGATCTGGAGGTCCTCGAAATCGAGGGCCGAGCGGCGGCGCTTCGCCTCGTCGTAGCCGGCCTCCACGCGCCGCGCCGTCCGGAACATCGCGCGGGCCACCGCCAGATGCTGCCTCTCGACCTCTGCGTCGAAGACGGGGAGGTCGGCGGCGGCCTCCTTGAAGGCGTCCTTGAGGATTTTCGTGGCCTCCGTGACGGCCTGGAGGGCGTCGGCGGAGGGCCAGTGCTTTGCGCTTCCGCCCTGAAGGCGGATCGCCAGGAGCGCCTCGACCGCCGACTTCATCACGTCCGCCGTCCGCGCCCGGGCGATCCGGTCCACCGCGTCCAGCATGCCGCGCCGGATCTGTTCGCGTTTGTCCTCCGCCCGGCCGGAGAATTTGCGAAGGTCGCCGAGGGCACGCACGAAGCCGGCGTCTGCGAGAACTTCCTCGCAAGCCTCGCGGACGAGTTCGTCGCTCCGCCGCTTCAAGTCCTTCAGGATTTCGGCGTCGCTGCGGGCCATAACGGGCTCGGCGACGCGGCGGAGGACCTCGCGGTGCTGGCCGACGATCTCGGCCAGGACCTCGCGCCCCCGCCCGAGGTCGTAGTGTTCGAGCAGGGCCAGGACGTCGGCGTCCTCGCCCTCGAGGAGTTCCTCGACGGTTCGGCCGACGACCTCCTGGAGCAGGAGGTCGGCGGCGGCCTCGTCGAGCATCTCGAAGTTCGGGTCGACGCCGGCCTCGATCGGGAACCGCCTTAGAATCGCCCCGCAGAACCCGTGGATCGTGTGGATCGGGGCGACGTCCACGTCCCAGTAGCGCTGGAGCCAGCGCTCGATCCGCGCCGCGTCGCCCGCCGACCGGGCCTCCTCCAGGCGGTCCCGGCAGGCCCGGCGGATGCGGTCGCGCATCTCGGCGGCGGCCATTTCCGTGAACGTGATTGCCGCCAGGCGTTCGAGCGGCAACTCGAGGTCGTCCTCCAGGAACCGGATGTAGCGCTCCACGAGGACGCGCGTCTTGCCGCAGCCCGCGCCGCTCGTCACGCACCAGTTGCGTCCCAGGTCGGCCACGACTTCCTGCTGCGCCGGTGTGAGGGGGGCGGGTCGGCTCACGTCTCGTCCTCCTCGTCGGCGCCGGCCGCATCGCCGATCGGCTCGAGTTCGGCGATGGGGTGGGCCTCCCACTTGCGGCGCAGACGCCACTCGGCGAACCGGCAGATGCCCTGAAAGTCGCAGTACTTCGGGCAGCCGTCGCGCGGCCAGACGGGGAAGACGCCCTCGCGCATCGCCCCGACGAAGTTCGCGATGTACCGCCGGGCCCGCTCGAGGGCCGGTCCGAGCGTCCCCTCCGGGTGCTTGGGCGTGGGCTTCGCCTGGAGCAGGCCCTTCTCGCCCGGCTTGCGGACCGGAAGGAAGAACGCGCGCGCTTCGCTGCCGCGCTCGGACGGCGCCAGGAGCGCCTCGGCGGCCCAGAGGTAAACCGGCAGTTGGAAACTCGTCCCGAGGGCCATGTCTGTCTCGCCGGGCGCCAAGGTGCCGGACTTATAGTCGATCACCTGGTAGCCCGGCGCGTCGCCGGTCGCCAGGTCGATTCGGTCGATGCGCCCGCGCAGGCGCACGGGCCCGTGCGGCCCGTCGAGGGCAATCGGCTCGCGCGAGCCGCCCGGAGAGACCTTGACGC